>Ga0105237_10005897_pt1 | contig 13731 bp, 17 predicted proteins | sample KBSC24metaG_FD_81520 | JGI IMG/M metagenome (GOLD analysis project Ga0105237, IMG submission 81520) | Corn rhizosphere microbial communities from Kellogg Biological Station, Michigan, USA - KBS C2-4 metaG | ecosystem: Host-associated > Plants > Roots > Rhizosphere > Soil | place: Michigan, USA...
CCGGACCTCCTCATCTCATGGGGTCAGCCGGAGCCTTCTCTCCGGCCAGACAAACCCCCGCGAGGAGCGTCCGGCCATCACGCACGCCGGTCAACCCCACGGGCTAACCGGCATAGGGTCTAGTAGGCGAAGCGTCCGGCAGGACGTCTCGCAGCCACGCCGCCGCGGCCGGGATGTGCGAGCGGTCGATTTCGTGCCCGCCGGCGAACTCGTGGTAGTCGACGTCCAAGCCGCCCGCGAGCAGCTGCCGGCGTGCGCTGCGCGCGAACTCGACATCGATCACCGGGTCGTTTCGCCCGTGCGCGACGAACGCGCGCACGCCGCTGCGCCCCTCCAGCTGCGGCTGCCACCGGTCGACGGTGGGGATGAATCCGGAGAACGCCAGCACGCCGGCCGGCGCGGGACGGCCACCGCCGAGCGCCAGCGCGTAGCTCATCACCGAGCCCATCGAAAAGCCGCCCAGCACGGTGCGCTCGGGCGCCACGCCGGTGCGCAGCCACAGCTCGTCGTGGAGCTCGCCGAGCAGCGCGTAGGCGCCGCGGAAGGAGTCTGGGTCCGGATAGCCGACACGCGGCACCAGATACCAGTGGTTGCCGGGCCAGCCGGGCACCGTCAGCGGCGCCCGTGGCGTTACGACGTGCAGGCGTCCGGCCGGGTCCAGGACGTCGGCGAGCCCCAGCAGATCGTGCTCGTCGGCGCCGCGGCCGTGGTGCAGCACGAGCAGCCCGCTCGCCTCGCCGGCGGGCGGACGCTCGCGAAAGACCGGCAAGCTCACGCGCGGCGGCTCAGCGCGCGCCGCGCGGTCAGGCCTTGCTGCGATCGCGGGCCGGACCCGCTCATCGGATGTGCTGGCGGCCCGGGGTGATCACTGGCTCGGCTGCTGCTGCTGCTGCTGCGGTTGTTGTTGGCCGATCCAGGCGGAGATCGCGCGCGAGTGCGTGAGCACCGTCCCATCCGGCAGCTTCAGCGTGGGCAGCTTGGTGTCGCCGGTCGCCTCGCGCAGCTCCTCGCGCGATCCTTTGCGCAGGAACGGAAGCGGGCTGCCGTGAGCGGCGATCACCTTGTCGTAGTCGATGTCCGCGTCGCGAAGCGCTTCCTGCACGCGACGGCACGGATGAATGCGTGGTCCGCCATCATCTCCGTGGCAGACGAACAGCGTCGGCTTCTCGGCCATGTTTCATCCTTCCGGGTGATTGTTGCGGTCGGGAGAGAGGAGCCTACCGTCGCGGGCACGGCGCAGGCGCCCGATCCAGCAGATGCGAAACAGGCGTCCTGGCGTGTCGCCCGCGGCGCGATAATGCCAGCCGGCCTGCGACGCCGACCTGCGATGTGAAGGGATGGAGAACAGATGCCGATCGATCAGAACAGCCTCGGCGCGCACGTAGCCGCGCAGATGGAGGCAATCGAAGCCGACTACGCCGATACCGATGCACAGATAGGCACGATCGTGACGATCGTCGAGGTGCTCAGCCAGGAGCGCGGCTCAGACGTCAGGGTGCGCCCGAGCGACCCGCGCGTGCACGCCACGCTGGGCATCCTGCGCTGGGCCGAGACGCTGACGATCGCCTCGGCGACGCAGGCGGGGGGCGGCCCGGCGGAGTAGCGCACCGGGCTCGCCGCGGCAGTCACGCCGATGCGCCGGCTCCGGATGTGATGTGCTCGATCACCGGCTGGAACTGCTCGGTCGGCGAGAAGTCCACGTATTCAGAGTCCTCGAGCGCCTCTGGAGCATGGCCGGCGGCCCAGTGGAAGGCTTCGCCGGCGGCGAAGTCCTGATGCCCGTTCAGGGTGTGCATACGCACACGGCCCTTGATCATGTACCCCCAATGCGGACACGGGCAGAGGTCGTTCGGCAGGCCCCTCGTGGCGGGGCGCAGGTCGGCGCCGGCCGGTAGTCGCACGAAGCCGACGGACAGGCCGTCCTCGTCGCGCAAGCGAACCTCGACGCCGTTGTCGTCGATCACGACGGGGACGTCCTCGCGTGCAATGGATCTCATGGTGCGCTCCTTTGGTTGAGTAGCTGGGCAACGTGACCGGCCGCGATGGCAGCACCGTCGCTCTCCACGTCGCGGTAGTCGACACGCCGGCCGATCTCCTGCGCGACGGCGGCCGCGATCTGCTCCGGCGGAGAGCCGTCGTGAGACAAGCCCGAGCGTAAACCAAATGAGACCGGCCGCGGGTCGTTGCTGGGTCCTCAGCGCCCCTGGGCCGGCCGCATGGGCCTGTCGCCCGAGCCGTGGGCAAAGCGGCGGCGGTCAGCTCCTGAGATCTCAGGCCCGAAGCGATCGGTGGGCATGTCTCGCAGCACCCACAGTCCGGACGCGGCGGTGAGCGCCGCGACGAGCGCGATCGCAGCGCTGTAGCCCAGCGCGTCCGCCGCTGCTCCGGCGATCAACCCGCCAAAGACATAGCCCATGTCGCGCCAGAAGCGATAGACGCCGACGACGGGAGCGCGTGCGACCGGTGTGACCGCATCTGAAATGGCGGCGATCAGCGTGGGGTAGACCATCGCCGTGCCGACACCGAGCAAGGCGGCTGCCGCGGCGGCAGGGGCGAGCGCGCCGCCGCTGAGCGCGAGCAACGCCAAGGCGAGCGCCTGCACGAGCATGCCGCCTGCGATCAGCGGCTTGCGCCCGAGCGAGTCAGACCAGGCGCCGGTGGCGATTTGCGCCACGCTCCAGACGGCCGGATAAATGCCTGCGACCAGACCGACGTCCGCCACGCCGGCGCCGTGGGCGGCCAGGAACAACGGCACCAGTCCCCACGCCAGGCCGTCGTTGAGGTTGTTGACGAGCCCGGCCTGTGAGCACGAGCGCAACGCCGGTTCGCGATACGTCGCGCGAGCAAAGGCGGCGCGCAATGCGGGCGGCGACCCGTCCGCGCCGGCGTGCTCGGCGGCCTGCTCGAGCGCGACGTGCGCGGCGGTGTCGCGCACGAACAGCACGGACAGCAGGAGCCCCACGACCGCAACCGTCGCCCCGGCGACGACCAGCACGTCGCGCGCGGCCAGCGTGGCCGCCAGCCACCCGCTCAGCCCCGCGGCGAGCGCGACGCCGCCGTAGCCGGCGGACTCGTTGAGCCCGAGTGCCAGACCGCGCCGGCGCGGGCCGACGAGGTCGATCTTCATCACGACGGTCATCGACCACGCCAGGCCCTGGTTGATGCCCAGCAGCGCGTTGGCCACGACGATCCAGCCCCAGCTCGGCGCGAGCGCGATCAGCAACGGCACCGGCAACGCGATCGCCCAGCCCGAGATCAGCAGGCGCCGCCGACCCGTGCGCTGGGCCAGCGCGCCCGCGCCGAGGTTCGTCAGCGCCTTGGCTAGACCGAACGCGACGATGAACGTCAGCACCGCCGCGTTCGAGCGCAGGTCGAAGTCCTCGCGTCCGATCAGCGGCAGCGTCGAGCGCTCCAGCCCGACCATCGCGCCCACGAACGCGTTGATCGCTACGAGCAGCGAGAACTGCGCGAGGTTCTCGCGCAGCCCGAGTCGTGCTTGCGCGCTCACGAAACCGTGGCGATCGGGCGGCCGCTGCGGTTGGCTTGCAGGATCGCTGCCTGCCGCCTGGGCGCCGGAGGAATGTCGCGCGTCAGCGCCTGCACGAAGGCGTCCTCGGAGCCGTGCTGCAGGGCGGGGTTGTGGCGGCGCTCGAAGCCGATCGTCGTGGCGGGGTTGGCAGACAGGCCGCGTCCGCAGACCGAGCCCGAGTAGTGCGCCGGATAGAGCAGCACGTGATCGGGGAGCGTCAGCAGCCGCTCGTTGAGCGAGCGGTACAGCGCTCGCGCCATCGCGTCGACCGTATCGTCGCCGCTGGCGTGCAAATCCGGGCGTCCGGCATCGCCGGCCAGCAGAGCGTCGCCGCTGAGCACCAGCCAGGGCTCCTGCGCGCGCGTGCGGTCGGTGACGAGATAGGCGTGATGGGCCAGCGCATGTCCGGGAGTCGCGACCGCCGCAAGCTCGGTGTTGCCGAGCTTGACCACCTCGCGATCGGCGAGCGGGCGATGCTCGAAGCTCACGCCCGTGCCCTCGGGCACGTACGCAGCCGCTCCGGTGCGCGCCACGAGCTCGGGCAGGCCCGAGACGTGGTCGGCCTGCACGTGGGTCTCGAGCACGGCCACGATCGGCATGCCCTGTGCGTCGGCGAGGGCGATGTAGCGGTCTACGAGGTCGACGTGTGGGTCCACGACCGCGAACTGGCTGTGGGTCTTGCAGCCCAGCAGGTAGGAGGCGCAGGCGGTCTCGTCGTTGAGCAACTGCCGGAAATACACGCGTCCACCTCCGGGTCTGAGATTGGGCCTTGACAAGCTATCAATTGTTCTATTGAATAGCAACCGAGATGGAAGACCGCCGCCGAAAGGACACCCTGTTCGAGGCGATCGCGCTGATGGGCAAGGCATTCGCCAGCCCGCGCCGGCTCGAGCTGCTCGACCTGCTCGCTCAGGGAGCGCGTACGGTCGAGGAGCTCGCACGCGCAAGTGGACAGTCGACGGCGAACGCCTCTCAGCATCTGCAGGCGCTCCACGCGGCCGGGATCGTCACGCGCGAGCGCGAGGGCACGCGTGTCCGCTACGCGCTCGCGGGCGAGGATGTGCTCGGCGTCTGGCTGGCCCTGCGCGGCGCCTCGGCGAACCGGCTGGCGGAGGTCGAGCGCGCCGCGCGCGACTACCTCGGCGAGCCCGTCGAGGCGATCGGCCGCGAGGAGCTGCGCGAGCGCCTGAAGCGCGGTGACGTCGTGCTCGTCGACGTGCGACCCGGCCAGGAGTTCGCCGCGGGTCACATCGAGGGCGCGCGGTCCATTCCCCTCGAGGAGCTCGAGCAGCGCTTGGCCGAGCTGCCCGCCGACCGCGACGTCGTCGCCTATTGCCGTGGCCCGTTCTGCGCCTACGCGCACGACGCGGTGCGCCAGCTGCAGGAGGCGGGGCGCTCCGCGCTTCGCCTGGAAGGCGGCTGGCCCGAATGGCGACTCGCCGAGGCCGACATCGACAAGGCCAAGACCCGGAGGAGGCTGGCCGAGCAAGGAGGAAGGACATGAGCGCCGGAACGTGGATGCGCTCCAACCTGGCGACGCAGGGCTACTGCCTGAGCGACGCCGAGCGCCGCGAGCTATCGCTGGCCCTGCGCTTCTCGACCGGGCTGTGCCTGACGCTCGTGGTCGTGGCGCTTGCGCTGGAGTCGCCGGCGATGATCTTCGCCCTTGCGGGGATCGGCGCGATTGCCGGCTTCAGCGCGCGGCACCCGTTCGACCATCTTTGGAACCGGGTCGTGCGTCACGTCGTCGGCGGGCCGGCGCTGCCATTCAACCCGCCGCGGCGTCGCCACGCGTTCAAGGTGGCGACCGTCTGGCTGGTGAGCGTTGGGGCGCTGATCTCTACGGGCGCGACGACGGCCGGGCTCCTATTCGGGGGCCTGCTCGTCGCGGCGTGTGGCGCCGTGACCGTCGCGAACCTCTGTATTCCGTCGGAGGTGTTCGCCTGGTGGGAGCGCCGCACGGCGCGCAGGACGTCAACCGCGATCTAACAACGAAAGGGACCGAGCTGATGAATCCGAACAAAGCACTCTGGGAGAAGGGCGACTTCACGCGGATCGCCGAGAGCATGCGCGAGAGCGGCGAGGCGCTGGTCGAATCGTTGGGCATCGGCGACGGATTCAAGGTCCTCGACGTCGGCTGCGGGGACGGGACGACGGCAATTCCGGCGGCCAAGCTCGGCGCCGACGTGCTGGGCGTCGATATCGCCAGCAACCTCGTCGCTGCGGGGAACGCGCGAGCGCAGGGTCTCGGCCTCACCAATTGCAGCTTCCAGGAGGGCGATGCGTCCGATCTGCGCGACCTGCAGGACGGCACGTTCGACCTGACGATGAGCATCTTCGGAGCGATGTTCGCGCCAAAGCCGGCGGACGTGGCCAGGGAGATGGTCCGTGTAACGCGACCCGGCGGTCGGGTCGTGATGGGAAATTGGATTCCCAACGATCCGACGCTGGTCGCACAGATCTTGAAGATCTGCTCCTCCTATTCGCCACCGCCGCCCGAGGGTTTCGTCAGCCCGATGACGTGGGGTGTGGAGGGCGACGTGACCGAGCGCTTCGCAGGCGCGGGAGTGCCCAAGGAGCAGATCTCCTTCGAGCGGCAGACCTACACGTTCAACTTTCCCGGCACGCCATCGCAACTGCTGGCTGCGTTCAGGACCTACTACGGGCCGACGATGAACGCGTTCGAGGCGGCGACAGCCGATGGACGGGAGGCTGACCTGCAAGCCGAGCTGGAGGAGCTATTCAACAGCCAGAACACAAGCCCGAACGCGGACGCGACGTCCATTCCCGCTGTCTTTTTGCGCGTCACGGTTGGACTGTGAGCCGGGGCGTGAGGCGCCGCACGTCGCCGTACGGGCCGGCGCGTTGGCGGGCGCGTTCTTCCAACGCTCGATAATGCATGTTATGTAAACAAACGTCGGAAAGACGGCACGTTTCAGGCTGAGGTGGCTCATGCCAGCGGGTGCAACGACGCCTAGCGTCGGGTGCGCCCCAGCCGGATCATGAACGCGAGCGCTAGCCCGACCGACGCTCCGAGAACCAGGCCCACGACAATGGGCGCCGTCCAGGCGGCGATCGCGCGGATGAGCTCTTCGTTGACGCAGTGACCAAGAGACGTCGTCGCGGCCTTGCCCGCTACATGGTGGCTGTGACACGCACCTGCCCCGCCCGCGCTTGGCACTTGGCGGGCTCTGTGGTGCACGTCCCAAAGGATCGCGAGGAAGCCGCCAGCCGCTGTGCACAGGCGAAAGACCGCGTCGCGGAGCTCCCGTCCGAGCATTCGCTTGCGCCGGGGATCGAGTGCCACGCATGTCGTATCGGCGGCGTGAGAGAAAACTGAATATCAATCAACGGAATAAATCTGGTGATGCGCTGAGCTGCCACAGCACATGTCGACGCCGCTGACGACAGCTCTGAGACGACACCCGGGAGATCGCCCGTTATCGCGATAATCGCCGCCATGGCCGACGCGGCAGCCACCCCTTTCATCGGCCGCACGGCGTGGGCGCGCAACCTGGCGGCGCCGGTGCGCGACTTCCTGAGCACGGAGACGGGCAGCGCGATCGTGCTGCTCGGCGCGACGATCGTCGCGCTGCTGTGGTCCAACTCCCCATGGTCGGACAGCTACGAATCGGTCTGGACGACGAAGCTGTCGATCCAGGTCGGCGCGGGCGGCATCTCGGCCGACCTGCGCCACTGGGTCAACGAAGGCTTGATGACCTTCTTCTTTCTCGTCGTCGGCCTGGAGGCCAAGCGCGAGTTCGACATGGGCGAGCTGCGCGAGCGCCGTCGCCTGGCGGTGCCCGTGCTCGCGGCGATCGGCGGCATGCTCGTTCCGGTGGGCATCTACCTGCTGTTCAACGCCGGCGGCGCGGGCGGGCGTGGATGGGGCGCGGCGATGTCCACCGACACGGCGTTTGCGCTCGGCGCTCTTGCTCTGCTCACCCCCCGCGTAGCGACGCGCCTGCGCGTGTTCCTGCTGACGCTCGCCGTCGTCGACGACCTCTGTGCGCTCGTGGTGATCGCGACCGCATACACCAAACGCCTCTCCCTTCCGGCGCTGGCCGTCGCGCTCGGCCTGTTCGCGGTGCTGCTGTCGCTGCGCTTCGCCCCAGCCTGGCGGCGCCAGGTCTCGGTGCTCGTCGGCGTGGCGCTGTGGGTGGCGATGTTCAAGTCGGGCATCGACCCGGTGATCGCCGGGCTGGCGGCGGGGTTGGCGACCAGCGCATTTCCTCCGTCGCGCGAAAACCTCGAGCGCGCCACCGAGCTGACGCGCTCCTTTCGCGAGCAGCCCACGCCGGAGCTCGCGCGCACGGCCCAGCGCGGCGTGCTCTCGGCGATCTCGCTCAACGAGCGCCTGCAATACGAGCTGCACCCGTGGACCAGCTACGTCGTCGTGCCGCTGTTCGCGCTGGCCAACGCGGGAATCCACGTGACCGGCTCGCTGCTGGGCGACGCGATCGCCTCGCCGATCACGCTGGGGATCCTGATCGCCTACGTGGTCGGCAAGCCGCTGGGCATCCTCGGCGCCTCCTGGCTGGCCTCGCGACCTGCGCTCCACGGGCCGAGGCCTCCGATCAGCTGGCCGCTGCTCGTCGGCGGCGGCGCCGTGGCGGGGATCGGCTTCACCGTCTCGCTGCTCATCTCCGGCCTGGCGTTCTCCGGCGAGCGCCTGGCCGAGGCCAAGCTCGGCGTGCTCGCCTCGGCGAGCGTCGCGCCGCTGTTCGCCTGGGCGATCTTCCGCATCGTGGCCAGGCTGCCCAGCAGCGTGCGCGCGCGACAGATCAGCGGCACCGCCGAGGACCTGATCGACCTCTCAGAGGACGTCGACCCCGAGCGCGATCACGTTCGCGGACCCGACGACGCCTCCGTCACACTCGTCGAGTACGGCGACTTCGAGTGCCCCTACTGCGGCCAGGCCGAGCCGGTCGTGCGCGAGCTGCTGAGCGCCTTCGACGACGACATCCGCTACGTCTGGCGCCACCTGCCGCTCAACGACGTGCACGGCGGCGCGCAGCTCGCCGCCGAGGCGGTCGAGGCGGCCGGCACGCAGGGCGCCTTCTGGGAGATGTACGACGCGCTGCTGGCCCATCAGGACGCGCTTGGCCCCCAGGACATCACGAGGACCGCGCAGGAGCTCGGGTTGGATGTCGAGCGCCTGTGGTCGGAGATCCGCGGTCACGAGCACGCGCCGCGCATCGCCGAGGACGTCGCCAGCGCAGACTCCAGCGGGGTCTCGGGAACTCCCACGTTCTTCATCAACGGCCGCCGCCACCAGGGCGCCTACGACATCGACACGCTCAGCGCGGCCGTGAGCGCTGCGCTGCGGCGCGCACGCCTGACGAACATCGGCGTCGCGGCCAGCCCCAGCTAGCGGCCGCGAGCAGCGAGCTCGCGAGCACGCGCCAGCACATCGTCGATCATCGGCTCGGTCAGCCGACCGGTGAACGTGTTCTGCTGGCTGGGGTGGTAGCAGCCGAGCAGCGTGTAGGGCTCGCCGGGCAGCTCCGCGCCGTGGGCAAAGCGCGGCTTGGGGCGCAATGGGCGCGCCGAGGCGTTGCGCGAGGCGGCGATCAGGCGCAGCGCTGCGTCCCAGGCGAAGCCGCCGAGGCACAGCAGCACGCGAACTCTCGCCAGCAGCGCCAGTTCGCGCTCGCTCCACGGCAGGCAGCGCTCGCGCTCGGCCGGCGTGGGCCGGTTGGCCGGCGGCGCGCAGCGCACCGCCGCCGTGATCCACATGTCGCGCAGCCGCAGCCCGTCGCCGCGCTGCGTCGAGGTCGCCTGGTTGGCGAAGCCGGCGCGTGCCAGCGCCGCGAAGAGGAAGTCGCCGGAGCGATCGCCCGTGAACATCCGCCCCGTCCGGTTTGCGCCGTGCGCGGCCGGCGCCAGGCCGAAGATCAGCACGCGGGCCGCAGGGTCGCCGAAGCCCGGCAGCGGCCGTCCCCAGTAGCGCTCGTGCGCAAATGCCGCACGGCGCTCGTGCGCGACCTGCTCGCGCCAGGCGACCAGTCGCGGGCAGCGCCTGCAGTCCGAAACGGACTCGGCAAGCGCCGTCAGCTCGACGGACGCGCCCGCGTCGTCCTGCGGCTCGTCGCTTGCGCGGGGCGCCTCCACGTCCACGGGGCAGTAGTAGCATCGTTGAGGCTATGCCGATGTGGATGCTGATCGCGCTGCTCGCTTTGATCAAGCTCCCGATCGCCGCGTTGATGCTGTGGATCCCCTTCCGCAGCGACGCTGCGATGAACGCACCCGAGCCGCCGGGCCAGTCAGACGACGACGGCGGGACGCGCGCGATGCCGGCCGGGCCGCTCGATCCCCGTCCGCGACGTCCGTCGCCGTGCGGTCCGCGCCCACGCGCGCCGCGCCGCGGTCCCCACGGCGATCCGCCTCTGCCCTCCCCACCGCGCGTGCGCATCGCTGCCAGCCGCGCGCGGCGTGTTCGCGTCTGTCACTGAATCGCCGAGCCCGAGCCCGTCGGTGGGCGCTGCTGGGCAGCGAGCGCGGCTAGCGGTTTCGCTTGCGTTGCCTGCGCGCCGCCTTGGCTTTGGCGCGGCGCTTGCGCAGCGTCGCCGCCGAGTCGTGCGCCGACCTCGCTTCGGCGATCTGCGGATCTCCCGCCGGCGCCACTTTGCGCGCGTCGCGCACGATCACGGAGGCAACCGCGATCAGCAGGGCCACGGCGGCGACCAGCGCGATCACCACCGTTTTTTTGGAGTTGGACGTGGAACCGGTCGAGGCGCTCGTTTCTGTCTTCTGCGTGTTCGTGGATTCTTCCTGGCCGCCCTGGCTCAGTTCGTTGAAGGCGCCGCCTTCGCCGTTGCCACCCACGGCCGCGAGCGCTGCGGGCGACGCGCCCGCCGCCAGCGTCAGCGCGAGCAGGGCGCATACGCACAGCCTGGCCACGCGCACGCGCCAGAGGTTGCGATCGTCGCCGGACATGGGCCGAGCATACCCGCCCGCGTGTCGCGCGACAACGAGCGCGTGAGCGCTGGCCCAGCCGCCCGCGCCGCCGGGTTGGCAATCCATAGAATGACGCTCGATGGCACCCAAACAACGCCAGATCCGGATGGAGCAGCGCGGCGGCCTGGAGGCGATTCAGGCGCTCGAGCAGCGTTCCGACGAGGAGCTGGAAAGCGAGACGAAATACAAGTCGGCGGCGCTGGCGATCCTCGGCGCTCGCGCCGCGGAGCGCTTCGACGCCGAGCAGGCGCGCGCCTACTTCCAGCGTGCGATCGCCGCCGCGCGCCCCCAGGAGCGGATGCAGCTGCGGCGCATGGCCGACGCCTCGCTGGCGCTCGCCGAACGCCGCGCCGGCGACCTGAAGAACGCGGTCGAGCGGCTTGGCCAGGCGCCGCCCAGCGGGCGCCAGCTGTTCGCGCTGCGCGCGATGGGCCTGCTGATCCCGCCCGGCTCGGCCGGGATCGTCGCGCGGCTGCGCGGAATCGCACTGATCCTGCTGCTCGTGATCGCGCTGCTGGCGATCGGCTCCGGCGTCGTCGAGCTCGTCTCGCTGCCGTTCGGCGGCATCGGCGCCGCCCCGGCCGTGCTGCTCGGCCTGTTCGTCGTGATCGCCGCGCTCGCCATCGCCGCTGCGGTCGGACGGCGCCGGCGCGACCGCACCAAGGCCGCCGCCGCCGGGTGACCGCCGGCCGTCGGCCGGCGGGGGCTTGCCGCCAGGGCGTTGCAGGGGCTCTTACGTCCGCTGTGAGCCGGCGCACTACGCTTGCGCCGTGCCCGAGCTAGCCGCGCCTGTCCGTCTGATCGTCAACCCCGCCGCCGGCGGCGGGCGCGCAAGGCGGCTGGCGCCCGAAGCCGTGGAGGCCCTGCATGCGCGAGGGCTGACGGTCAAGCGCGACGACACTCGCGACCTGGAGCACGCGCGCGAGCTCGCCGTTGAGGCCGCGAGTGCAGGTGAAACCGTCGTGGTGCTCAGCGGGGACGGCGCGATCGGCGCCGTCGCGCAGGCGCTGCGCGCGGTTCCGGGCGCGGTGCTCGGCGTGCTTCCCGGAGGGCGCGGCAACGACCTGGCGCGCGTGCTCGGCGTGCCCGACGATGTGCGCGAGGCGTGCGCCGCGATCGCCGACGGCGTGCCGCTCGCGATGGACGTCGGAGAGGTCCAGGGCGCCGACGGAGAGCCCAAGACGTTCGTGGGCATCGCCTCGGCGGGCTTTGACAGCGACGCCAACCGCATCGCCAACGAAGCGCCCTCCTGGCTGGGCAGCCTGGTGTACGCCTATGGGGCGTTGCGGGCGCTCGTCTCCTGGAAGCCCGCGCGCATCGAGATCGAGCTCGATCCGCCCGGCGAGCGCCGCAGCTTCAGCGCGTACACGATCGGCGCGGCCAACTCCAAGTCCTATGGGGGCGGGATGCTCGCGGCGCCGGACGCGATGCTCGACGACGGCCTGCTGGAGGTGATAGTCCTGGAGAGCATCGGCAAGCTCGCCTTCCTGACGAAGATCCTGCCGAACGTGTTCAAGGGCACGCACGTCGACCAGCCCAGCGTGCACGTCTTTCGCGCCCGTGAGGTCGCGATCGGCTGCGACAGGCCCTTCACGATGTACGCCGACGGCGATCCGATCGGAGAGCTGCCGCTCAGCGTGCGCGCGGTGGCCGGCGCCGTCACCGTGCTCGTCCCCCGGCGCGCCCCCGCACACGCGGCCTTCGCCCAGGCCTCCCCCCTCTCCGGCGAGCGCCCTGCGCCCTCGCGCCCCGGCGTCCCCGACGCCGGCGCCCCGCTTTTCGCTCCGCCCGCGGACGGGCGCTGATGGCCGGTGCGCTTCCAGCGAAGCTCGCCATCGCGCGGGCGGTGGCGACGCTGGCTCGGCTGCGTGGCGGCGGCGCCACGAGCGCGCCCGGCAAGGTGCTGCTCGGGCTCGACGCCGAGGCGATCGCGGCGATCGGCTCGCGACTGCCCGCCGGCAGCGTGCTCGTCTCGGCGACCAACGGCAAGACGACGACCACGGCGATGGCCGCGGGCATCCTCGAGGGCGCCGGCGTGGCGCTCGTGCACAACGCGGCGGGCGCGAACATGGCCAGCGGCATCGCCACCGCGCTGCTCGCCGCCACGCGCCCGCGCGGCGCGATCGCCGGCGAGCTCGGCCTGTTCGAGGTTGACGAGCTCTGGCTGGACGCCGTCGCCGCGCAGCTTCGACCGCGCGCGATCCTGCTGGGCAACCTCTTTCGCGACCAGCTCGACCGCTACGGCGAGCTCGAGACGATCGCCGAGCGCTGGGCAAGCGACGTCGCCGCGCAGCAGCTTGTGCTCAACGCCGACGACCCGCTGATCGCCGACCTCGGACGCGATCGCGACGGCGTCCTCTACTACGGCGTGGAGGACGACTCGCTGGCGCTGGGCGGCATGGCGCACGCCGCCGACGCCAAGCACTGCCGGCGCTGTGGCGCGCCGTACGTGTTTCAGACGGTCTACCTCGGCCATCTCGGCCACTACCACTGCCCGAGCTGCGCACAGCGCAGGCCCGCCCCGGCGGTGATCGCCGGCGACGTCGTGCTGCAGGGCGTGCGCAGCGCCAGCTTCGTGCTGCAGACGCCCGCCGGCCGCGCGCCCGTGCGCCTTGCGCTGCCGGGCCTGTACAACGTCTACAACGCGCTTGGCGCGGCGGCGCTGGCGACGGCGCTCGAGATTCCCCTGGCGCAGATCGTCGCCGGGCTGGAGGGCACGAGGGCGGCCTTCGGACGTGCCGAGACGGTCACGTTGCTGCCCGCGCGCGACGCCGCCGCGGCGCCTGCGCGCGAGCTGCGCATCCTGCTCGTCAAGAACCCGGCCGGCGCCAACGAGGTGCTGCGCACGCTGGCGCTGGAGCCCGGCCAGCATGACGTGCTGGCGGTGCTCAACGACAAGATCGCCGACGGGCGCGACGTCTCCTGGATCTGGGACGCCGACTTCGAGCTGCTGGCGGGGCGCATCCGCAGCTTCACGTGCAGCGGCAGCCGCGCCGCCGAGCTGGCCGTGCGCATGAAGTACGCCGGCGTGGAGCCCGCGCGCATTCGCGTCCAGAGCGACTTGCGCGAAGCGCTCGACGCGGCTGCCGCCGATCGTCGCGACGGCGAGGCGCCGCTCTATGCCCTGCCCACCTATACCGCCATGCTCTCGCTGCGCGAGCTGCTCGTGGCGCACGGCGAGGCGAGCAGCTCGTGGTCCTAGACGAGCCTCGAGGACAGGCGAGCGCCGTGCAGTCCCCATC
>Ga0105237_10005898_pt1 | contig 13731 bp, 13 predicted proteins | sample KBSC24metaG_FD_81520 | JGI IMG/M metagenome (GOLD analysis project Ga0105237, IMG submission 81520) | Corn rhizosphere microbial communities from Kellogg Biological Station, Michigan, USA - KBS C2-4 metaG | ecosystem: Host-associated > Plants > Roots > Rhizosphere > Soil | place: Michigan, USA...
AAACCTTTTGCAGTAAAGCTGTGAAAGCGACGCATTCGTCAAGGATCTGGTCTTCGGAACAGAAAATATGACCATCGTCCTGCGTGAAGCCGCGCACGCGCATCAGCCCGTGCAGCGCGCCCGACGGCTCGTAGCGGTGCACATTGCCGAACTCCGCAAGCTTGACGGGCAGTTCGCGATAAGACTTCAACCCATGCTTGAAGATCTGCACATGACCGGGACAGTTCATCGGTTTCAGCGCGAAGACGCGGTCGTCGTCGGTCTCGTCGCCGGCGACCGTGACCTTGAACATCGCGTCGCGATACCAGCCCCAATGTCCCGACGTCTCCCACAGGCTCTTGTCCAGAACCTGCGGTGCGTTGACTTCCTGATAGCCGTGCTCGTCGAGGCGGCGGCGCATGTAGTTGATCAGGTTCTGCACCATCTTCCAGCCCTTGGCGTGCCAGAAGACGACGCCCGGCCCCTCTTCCTGGAAATGGAACAGGTCCATCTCGCGGCCGAGCTTGCGGTGGTCACGCTTCTCGGCCTCCTCCAGAAGCGTCTGGTAGGCCTCGAGCTGCGCCTGGTCGGCAAAGGCCGTGCCGTAGATGCGCGTCAGCATCGGGTTGTTGCTGTCGCCGCGCCAGTACGCGCCCGCCACCTTCATCAGCTTGAAGGCGGTGCCGATCTGCCCGGTCGAAGCCATGTGCGGACCGCGGCAGAGGTCGAACCAGTCGCCCTGCGCATAGATCTTGAGGTCCTGGTCCTCGGGAATGGCGTCGATCAGCTCGAGCTTGTAGCGCTCGCCCTTGTCAGCGAAAACCTTCTTCGCCCTCTCGCGCGACCAGACTTCCTTGGTGAACGGCTTGTTGCGCGCAATGATCTCGCGCATCTTCTTTTCGATCACCGGGAAATCGTCGGGCGTGAACGGTTCGTTGCGCGCGAAATCGTAATAGAACCCGTTTTCGATGACCGGTCCGATGGTCACCTGCGTTCCCGGCCACAGTTCCTGCACGGCCTCTGCCAGCACATGCGCCGTATCGTGGCGGATGAGCTCCAGCGCCCGCGGGTCCTCGCGGGTGATGATCTCGACCTTGCCGGACTTGCCGAGCGGATCGGAAAGATCGCGAACGGTATCGTCGAGGCTATAGGCGACAGCCTTCTTGGCCAGCGACTTGGAGATCGATTCGGCCAGACCGGCACCGGTCAGCGCAGCGTCGTAGTCGCGCACCGAACCATCGGGAAATGTCAGGGAAACGGAATTCGGCATCAAGGTTCTCCTATCCAGTCCCGCAAACGAGCGCGGGTGGTGAAATGCATGTCGCGTGCTGGAGCATGCAGAGGGTTGGCCGGAAGCGCCAATCATTATGGACGATGGCCGGCGGCAGTCTTTTATGAGGAGTTTCCGTCGTCGTAAAGCTGCAAGCCGTTCTATTTGCGGAGCAGTTCTACTTGATGAGGCCGGGCAGATCCTTCAGGAAGGCCGCCCGCGTTGCGAGGCCCTTCGGCGTGTCGCCGCGCTTGGCATCCACGACCAGCTGGGCAAAGACGATGCGGTGGCCGTCCTTCTCGGCCCAGCCGACGAACCAGCCCAGCGAGCGCTTGCCGTCCTGGCCGAGCCTGGTGCTGCCCGTCTTGCCTTGCACGGTCCAGTCCCCCGCTGCGAAGGTCGGCAGAATAGCCTTGGTCATCTCATGCGCCTTCGCCGACACCGGCATCTTGCCGGCCAGCAGCTGGCGCAGGAAAGCTGTCTGCTCGACCGGCGATATTTCGAGCGAGGAATTTATCCAGGATTGCGTGAGCCCGTTGTCCTTGCCGGCATCGCCCGAGACATCCTTGTTGCCGTAGCCGAATTTCGACACATAGCCGGCAAATTTTTCAGCGCCGAGCCGCCGCGTGATCTCCCGCGAATACCAGACGATGGAATCGCGTTCCCAGATCGTCGGATCGACGGTTTTCTGGTCGCGCTTTGCCGCCTTGAACTCCGGCTTGTAGTCCCAGTTCGGCGTGTGCTGATCGCTCAGGATGCCGGCATCATAACCAATCAGCGCCAGCGGCACCTTGAAGGTGGATGCCGGGCTGACGCGCTTGTCGCAGACGCCGTCCTGATAGAGCGTTTCGCCGCTTTGCTGATCCTGGATCAGCGTGCAGCGGATGTCGTTGAGCGGCGCCGATTGCGCCCGTACCGGCAGGCCCAGCATCCAAGCCAGGAGGAAGAGGACGATGGCAAAAATGAAGGGATAGCGGTCCATCTGGCGCATGGCGAAGTCACTCCTGAACGGGATTGCAGGCAGTGGCTTAGCGGGGCGTCTTGTCTCGATTTTGTCTCAAATTGGCAGTGTTTGTGCAGCTTCGCGTTAACCCTACCGGATCGTTAAAATTCTATGGTCCGTGACCGCGCAGCAATCAGATTTCGGCTTCGCGGCGTTTTTTGCCGATCCGCCAGTAGCGCCAGGGCATGAACCAGACATAGCGCGCCGCGAGCGTCTCCGGCACGCGGTCGATGCCATGTGTTCCAAACGGCCCGCAGCGCAAGATTCGGAACAGTCCCATCCAGCCGCCGGCCCACAGGCCGTGACGGGCGATCGCCTCATGCGCATATTCGGAACAGGTCGGCAGGTGCCGGCAGTTGTTGCCGACAAAGCCCGAGAGCGTCAGTTGATAAAGGCGCACGAGCGACGTGCCCAGGATGCGCCCGGGCGTCTTGCGCCACGGCCCCGGCCAGTTGCGCCCGCGCTGGATCTGCCGGGCGCCATGTGTATGTCCGGAATGGTCGCCCATCTGTCTCCGCAGCCTGCTCACTGCGCGATAGATGTGGACTTCGGCGCTGAAAGGCAATGCTTTCCCTCAAGGCCTGGGACGCCGGATGGGATACCTGTTGGCGGGTGGGGCGTGGTGGCAGGAAGCATCCCGATGTCCGTGACAGCCGCCGCGCAAGGTTTCGCCATGCCATTGAAAGGTGGCGATCCGCATGACGTCGTTCAAAATGGCCAGGAATTGGTTCATGGCAGCGCTCCTTTGAGCACCGATTAGACCGCCGCTGGCCTTCGTCCTCAAACGAGTATAATTTCCCCATCGGATAACCTGAGGTTATGCGAAATGAAGCGAGGACGGCTGCCGCTGACGGCGCTCAGGAGCTTCGAGACGGCCGGCCGGCATTTGAGCTTCAGCCGGGCGGCGGAGGAGCTTTATGTTTCGCAGGCCGCGATCAGCCGGCAGATCCGCGAGCTCGAGACTTTTCTTCGTCAGCCCTTGTTCTTGCGCCTCCACCGCCGTGTCGAACTGACCGATGCCGGCCGCCGGCTACTCGATCGCCTGGTCAGAAGCTTCGACGACATCGACAAGGTGGTTTCGGAACTTGCGGGCTCACCGGCACAGTCGGTAGTGCGCGTCAGCGTCGAACCTTCGCTTGCCGCAGTATGGCTGGTGCCACGGCTCAACCGCTTTCGCCAGTTACGGCCAGATATCGACGTTTCGCTCGAAGTCGATGTGCGGCTGATCGAGTTCCGCAGTGACCAGGCCGAGCTTGCCTTGCGCTTCAGCGCGCACCACAAGTCATGGCCGCGCAGCGAGGCCGAACATCTGGCGCCGGTCATCGCTTCACCAGTGCTGTCGCCCGCTCTGCTCGCATCCGGCCCAGCACTGCGCAAGCCCGCCGACCTACGCGCCTACACTTTGCTGCACGAGGAGAACCGCCAGGGATGGACCCGCTGGTTCGAGGCGGCGGGCGTCACCGGCGATGCCCAGCCGGAGCGCGGCCCGATCCTGGCCGATACTTCGCTATCGAAACAGGCCGCCATGCTCGGCCATGGCGTGGCATTGGGCGACCTGATGCTAGTCAGAGAAGAATTGGTATCCGGCGCGTTGATCAAGCCATTCGACACCGATGTCGTCTGCGGCGCCTACTGGCTTGTCGGCAGAAGCCTCGGCGCGCTATCCGAGCCCGCTGCCGCCTTTGCCGACTGGATCCGCGATGAATTTGCCGACAGTCGGTGCCTGCCGGAAGGTGTTTAGGCCGCCTGTCCGGCGCGTTTCTTCTCGATCTGGCCGATCGCATCGACCACCGCGTCGAAGGTCAGCATGGTCGAGGCATGGCGCGCCTTGTAGTCGCGCACCGGCTCCAGATATTTGAGGTCGGCGAAACGGCCTTGCGGCGGCGCGCCGTTCTCCTTGAGCATCTTCAGCATGGTTTCGCGCACGGCGCGCAGTTCGTCGGCGCTAGCGCCGACCACATGCTGGGCCATGATCGACGACGAGGCCTGGCCGAGCGCACAGGCCTTCACGTCATGGGCGAAATCGGTCACCACGTCGCCGTCCATCTTGAGGTCGACGGTGACGGTCGACCCGCACAATTTTGAATGCGCCTTGGCTGTCGCATCGGCATCGTCAAGCCGGCCGATTCGCCCTATGTTGCCGGCGAAGCCGAGAATTTTTGCATTGTAGACGTCGTCGATCATATTTTTCCAATCCGTCGCCGCCCAGCGAACAGGCTTTGCCGCTCTCGCGTCTTCCTTTCGCTCCGCTACAGCCATATATAATGGTCGCAGTCGGGCATCGACAAGGCGACGATAAGCCGTTGTCCCTGCTCATCTGTTCACGCCGCTTGCGGGATGGAAATGGGCGATTTTCACCCAAAAGGTCGTGGTCCGTTCAACTCGTTCCACCTTTGAGTGGGACTACGGGAGACGCCTTTATGGATGCCGTCATCAAGAAAATCATGCCCCCGTCCGATTACATGGACAAGCCCGTCACCGACCGGCCAAGCGAAGCCGAGGTCGAAGCCGCCGTGCGCACGCTTTTGCGCTGGACCGGCGACAATCCGGACCGCGAAGGCCTGATCGATACGCCCAAGCGTGTCACCAAGGCCTTCCGCGAAATGTTCAACGGCTATGACATGTGCCCGGCCGACGAGCTTGGCCGCACCTTCGAGGAAGTTGCCGGCTATGACGATCTCGTCATCGTCAAGGACATAAAGTTCCATTCGCATTGCGAGCACCACATGGTGCCGATCATCGGCAAGGCCCACGTCGGCTACCTGCCGGACGGCAAGGTCGTCGGCCTGTCGAAGATCGCGCGCGTCGTCGATATCTTCGCGCATCGCCTGCAGACCCAGGAAGCGATGACCGCGCAGATCGCCGGCGTCATCCAGGACGTGCTCAATCCGCGCGGCGTCGCCGTCATGCTCGAAGCCGAGCATATGTGCATGGCCATGCGCGGCATCCGCAAGCAGGGCTCGACCACGCTGACCTCGACCTTCACCGGCGTCTTCAAGGACACGCCCGAGGAGCAGGTGCGTTTCGTCACCATGGTGCGCGGCTGACCGTCCGCCATCACCTGCCAAAGGCGTAGGCTTATTCGAAAATGGTGGTTTCCGAGAGCCGGAGCGGAGCGTATTTGAATACGCAAGGCACCGGAAGCGCGGGAGGTCGCCGTTTTTGCGGCCCGGCCTCCCCTTGCTATTTCTAGACCAAACAAGGACTGGCGATGTCGGCAGTACAATTTCCCGAAGTTCCAGCCGACAAGAAGGCGCTGGAGGAAGGCAGCATCTTTTCCCCGCGCTTCGATGCCGCTGGCCTCGTGACTGTCGTCGTCACCGATGCCGGTGACGGAGTGCTCCTGATGGTCGCGCATATGAACGCCGAGGCGTTGGCGCTCACGCTCGAGACCGGCGTCGCGCATTACTGGTCGCGTTCGCGCAACGCGCTGTGGAAGAAAGGCGAAACCTCGGGCAATTTCCAGCACGTCGTCGAGATCCGCACGGATTGTGACCAGGACGCGATATGGTTGCGCGTCAAAGTATTGGGCCACGACGCAACCTGCCACACCGGACGGCGTTCATGCTTTTATCGGACGGTGGGGCTGAATGACGGCAGGGCGACGCTTGCCGACGACGGTAGCAGGCCGCTGTTCGATGCGGACCAGACGTATCGGAAGCCGGTGTGAACCATTCAATATTCACAAACCACTCACATTCACTATTCTCAAATATCCTTGAGGTAGAAGGGATATGGGACAAGGGAGATCGTGATGCTCGAATGGGCGTCATTGCGCAGCAGGACTGACGTTCGGGAGGCCAACGGCCTCGCATCGTCCGGCGGCGTGCCCGATCCGAAGCCAGGTAAAAAGACCGGCATCTCGCTGGCGCTTGGCGGCGGATGCGCCCGCGGCTGGGCCCATATCGGCGTGCTGCGCGCGCTCGACGAGGCCGGCATCGAAGTGTCGATGATCGCCGGCACCTCGATCGGCGCCCTGGTCGGCGGCTGCTATCTTGCTGGCAAGCTCGACGAGCTGGAAGAGTTTGCCCGCAGCCTGACCAAGCGGCGCATTTTCGGCCTTCTCGATCTCAATCTGCGCGGCAGCGGCCTGTTCGGCGGCCTGAAGCTCGATCAGCGCCTGCGCGAGCACCTCAATGGCGCGCGCTTCGAGGATTTGCCGAAACCCTTTGTCGCCGTCGCCTCCGAAATCCGCACCGGCCACGAAATCTGGCTGTCGAGCGGCTTGCTGGTCACCGCCATGCGCGCCTCCTATGCGCTCCCGGGCGTCTTCGAGCCGGTGGCCTGCAACGGCCGCATGCTGGTCGACGGCGCGCTGGTCAATCCGGTGCCCGTCTCGGTCTGCCGCGCTTACGAGCAGCCCCTGGTCGTCGCCGTCAACCTGCATTACGACCTGTTCGGACGCGCCGCCGTCATCAAGCACAGCGCCGGCGAACTTCTTGTTGAGAACGACGCGCCGCGCCCCGGCCAGGTCAATCCCCAATCGCACCAGACGCGCCTCGGCATAACCGGCGTGATGGTCGAGGCCTTCAACATCATCCAGGACCGGATTTCGCGGGCAAGGCTCGCCGGCGATCCGCCCGATATGTCGCTGCAGCCGAAGCTCAGCCATATCGGCCTGACTGAATTCCACCGCGCCGACGAGGCGATCAGCCTCGGCTACCAGGCGACGATGTCCCAGATCAACGAACTGACCCGGCTGCAGTCAGTTCTGGTTTGAGTTCCCAGTTCCGTCGTTACGCCAGCGCCGCATCGCTGATGCGGAACTGCACCGTACGGTTGCCGTTCCAGTAATTGCCCGATAGCGAACCGGCGACATGCACGGTCTTGCCGCGGTTCCTAAACAGGAATTCGCCGAGCGGTGTGTCAACGGCACGGAAAGCGATCGCCTGGATGTTGCCGCCGCTTTGCGACTGCAGATCCACTCGAATGTGATTGGTGCCGATCGCACGCGCATCGGTCAGCCGGTGACGCGGCAGCACGAACACCGGCGCTATGTACCCGGCGCCGAACGGGCCGGCCTTCTCCAGCGCATCGAGCAGCGCGATGGTGGCGCCCTCGGCGGCCAAAGCGCCGTCGATCGCCAGGCTTTCCTCGTTCTGCAGCCGGAACACGTCGGCCGCGGCGCGCTCCTCGAAGAAGGCGCGCAGCTCGCCGAGCTTGGCGCGCTCGACCGTGATACCGGCGGCCATCGCATGGCCGCCACCCTTGACGATCAGTCCGGCATCCGCCGCCTCGCGCACCAGCCGCCCGAGATCGAAGCCGGTCACCGAACGCCCTGAGCCTGTACCGATGCCGGTCGAATTGAAGGCGATGGCAAAGGCCGGCCGGCGCGCATAGTCCTTGAGACGCGAAGCGATCAGCCCGACGATGCCCGGATGCCAGGTGTTGCTGGCGGTGACGATGACGGCCGGACCGTTGCCGCCGGCAAGCTCCGCCTCGGCTTCGGCGCGCGCCTGCGCCAGCATCTCCTGCTCCATCTGCTGCCGTTCCTGGTTCAGCCGGTCGAGCGTCTCGGCGATGCTTTCCGCCTCGACGGGATCGTCGGTGGCCAAAAGCCGGCTGCCAAGCGCGGCATCGCCGATGCGACCGCCGGCATTGATGCGCGGTCCGATCAGGAACGAAAGATGGAAGGTGTTGATCGGCTCGCCGATGCGCGAGACCCGCGCCAGCGCCGCCAGCCCCTCATTCTTCTGCTGGCGCGCCACCTGCAGCCCCTTAACCACGAAGGCGCGGTTGACTCCGGTGAGCGGCACCACGTCGCAGACCGTCGCCAGCGCGACGAGGTCGAGCAGCGAAAGCAGATCGACCGGCGCGGCATTCGGCAGCCTTTCGCGCAGCACCTTGGCCGTCTGGACAAGGCACAGGAAGACGACGCCGGCGGCGCAGAGATGTCCCTGCCCCGACAGGTCGTCCTCGCGATTGGGATTGACGACGGCGTCCGCCGCCGGCAGCGGGCCGCCTACCTGGTGATGGTCGAGCACCACGACATCGGCGCCCGCTTCTCTGGCCGCCTCGACCGATGTCGCGCTGTTGGTGCCGCAGTCGACGGTGACGATCAGCTTCGCGCCACGCGAGATCAGCTCCCGCATCGCCTCCGGGTTGGGTCCGTAGCCTTCGAAGATGCGATCCGGGATATAGATTTCGGACGGCACCGAAAAATGCGTGAGAAAACGCTTGATGAGCGCCGACGAGGCCGCGCCGTCGACGTCGTAGTCGCCGAAGATTGCCACTCTTTCTCCGGCGACGATCGCATCGGCGAGCCGCGCCGCCGCTTTCTCCATGTCGGTCAGCGATGCCGGATTCGGCAGAAGCTCGCGAATGGTCGGATCGAGGAAGCGCTCGGTCTGTTCCACGCCGACGCCGCGCCCGGCCAGCACCCGGGCCACGATATCGGGCACGCCGTGGCCCTGGGCGATGGCCAAAGCGGCCATGTCCTGCCGCTCGGTCAGCCGGTGTTCCCACGAAACACCGGTCGCCGATTGCCTGACATCGAGGAAGAGGCGCTTCTCGCCGGTCAAGAAAAACTACGCTTTCCGCTTTTCAGCCTGGCGACGGAGCCATTCGTCTGCCGCATCACCCATCGTCCTTTCCGTACCATCCTTGAGCCAGGCCATGAAAGGGCGATCGAACCTGAATGCACTGCCGCATTCGCGCGTGAGAAAACGGCGCACATTCTGGGTGTTGCGATAGGATTTCGTGATGGGAGTGGCACGCGAAATCGGATCCGCGTGCCAGTCGAACGCCTTCATCGTCAGATCCTTGCGGCCAGTATCGTTGCCACCGAAAGGGCTAACAACTGCGATCCGGCCTCGCAAGCAGGTCTGAAGCAATTCCAGGAAAAATGCGTTGCGGTTTTCCGTCCGCAACTGCGCCAACAAGAGTTAGAACTTGTCCAGATCCTGGTGCTTGGCCTTGATCTCACGCACGGTGCGCGAAGACGAGCGCAGCACGATGGTGTGCGTGGTGATGAAGGTGCGGCCGAACTTCACGCCGTCGAGCAGATTGCCGTCGGTGACGCCGGTCGCCGCGAACAGCACGTCGCCGCGCGCCATGTCTTGGGCACGATAGACGCGCTTCTGATCGGAAATGCCCATCTTTTCGGCCCGCGCCACCTTTTCCGGCGTGTCGAGGATCAGCCGGCCCAGCATCTGTCCGCCGGTGCAGCGCAGTGCTGCCGCCGCCAGCACGCCTTCCGGCGCGCCGCCAGTGCCGAGATAGATGTCGATGCCAGTCTCGTCCGGATCGGTGGTGTGGATGACGCCGGCGACGTCGCCGTCACCAATCAGCCGGATCGCGGCGCCGGTGGCGCGCACGGCGTCGATCAGCCTGGCATGACGCGGGCGGTCGAGGATGCAGGCGGTGACGTCGGAGACGGCCACGCCCTTGGCCTTGGCCAGGTTGGCGAGGTTCTCGGCCGGCGAAACATCGATGTCGATCAGGCCTTCCGGATAGCCTGGGCCGATGGCGATCTTGTCCATGTAGACGTCGGGCGCGAACAGCAGGCTGCCCTTTTCCGCAATGGCGATGACCGCAAGCGCATTGGGCAGGTTCTTGGCGCAGATCGTCGTGCCCTCGAGCGGATCGAGCGCGATATCGACCGCAGGGCCTTTGCCGCTGCCGACCTCCTCGCCGATATAGAGCATCGGTGCCTCGTCGCGCTCGCCCTCGCCGATCACCACCGTGCCCTTGATGGCCAGCCGGTTGAGCTCCTGGCGCATGGCGTCGACCGCCACCTGATCGGCGGCCTTCTCGTCACCGCGCCCGCGCAGCCTGGCGGCCGCGACGGCGGCCCGCTCGGTGACGCGCACGACTTCCATGGTAAGGATCCGGTCGAGACCAGCGGCGATGTTCTGGGCCATGTTCATGGATTACGCATTCCTCGTTGACATGAGAGCGGTTCAGTTCCGAGCCGCTCTAAGTGTTGCTTCGAGCAATTCCGGACGGAAAGCCGATAGAGCAGGATCCCGAAAAGTGGGTACGGGTTTTCGGAATAGATCATCCTCCTGGATCAGTTGCTTTCCCGAAATTGTTCCTGCCTCCCGCCAGAGGCGCGCTTCTTCTGGCAAAGCTCCATGACAACGGCAAGACCTGCCCCGTCAATTTTTGAAATGACAGCAAAATCAATCGATTGAAGGCAGAATATGACCGAGCATGTCGCCCAAGCCGGAACCGGCTTGGGGTGCTGACATACGTGAAAGCAATGGCGCCTATTCCGCCCGCTCGATGCGGATCACCTGCGGCTTGTCGGTCAGATGACCGTCCTTGGTGATGCCTTCGACAGCCTTGCGCACCGCCGCTTCCGTCGTCTCGTGGGTGACGAGGATCACTGTCTTCTGCGCCTGAGTTTCCGAGCCGGCGGCCTGCTGGACGATCGATTCCAACGAGATGTCGTTGTCGGCCATGCGCTTGGCGATGGCCGCGAAGACACCGGTGCGGTCATGCACGGTAAGGCGGATGAAGTAACCGCCGGCGTGGCTGCGCATAAGCGCCTTCTTGTAAGGCTTCAGTTCCTTCGCCGGCCAGCCGAACACAGGAGCGTGCTGGAATCCGGGCCGACTCTTGGCGATGTCGGCAATGTCGCCGATCACCGCCGACGCGGTGGCGTTGCCGCCGGCGCCTGGGCCGGAAAGCAGAAGCTCGCCCAGAATGTCGGTCTCGATCGCCACGGCATTGGTGACGCCATGCACCTGCGCGATGACCGAGGCCGTCGGCACCATGGTCGGATGGACACGCTGCTCGATACCGCTGTCGGTGCGCTGCGCGACGCCGAGCAGCTTGATGCGATAGCCGAGATCGCCGGCCGCGCGGATGTCGGCCTGGGTGATGTTGGAGATGCCTTCCATATAGATGTCGTTGGCGGCGATCTTCGTGCCGAAGGCAAGGCTGGTCAGGATCGACAGCTTGTGCGCCGTGTCGTGTCCTTCGATGTCGAAGGTCGGATCGGCCTCGGCATAGCCGAGCCGCTGCGCGTCCTTCAGGCAGGCGTCGAAGGAAATGCCTTCGGCTTCCATGCGGGTCAGGATGTAGTTGCAGGTGCCGTTGAGGATACCGAAGACACGCGTCACCGCGTTGCCGGCCATCGCCTCGCGCATCGTCTTGATGACCGGGATGCCGCCGGCCACCGCCGCCTCGTAGTTGAGCAGCACGCCCTTCTTCTCGGCGATCTCGGCAAGCGCCACGCCATGCTTGGCAAGCAGGGCCTTGTTGGCTGTGACGACATGGCGCCCGGCCTCGAGCGCCGCCTTCACCGACTGCCGCGCCGGCCCTTCGTCGCCGCCGATCAGCTCGACAAAGACATCGATATCGGCCTTTTCGGCCAGTTTGATCGGATCGTCGAACCATTTCGCGGCGCTCAGATCGATGCCGCGGTCGCGCTTCGGATCGCGGGCCGAAACGGCCGTCACCACGATGTCGCGGCCGCATTGACGGGTGAGCTCGGCCGCCTTGTCGCGCAGCACGCGGGCCACCGAGGCGCCAACCGTGCCGAGACCGGCAATTCCAACACGCAACGCTTCAGCCATGTCCGCCGACGCCCCTCAACCAGAGCAATTCCAGGAAAAGCGCGAAGCGGTTTTCCGTCCGGAATTGCGTAAAAAAATAGTTAGAGCAGGTCGGCGATTTCGACAAACGCTGAACTGCCACAGCGAAAAATGTCAGGCAAACTCAACGCCGAGCCGCGAGCGGCACCACATTGTTGGGCTGCTTGGCAGTGGTCGCGAGGAACTTCTTGATGTTGCGCGCGGCCTGGCGGATCCGGTGCTCGTTCTCGACCAGGGCCACGCGCACATAGTCGTCGCCATGCTCGCCGAAACCGACGCCGGGCGCCACCGCGACATCTGCATGCTCGATCAGCAGCTTGGAGAATTCGAGCGAACCGAGATGACGGAACTGTTCAGGGATCGGCGCCCAGGCGAACATCGAGGCCGCGGGCGCGGGAATGGTCCAGCCGGCGCGGCCGAAGGAATCGACCATGACGTCGCGGCGCTTGTGGTAGACCTCGCGCACCTCGGCGATATCGGCGCCGTCGCCGTTGAGCGCATGCGCGGCCGCCACCTGGATCGGCGTGAACGCACCATAGTCGAGATAGGACTTCACGCGCGTCAGCGCCGAGATCAGCCGCTCGTTGCCGACCGCGAAGCCCATGCGCCAGCCGGGCATGGAAAAGGTCTTCGACATCGAGGTGAACTCGACGCAGACATCCATCGCGCCCGGCACCTGCAGCACCGAAGGCGGCGGGTTGCCGTCGAAATAAATCTCGGAATAGGCAAGATCGGACAGGATGATGATGTCGTTCTTCTTCGCGAAGGCGACCACGTCCTTGTAGAAGTCGAGCGAGGCGACAAGCGCCGTCGGGTTCGACGGATAGTTGAGGATCAGCGCCAGCGGCTTGGGGATCGAGTGGCGGACGCCGCGCTCGAGCGCCGGGATGAAGCCATCGTCGGGCTCGACCTGCAGCGAGCGGATGACGCCGCCCGACATGATGAAGCCGAAGGCATGGATCGGATAGGTCGGATTGGGGCACAGGATCACGTCGCCGGGCGCGGTGATCGCCTGCGCCATGTTGGCAAAGCCTTCCTTCGAGCCCAGCGTCGCCACGACTTGCGTATCGGGGTTGAGCTTCACGCCGAAACGGCGCTGGTAATAGTTCGCCTGGGCGCGGCGCAGGCCCGGAATGCCGCGCGAGGACGAATAGCGATGCGTGCGCGGATCGCGCACCACTTCGCACAATTTGTCGACGATGGCCTTCGGCGTCGGCAGGTCCGGATTGCCCATGCCAAGGTCGATGATGTCGGCGCCGCGCGAGCGGGCGCTGGCCTTCAGCCGATTGACCTGCTCGAACACGTAAGGCGGAAGCCGGCGGACCTTGTGAAATTCTTCCATTTCAGTTCCAGACCATCAGAGTTTCGGCGCGCGATATAAACCTAATTGCAGCTAGGGTCGAGGGTCGGGTCGCATTTGCCCTCGATCTGCTTCAACGTGTCGGCGCCATGCGTCTTGGCGAGCGTGTTGAGCGCCGCCGAATTCGCCGGCGCCTTGACGCGGCCGCCCTTGGCAATTTGCGCCTGCTGCTCGGCCTTGAGCTGGGCCAGATTCGCGGCGGTCTCTTCCTTGGTGAGCTGCTTGGCGGCCACCTGCGGCGGAACGTTGAGGTTCGGATAGGAGCCGGTGTCCTTCGGACCGTCGCTCAAGGCCGTCGGCGCCGTGTTGTTCGTGCTAGTGCAGCCGCCGGCGGGCAACAGCACGCCAACCAGCCCCGCCACGGCGACCATGCGGCAAATCGAACCCGCTCCGAGAAAAAAAGTCCCGCCAACATTAATCGTCATATTGTTTTCCTGGCAGCCGGGTTACAGCAAATTGGACCCGGTCAGATGTCCCATGGTAATATGTCAAGAAAACGCTCCGGGAGGAACCCCGCGAACCATGTCCAAACCTGACGATTCGGACAAAGCGGAAAATGGCGGACCTTCGGCCATCG
>Ga0105237_10005900_pt1 | contig 13730 bp, 13 predicted proteins | sample KBSC24metaG_FD_81520 | JGI IMG/M metagenome (GOLD analysis project Ga0105237, IMG submission 81520) | Corn rhizosphere microbial communities from Kellogg Biological Station, Michigan, USA - KBS C2-4 metaG | ecosystem: Host-associated > Plants > Roots > Rhizosphere > Soil | place: Michigan, USA...
ACCATCTCGAAATGGACGGCGGGCGAGCGATTGTCCTGTCGATGGCGTTCTGTCTCGTCGGACATGGCGCGAGCCTAGCAGAACACGTCCTCAAAAATCAAAAGCGCCCGGCAGGGCCGGGCGCTCCGAGTTGCCTGAGATTGGCTATTAGCGGTTAACGCAATTCCGGACGGAAAACCGCTGCACACCTTTCCTGGAATTGCTTTAGGCGCCGCGCATCAAACAGCCCGCGGCAAGCACGATATAGGCGATGAGCATGATCCAAACGGACGCAAGCGGAATGAATGCTAGAACGCCAAGAGCGGCGAGAAGGCCGATGATGGCGATGACTAACGAAATAATGAACACGATCTGGGTGGGTGCACTGAGATTCATGTCTGGTCCCTCCAACATGATTCGCAACACACGAACTCTACCAGCAGGAACCTCATACACCAATTAGCTGGCGCAGAGGATTGGCCGGGTCGGCCAGCAGCTTGATCGCCAGCGCCACGCACACGACCACCAGCAGCGGCTTGATCAGCCGGGCACCGATGCGGATGGCGAGACTGGCGCCGAGGCGCGCGCCGAGGAATTGGGCCACACCCATCATGAGACCGATCTTCCAGTCGATGACGCCGACGGCGGCGAAGATGATGAAGCCGCCGATGTTGGAGGCGAAATTGAGCAGCTTGGTGTGCGCCGTCGCCTTGAGCACGCCATAGCCGGCAAGGGTGACGAAGGTGAGCATGTAGAAGGAGCCGGCGCCGGGACCGAAGACGCCGTCATAGAAGCCGACGAGCGGGGGGATGATAAGCCCAAACAGGAAAGGCGACAGTCGCTCGGCGCGGTCGACGTCGTCCATGTTCGGCTTCAGCGCAAAATAGAGCGCGATGGCGATCAGAAGCAGAGGCAGCAGGGCGCGCAGGAAATTGCCGGGAACGACCGTCGCCAACAGGGCGCCGACCGCGCCGCCGACAAGAGCCAGCAGCGCCGACGGCAACTGGCGGCGCAGGTCGACCTGGCCGTTGGCGGAATAATGGATGGTAGCCGAGCCGGAGCCGAACATGCCCTGCAATTTGTTGGTGCCGAGCGCGGCGACCGGCGAAAAGCCGGCGAGCAGCAGCGCCGGGATCGTGATCAGCCCGCCGCCGCCGGCAATCGAATCGACAAAGCCCGCGGCAAAGGCGGCGGCGATCAGAATAAGGACGGTCTGCAGGGTAAGTTCGATCATCGGGGAGGGGCACTTGGAAGGAAACAGCTGCTTCCATCACGCACGCCCCGTTTGCGCAAGAGCGATTCCACGCTAGATCGGTTCACCGTTCAGGGAAACGCCGAACCGCTCTATCCTTGGTTTGCGCAATTCCGGACGGAAAATCGCTTCACACTTTTCCTGGAATTGCTCTAACAATCCCAGTTGGAATCGCAAGGAGAGCCCGATGGCGATGGCGCTGCTCGACCAGATACGTTCGATCTTCGACGGTGACGCGGGTGTGCGCAAGGTGGCGGACGATCCTGTGCTGTCGGCGGAACTCTTGATGCTGTTCCGCATGATCCTGGCCGACGGTTCCGTCTCGGAGAGCGAGATGGTTGTGTTCCGGCGCATCTGCAAGGAAGCCTTCGGCATCCCGGAGACCTCGATCGACAGCGTCATCGAATATCTCAACGACTATGGCTACGAGACCAACGGTTCGCAGGCGATCGCGCTGTTCCGCGATCTCGATGTCGAGCGCCGAAAGCTCCTTGCACGCCACATGGCCGAGATCGCCAAGGCCGATGCCAGGCTGGCCGAGAGCGAGGTGAAGCTCTTGCGTCGCACGCTTGACCTGCTCGATATCAGCCCCGTCGATGTGGTGAAGCCGGAGGGCTGAGCTACCCCTGTTCCTGCATGCGCCTTGCAATGGCGCGGTGGAGGTCGGGCGCCGCCGCGACCAGCGCCTGCGCCGCTTCGGAGCGCGGGTGGTCGAGCACATCGGCGGCCCGGCCGCGCTCGACGATCTTGCCTTCATGCATGACCAGCACCTCGTCCGCCATGGTGCGGGCGACCGTCAGGTCGTGGGTGATGAAGAGGTAGGCGATGCCGAGCTTCTGGTTGAGCTCGGCGAAGAGGTCGAGGATCTGGGCGCGGATCGAGACGTCCAGCGCCGAGACCGGCTCGTCGGCGACCACCAGTTTCGGCCGGGTGATGATGGCGCGGGCGATCGACAGGCGTTGGCGCTGGCCGCCCGAGAATTCATGCGGATATTTGTCCATGTCGCGCGGGCCGAGCCCTACTTCATTGAGCGCATGCGCGACCATCTCGCGACGCTCGGCCTTGGCCGGCTGTTTTTCGAGAAGATGCAGCGGCTCGGCCACCAGTTTCTCGACTTTCTGGCGCGGGTCGAAGGAGCCGTAAGGATCCTGGAACACGACCTGCATGTCGCGCCGGGCCGGTTTCAGCTCAGCTTCCGGCTTTCCGGTGATGGCCTCGCCGCGAAAGCGGATCGTGCCCGCCGTCGGCTTGTCCAGCGCCAGGATCATGCGGGCAAGCGTGGACTTGCCGCAGCCCGAGCGGCCGACGAGCGCCACCGATTGCGCAGGCTCGATGGTGAGCGAGACATCGTCGACGGCGCGAATCGGCTGTGCCGGCCGGAACAGGGATATCCGCCGGCCCGGATAGTCCCGGCCGACGCCTTCGACTTCGAGCAACGGTCTTGCCGACCCGGCAAGGTGCGGTTTCGGCCGTGCCGGCACATGCATGGAGGCCAGTGCCAGCTCGCGCGTGTAGGGATGCTGCTGCTCGGACAGCGTGCGCGCGGTGTCTCCGGCCTCCGTCACCTCGCCGTGGCGCAGGATGGTCAGGCGATCGGCCATCTCCGTCACCACCGCGAGGTCGTGGGAGATGAGCAGCAGGCCCATGCGGTTTTCGCTGACCAAGTCGCGCAAAAGGTCGAGGATCTGCGCTTGCAGCACCACGTCGAGCGCCGTCGTCGGCTCGTCAGCAATGAGGAGTTTCGGTTTCAGCGCGCAGGCGATCGCGATGACGACGCGCTGGCGCTGGCCGCCGGACAGTTCGTGCGGGTAGCGCGACAGCGGGAATTTGGCTTCAGGCAGCCCGACGCGGTCGAGGATTTTTCGCGCGCGCTCCTCAGCTTCGACGCGACCCGCCTTGGTGTGCCAGCGAATGCCTTCGGCGACCTGTTCGCCGATCGTCTTGACCGGGTTGAGCGCTGTCATCGGCTCCTGGAAGACCATGCCGATATCGTCGCCGCGCAACGCACACATCTGGTCCTCGGTTGCGCCAAGGATGTCGATGCCGTCGAAGGCGACGCGGCCTTCGGTGCGCGCCAGATGCGGCAACAGCCGCATGATTGTCAGCGCCGTCATCGACTTGCCGGAGCCAGATTCGCCGACCAGGCCGACAACCTCGCCGGGAGCGATGGCCAGCTCGACGCCTTTCAGGATCGGTGTGCCGCCGATCGCCAGCGACAGGTTTTCGATTTCGAGCAGGCTCATCTGCGCCGCCGCGATTTCGGATCGAGGATGTCGGCGATGCCGTCGCCGAGCAGGTTCAGGCCGAGCACCGTGATGACGATGGCCATGCCCGGAAAGATCGCCATCCAGGGCGCGGTCACCATGCGCGTCTGCGCGTCGAACAGCATGCGGCCCCAGCTCGGCATCGGCGGCTGGGCGCCAAGACCGACATAGGAGAGCCCGGCTTCGGCCAGGATGCCCAGCGCGAACTGGATGGTGCCCTGGACGAGCAGCAGCGTCGCGATGTTGGGCAGGACGTGCTCGACGGTGATCTGCGTGGCGCCCTTGCCGGCAGCGCGGGCAGCGAGGATGAATTCGCGCGGCCAGATGGCCAGTGCGCCGGCGCGGGCGACGCGGGCGAAGACAGGGATGTTGAAGATGCCGATGGCGATGATGGCGTTGACGGCGCCGGGGCCGAAGATTGCGGTGATCATGATCGCCGAAAGCAGCGCCGGGAAGGCGAAGACGAGATCGTTGACGCGCATCAGCGCCTCGTCGGTCATCCCGCCGCGCGCTGCGGCGAAGGCGCCGAGCGGTACGCCGATGCCCATGCCGATGCCGACCGCGACCAGCGCCACGGCGATCGAATTGCGGGCGCCGACCATGATCATCGACAGGATGTCGCGGCCGAAATGGTCGGTTCCGAACCAGTGCGCGGGCGAAGGCGCCTGCGTCTTGTCGGCGATCACCAGCCTGGTGATGTCGTAAGGCGTCCATAGGAACGAGACGAGGGCGACGGACACGATCAGCAGCGTGATGACGAGTCCGATCAGGAAGGAGCGGTTCCCGAAGGCCTTGGCCAACACGCCGGCAAGGGTTTCCTCTGGCAGGTCGATGCGCATGGTCATTGCCGGCCTCGCAGGCGCGGGTCGACGACGGCGTAGGAGAAATCGACAACGAGGTTGATCAGGATCACGGCGGCGACCAGCAGCATGACGATGCTCTCGACCACGATCAGGTCGCGCTGGGTGATGGCCTGGAAGATCAGCCGGCCGAGGCCAGGCAGGTAAAAGACATTCTCGATGATGATGGTGCCGGCGAGCAGGAAGGCGAATTGCAGGCCGAGGATGGTGAGCAGGGGGATCAAGGCGTTGCGCAGCGCGTGCCGCCAAAGCACGGCGCGATAGGGCAGGCCCTTGGCGCGCGCGGTGCGGATATAGTCTTCGTTGAGCACCTCGATCAGCGCCGAGCGGGCGACGCGCGCCAGGATTGCCGCCTGCGGTAACGCAAGGGCCACGGCCGGCAAGATCAGGGATTTCAACGCTGTCCAGATGCCGACGCTCCAGCCAGGAAAGCCGCCGGCCGGCACCAACCGCAGCCAGACGGCGAAGAGATAGATCAGCATCAGCGCGAACCAGAAGTTCGGCACGGCGACGCCGAGCTGGGCGGCACCCATGGCGAGCGTGTCGCCGGCGCGGCCCTGCCGGCTGGCGGAGAACACGCCGACCGGAATGGCGATGATGGTCGAGAGCGCGAGCGCGATCAGCGCCAGCGGCAGGGACACGGCAATCCGTTCGCGCACCAGGTCGATGACGGGAACCGAATAGGTGTAGGAGCGGCCGAAATCGAGGCTGAGCAAGCCACCCGCCCAGTGCAGGTAGCGCAGGACCAGTGGCGCGTTCAGCCCCATCTGGTTGCGCAACAGCTCGACCTGATCGGCGCTGGCATTCATGCCAAGCATCAGGCGCGCCGGGTCTCCGGGCAGTATCTCCATGACCGCGAACACCACCATCGAGGCCAGCACCAGGGTGAGGGCAGCGATGATGAGGCGCTTGAGGAGGTAGGCGGTCATGGCGGGAGAATGGTTTGGTTGCAGGGTGCCAAGACCGGGCAAAGATGGCGTTCTGTCGCCCCCCTCTCTGGCCTGCCGGCCATCTCCCCCTCAAGGGGGGAGATCAGCAGTTTCTGCGCCGGTGACACCAACGCGGCGCAGGTAATTGGCGAAAGCACCGAAGAGAGCACAATCTCCCCCCTTGAGGGGGAGATGCCCGGCAGGGCAGAGAGGGGGGCGACGGAGCGCAACGCTCGCCTTTGGCCGACAGACCTCAATCCGTCCACTTCACCTTGGTCAGATCATCAGCCTCGATCGGCCAGTTCGTCCACATGCCCTGCAGCTTAGCGTCCCAGACGCCGATCTTCGGCAGTTCGAACAGGTAGACGGCGGGAACGTCGTGAGCGAGAATTTTCTGCGCCTCGCCGAGCAGCTCCAGCCTTTTGTCCTTGTCGACAGTGGCGCCGAGCTCCTTGATAACGTCGTTGAATTTCGGATTGTCGTACTGGAAATAGTAGCCGGGCCGCGAGTAGATATCGATGTCATTTGGCTCGACATGGGAAACGATCGTCAGGTCGTAGTCCTTGTTGGTGAAGACCTGGCTCAGCCACTCCGCCCATTCGACCGGAATGATCTGCAGATCGACCCCGATTTCCTTCAGTTGGGACTGAATAACCTGGCCGCCGTCGCGTGCGTAGGGCACGGGCGGCAGCTTGATCGTAGCCGAGAAGCCGTTCTCCAGCCCCGCTTCCTTCAGATACTCCTTGGCCTTGGCGATGTCGTGCGGATAGACGCCGGTAAGATCGACATAGCCCGCATCGCCTGGCGAGAAATGAGAGCCGATGGGCTTTCCAAGACCGTTCGAGGCTGCGTCGATGATGGCACTGCGGTCAATCGCCGAGGCAAGCGCCTGCCGTACCGCAAGCTTGTCGAAGGGCGGCTTCTTGTTGTTGATCGACAGGATTGTCTCGCCCTCGGTCGCGCCAATCACGACGCTGAAGCGCGGATCGGACTGGAGCTGCCCGAGCGCGTCCTGTGCGGGCATGTTGGCGAAAGCCTGGATGTCGCCCGAGAGCAAGGCGGGGACAGCCGCGGCGGCGTCGGGAACGATGCGGAATGTCGCCTTGTCGAGCGCGGCGGGTGTACCCCAATAGTCCGGGTTCTTGACGAGCGTGATCTCGGAACCCTTGGCCCAGTGATCGAGCTTGAACGGACCGGTGCCGATCGGCTTGTCCTTATTGCCGTCGGCCGATCCTTTCCCCACGATCACCGCCGCAACCTGGCCCATGTCGTAGAGGAAATTGCCCTGCGGACCGTCGAGGGTGACCTTGACCGTCGCTGGATCGACCGCCGTGACATCGGTGATGTGCGCAAAGAGCGGCTTTTGCGGATTGAGCGAATCCTTGGCGCGCGCTCTTTCCAGCGAGAATTTCACGTCTTCGGCGCTGAAGGCCGAGCCATCGTGGAACTTCACGCCGGAATGCAGCTTGAACGTGTAGACCTTGCCGTCGTCGGAGACGGCCCAGCTCTCGGCGAGACCGGGCTGAACCTGGCCGTTGTCGTCGATGCGCGTCAGCCCTTCAAAGACATTGGCATAGGTGATTTCGCCGATGGCCGCGGCCGCGCCGGCGGTCGGATCGAGATGCGGCGGCTCGAGCACGATGCCGAGCGTGAGATCGGTGCGCGCGGCGAAGGCCGACGTGGCGGCGGCGAACGACAGGACGGCCGCGGCCAGAATGGTCTTCCACAGTTTCATCGCTGAACTCCCCATCTGCTGAAAATGCGCTCAAGCCCGGCGGATAGAAGCGTGATTTCGCGCGCGAGTAAATTGCGTTTCGTGCTGCCGGGCGGTTCCTGGAGGAATGTTTTTCCAGCCGTGCGGCGCTCAGTCCGTCGTACCTCTCAGCAAAATGTTGAGGCCGATCGCCATCACCTTGGCCGATTCAACCATGTCGGCGATGCCTACCCATTCGTCCGGCCGGTGGGCTAGGTCGAGAATGCCCGGGCCGTAAGCGATGCAGTCATAGAGGTGGCCGATGCGTGCGACATGCTTCTGGTCGTAGGTGCCGGGCGAGATCACATAGTCAGGCTCGCGGTCGAACACCTCCATGATGCCTTTCGCGACAGCCTTCACCACCGGTGCGTCGCGCTCGGTCATCAGCGGCAGCACCTCCATCAGATCGCGGATCTCGTAGTCGAATTTCTTGCGCTCGCGCTTCAGCCGCTCGAGGATGCCGGTGACTTCGCCCTTCACGGTGGCGATGTCCTCTTCGAGCAGGAAGCGCCGGTCGATGGTGAGCCGGCACCAATCCGGCACGTTGGGCGAAGGTAGCCCCGGCCGGAAATCCTCTGTCTGGCCGCCATGGACGGAATTGATGTTCATGGTCGAGCGCCGCGCGCCTTCCGGCACCACCGGCATGCGCGTCATCTTGCGGTCGAGCGCCGGGAACAGCTCGTCTTCGAAGGCCTGCAGGACGGCGCCCATATGGCGCACCGCATTGTCACCGAGGAACGGCATCGAGCCATGCGCGATCTCGCCCTTGGTCTCGATCTCGGCCCACCAGACGCCGCGATGGCCAAGGCAGATGCGATCCTTGTTCAGCGGCTCCGGAATGATGACGTGGTCGACCTTCGGCTTCGAGAAATAGCCGAGCATTGCCAGATGGGCGACGCCGCCGAAGCCGCCCGATTCCTCGTCCGCCGTGCCCGATATCTCGATGGCGCCGGGAAAGTCGGGGTAGACTTCCATGAAGGCTTCCGCGGCGATGACCGAGGCCGCCAGACCGCCTTTCATGTCGCAGGCGCCGCGACCATAGACCCTGCCGTCCTTCACCACGCCGGCAAAGGGATCGACGGTCCAGCCGTCGCCGGCCTCGACCACGTCGATATGCGAGTTGAAGTGCACGCAGGCGCCGGGCGAGCGGCCGTCGAAACGGGCGACGACATTGACGCGCGGGTAGCGGTCGCTGTCGCCGGGCGCGCCTTCGGCACGGATGAACTCGGTTTCGAAGCCGAGCTTCCTGAGACGCGCGCCTAGAAACTCGGCGCATGGCCGGTAGGCTTCACCTGGCGGGTTGACGGTCGGGAAGCGGATCAGGTCCGCGGTCAGCGCAACGAGGTCGTCGACCCGGTCTTCGACCGCCTTGAAAAGTCGTTCATTCATCCGGCGGATTGAAGAAGGAACTCGACGCTTTTGCAAGCAGCCAGTCGCTCATTGGCACAAGACAATCCAGGCAAGGCGCAACGCCTCGCCTAAACCCCAGAGAGTGCGTGTCACAGCAGCAACCATGCCGCGAAAATCGTTCAAATTCATCGCATTGGATTGGCGGAATCGTCAAGGAGTGTGTGGTACTTAACGCAACTGCCGGCAAAAAGATGGAAAAACCGCGCGAATGGCAGGGGGCAATCAAAGGGGTTTGATCGCATGAAAAAGTTCGTTCTCATGGCAACCGTGCTGGCAACTGCGTTGTTCGGCATGTCTATCGCAAGTCGGGCGGCCACGCTGGTCGCCAATATCGACGTCTCGTCGCAGACCATGACCGTCAGCAAATACGGCCAGGTGGTTTATCGCTGGAACGTGTCGACCGCACGCAAGGGCTACTTCACGCCGCGCGGCAGCTACCGGCCGCAATGGACTGCCCGGATGTGGTATTCGCGCAAGTATGACAACTCGCCGATGCCCTATTCGGTGTTCTTCCACGGCGGCTACGCCATTCACGGTACCGGGGCGGTGAGAAATCTCGGGCGCCCGGCGTCGCATGGCTGTGTGCGCCTGCATCCGGCCAACGCCGCGACCTTCTACACGATGGTCAAGGAAGTCGGCTTTGGCAACACGCGGATCGTCGTGACCAACTGAGTTTGGTCGGACCGCGATCAACAAGGGGCGCAGGTGGCGATCGCTGCCTGCGCATGGGCTGGTACCGGGCGTTGCAGCAATGCCTCACAAGCTCCGAAAAACAATAGCTTAAGCCCATTGTCCCATCGACAAAGCTGGTTTGTCTCGTGTTGCAATGTTAAACGCGAAGTGTTGGTTGCAATGGATGGGGGCTAAGCATGCATCGACTCTTTCTGGGCGCTGCGATCGCGTCAGCGGCAACGTCAGCCTTCGCCGCCGACGCGCCCATTGTTCTGGATCAGGAACTCGCACAGCCGCATATTTCTGGCTATGGCGAGCTCTATCTCGGCGGTCTCTATTTCTCGGTCCCAGGCGATCATGAGACGGGCACCGGCGCTGGCGGCGCGGTTCGCGTCAATTTCCCGATCGATGCTCGCTGGAACATTCAGACCGATGCCGTCGTCGATTCGCTTTGGGTGCAGGGCACGAATATCTACAGCTATGGCGGGGCCGTTCACGCCTACTGGCGCGATCCGAGCTCTTATGCACTTGGCGGGTTTGCAACGTTAGACGGATACGGCGGCGACGAAGGCCTAAGTGACGCGAACCTTTATAGCTTCACTGTCGGCCCGGAGGCTCAGGCCTATTTCGGCAACGTGACCCTTTACGGCCAGGTTTACTATGGGCAGTTGCGGGCAAGCGGCGAATCCCAGCATTTGGACAATTGGGGCGGCCGCGGCGTGGTGCGCTTCTTTGCCCAGGACAATCTTCGCTTCGATGGTGAGCTTGGGTTCTCCAGGCTATCGGCGGACGGCGGACATCTCGACACCGTTACCGGCGCCTTGCAGGCGACCTACAGATTTGCCGGCACGCCCTGGTCCGTGTTTGGACGCTACCAGTGGGATCACCTGACGATATCCGAGGCCTCGGGTAGCGTGAACGTCCACAAGTATGTTGTCGGTCTAAAGGCAAGCTTCGGTTCGGATACCTTGCTCTCCGAGGACCGCAATGGCGCTACCATGGACACTTATCGGCCGAACTTTGCGGTGCCGCTCTTCTAGAAACTGCCGCGCAGGCTCGACGAGAGCCTGATGTCGAAGCCGCGAAGATCAGTCTTCGCGGCTTTTGTTTTTCGGCCGCAAGCGCCAGTTGTTTCCGGGCGCATTCCGCGACGCTTCGACTACTGAGCCTCTCGGCTGGCTTGTTTCGCCTGTCCGCGCTTGCGGCTGCGGCCGCTGATTTCCCAGCGCTTGTGGAACCACATCCACTGGCCCGGGTCTTCGCGCACCCAGCGCTCGACCACATCGGTGAGGAGCTGGGTGGTGGCAGCAACGTCGACGCTGCCGTCTTGCGTGCGTGGCAAGGTCAGCTTGTCCTCGACGTCGAGACGGAAGCGGTTGCCCGGCAGCCTGACGCAGCGGGTGGGGTAGACATCGCAGTCATAGTGACGGGCGAGCATGCCAAGCATCGGATTGCTCTGGCACAGGCGGCCGAAGAAAGTCGTCTCCACACCGCTTGAAAATTTCTGGTCAACCAGCACCCCGATGTTGCCGCCATTCTCCAGGATGGCGGCAAGGGCGAATGACGCACCGGTGGAGGAGGGCAGCAGCGCCCCCATCGAGGAGCGGCGCGTCGAATGGATGTAGTCGGCGAGGTAGGGGTTGTTCGGCGGGCGAAACAGCGCCGTGATGTTCATGCCGAAGGTGGCGGCGGCCACCGGCAGCAGCTCGAAATTGCCGAGATGGCCGGTGAACAGGATGTGTGGCTTCTTCTCGCCGGCGATCTCGACGAAATGCTCGATGCCGCGAACCTCGACCCGGCCCGGCTTCGAAGCGTTCGGATCGAAGTCGAAGAGCGCGTCAAGGAAGATGTACTCGGCCGCGAGGCGAGCCATGTTGCCCCACATGTCGAGCGCGATGGCTTCGATCTCGGCGTCGCTCTTTTCCGGATAGGCAAGCCGCAGATTGTCGACCGCAACCCGATGCCGGCCGACCCGCGGACCGATGCGGCGGGCGACGCGGTCGGCAAAGTTGAGCGCGCTGTCCGGCGGCAAAAGGCGCAACAGCGAAAGCATCACTATGGCAAGCCTGGCGACCAGCCAGTGCTCCATCTGGCGCAGCCGCAGGCCGTAGCGGAACATCAAGTCCCGTCGGGTTTTCCTGAACACCTTGCCGACCATCCGTCTTCAGGAAACGCGCAGGATGATCTTGCCGAACACGTCGCGGCCTTCCATGCGTTTCAGCGCAGTGTCGATACCGTCGAAGCCGACTTCGGTGTCGATGACCGGCGCGACCTGTCCCGCCGCCATCTTCTGCATGGCGTTGGCCATGTTCTCCATGCGGCAGCCGAAGGAGCCGAGCAGCTTCAACTGTTGCTGGAAGAGCTGCATCAGGTTGATTTGCGTCGACACGCCCGAGGTCGAGCCGCAGGTGACGAGGCGGCCGCCGCGCTTCAGGCACAGCATCGAGCCGGCAAAAGTGTCGGCGCCGACATGCTCGAACACCACGTCGACGCCCTTTTTCTTGGTCAGCTTGCGCACGACGCCTTCGAAACGGTCCTCGCGATAGTTGATGACGTGATCGGCGCCAAGCGCCTTTGCCTTGTCGATCTTGTCGTTCGAGCCGACAGTGGTGATGACCGTGCAGCCCATCTTCTTGGCCAGTTGGATGGCGGCGGTGCCGATGCCGGAGCCGCCGGCATGGACGAGAATGGTTTCGCCGGGTTCCAGCTTGGCGTTGTCGAACAGCATATGCTCGACCGTGCCGAAGGTGACGGGCGCGACGGCGGCACCGATCTCGCTGACGCCAGGCGGAGCGGGCACCAGGAGACGCGCGGGCAGGTTGATCTTTTCCTGGGCAAAGCCGTCGAGGTGGAAGCCGTGGACGCCCGAAACATGCTCGCAGAGATTGTCGCGGCCTTCGCGGCAGGCGCGGCACAGCCCGCAGGTGCGCGCGCCATAGATCGACACCAATTGTCTCGGCAGGAGGTTGGAGACGCCTGGACCGACCGTTTCGACTTCGCCCGCGGCTTCGGCGCCGACGACCAGCGGCAGCTTGCGCTTGGCAAAAGCCATGCCGCGCCAGCCCCAGACGTCGATATGATTGAGCGCCACCGCCTTGATGCGGAGCGTCACTTCGCCAAGCGAAGGCGGCGGGGGAGGCGGCAGGTCCACCGCTTCAAGACGGCGGTCCTCGATAAGTTGCAATGCGCGCATTTGGCCTGTCGGTGCTGTGGAAGCGGAAAAACGACCGCTTAGACCGGTTCCCGCGCCATGACAAGGCAGGTGTTCTGGCCGCCGAAGCCGAAGGAATTCGACAGAACCGTGCCGACTTCGGCGTTGCGCTTCTTGTTCGGCACGACATCGAGCACGATTGCCGGATCGGGATTGTCGTAATTGATCGTCGGCGGGATGACGCTTTCGCGCATGGTCATCAGCGAGAACGCTGCTTCCACCGCGCCGGCGGCCGACAGCGTGTGGCCGATCATCGACTTGTTCGACGAGATCGGCATCGAGCCGATGCGCTCACCGAAGACGGTCGACAGCGACAGGTGTTCCATCTTGTCGTTTTCAGGCGTCGAGGTGCCGTGCGCGTTGACGTAGTCGATCTCGTCTTCACCGAGGCCCGCATCGGCAAGAGCGGCGCGCACGGCCGCGATCGCCGGCGAGCCATCGGGCTTGGAGCGGGTCCGGTGGAAATCGTCGGCCTTTTCGCCACAGCCGCGCATGATGCCGAGAATGGTCGCGCCGCGCGCAAGGGCGGCTTCCAGCGATTCCAGCACCAGCGCGCCGGAGCCTTCCGCCAGCACGAAGCCGTCACGGTCCTTGGAGAAGGGCTTTGACGCCTTCTCGGGGATATCGTTGTGGGTGGAAAGCGCCGAGAGCAGCGAGAAGCGGATCAGCGCCTCGGCGGTGGCCGAGCCGTCGGCGCCAATCGACAGCGCCTTGTCGCATTCGCCGCGCCGGATCGCCTCGACGCCGAGCTGGATGGCGGTGGCGCCGGAGGCACAGGCCGTTGACAGCGTGATCGGCAGGCCGCGCGTGCCGAAGCGGTCGGCGAGACGGTCGGCGATCGAGCCGAACTGGGTGGTGTCGAAAATGTCGAGCTCCTTCAGGCCGCGCGCGACCCTGAGCAGCCTTTCGGCGCCCGCATCCTGCTTGTCCGAATTGTAGAGCGAGAAACGGTCGGCCCAGTCGAGTTCGACCGGCGGCGAGGCCAGGAACAGCGGTCCGCCGAAACTGCCGGAATCCAAACCAGCTTCCGAGACAGCCTCCTGGGCAGCGGTTTCTGCCAGTTCGTAGGTAAGGTGACTGGCACCCTTCGAACTTGACGGCAGGAAGTCGACCATGCCGGAAATGCGCGTATTGAGGTGATCGACCGGAAAGCGAGTGATCGGATGGATGCCGGATTTGCCCGAGGTCAGCGCCGCCCAATTGTCTTTTTTGCCGATGCCCAGTGACGTTACAACGCCAATGCCGGTCACGGCGACGATCGGCCTACCCATGTGATCGCGAAGATTGGCCATGTTTTTGTCTGCCTCGTTATCGAGCAATTCCAGGAAAAGTGTGTAGCGGTTTTCCGCCCGGAATTGCGGAAAACCAGTCTAAGCGGCCTTAACCAGCCCAAGGCCCTC
>Ga0105237_10005901_pt1 | contig 13730 bp, 16 predicted proteins | sample KBSC24metaG_FD_81520 | JGI IMG/M metagenome (GOLD analysis project Ga0105237, IMG submission 81520) | Corn rhizosphere microbial communities from Kellogg Biological Station, Michigan, USA - KBS C2-4 metaG | ecosystem: Host-associated > Plants > Roots > Rhizosphere > Soil | place: Michigan, USA...
AACGTGCCGAGACCTGGCGCGCGACCCTGGCCGAGATGACGATCCTGGCCGACGGCACGGCACTGAAGTTGACGGCGTCTTTCGGCGTGGCGACGTTTCCGGAGCAGGCCGGCAGCCTCGTCGAGCTGATGAAAGTGGCCGACACGCGCATGTACCGCGCCAAGTCGCTGGGGCGGGACCGGGTGATCGGCGCCGTCTGAGCCGGCAAGTGGACGACCACGACGCCCGCATCAAGCGCTGCGCCAGGTCGGGCGCGCTCGCGGCCATGCAGGCCGTCTCGATGCTTCTCGGTGCCGAGGCCTGGGCACAAAGCAGCGCTTGCGAGCAACTGAAGAGCACGCTGTCGGCGCGCTTCGATGCCTCGGGCGTGCGAGGCTATGTCCTCGAGGCCGTGCCGGCGGATGCGCCGGTGCCGCCGGATGCGCGGGTCATCGGGAACTGCGACGCGGGCCGGACCAGGATGCTCTACCGCAAAGGGGCGGGCAAGCCCGCGGTGCCCGCTCCGACTGTCGAGGGTGCCGCCGCCGGTCGCGCTGCGCCTGCAGTGCCGGCGGCGCCGCCCATCGCGCCGCAGCCCGCGCCGCAGCCCGCGCGGTCCCCCGCACCGCCGCCCTTGCCGGCACCCGTGTCGCCGTCGTTGTCGCCGCCCGCATCCCAACCAGACGACGCGCCAGTCGCGCTGCCCGCACCGACGCCGCAGACGCTGCGGCCGGATCAGGCGCCGCAGATCCCGCTTGCGCAACGGGCGTCCGAGTTCGCATCAGCCAACCGGCACTGGCTGCTCCCGCTGGTGCTGGCCCTGGTGCTCGTTCCGGCCGCGGGCTGGCTGTGGGCCTGGCTGGCTCACCGAAGCGCCTACGACAGGTCCGGACTGCCGCGCGGCCCCAAGCTGTAGACGGCGCATCGAGATGGCAACGTTCGAGTGGATCATCCTGCTGCTGCTCGGCGCGGCGCTGCTCGCCGCGCTGGCCCGGCGCCTGGGCGCGCCCTATCCGACCTTTCTCGCGATCGGCGGCGCACTGCTGGCGTTCGTGCCCGACGCGCCGCGCTGGACGCTCGACCCGCAGCTGGCGCTGACGCTGTTCGTTGCACCGGTGCTCGTCGATGCCGCCTACGACGCCTCGCTGCGCGACCTGCGCAGCAACTGGCGGCCGATCACCGGCCTGGTCATCGCGGCGGTCGGCCTGACGGTGATCGCGGTCGCGCTGACGGCGCGCTGGCTGGTGCCGGGCATGCCGTGGGCCGTCGCGATCGCGCTCGGTGCCATCGTCGCCCCGCCCGACGCCGCCGCGGCGACGGCCGTGATGCGCCAGGTGAAGCTGCCGCACAAGCTGCTGACGATCGTCGAGGGCGAGAGCCTGCTCAACGATGCCAGCGCGCTGCTGATCTATCGGCTGGCCATCATGGCGGTGCTGGCGGGGCACCTCGGCCTTGCCAACTTCGCGCCGGTGCTGCTGCTGACGGTCGTCGGCAGCCTCGCTGCCGGGGTCGCCTGCGTCTACCTGACGCAGCCGCTGATGTCGCGCGTGCGCGATGTCCCGACTGCGCTGATCCTGCAGTTCGCGACGACCTTCGGCGTCTGGATGGCGGCCGAAGCGATCGGCCTGTCGGGCATCCTGACGCTCGTCGCCTACGCGATGACGATCGCCCGAAGGCGCGGCCCAGCGATGCCGGCGCGGATGCGGGTGCCGATCTTCGCGGTGTGGGAGGCGGTCGTGTTCGTGCTGAACGCGTTCGCGTTCGTGCTGATCGGCATGCAGCTGCGGCCGATCTGGGAGCGGCTCGAGGCGAGCGGCCTTCGCAACGAGTACCTGCTGGTGGCGCTCGCGGTGCTGGCGGTGACGATCGCGGCGCGCTTCGCATGGGTCATGAGCTACAAGTTCGCGCGCCTTCCCGATCGGCGCCGCGCGGCAGGGGCGCCGCCCGCGATCGGTGGAGCGCTCGTGCTGTCCTGGGCCGGCATGCGCGGCATCGTCACGCTGGCCGCGGCCTTCGCGATTCCGCAGACCTTGCCGAGCGGCGCGCCGTTCCCGTTTCGCGACCTGATCCTGCTGTGCGCGTTCACGGTCGTGCTGGGAACCCTGGTGCTGCAGGGCTTGACGATGAGGCCGCTGATCCGCCGGATGAAGCTGAGCGACGACGATCCGGTCGGCCGCGAGGTCAAGCTCGCGCGCACCCACGCCTATGGCGCCTTGCTCGCCGCGATCGACGGCGACGACTCGCTGCACGCCAAGCTGCTGCGCAAGGAATACGGCGCGGTGGTCGAGTTGAACCGGGAAAGTCAGAGCGACGAAGATGTCATCGACCAGCACACCGGCGGGCCGCTGCGCCGCCGTGCCCTCTCGGCAGCTCGCGCACGTGCCAACGAACTGCGCGATGACGGATCGATCGGCGACGCCGCGTTTCGCGTCATCGTGCAGGAGCTCGACTGGGCTGAGCTCAGCGCGGGCGCGGGTCGTCACGAGTAGCCGGAAATTTGTGGGAGCATCGGCCATGCCTCTAGCCGTCCACCCTGCGTATCAGAAGTTCGTCGTTCGTGTGGCGCGCAGCCGCATCGACGGCTTCGGCGTGTTCGCCGACGAGCCGGTGCCGGCGCGGCGCAAGATCGGCGAGATCCGCGGCGAGTCGATCACGGTGGCCGAGGCGCGTCGCCGTGTCAACGGGCTGCAGCGCATCATGATCGTCGAGATATCGAATCGCAAGGCGATCGACGCATCACGCTCGACCGATCCGATGCGCTTCACGAACCACTCCTGCGCGCCGAACGCCAGGCTCGTGATCCGCGCGGGGCGGGTCGAGTTCTACTCGCTGCGCGAGATCACGGTCGGCGAAGAGGTGACGGTGAACTACGGCGAGACGCACCACGAAGGCCGGCTCGAGTGCCGCTGCGGCGTTCCGGGCTGCATCGGCCGGCTCTGACATGAGCGCCGACCTGCACCGCTCGGATCGGCAATCCATGAACTCGAAGCGGCGCTGGTGTCGAGGAACGCGCCTGCTCTTGATCGCCGCGCTGGCGCTGGCGCCCCTGGCACGCGCCGACGAAGCGGCCCCCTGGCCGACCTCGGGTTGGCAGCAGTCCAAGCCCGAAGAGCAGGGCATGTCGTCGGCCGCGCTTGCCGAGCTGGTCGACTTCGGTGCGCTCAGCGGGATGGACAGCATGCTGATCGTGCGCCACGGCAAGATCGTGCTCGACGCCAGCTATGCGCCCTTCAAGCCGGGCATGAGGCACGCGGTGAACTCGGTGACCAAGGCAGTGGTCGGCACGCTGGCCGGGATCGCGTCGAAAGATGGAGTCCTCGGCCCGCTCGATGCGCCGGTGATGGGCTTCTTCCCGGGGCGCAGCGTCGCCCACCTGGACGCGAACAAGAAGGCCATGACCGTGCAGAGCCTTCTCGATTCGACCTCGGGCCTCGGCTGGCGCGAACCGCTCACCGACGAGCCGCCCGAGTCGATGCTGCAGATGGAACGCAGCCCGGACTGGATCGGCTTCGTTCTCGATCGGCCGATGGCGCAGGCACCTGGCGTCTCGTTCAACTACGACAGCGGGACCTGGCATCTTCTCTCGGCGATCGTGGCCAGGCAGAGCGGCGTCGACACGCTCGCCTACGCGACGCAGAAGCTGTTCGCTCCGCTCGGGATCGCCGACGTGACCTGGCGCCGCGATCCGCAAGGCTTGCCGATCGGCGGCTACGGCCTGTTCATGCAGCCCCGCGACATGGCCAAGATCGGCTACCTCTATCTGCGCCGCGGCGAATGGGACGGCCGGCAGTTGCTGCCGCGCGAGTGGGTGAACAAGGTGTTCGACCCGCAGGTGGAGATGGGTGTGGGCACGTTTCGCTATGCCAATGGCTGGTGGACGATCCCGCAGAAGCATGCCCACATGGCCGTGGGCTTTCTTCGCCAGTTGATCGTCGTGCTGCCCGACATCGACACCGTCGTCGTCGTGACCGGCGGCCGGCGGCACTACGCGTTCGCGCAGCTGATCGATCGTGTCGCTGCCGCTGCGCTGTCGCCCTCTGCGCTGCCGGATGATCCGGCCGCCGGCGCGCGGCTGGCCGAACGCATCGCCGACGCCGGCGTCGAGAAGGCGTCGGCTGTCGCGCCCGCATCGACACTTGCTTCGGCCGTTTCCGGCAAGACCTACCGTGTCGACCCGAACTGGACCGGGATGGTGACGACCAAGCTCGACCTGACCTCGCCGGTCGGGCGCTACGAAACGATGTTCGCCCCGATCGCGCCGGGCGGGCCCCTGCGTCGCATCGAGGGGCCGATCGGCCTCGACGGCACGTTTCGCCTGCGCGAGCCGCAGGGGTCCGAGCCGCTGCTCGCAGTGAAGGGCACCTGGTTGAGCAAGAACAGTTTCCAGCTCGTCTCGCGCTCGCTGCTCGAAGGCATCGTCACGACCTATGTGCTGACGTTCGACGGCGCGCAGCTCGACATCTCTCTCGAGGACAACCGCGGCGTCAAGCTGAAGATGCGCGGGCAGGCGCTCGACTGAAGTCGCCTCGAACTACCCGATGCAGATCCTGCCCACCAGCACCGACACCGCCATGGTCACGCCGTCGCGCAGGATCACCAGGCGAAGCAGCGTGCCGTCCTTGTGGGCATCTCGCCAGACCGCCGGGTTCAGCACGATGTCGTCGGGCTGCAGGCCGGCCCTCGATGCGGGCGTGTCGTCGCCGACGAGAACGATGCGCTCAGTGCGCGGCATGGCAGTGATGCCGACCCCGACGTAGCTGCTGCCTGCACACGCGAGGCCCTTCGTCGACAGGCCGGGATCGATGTCGACGCTGACGAGCCGTTCGCCGGCCTCATGCAGCCTGGCGGCGCTCATTTCCCGCTCGGCCCAGGGGTATGACGGCTTGTCGGCGACGGCCGTGACGCGCAAGAGCGCGACAATGATCAGCAGGTGCAGCAGCACCGTGAGGATCGCGGCGACGGCGCGGAACTCGGCGCGCATGTCGTCATTCTGCTCCCCTGGAGCGGCAAGTGTGCGCAAGGAGACACCCATGCCATCGACTTCGCGACGCCATGCGATCGGCCTGCTCGGCGCGACCGCGCTGTCGCGCCTGCTGTCGCTGCGCGAGGCCGCGGCACAAGGCGCAGCCATGCAGTCGTGGCCGCTGGGCACGCCGCGCCGCACCGGCATTCACGACGTGGCGCCGGCCCCCGACGGAGGCGTCTGGTTCACCGCGCAGGGCAGCGGTCATCTGGGCTGGTTCGATCCACAGACCGGGCGCACCGAGTTGATCGCCTTGGGAACAGGCTCTTCCCCGCACGGCGTGATCCCCGGTCCCGACAAGGCGGCGTGGATCACCGACGGCGGGCAGGGCGCGATCGTGCGGGTGGGCTGGCCCGATCGTGCGGTGCGCGCCTTTGCGCTGCCGAGCGGAACGCCGTATGCGAATCTCAACACCGCGACCTTCGATGCCGATGGCGACCTGTGGTTCACCGGGCAGAGCGGCGTCGTCGGCAAGCTCGCCGTGAAGAGCGCGACCGTGACGGTCAAGGACGCGCCGCGCGGGCGCGGGCCCTACGGCATCTGCACGACCCCGAACGGCGACGTGTGGTGGTGCTCGCTGGCCGGCTCATACATCGCGCGCATCGACAGGCGTACCGGCGACTCGACGGTCGTGGAGCCGCCGACCAAGAACCAGGGTGCGCGCCGCGTCTGGAGCGACAGCCACGGGCACATCTGGGTCAGCGAATGGCTGAGCGGCAACCTGTCGATGCACGACCCGTCGGCCAGGAGCTGGAAGGCCTGGAAGCTGCCCGGCGACAACCCGCGGCCCTATGCGGTCTTCGTCGACGGCCAGGACAAGGTCTGGGTCAGCGACTTCGGCGGCAACGCGGTCTTCCGATTCGACCCGGGGACCGAGAAGTTCGAGCGCTTCGGGTTTGCGCGCGAAGCCGCCAGCGTGCGTCAGATCCACGGACGGCCGGGCGAGGTGTGGTTGCCCGAGAGCGGCACCGAGTTCATCTCGGTGATCCGTACCGCCGGATGATCGCGTGAGCGCTGCGCCTAGCGCGATCGGCGATTCACGCGCTTCGCGTTGAGTGCCGGTCTCGAGGCGACCACCTCTTCATGCAGCGCCTGCGCTGCCATCGACAGCGAGCGGTCGCGTCGTTGCACGATGAAGATCTGCCGATGCAGCTCGGGCACGTCCAGCGGCTTGGTCGCGAGCTCCGGCGAGTCGAAGTGGAACAGCGTCAGGGTGGGCACGACGCTCAGCCCCAGCCCGGCCCTGACCATGCCCGCCACGCTGCTGAGCTGGTCCAGTTCCATCACGGTTTGCAGCTGCTGCGGATAGATGGCCGCCTCGAGGCACTGTCGCACGCTGCTCGAACGCGCGAGTTGCACGATGGGGTAGGGGGCCAGGTCCGCCAGCTTCAGCCGTCGCTTCGATGCAAGCGGGTGGTCGCGCCGGCACACGACGTGAAAGTCGTCGGTGCAGAACGGTTGCGCCTGCAGCTCCGCCGAGTCGGCGCGCGTGGAGGCCAGCGCGAAGTCCGCGCTGCCCGATCGAACGCGCTGGATGCAGGCGTCGGAGAGCACGTCGGCCACATCGAGCTCGATGCCGGGGTACTTGGCGTGAAAACGCGCGAGCACGGCGGGCAGCCACCCCGCCGCGAGTGACGGCAGCACGGCCACCGACACCCGGCCGCGGCGGCGCGCGGCGTGCTCTCGCATGTCGCCGAATGCTCGCGCGGCATCGACCAGCAGGCGGCGCGCCGGGTCGACGAACACTGCGCCCTCCGCGGTGAGCTCCACGCTGCGTGTCGTGCGGTCGAACAGGCGAGCCCCGACGGCAGTCTCGAGGCTGCGGATCAGCGCCGAGAACGCCGGTTGCGACAGATGGCTCAAACTGGCGGCGCGCGTGAAGCTGCGCTGTTCCGCGAGATTGATGAACGCCTCCAGCTGGCGGGTCGACACGTTGCTGCGCATGCACGCGAATCTAGTCCAAGTTTTTCGATGAAGGCAGGGGATTGATCCGAACGCCGAATGAATCGATCTGAACAATCGAATTCACAAGCAACCGCAGCGCCCCTACATTGGCTGCGCAAACGAGCAACCGAGAGGCCGCGAGCCAAGGACACGGATGAACGAGGATGTATTGCGCGTAGGCTGTGCCGCCGGCTTCTCCGGCGACCGCACCGATGCCGCACGGCCGGTCGTCGATGCCCTGATCGCGGCCGGCGGCGCTTCGGTCCTGATCTTCGAGACGCTCGCCGAGCGCACGCTGGCGCTGGCGCAGATCGCGCGCCGCACGAACCCGGAGCTCGGCTACGAGCCGCTGCTCGACGAGATGTTGCGGCCGGTGCTGGCCGATTGCCTGGCGCACGGCATCCGCATCGTCAGCAATTTCGGCGCGGCCAACCCGCGCGGCGCGGCGCGGCGGATCGCGGAGCTGGCGCGCGAGCTGGGCCTCGCGCTGCCGTGCATCGCCGTTGTCGGCGGGGACGATGTGTCCGGTGAGCATCATCTCGACGAAGTGAACCAAGGCTTGCAAGGCGCACTCGCCGGCCGCGAACTGGTGAGCGCGAATGCCTATCTGGGTGCCGAGCCGATCGCAGCAGCGCTGGTCGCGGGTGCCCAGATCGTCGTGTGCGGGCGGGTTGCCGATCCGTCGCTGACGGTCGGCCCGGCGATGGCGCACTTCGGATGGCGAGCGGACGACTGGGACCGCCTGGCGCGCGCAACGATGGCGGGCCACCTGCTCGAGTGCGGCGCGCAGGTCACCGGCGGCTACTACGCCGACCCGGGCCTGAAGGACGTGAGCGGGCTGGCGCGACTCGGCTATCCGATCGCCGAGATCGACCGGGATGGGCAATGCGTCGTCACGAAGCCCGTGGGCAGCGGCGGGCGCGTCGACGAGCACACCGTGAAGGAGCAACTGCTCTACGAAGTGCACGACCCGTCGGCCTACGTCACGCCCGACGTGGTGGCGGACCTGAGCAATGCGCAGGTCATGCAGGCGGGGGAGGACCGGGTTGCGTTGCAAGGGGTGCGCGGGAAAGCGCGCACCGATTCGCTGAAGGTCAATGTGTGCTGCGCCTCGGGCTGGCTTGCCGAGGGCGAGATCTCGTATGCGGGAGCACGCGCCGAGGGCCGGGCACGCTTGGCGGCGCAGATCGTGCGCGAGCGGCTGGCCGGCAGCGGGCCGCTGCGCATCGATCTGATCGGCGTGTCCAGCGTGCTGGCCGACGACGCGGGGCATTGGCTCGCGGCCGTGCCCGACAGCGGCGCCACCGACGTGCGGCTTCGCATCGCGCTGCGGCACACCGACCGCGTGCAGGCCGAGCGCCTGACGCGCGAGATGGTGGCGCTGTACACCTGCGGGCCCGCGGGCGGGGGCGGCGTGCGCACGTCGCTCAGGCCGACGCTGGGCACGCTGTCGTTCCTGATGCCGCGCCGCCTGATCGCCGCGCGCTTCGACTTCTTCGATCCGCAGGCGGAGGGCGCATGAGCACCGGCACCGACACCAGCACCATCGTGCCTCTCTGGCGAGCCGCCCACGGCCGCACCGGCGACAAGGGCAACCGTTCGAACATCAGCGTGATCGCGTGGAACGCCGCCTTGTATCCGCTGCTCGTCGCACAGATCACCGAAGCCGCCGTGGCCCGGCGCTTCGCGCACCGGCGGCCCGTGCGGGTGCAGCGCTTCGTGCTGCCGTCGCTGCACGCGATGAACTTCGTGCTCGACGACGTGCTCGACGGCGGCGTCAACGACTCGCTCAACCTCGACAGCCACGGCAAGGCACTGTCCTTCCTGCTGCTCGACATGCCTCTCGAGGTGCCGGCCGAGCTGCAGGCTCATCTCGCCCCTTCACCGACAACGAATCCCCAGGAGACACCTTCGACATGAATTGCCCACCTTCACATCAACGACGCACGACGCTGCTCGGCGCGGCCGCACTGGTTCTTGCCGCGGCATGGCCCGGCGCCGTGCTGGCACAGGCCTACCCCTCGAAGCCGATCACCTTCGTCGTGCCGTTCGCGGCCGGCAGCGCCACCGACCAGCTGGCCCGCGCGCTCGGCCAGTCGGTCACCGAGCAGACAAAGCAGGCCGTCATCGTCGACAACAAGGCCGGTGCGAGCGGCATGCTTGCCGCGCAGTCCGCCGCGCGTTCCGCGCCCGACGGCTACACGGTCCTGATCACCACCAACACCACGCAGGCAGCCAACGAGCATCTGTACAAGAAGATGCCGTACGACGCGGTGAAGGACTTCGCGCCGGTCACCGGGCTTGGCAAGGGCGGGCAGGTGCTCGTCGTCAACGCGGCCTCGCCGTACAAGAGCGTGGCGGAGCTGCTGGAGGCCGCGCGCAAGAAGCCCGGCAAGCTCAGCTTCGGCAGCGGCAGCTCGTCGAGCCGGGTCGCCGGAGAGATGCTCAAGCAGCTCAGCGGCGTCGACATCCTGCACGTTCCCTACAAGAGCAACCCGCTCGCGATCACCGATCTGCTCGGCGGCCAGATCGACCTGATGATCACCGACACGTCGACCGGCGTGCCGCAGGTGAAGGCGGGCAAGCTGCGCGCGCTGGGCTACTCGACCCAGAAGCGCAGCGTCCAGCTGCCCGATGTGCCGACGATCGCCGAGGCCGGCGTGAAGGGCTACGACATGGGCTATTGGTTCGCCGCCTACGTGCCCGCAGGCACGCCGCCTGCCGTCGTGACCCGGCTCAACGAGCTGCTGATCCACGGCGTGAAGAGCGCAGCCGCCAAGACCTTCTTCGATGCCGCCGGTTCCGAGATGTGGACCACGACGCCCGACGAGCTCGCGAAGTTCCAGGCCGCCGAAACGCAGAAGTGGGGCAAGGTGATCAAGGCCGCCGGCATCGAGCCCGAGTGACGCGGCCCGGGCCCGGCATGGCCGGGACCCTCGACCGTCGGTGCGCTGCGCGCTGCATGAGCGACTGGCGTCGAGCGCTGCGCTGCCCTACAGTGGTCCTTTGCCACCACGAGGAGCCACGACATGCCAATCCGTATTGCATCGTTGACCGAGCGGATCTCGGCAAACGGCCAGGCGCTGCATCGCGCGATGATGAGCCGGGTCGAGACCTACGGGGCGGAGCACGAGCCGTCCGACGCCGAGCAGGCGCTGATCGAGGAACGCCGGCAGCTGAAGGAGGAACGCGACAAGCGCCTTGCGCACGCGATGCAGCCCAAGCCGACCGCCGCCGAGCGCCTGGTGCGAACGCATCATCCGCAGGCCAAGGACAAGCCGCGGGCCAAGAAGGAAACCAAGGAGACCAAGCAGGTCAAGCCGCACAAGTCGCGTGCCGAAAAGCACGCGGCCAAGGCCGCCGCGCTGGACGCCGCGCGCAGGGCGCCGAAGAAGCCCGCGAAGTGAGGCCCTAGAAATGACGCGGGCGCTCCCACCGGTGGTGTGGAGCGCCCGCGGGTCTGGCTACAGAACCAACTACATCACGTAGGGCTCCGCCCCGGACCGAGAGATTGAATACATATCACCTCCTTTCGTAGTTGCCGCGAGGGCTCGAGGGTACTCGTTTTGCGCCGCTGACGCTCGCACTCGACCGCTGCGGGCGGGGCCTGCTTTGAATCAATTTGCGACGGTGTTCGACCCCGCGCTGCGGCGCGCCGTCTGGAAACTGGCCACCGCCTTGGCGCGGGCATGGACCTGCACATCGGGGCCTTCGCCGGCCGGAACCAGGTCGCCGTCGCGGCGAGCGGCAATGACCGACGCCTTCACTTGCGCACGAGAAGCGACCTGCTCGGACGGGGCCGATTGCGTTCGCGCGCTTGCGAGATCGAAACCTCCGTTGACACCTTCGCCCGCCGGCGCGAGCACACCCGATGCTCGGGCCGCCAGTACTTCCTGTTGCACGGCGTTGCGCGTCGTGTTGGAGACCGCGGCGCTGATCTGTTGCGCCGGCACGGGGGCTTCGCCCGCCGGCGTCAAGGTGCCGGCCGCGCGGGCCGCAGCGACTTGACTCGCGACTTCAGCGCGGGTCGCCGGCTGGCCGTCGGCGGCCATCGCCGCCGAGCCGGCGGCCAGCAGGCCGAGCGAAATGAGTCCGACAAGGCGGGTGTGCGTGTTCATGAGAGCTCCTACCGGTGTTGACGATCCAGGCAGTCTAGGAAGACGACCCTGGCGGCAACGTGACCTGCGAATGACAAGCTGGTAATGGAGCGCCGTGCCGGCCCTCGGGCGCGCCCGGCTATGCCTTCGTCATGTCGACAGAGAAGCCGCCGATCATGGTGGCGTGTCCGTCCGCGCCGACGATCGGAAACTTGATGCTCAGGAAGGCGCGGGGACCGTTCGGCGTATCGAGCTCTTCGACGGCCTCGATGGGCTGCCGGACCTTCAGCGCCCGGTCGTCGTTGGCGGCGAGGCGGTTCGCCACCTCGGCGGGATAGAGCTGATGCAGGGTCTTGCCGATGATCTGGCCGGCCGAAAGGCCGATGACCCGCTTGGCGAACGAATTGACGTAGGTGAAGCGACCCTCGAGGTCCTTCATGTAGACCGCTCCCGGCATGTGTTCCATGAAGAGCCGAAAGCGCATCTCGCTTTCCTGCAACGCGCGTTCGGCCAGCGCGCGAAAGCGCCGCTCGTGGGTCACGCTCAGCGCATTGGTCATGACGGCCAGCAGCCTCGCCCTTTCGGTCTTGGGCACGCAATCGAACGCGCCGCTGCGCAAGGCCTCGAGCTCCCTCTGCTCGTCATGTTCGTCGCTGAGGAAAACCAGCGGTACACCGGGCCGCAGGCCATGCACAAGATTCAACGCCTGCCTGGCCTTCAGCGTCGGCACGCTGAATTCAGACAACACCAGGTCCGGCTCGAACCAGCGAAGCGTCTGCTCGATCGCCTGTGCAGAAGCGGCATGCTCGACGACGATCTCCCCGCCCCCCCGGAGCAGGTCCAGAGGCAAGTACTCGGGCGTTTGATTCGCCATGTCGATGAGCAATATCCGGATGGGCCTCATGTCGGCAGCGTGTTTGAAGACACACTCTAAGCGACAGCATTCGATCTCGCCCCTGTAAAAGCTGACAGGATTGCCGCCGTGGCGGGTTCAAATTAGGGAGTCTTGGCCGCTCTGTTTGCGCCATCGACCCGGCAACGATCATGCGAACATGGCGCCAGGTGTAACGTTCTGGAGTCGACGTGTTTTGTTCCCACCATTCGATCCCGCACGAGGACTGCCCAAGCTGCCTGACGACGGTGGCGGCGATGCGGCCGACGGTGTTCGCCGAGCTGGCCGCCGCCGAACTGCGCTCTGGCACCGAGTCCTGCCCCGACTGCGACTACGTCTACTACGAGGCCGTTGCGAGATGCCCGCAGTGCGGGGCGCATCATCCGTTTCATCCCGAGCGGCGGCACTCGGCGCGAAACGCCGATCGCTCACCACGGCCGAGCAGCGCGGCCCCGAGCGCCGCTGCGTAGCCGAATCGCGCGGACACGCACCGACCGTGAAGTACAACAAGGATCAGTGGATCTCGTCCTTCGAAGACGAAATGGTCAAGCTGCGGCCGCACATGGCGGCGAGAGTTCTCGTCTCGATCGGCCTGATGGCCTGGCACAAGCACGGCACCAAGGACGAAGACCCGAAGAAGGCAGCGCGCGACTGGTCGAAGGCCATGGACGCGAAGAAGTAGTCCTCAGGGCCCGAGATCCAGCGACGCTTTGCCGCTGTTCGGATCGACAGGTACCGAAAGCTGCTCGTGCGCGACGAGCCAGCGACCGTCGATCTTCCGGTAGCACGTCGTCCACCGAAGCCAGAAGCCGCTTCTGTTCCCGCTCTTCAGCGTGCCGCTGATCCGGTTGAGGCTGTGCCCGAATGCCAGGTCATCGCCGACGCTCAGCGTCAGATCGCGAACCTCGTAACCGAGCGGGCGCCGGTACATCGCAAAGACGTTCTCCCAGGCCTGCCTCTTGGCCTGCGTTCCCGCGTACTGCAACGGGCCGTCGAGGTCGAACGACACGACGTCCGCCGCGTAGATCGAGACCACGCCGTCGAGATCCATCGCTCGAATCGCCTCGGCCCACTGCTCGATTCGCTGCCGGATGTCGACTTCGTCGATGGTGCGTTGTCTGGCCATCGATCGGTCCCTCGATCATCCGCCGCGCGAGCTGCGGGATCTGCTCTTCAGCTGCTTTTCGACCTCTTGCGGATCGGTGCCTACCGCTTCGACCGCTGCCTTCAACTGCTCGGCACTCACACCGAATTTCTTGGACCAGTCGCGGACTTCGTAGTCCTCGTTCACGTTGATGCGCCTGCGGTCCTGCCCGCCTGGCTTGCTCCTGTCGTCTGGCATCTGACTCTCCGGTTCCGTACCCGCGCGGGTGCGCGGGTCACGCGAGTCAATGGTTCACCGTCGGCGCGGATTTCGCCGCCAGCGTTTGCCGCGACGGCTTGCAGGTGAAGTCCGACAGCGGCGTCCCGGCCGATCACCGCAAGTCGTGCGAGGAGACCAGTTCGCCGAACGAGGCGAGTCGCCCGGCGATCGCGCTCGCCGCTGTCGTGGCGGGGCTCGCCAGCCAGACCTGCCCGGGGCCCGAGCGGCCGGGGAAGTTGCGGTTGATGGCGCTCACGGTCACCTGCTGCGACGACGTCGAGGCGCCCGGGCCGCAGTTGGCGCATGCGCCGCACGCCGGCTGGAGCATCTGCGCGCCGACGGCTTCGAACGTGGCCAGCCAGCCCTCGCGGATGCAGTGCTCGCGGACGTCTTCGGTGCCGAACTGAAGATACAGCGTGACACCGGGCGCGA
>Ga0105237_10005904_pt1 | contig 13729 bp, 12 predicted proteins | sample KBSC24metaG_FD_81520 | JGI IMG/M metagenome (GOLD analysis project Ga0105237, IMG submission 81520) | Corn rhizosphere microbial communities from Kellogg Biological Station, Michigan, USA - KBS C2-4 metaG | ecosystem: Host-associated > Plants > Roots > Rhizosphere > Soil | place: Michigan, USA...
ATGTGAGATCACGAGTTGCTCCATCAAACCGTCATTCTGAGCGAAGCGAAGAACCTCTGATCTCTGCCTTTCCTCACCTGCGTGGTGTCAGATGCCGGAAGAGATCGGCTCGCCCGTAAGGCACCGGCCTCCCCTCGCCCCGTGCGCCGCCACCTCGGAGGTTCTTCGTGACTCAGAATGACGGGTTTGGGGGAGCACGGCACACGTGCACCGTGGCTGCCGGATCGCGAACTTGAATCGCTCTTCCTGCGCTCATGTCGCATCTCTCATGCCTCGTGCGCGATCCAACCCGCTGAACGTGCCGACCTTAGTCAATTTTGGAAAAATTCTTTCGCTACTCCATCGGCAATTTTTTGACTCTACATTTGGTGGCGAAGTTTCAGCTCCCGGCTTCTTCATTTCGCCGCTGCCTTTATTTCGGCTAATAACGTAGAGGATAACTCAGCAAATTAGGAACTCCTCCTTGCACGCCACGTACTTGAATTTGGCGTCCGGAAATCGCTTCCACGCATGACAAATATTTCCGCCCATTTGCGATGGGCTCGGATACGGAAATTGTAAAATCGCTTGGCAATCCTCACGCGTACCGTATCGTCGGCGCCCAGCATGATGGGACGCTCATTCAAGCGCCAGCAATCTGCTGGTCTTGCGAGACGGGTTTGCCGCCGACAGTTTTTCGCTGGCAATATCCGTTATGGAAGTGTCACCCGATGCCACGGAACAGGCGGACGCACCTTGGTTCGCCACGGTGCGTTTCGTTTGCGAATCTTCACACGAATGTCACCCTTTAACCTTTGTCCCGCCCGATTGCCGTGGCGAATGTAGTTCTCTTCCATGACCAACATTACCGCGAGGATTTCCCGGCATGGCCGATCGAATCCACCGCCCCGGGACCGTTCGTGCCGGGGGGTGACCTTGATCGAAATGATCGCCGTCATCGCGATCCTGGCCATTCTCGCGGTCGTGTTCCTGCCGTCGGTAACGTCGCTGTCGAAAGCCTCGTCGCGGCGGTCGGCGGTAACGCAGACGCTCTCGGCGCTCGACCAGACCAGAGCGATGGCGCTGAGCAAGGGGAACTCGTTCTACTTCGTGCTGGCCGACACGGATGCATCGTGGCCGGAGCAGTATCGCGGGCGATCCTACGCGATTTACGAGGAGGTCTACAACCCGACCTTGAACCGCTATGACAAATTTCCCGCCACGGGGTTTACGCCGTTGCCGACCGGGATCACCTTCAAGCCGGATTCCGCAACCACGACCGACACGACCGCGACCGTCTTTAGCGGATCGAAGGAGACGTTCTGGTGCACGTTGCTCGGAAAGGATATGACACTGCCCTGTTTCAAGTTCAACACCCTCGGGGGAGTGGATGAGCCGACCGATCCCAAGTTTGCACACCTGCGTTTGATCGAAGGCTACCTGGGCCCCACAGGCCAGCCGGTCGTCACAAATTCCGCAGGAGACAAGGGGGAGGAAATTCTCGACGTGGCGCTAACCACGGGCCGCGCCAAGAGGGAGGAGCCCACCTTGGGAAAACAACCATGAGAAAAACCTTTTCCACCCACGCGGCCTTTTCGCTCATCGAGGTTTCCATCACCCTCGGGGTGGTGGTCTTTGCGCTCGTCGGCCTGATCGGCGTGCTGCCTCTGGCCATCGAGCAGACCCGCCTTTGCGTGAACGAGACCCACGGCGCCCAACTGGCCCGCATGGTGTGCACGACCATCGAGGGTGAGCCCTACAAGGCGTCTCCGTGCTTTTCGACGAGTGGATCGCTTATCGATTTCTCCATCATGGCGCCTGGCAGCGACCCCATCGTCCTCTTCGCTTCCTACGATGTCCGCAATGACGCCCATATCACGCGCACGGACATCGCGCCCCCCAATTCAGAATACCGGATCGAACTCCGCTGCCTGCCCATCACTCTCGACGGAACGGACGGCACGGAGGTGCGGGGCCAGTCCGTGAATGTCAGAATCACGGACTATCCCGCGCAGAAGTCCGTCGCCTTCGAAGGCGTGCAATTCATCCCACGCCTCCAGCGCAGCGTCCCATCGACGCCAATACCGAAATGAGGAACTCCCGGGCCTTCACCTTGATCGAGCTGATCGTCGCGATCAGCGTCACGACATTGATCGTGGCGGCGATGATGCGCCTTTTTATGGACGAGACGACGCTCTGGCAGCGCTACGACCAGAAGCTCGACACCTTCCGCGAGGCGCGCGCCGCCATGCAGATGATGGCCCGCGACTTCGGCGGGTTGCGGCCGGAATCGTCTGCGTTGTCGACAGATCCGAATCAGAAATTTCCCATGCTCGCTCTCGTGGCGAATCCGGAAGGGAAGCCAGAGGATCAGGTGAACCAGGAAATCTACGGGCTGCCGTCGGTGCGCAACAAGGGGGCAAATGATCTCTGCGCGATTGGCTACTATTGCACGTGGTCCGATGCCAAGAATGCCTTTGTGCTCCAACGCCAGTTCACGGACAGTTCGACGACCTTCGGGCTGCTGACGAATGCGCTGGACGTGAACCATCCAACCTACGGCGCGGAGGCCTTCGGCATCATTTTCACCCGCGACACGAAGAAGAACACGGGGCTGACCATCGACGACCTTGCTTCCTATATCTGGGACCTGAAGGTGGTGACTCCACTGACCGGCAATCCGCCCACGCAATTGAGCTGGCCGCAGGGCTATTTTGACCGCGAGCTGCCGCCGTGGGTGGAAATCAGTTTCAAGGCGGTCGGCATCAATGCGGCGCGCAAGATCGCCGGATCAGGCGTGACGCGGGATACCTGGTTCCAGCCGCAGTCGACTCTTTACCGCAACCTCATTCTCCCGAATGAGCAGCAATTCGTGACCCGTATCAAACTCTGCCGATGAAACGAAATTCGTCTTTCTCCGCCTCCGATGGGTTTTCCTTGATCATCTCGCTCATCATCCTGGTGCTGCTCTCGATTCTAGTGGTCAGCTTCATCACGACCGCAACGCTGGAGCGGACGACGGCGCGGGCCTTCGCGAACAAGGCCGCCGCCGAGATTGCCGCGGAGACCGCCACCAACCAGGCCATCAGTTTGTTGACCGAGCGCGTCACTCTGCACCCGGACTCCGCCACGGTCTGGGAAGCGCTGAATCCGCAGGCCAGTGTCGGTGGGTATGGGTTTGAGGGCACGGTTCTCTACTACACCAAGCACGCGACCGATTCCGACCCGAACGGGAACGACTCCGAAGACCCCAATCTTGCCCCCGTTCCGAGCACCAATTCGCCACAGTTACCCCCAACCTACATGTTGCCGCTAGTGTCGCGCGGAAATATTCCCAATGACCCCAATGCGTTACCGATTGTTGGCGATACCCTGATTACGAATCACGCGAATGCCCTGGGCACCAAGGGGGACTCGACAACCGACCCAACGAACGACAAGTGGACTGATGACAATTCCCTCGACCTGAATCGTCCTCGCTCCAATACCGATACGACAGGCTGGATCGGCACGAAGCCGGATGGGCGGCTTCCGTATCGCGCGCGGTGGGTCGAGATCCACGGCACACCCAGCGGCGCGACGTCCGCCTCCCCGGGCAAGACCATCTCGCGCTATGCCTTCTGGGTGGAGGACGAGAGCTTCCGCGTGAATCTCAATCTGCTCGACAACAACCTGGCCGCCGCCAACGCCAATACCGCGCGCGGTTCCGAAATCACGGAAAATGCGCGGATTGACAAGACGAAGTCGCTGCCGCCGCAAATCGTGGGACTCCTCCCCATCCAGGGGCTGCTGCGCAGCGTGCGCGCCCCAATGGACACTCCGAGCACCGATATCAACTCGTGGGCGGGCAGCGTGCGGAGCGTGCGCAACGGTTGGTTCGGCGCGCAGCTTTTCGAACTGCGCGGTTTCAATCACGCCTCCCTCCCCTACACGGATCCCTCGAGCCACAAGCCGGTCAACTACCCGCTCGGCGATGGCGCCAAATTCCTGGCGACCATTTATTCCGGAGGGCTGAACATGTCGCGCAATGGCAGCCAGCGGGTGAATCTCAATGGCCTCGGCTTTGACAAGGATATCTCCGCGGTGACCGACGGGGAGATCACCAAGCAAATCGGGCAGGTGGTGCAGACGATCAAATACCATGCGCCCCAGTTTGGCCAGCGCTTCTACCGTGATCAGGACCCATATCCCTATACTCTGGCGCCCGTGACGCCCGCGAAGCAGCAGCAGTATGCAGCTATCATCAATAAGGCCAATGTGGTGAACGCCACGGATGCCGACACCTATCTTTACAAGGTTGCGGCGACTATTCGTGACTACATCGACCCGGACAACCGGCCGACGCTGATTCTCGCCCCGACAACTCCCGGTGGACAGCCGAGCGTTGCCCCCCGTGTGAAGCCGTCCGGCGCCATGTTTGCCGACGACAGCGACAATATCTATTGGGCGCAGGGCAAGGATGGCGCGCCCTTCATTCAGGAGGTCGTGGCGCGGTACCGCACTACCTGCAGCAGCACGCCTTCCAAAACCTACGATCTGAGAACTGATTACTATGTGGAGGTCTGGAACATGTCGAACAAGGACATTCTGGCGAAGGACCTGAATCATCCCTTTCTGCAGATCGGCGATTCCCCGGGCTGGCATGGCCATCTCACGGCCTCCGGAGTCGGCGACCCTCTGACGGCCACGAACAATACTCCGGTGGCCGGTGATCCTTTTGAGAATCGTCCATTCACAGTCGATCTTCTTAACGGGGTGAAACTGGGCACTGCCGCCGGTGGTCCGGCTCCGGACGGCGTGGTGTTCAAAGCTGGCGCCTGTACGGTGATCTCGACCGATCCTGATGGCCTTCCCGCCGGGGGAGGGGCCAGCCCGACCGCGTCATCCGCGGGCGGATTCAATGCCGCCAACACCTACTACTGCGGCACCATACTGACGGGCAAACGGCAGTTCACCGGACCGTACCCCTCCAATTGCAATGGCATCTGGATGCTGTGGCGTGATGCCGGTGGTGCATCCGACTATGGGACCGCCGCGATTCTTGGAAACGATTATGGATATATCGACTGCGCCCCCTACGCGGTCGCTCATAACAACAGCTCTGGTTCAGCCCACGTGACCTACGGCAAGTCTACAGATGGCGCCACCTCATTGGATGAGGTCTTTGGTGGTTCGCTGATCGGAAATACCAACACGGCGTCGCAATTGGGAGATCCGCGCACCAATAATGAGCAGCTCAAATTTCAACGTTACAAGACGGGAGGGGTCGCCGCCGAGCCGGACGTCACGCGCTACCCCAATTCGGGCACTGACGGTTATCGATTCACACTCGGCTGGCCCAATGCCAATTTTACGAACCCATATCTCAGTACCACCACGATCTTCCCCTGGAAGGATTATTACAAGGTTTGGACGCAGGTATCACCGGGACCCTTCAATTCCGTCCCGAATCCAACGGCGGACACCGCGCCCGCCTTCATTGCCAATGAAAACCTCAAATCGATCGGCCAGCTTGGAGATATTTTTGACCCAGCGCGCGTTCTCGGGGCCAAGGGCACGCTCGGTATCCGCTATTCGCGTGGGGGTGGCCGGACCTTCAAAATCGGTCAGAAGGATGATTTGGCGGACACTTCCGCCGCAAATGCATACAGCCAGCAATGGGCAGCGTGGCGTCTCACGGATTTCTTTGACACCTCCAACGAGATTTACCAGCCCGGCCTGATCAATATCAATGGGGTGCGGCGGGACAATGGCGCTGCTCTGCGCGCGGCCTGTTATGGGCTTACGCTCAAGACGGTTTCGCAAGCGTCCACGGCCAGCACGCCCACAGTCACAGCGGCGAACGCCCTCGATTCCGTGGAGAACGACACGACGGGCATCCAGGTGCTCGTCAACCAGGCGATCGCCCGCTTGAACAACGATCCCAGCGCGGCCAAGCCGTTGCCCAGCTATTTCCGGGAGCGGGGCGAACTCGCCGATTTAAGCCTCTACACCGACACCGTCAGCACCAATGGACTACTCTCCGGTACGAAGATGGCCGAGACGTTCGACCATTCGCGCGAGGAGTTATTCCGCCGGTTGGCGGGGATGATCACCACGCGGGGCAATGTCTTCAGCGTCTACGCGGTCGGCCAATCGATTACCGTGGGGACCAATGGCAAGAACGTTGTGACTGGCGAACACTGGGTGAAGACGACCTTCGCCCTGCTTCCGAAGAAAAAGGACGGCACGGATTTTCAAGTAACACAGGAAACCTTCATTCCGGACGACGCGACCTCGCGCGCCACGCGTTTCGCCAAGCCCGACCATTATGATATTCAGCTTCTGCAGGTTTCTTCTCCCTAGTCTCCTTTTCGCCGCGGCCCTGCAGGCACAAGATCCCGCTCCGTCCGGCCCGCCCGGGAAGCCGACTCCGCCCCCTCGCGAGTCCAAGCGCAAAATGGGATATGTGCGGTTTTGGAACATGCTGCCCAAAGAGTCCGGAGCCTTTGACTTGATTCGCGACAACGGGACTCCGGAAGGAGAGGTGGCGCTGAGTGCCCCGCCGGTAAACTATTATGCTTCCTACATTCCCATGCCGGTGGGGCGGTACTCCTTCAAACTCGTCCGCCGCGAAGCTCCGAACTCGGTGATCGATCACATCGCCATCAATCTCCGGGGCGAGGACTCCTTTACCATCCTCTTGAGCGCCCCGGACCGGAAGCTGAAGGTGGAAACGCTTGAGGATACCTACGATCCTTCCGCCACCCCCTCGGGCCGGCTGACCATTCGCCAGTATTTTGAGAATGCGCGGGTGAACGTGACCGTCGGCACGCAGGTTCGCTCTCACGAACTGGTGACGGGAGATGTCGAGAAGCTCGATGGCCTTCCGGCGGCGGTTGCCGAGATTCGAATGCGCGCCACCATGCCGGATGGCAAGACGGTGAATTACACCACTGAAGTGAATTTCGCCAGTATGCGTCACGCGGTGATTCTGATCGTCCCGGACCCGACGGGACGCTGCCGTCCGCGCGTGAATGTCGATGGTAACCCAGCGGCAAGACCCGTCGCCGACCCGCCGGATCAGCAGGGTCAATGACCAGCGGCCAATTCCAGGCATCGCCCACTATGAAAATCTTGCACTTGATCGCGGCTGTCTTGCTGGCCGGTAATTTGCCATTGGTTGCCGCGCCAAAAAAGGGTTCCCAAGTGGGTCCCGGCAAACCGTCCACCCCCGCGCCGGAGAAGCCTTCATCGACGGGAAATGATGAGGCGCAGGCGCCATTGGGCGCGCGTTTGCGGGTATGGAAAGCAGAGTTTGCCTCCAAGCGGACGGTGCACCTGATGGTGAAGCCCGCGGCGAAGCGTGAAACTCCGCTGGATTTGGGAGACCTCACTCCAGAACTCCGCATCGGGGACTACACCCCGGCCTCCAGTGGAGAATGCTCTGTCGAGGTCGCCATTCCAGGGGCGGCCGGGGCGCCGCTCGCCACTTTCCCAACTCACATTCCCGATAGCGGATGGGGAACCCTCATCATTCGCGAAAGCGAAGCAGGTGCCTTGAGTTTCGAAATGGTCGACGATGCCCCGAAGGGAAACGGTGAAACTTCGGAACTCCTGGTCCGAAATTTTGTTCCGGCGCTGAAGAGCCTCGTTATCGATGGCGGTGCGGATCTTCACGTGCGCCTGGAAACGCCGGAGTGTTTCACCTACTTGCGGGGGATTCCGCGTGTGAATCTCGAGGTCAAGGCTTCGGTCGAACCGGCCACTGGCGCCAAGGTCAATTGGACCAATGGAGTGAACTTCGCGCAGTTTCGCCGTGCCACACTGCTCATTGTGGCGGATCGGACAGGGCGCATCCGCCCGCGCATGGTGGTGGATGCTCCCGGATTTGGTAAGCCGCTGGACAACACCACGCCGGCGGATTCCGAGACTCCCAAGCCCGAAGCCACGCCAGCTGGGCCGCAATAGCGGGCCGTCCAAAAAAGGGTGTGCTGACAGCGTTCGCGCCTCCTCAAGAGTGGGCGCTCGAACGCGAATCCTGATTACTGAACACTTTCCCCTCTAGCTAGTGAAAACCACCCTCTTCCTCCTCATCGCGCTCGCACTCGCGCTTCCCGCCCTCGCCGGCGCTCGCCCCAACATCGTCCTCATCGTCGCCGACGATCTCGGCTACGGCGAACCTGGCTGCTACGGCGGCAAGGAGATCCCGACTCCGAATATCGACGCGCTCGCCCGGTCGGGTGTGCGCTTTACGAGCGGATACGTCACGGCGCCCTTTTGTGCCGCGTCGCGCGCGGCTTTGCTCACCGGGCGTTATCAGACGCGCTTCGGCTTTGAGTTCAATCCGATCGGGGCTCAAAACGCCGCCCTCGGGGTCGGCCTGCCCGCGGCTGAGAAGACCATGGCCGAGCGACTGCGCGATGCGGGCTACGCCACCGCGCTGGTCGGCAAGTGGCACCTCGGCGGCACGGCGCCCTTCAATCCGCAGCGGCGCGGGTTCGATGAATTCTTCGGCTTCCTGCACGAAGGGCATTATTACGTGCCGCCCCCGTGGCAGGGTGTCACCACGTTCCTTCGCCGCAAAGCGTTGCCCGACTCCACGGCGGGCGGACGCTGGACCTCGCCCGACGGGCGGATCATCTGGAGCACCCACATGGGTGGCAATGAACCCGAATATGACGCCGACAATCCGCTCCTGCGCGGCAGCCAGCCAGTCAACGAGAAGGACAACCTCACCGATGCTTTCACCCGGGAGGCCTGCGATTTCATCAACCGCCACCGGAGCCAGCCCTTCTTTCTCGACCTCGCCTACAACGCGGTGCACAGCCCCATGCAGGGGAGCGACGCCTACCTCGCCAGGTTCGCCCACATCTCCGACATCCATCGGCGCATCTTCGCCGCCATGCTCGCCCAGATGGATGACGGGGTGGGCCGCGTGCTCGCGGCGCTGCGCGAAAACGGACTCGAGGATAATACCCTTGTCCTCTTTCTGAGCGATAATGGCGGCCCGACCCGCGAACTCACCTCCAGCAATGCGCCCCTGCGCGGCGAAAAGGGCCACCTCCTGGAGGGGGGCATCCGCATCCCGTTCGTCGTCTCCTGGAAGGATCACGTCCCCGCCGGCCGTGAAGACGCGCGCATGGTGAGTGCGCTGGACTTGTATCCCACGGCCCTCGCGGCCGCCGAGACCCCGCCGGTCGCGAATCTCGACGGCGTCAATCTTCTCCCCCATCTTGCCGCCTCGGACAGCGAGCCCTTCCGCCCTCGGCACTACTGGCGTGTCGGTCCACAGGCGGCCTTGCGGGAAGGAGACTGGAAGATCTACCGCCCGCCCGCCGGCAAAGCCTGGCAACTCTTCCACCTCACCGACGATCCCGGCGAAGCGCACGATCTCGCCGCGGCGCACCCCGACCGCGTCGCCGCCCTCGAAGCCGCGTGGAAAAAACTCGACGCCGAGATGATCAGCCCGCTCTGGGGGAGCGCCGGCAAGGGAAGCCAGTAGAGCGAGTCAATTACTCGTCATCCAATCCCTTGCCCCTGAGAATCTGCGGTGTCCATTTTTCAACCCTGGCCTCGCGGGTCTTGGATTGTTTGGCGGAGGAAAAATAGAGGAGGTACCCTCGTTGCCGCCCCGGCGTGAGCGCGTCAAACGCGGATTTCAGGGCAGGGTTGGCATTCAATTTGGTTCGAAATTCGTCAGGCATCTTGAATTCCGAGGTCTTTTTGTAAGTGATCTCCAGCCCGGCCTTTTCCACTTCAATCGCTTCCTGCACGTAGGCTTTCACGACACGCGCCATCTTCGCGATCTCGCCAACATTGGTAAATCGAAGCTGGCGCGCCGCCTGCACATGCTCGGTTTGTTGGATGAGAATCCCGTGGGCGTCCTTTAACAAAGCGCCCTTGCAAAACAGCAGTGCACAGTATTCCTTGAATCCTTGAATGACGGCGATGTTGCTGTTTTGAAACGAGTAACAAGGCTTGCCCCATTTCAATTCTTCGTCCAGCCCGCAATCGAGCGCGATGGATCTCAATTTCCTGAACTCTTCCTGCCACTTACTGGCCCTCTTTAAAAAGCCATCCACCTTTGGATTCATTTCATTCATAGATTGCTGGGACAACCGATCGTTCCGATTTCCGTGCCCGAACCACCAGCCAAATCTTCCGCCCGATGAAGAGCGCGATCTGGCCCAGGAGGGCCGTCCCAAATCCGGACAACTGATATGCACCGAGCCAAAGCGCCACGCCGATGATGGCGAAGACGACGCCTGAATACATCCAGTACCCGGATAGGAGAATGATGGGCACAAAAATAAACCGAACCGGGGCGGCGTATTGTTGTACTTCCGAAACGGGACTGTAGATATACCCGAGGATCGGAATGCTGAGGATGAGGTGAATGGAGCGAAGAATTGCGCGCCTGGTCGTATTGGTCACGGTGCGCTATTTCAATTTGCCGACGATGTCCTGCAACCGGTTGTGCGCCATGTTGATGCCCTGCGCCATCCCGATCTTGAGCACCTGGTCCCTTCGCGCGGCCGATTCGTAGACGACGTGCATGTGGAGTTTGCTGGTGTCGTCAGTAAGTGGGACAAATTCCAGGAACTCGAGTTGGACGCCAAAGGGCGTATTCTCCATTTCAAAGGTCCGGGTGATTTTCTGGTTCGGGCCAAACTCATGGATGACTCCGTTGAACCTGTGTTTGCCTCCCCGCGGATCGGTGGTTTCAAATTGGTAGCTGCCGTGCTTCTTGCTTTCGAGCTTCAGCACTTTCGTTCCCATCCATTGCTCCACGATATCGGGCTCCGCATACGCCCGAAAAAGGAGTTCCACGGGCAAATCGAACTCCCTGGTGATCACCAAGTCCTGCTTGCCCTCCTCGGCTTCGATTTTTGTCTTACGTTCCATCTTAGGCGGTCTTCTTTGTTTTGTATTTTTGCATGATCGTTTCCAATTTGTTAAACCTGTCCTCCCACATTTTGCGGAACGGTTCGATGAAGGCGGCCACTTCCCTTATTTGTTGGGCATTGATGTGATAGTAAATTTCCCGGCCATTTTGCTCCCACTTCAGCAATTCGCACTCAGTGAGTATTTGAATGTGCCTGGAGATGGTCTGCCTTGATGTCTTGAAATTGTCGGCAATGGCTCCCGGGGTTAAGGCCTGCACCGCGAGCAAGGTGAGAATGGCCCGCCTCGTCGGGTCGGCGATCGCTTGAAATACGTCTCGTCTTGATTCCATCGTGCAGTTATATGGCTGCACATTACGTGCAGCCACATGGCTGCGCAAGTATTTCGCAAAATATTTTGGACCAATGCGTGGCCGGCCGCAGCGGTAGCCGAAGGGGGACATCCATCGCTCCGCGGCGGAGCCGCATCGGTGGGTGGGTCGCTAGAGAGGGCTTGCGGGAGGGGCCACGCGAAGCACGAAAGAAACATCGTCCTTGAAGGCGGCCACGCTGGAGAAGATCAGGGTCATGGAAGCGTGCGGATCCTCCCCCGTCACAAAGAAGGGGCCAAACTGCCGGCCCGTAGTGATGAGCTGACCCACCGGCCCGGCGAACACCGTCGCCATCCATCCTGGCGGAAGATCGGCTGTCGAAGCTGCGTCCCCGATCAGGATGCCGGTGCGAACGGGCTGTTTCCCATCATTCCTGATTCGCACCACCACTTGGGCATTCTCACTCTTGAGTTCCTCGAATCGCTTGGGATTGGACACATCCAGGGCGAATCGGTGGCGCAACGTTTCCGGCGGCAAATCGATGCGCAGCGGGACGTTCTCGACGGAAGCACTGACAGGAAACTCAAAAAATCCGTGAGAAAATGCGCCTGTGCTGCACGAGCACAAACCACTGAGGATGGCGGCAAGGAACAGCGGGAGCGCAGCGCGCTTGAGGCGGCCCGGCGTTACCCAATACCTTTTCACACCTCTTCCGCTGCGTTCAAATCCTTCGCCGGCAACGTGTCGGCCATGCCCGGCAAGGCGGATCACATTCATGGAAAATCGCAAATGCACAGAGCGCAGCAACGTGGCATTCCGCCATGCGATAGGCAATTCCTCAAAAAGACAGGAGCCGAATTGGTGCGGCGTGGCAGCCTTCGGAAAATCGTTTCCAAAATGGGCCGGTTACGGAGTGGTGACGGATGGATTTTGCGGGGCCAATTGACCGGGAGGTGGCGTCGTGTCGGGCTCCGAAGCCGGCGCGGATGACTGCCCGGTCCGTCCGCGCTCTTTGAGCCACATGATGACGACGTAAAAAACGGGCGTGAGAAACAGGCCGAACCCGGTGACGCCCAGCATGCCGTAGAAGACGGCGGTGCCGAGAGCCTGGCGCATCTCCGCGCCGGCGCCCTTGCTGATGAGCAGCGGCACCACGCCGAGAATGAACGCGAAGGAAGTCATCAAGATGGGCCGCAGCCGCAGGCGGCAGGCCTCCACCGCGGCGGCGATGGCGTCTTTCCCATCGCGATGCCGGATCTGCTGGGCAAACTCGACAATCAAGATGGCGTTCTTGCAGGCGAGGCCGACCAGGACAACGAAGCCGATCTGGGTGAAGATGTTATTGTCCATGTCCCGCAGCCACACGCCGCCGATTGCGCTCAGCAGACACATCGGGACAATGAGGATGATGGCCAGCGGCAATGCCCAGCTTTCGTACTGCGCGGAGAGCACGAGGAAGACAAACAACACGCAGAGCGGAAAAATGTAGAGGGCGCTGTTGCCGGCCAGTTTTTGCTGGAGGGTGAGCTCGGTCCATTCCGTGGAGAAGGCGCGCGGCAGATTTTCCTTCGCCTGCTTTTCCACCGCGGCGATCGCCTGGCCGGTGCTGATCCCGGGCGACGGCAGGCCGGTGAGCTCGGCGGCGGGAAACATATTGTAGCGGACTACTTTGTCCGCGCCGTTGGTCTCGCGCACGGTGCAGACGCTGCCCAGCGGCACCATCTTCCCCAGGCTGTTCCGGGTCTTCAATTGCGCGATATCTTCGGGCTGGAGGCGAAAGCGCGCATCCGCTTGGGCGGTGACGCGATAGGTGCGCCCGAAGAGATTGAAGTCGTTGACGTAGGCGCTGCCGAGATAGGTCTGCAGGGTGTCGAAGACATTGCTTAACGGCACGCCCATGGCCTTGGCCTTCACGCGATCGATCTCCAGATAGAGCTGCGGCACGGTCGCGCGGAAGGTGGTGAGATTGCCGGTGAGTTCGGGCGTGGAGTTGGCCTTCACCATGAGTCCAAAGGCCTGCTTTTGCAGCTCATCCAATCCGGCATTGCCGCGATCCTGGATCATCAACTTGTAGCCGCCGGCGTTGCCGATGCCGCTGACCGGCGGCGGTGGAAAGACGCCCACGCATCCCTGCGGCACCTCGGCGATATAGCGCTCTTGGAGGCGGGCGAGGATTTCAAACGCGTGGAGGCCGGGCTTCTCCCGCTTCGCATATTCGTCGAGCGGGATAAACATCGTGCCGGTATTCGTCTGGTTGCCGCCGAGCAGGTTGAAGCCGGCAAACTCGACGGTGTTGGCGACGCCGGGAGTCTCCCGCGCCATCTTCGCCATGCGATCCAGCACGGCCGTGGTGCGGTCGAGCGACGAGGCATCGGGCAACTGCACGAAGGCGATGATGTAACCTTTGTCCTGCGGCGGGATGAAACCTCCGGGCACGACATTAAAGCCCAGCACGGTGAGGGCGAGCAGCCCGGCGTAGCAGATCAGCACCACGGCCGCGAGGCGGCACAGGCGGCGCACGCCATGGCCATAGGCGCCACTGCCCCAGCTGAA
>Ga0105237_10005906_pt1 | contig 13726 bp, 11 predicted proteins | sample KBSC24metaG_FD_81520 | JGI IMG/M metagenome (GOLD analysis project Ga0105237, IMG submission 81520) | Corn rhizosphere microbial communities from Kellogg Biological Station, Michigan, USA - KBS C2-4 metaG | ecosystem: Host-associated > Plants > Roots > Rhizosphere > Soil | place: Michigan, USA...
ATCTTGGCATGCGCATGCGGCGAGCGCAGCACATGAAGCCACAGCGCGCCGTCGTCCGGCTTGTCGTCGATGAACTGCCCCTTGCCGGTCAGCAGTCTCTGGTCTTCCAGACGCTTGACCGGCTGGCCCGCACCGAAACGTAGATTGCCGGAAAGAATATTCATCCGTCTGCACCCCTGAACTCTGATTTCGAGAGGGGTTTTATCGGATTCTCGGCCCGACACAACCGAAGGCGGGACCGCCCGCGCGTGCCACGGGTTCTCGGGTCTTCAGAATGCTGTCGCGAACGCTATTGCGAATGCCGCGCCGGCCGGACGCGCGGTCGCGGCGCTTTCGAATGCTGTCGGTCAGGCTCGCGCCGCCGGTCATCCGGATTGCCGACGATCGCGACGCTGCCCATGAAGGACGGCGGATCGCTGGCGGGAAATGTCTGTTCGAGAGCGATATCCAGATCTTCGTCGCCGCCCATCGGAAGCCTGCCTTTCTCCAAGGCGCTTGCCAGTTGGCGAGCGCTCGGGCATGTCACGGCGCCCCGCCGCGCCTTCGATCAGAGCCTCGGCCTTGACTTAGGTCGAGTCTCCCGGGGCGCAAGGCGGACGGCTTCCAGGAACCAGATCAACTCTTTCTCACGCAAGCTCCCGCAACGCGGTTTCAACCACATTGCGCGCCTCGGCCGTCAGTGCCGCTTGCGGCGGGACGGGGTCGCCGACGTCGTAGCCCTGGATCGACAGTCCTGCCTTGATGCAGGCGGCGAGATTGTAGCGCGCGAAGGCCTCGTTGACCCGCCACAGCCGCCGCTGCAGCGCCATCGCCTCATCCCAGCGTTCGGCCTTGCACAGATTGTAGAGCTCGACGCTTTGTCGCGGGATGATGCAGGCCGGCCCCGCCATCCATCCGACACCGCCGATCAGCATCACCGCGGCCGGAATGTGCGCCGACGCCGCGAACACGCGCAAGCCGTCACCGCAGCGATTCATGATCGACAACAGCCGTCCGGTATTGGTCGAGGCGTCCTTGATGTAGCCGATGCGCGGATGCGTCGCGAGGCGCGCGATGACGTCGAGCGTCAGATCGGAGCGCTGGAATTGCGGATTGGTGTAGATCACCACGGGAATGTCGACGGCGTCGGCGATGGCGCGGAAATAGGCCTCGACCTGCGCGTCGGCCAGCGGAAAATACGCCTCCAGGATCGCCAGGATGCCGTTGGCGCCGAGCCTCTCATAGGCCCTCGCCTGCGCCACGGCGTCGGCCGTCGCGGTCGACGCCACGCCGGCGATCACCGGCACGCGGCCCTTCGCCGCCGCGATCGTGGCCATCACGACGGCGCTGCGCTGCTCAGGAGCGAGATAGGCAAACTCGCCGGTCGATCCCAGCGGCGTCAGCCCGTGCACGCCCGCCTCGATCAGATCATCGCAGAGCCGTCCGAGCACGTCGCTACGGACCTTGCCGTCGGGATCGAGCGGCGTGACGAGATAGGGAAAGACACCGTGGAAATCAGGCATGGGAGCAGGGTCCGGCGCGACTGAATGGAGGGACGATGACCGACCCCTCTATACGATGCCCGCGGCGAGGGAACCATGGCCTTCGCCGGCATGAAGAGAGTTGAAGCGTTCAAATCAAGCGTTCCGGGCCTTTCTTCCGCCGTACTGGATTCCCACGGTTTCGCATTCGCTGTCTTTTTCCGCCCATCCACATTCACGCAGAGCCCATTGCACCGGAGACATAGCAAGGCCCCCACGAGCAGCAGAACCATGTCGACGCTATACGATCTGCTCGGAGCACTCTCCGGTGACGATGCCGACGATCTCAGGGACGCCTTTCGCCGGGCGGTCAAGGACGTCCATCCCGATATCCGTCCCAACGATCCCGACGCAGCGCTGAACTTCAGGCTCATCGTCTATGCCATGGAAGTCCTGCGCGACCCCGAACTGCGCGCCGCGTATGACCATCTGCTGGATTCGGCGCGACAGGAACTGGTGTCGCAACGCAGGGCCGCGAAAATCCGGACTTTTGCTTTCGCGATGATCGGTCTCGCGGGCGTTTCCGTCGTGGTGCTCAGCGTCGGCAGTTTGTTGGCGCCGACGCTGCTGCATCGGTTCGAACAGATCGACGCGCCGACCAAGCCGGCATCCAGCGACGTTGCGACCGAACCGGCCTCCAACGACAACGGCGCGACGGCCAATCCCGATGCGGCGACAACCAAGCCGGCCGAACAGCAGGAGGACTTCCTGACCCGGTGGGGCACCAACGACATCAATGCCAAGGCAGGTCCCGGGGCAGATCCCAAGCCCGATCCCAAAGCCGATCCCAAGACCGATCCTAAGGCGGGGACGGGGCCGCCGGCCGAGACGCATGAAGATCGCCCGCCGCCAGACGCCAACGACAACAACGCCGACCCCAGCCCGGAGACCGCGAAGCAAGCTGCGGAGACGAAGATCTTCCCGCCGCCGCCCCCATCGGACGCACCCGGCAACCCTGCGCCGGCCGACGACCACGCCGAGACCGCGACGAAGGAGCAGGAGAAGCCCATTGCCCGCCCGTCCGGCCCGAACCTGCCAACGCGGCGCGATGACGCGGACGACGTGGCGGCTCAGCTCGAGCCTGACGACAAGACCGATGCAAGCGCGGTGATGCACGCCAAGGCCATCGTCGCCTATCGCAAAGGCGATCTGGACGCAGCGCTTGCGGACCTCGACCGCGCGATCGCACTCAACCCGACGTTCATGCTGGCCTACATCGATCGCGGCATCGTGCTTTATCGCAAGGGCAAGCTCGATCTCGCGCTGGCCGATGTGGCTCGCGCGCAGCGCATCGCCCGGGCCGGTCGTGACCGGTCCACGGCAGCCATCCATGGCAAGCGGCGCCGCGATACCTCCGCGATCGACGACCCGGCCTCGATGCGGGCGGCAGGATTGTAGCGCGAACGGCTCGGCGATCAGCTCTTGGCCGGTTGGCGGGCCATCTCGGCAAAGCCGAGGATCCGATCGATATCCTTGCCGCCCGCCTCCTGCTCCGACGCGACGTGCTCGAACAGCCGCGCCGCGCCCTCGAAGATCAGGTGCGCCGGATCGTCGGGGCCGAGGAAGCCGGCGATCTCGCGCATCTCGGCGACCCAGCGATAGGCCTTCGGCAGCATCTCGGGCAGCGCGACCGCGAACCGCGCCAGGATCTGCGGCTGGCTCTCGGCCAGTTCGTCGCGCAGCGCCGGCGCGGCGCCGGCACGCACAGCTGCGATCGCGATCGCAGCGCCGAGCGCCGTCAACCCCTTGTTGATCCCCGCGTAGGACATTTTCAGCGCGGACGCCGCGCCGATCGGTCCAGCGACGATGCGCAGATCCAGGCCGAGATCGCGCAGCAGCGCGAGTTTGCCCGCATGTTCGCCACAGGCGTAGAAGGCCGGCCTGCGTGTCCCCGGCCGCGGTGGAAGGCCGATGATCGCGGCATCGACGAAGTGCGCGCCCGAGGCTGCGATGATCGCTGCGACCTGCTCGACGGTCGTGACGTTGACCGCGTTGCAATCGACGATGATCGGCGTCGTGCCGCGCGCGGCGACCGCCCTCGCGAGCCGCTGCGCCAGCGCCACGGCCTCGGCGGGCGGGACGATCGACAGGATGATGTCGGCGCCGGCGATGTCGGCGTCGCTGGCCGCGACCATGCCGGCCGCCGCCGCCCGTTGCGCCGTTGCCTCGCTGCGGCCGCTCAACGAGGTCAACACGCGCGCGCCGTGTTCGCCGACGCGGCGCGCGACGGCGCTGCCCATGGCGCCAGGTGCGAGGATCGCGATGGTGGTGGACATGCGTGAACTCCCGATCGTTGTCGACGACTTCATCTGATCGCGCCGCAGTTCGCGATGCCGCGCGAATGCCGCTTGCGCTGGGGACAGTCGCGCGGGCGGCGATTCCGATTCTGTTTACCCTATTCCTTAGACTTGGATTCAAATTTTACGCTCACAATCACGCTGCTTGGTCGGCGGCCCAGGCCAGGGTCTGCGTGAGGATCGCCGTGATCTGCACAGCGCGCGAGAGATGACGGCATGCTCTCCGCCTGACGGTCGCGATCGAGCTTCATGTCGGTCTCTCGAGTTCGGAATGACGCATCCAGGATGGGTGCGCAGTTGCGAAATTCCTGCGCACGCACCAGGGGCCCGGCAGATCATGAAGTACGAGCACACAACGACCGAGCCGCTCGATCGCCGTCTCAGAGCCGCATGCCAAGCGACGGTTGCGCGCGTCGGCAAGCTTCCCAATCTCGGCGCGATCATCTGCTTGCTCGCCATGTCCGGCTGCGCCGGCAATGCACCGCAGCCGGAGTCGCGCTCCGAGCCGGTCCGCTCCGGCGCAGCAGCGCCCGTTACCGTTTCACCGATGTGCCACATCGACCATGCGTTGCTGGTGCCGGCGCGCGCGCCGGATTGCGGCTTCGGCCGATCCGATCTCAAGACTCTCGATCCCGATCAATGGATGCATTTGAAATCCGAGTTCGAGAAGAAGTGCTATCAGCACGCGGAAAAGATGGTCCGCGAGCGGTTGCGACAACTGCAAGTAGCAAGTCGTTGTGGCATCGAGCAAGCGTCGCGCTGAAACCTTCACATCTTACCGCTATTAACGGTGCCATGACGTCGCAGAAAGCCCTCTGTTGCTTGCGTCATGTTTCCGCCGTACTGCGTCCGCATTGTCTCCACTGAAGACAATCGTTTGCACCTCCGACTTAGATTCATATCGAGGAATTTGGGAAGGAGAGAACAGTTAGAGAGCCGCGGCGAGAGCGACGATGAAGACGCTTTACGATCTGCTCGGAGCGCTTCCAAACGACGACACTGAGGATCTCAGGACGGCGTTTCGCAAGGCCGTCAAAGGTACGCACCCGGACATCCGTCCCGACGATCCGGACGCTGCGCTGAAATTCAGGCAGATCATCCGCGCCAACGACATTCTTCGCGATGCAGAGCAGCGCGAGGCCTATGACCATCTCCTCGAACTTGCCGAGCAGGAACAGGAATTGGCGGCGCGGAACGTCCTGGCCAGCAAGATCTACAAGCTTGCCTTCGGCATCCTCGCGCTTGCCGGCGCCTCCGTCGCCTCGATCGCATCCTATGTGCTGTTGGCGCAGGTCTCCACGACATCCCTTCCCAGCGTTCCGGTCGACCAGATCGATGCGCTTGCGCGCGGGTCGGCCGAAATCGCTGCCATCACCCTGGCGGGGCCGTGGGAGCTGAACAACAGGGCGATGATTCCCCCGCCGGAGGAGAATGCGACGGTTGGCCTTGCGGCGATCGCGCCGGCGACCGCGGCCGCTCAGCAACAGGCTGATGCGGAGAGCGCGGCGCCCCCCGCGGCCGCTCCCGGCAGCGAAGCCGCTCCCTCCGAAGCGTCGCACGCCAGGGGAATTGCCGCCTATCGCAATGGCGATCTCGACGGCGCGATCGCTGCACTGGATCAGGCGATCGCGCTCAATCCAAACTACGCGGCCGCCTATATCGACCGCGGTATCGTGTTTTACCGGATGCGCAAACTGGATCGCGCCTTCGCCGACATCGAGAAGGCCAAGCGCATCGACCGGGCGGGCCACAACAGGTCCGAATCGGATGCCGTCAGGAAGCCACGGTCGCCGCAGGCCGGACCGGAGTCCGGTCTGTCGCAGCTCGTCCAGCCGCGAACGCCGGGCAGGCAGGCACCACGCGCAGCAGGCCTTGCCTTCGCCAGGATGCCGTAGGGCATCCGAGCCCCTTCCGATGCAAAGCGACGGCTCACCAACTTCGCAAAGCTGCGGACCGGCACGTCGCCGTCAGGCGGCGCGCACGTTGCTCAGGAACTTGTCGACCGTCAGCTGCAGCCGGCTGCTTTCGGTCGACAATGATTTCGCCGCCGAGAGCACCTGCGACGAGGACGCTCCGGTCTGGGTCGCGCTGCGCTCCACATCGACGATGTTGGCTGAGACCTGCTGGGTGCCCTGCGCGGCGCGCTGCACGTTGCGGGAGATTTCCTGCGTCGCCGCGCCCTGCTCTTCCACGGCCGCGGCAATGGCGGACGCGATCTCCGACATCCTCCCGATGGTCTGGCCGATCTCCCTGATCGCGCTGACCGATTCATGCGTCGCAGCCTGAATGTCGTTGATCTGCTGGCTGATCTCGCCAGTCGCTTTCGCAGTCTGCTCGGCGAGCGCCTTCACCTCCGATGCCACCACCGCGAAGCCCCGCCCAGCCTCGCCGGCGCGCGCCGCCTCGATGGTCGCGTTCAGCGCCAACAGGTTGGTCTGCCCGGCGATGGTGTTGATGAGTTCGACGACGTCGCCGATCCGCGCCGCGGCCTTTGCCAACTCACCGATGCGGTCATTGGTCTTCTGCGCCTGATCCACGGCGTCGCTGGCGATGCGCGCCGAGTCCTGGACCTGGCGGCTGATTTCGTTGACCGATGACGCCATCTCTTCGGTGGCGGCCGCGACCGACTGGACATTGCTGGAGGCTTCTTCCGAAGCCGCCGCGACAGCTGTCGTCGTCTTCTGCGAATGCTCCGCCGTCGACGCCAGGCTGTCAGCGGAGGCTTCGAGCTTGGTCGAGGCCTGCGACACGATCTCGACGATCTCAGAGATCACCGATTCGAAGTCGCGGGTGACGCGGTCGACGCGTTGCCCGCGCTCGATCTTGGCATTGGACTCGGCCGCCGCCGTCTCGTCGGCCACCGTCTTGGCAATCAGGACGTCCTTGAAGACCTGCAGCGCGCCGGCCATCGTTCCGATTTCATCGGCGCGATTGACATCCGGGACCGCGACGTCATGCCGGCCCGAGGCGAGGTCGCTGATCACATCCGTGAAGGTCGCCAGCGGTTGAATGACGCGGCGGCGCATCACCAACATGACGCCGGCGAGCAAGGCCAGCAGCGCCATGACGACGGCGGCCGCGAGTGCGAGCGTCATCAAAGCCCCATCACGCGCCGCTTTGGCGCGTTCGGCCGCCTCGGTCAAGGCAGCGTCACGCACGAGCAGAAATCTCTGGACCGCGGGCACGATGAGATCGGCCCATTCGTCGGCACTGACCGTGTACTTGGCGTCGCTGCGCGCGGCCGCCATCTCCTTTTCGATCTTCGCGGCCGCCGTTCCGAAATAGCCATCGATGGCATCCTTCATCGGCTGCGCGAGTCGTTCCGGTTTCCCGACCTGGTCGAATGCGGACTCGATCCGTTCCCGGTCGACTTCGACCCGCCCCTGGCTACGATCGACGATCGTGGCTTCGGCTGCCGTCAAAGGACGTTTCATGCTGATCGCAAAGGACGTGGTGGCGCCGCGCGAACCGGCGGCGATCCTGAGATCCTGAGCCGTGCGACCGATGTTCAGCAACACCGTCAGCGACGCATCGGCCGTGGCAACCTCATTTTCGAGACGGTTCAACACGGGCTCGATCATGCCGAGGGCCTCGGCCACACCGGGCAAGAATCCCTTGACGGCTGCGGCATCGCGCGCGCTCATCGGCATCGTGACGGCGCGATCGGCGGCCTTGCGCGTGTCAGCGAGCTTGGCAGCGGCGCGATCGAGCGCCTGCGTGACCGAGGCACTATCGCCGAGCGCGCCTACCACAGCCCGGGCCTTCGCGAAGGCTGCATCGCAGGCTTCCGTTGCTTTCGCAATCGCCGCGATCTGCGCCGGCGTGGCGGCGGCGTCCTGAAACAGCGGAGTCACATAGGGCGCGCGATGAGCGGCGATCTGTTGCCCGACACCGAGAACCACACCGAAGGCATCGACAGCCTTGATCGCTTCCGACTTGTCCGTAAACGTACGGTACTGCGGCAGGAGAACGCCGGCACCGAGCACAGCCGTCAGCGCCGTGATCGACAGGATGGAAACTGCAATGAGCCGACCGATGCGCATGGAATGCTGCCCCTGTTCTCGCGTCGGCTTACGGCGTAACCGGGACAAGCTAAAATCAAATTAAGCCAAACACTTGCAAGGCAACGCGCGATTGCCGCGAGGGGGTAACGAGGCACCGCATCGACGCGAGCTATCAGGTTGGCGCGAACCAAAGATCGGCGCCGACGCGGACATCGCATTCACGGCACGGATGAAGTTAGAGAGGCTGCAAGCGACACGTTTCAGACGCGATCAGGTCGCAGCCGGTCGCGCGTCGCCCGAAACTCAGTCGCGGCGCTTCTTCTTTTTCGGCTTCTTTGCGAACGGCGCTTTCGCCGGCGGCGCCGTGGATCGATGCGGCCTTGCCGCGTCGGCGGCGTGCGGGCGCCGCGCCTTCTTCTCATAGCCGGCGCCCCTGTCGAAGGGTGCGCCGCGCTCGTCCCGGGGTTTGCCGTGAGGCTTGCGGTCCGCTCCATCGCGATATTTGTCGCGTCGAGCGGCGTCGTGGTCGGCCGCCTCACCCTCGCGCCGCGGCGGCCGCGCACGGCTCTCGGCGGGCGCCGAGGGAGCCTTGTCCAGCGCCTCGATCCGGATGTTGTCCTCCTTGTCGGGACGCTTGATCTTGGCCGCAAAGGTCTCCGCTACCGCTTTCGAGATTTCGAACTCGGTGGTGGTGTCCATGATGCGGATGGCGCCGATGTCCTGCTTGTCGATGCCGCCGCGACGGCAGATCATCGGCAGCAGCCAGCGCGCTTCGGCGTTCTTGCGCCGTCCGATGGCAGCGCGAAACCACACGCTGCCCTCCGCCATGCCATGACGCGGCGATGATTTGCCCTGCTTCGATCGCGGCCCACTGGTGCGATCCTCGCCGCGCGCGGGCCGCGCGTCTCGGCCACGGTCGTCGCGCGCGCGGCCGGTGCTCTGGCCGGGATCGATGATGTCCTCGGGCGACGGCAGGCGCGCCCGGTACAGCCGCGCCAGGGCTGCTGCAATATCCTCCGGCGACCTCTGGGCGAGCAGAGCCTGCGCCAGCACCAGATCGTCGGCGGTGGTCTCCTCCGCGAACAGCGCGTCCTTCAGCATGCGCTCCTGATCGAGCCTGCGGATTTCATCCGCGCTCGGCGCCGTGCCCCAGACCACGTCGATGCCGGCGAGGTTGAGCAGCAATTCCGCGCGTCGCCGTCGCGCCGGCGGCACCAGCAGCACGCTGACGCCCTTGCGGCCCGCGCGCCCGGTGCGCCCCGAGCGATGCTGCATGACCTCGGCGTCATTGGGCAGATCCGCGTGGATGACGAGGTCGAGGTTCGGCAGGTCGATGCCGCGCGCCGCAACGTCAGTGGCGACGCAGACGCGCGCCCGGCCGTCGCGCAGCGACTGCAGCGCCTGGGTGCGCTCGTTCTGGGTCAATTCACCGGACAGCGCGACCACGGAGAAGCCGCGCTCCAGAAGCGTCGCCTGCAGATGCCGCACCGCGTCTCGGGTGTTGCAGAACACCAGCGCGCTCGGCGCTTCCTGGAATCGCAGCACGTTGACGACGGCGTGCTCGACATCGCCGGGGACGATCCGGATCGCCCGGTACTCGATGTCGGCATGGCCGCCTTCGTCACCGGCGACCTCGACGCGAAAGGCCTCTCGCTGATACTGCTTGGCCAGCGCGACGATGCCGCGCGGCAAGGTCGCCGAGAACAGCAAAGTGCGGCGGCTGTCAGGCGTGGTCTTGAGGATGAACTCCATATCCTCGCGAAAGCCGAGGTCGAGCATCTCGTCGGCCTCGTCGAGCACGACGGCCTTCAATTCCGAGACGTCGAGACGGCCGCGCCGCAGATGATCGCACAGCCGCCCAGGCGTGCCGACCACGATGTGGGCGCCGGCGGCGAGTTCGCGTTGTTCGCGGCGCGGATCCATGCCCCCGACGCAGGACACGACGCGGGCGTTGGCATATTGATAGAGCCAGGTCAGCTCGCGCTGCACCTGCAAGGCGAGTTCCCGCGTGGGCGCGACGATCAGGGCCAGCGGCGCGGCCGCGCTCTCGAACCGCTCGGCCCCCTCGAGCAGATTGGTTGCGATCGCGAGCCCATAGGCCACGGTCTTGCCGGAGCCGGTTTGCGCCGAGACCAGAAGGTCGCGGCCATCGGCCGCATCCGCGAGCACCGCGGTCTGGACCGGGGTCAGGGAAGCGTAGTTGCGCTCCGCCAAGGCTCGGGCGAGCGGCGGACTTGTCGTCGAGAATGTCACGAGAGCTGACCTTGGGTGGGCGTTGTCCGCCAGGAAACTGGATCGGCGCTGCCGCCTGGAACAGGCGCAGTCACGTGGGCCGATGGGCTGAATTGAGCTAGCTATGCTTTAGGCCAAGAGCAACCAAAGCGCCATTTATTGTTGGCGGCCTGAACCCCGAACCCCTGTATCGTTAACATTATTACCCTTGAAACGGGCTTTCCTTATCATTCATTATCCTGAGCGGGCAGCTTTCAAGTCCCCCGTCACTTTCCGCCCTCCCAGCCGACCGACTCAAGCCTTGCTCGGAAAGTCAGCGTGGGGCCGGATTGACTGCCGATCGGGCAAGAGAGGTTAGCTTCCCGGCCTGTAAAGGAATGCACCATGCGCGCACTGTTCGTCGCCGGCCTTTGCTCGCTCGCGGTGTCCGCCGCCGCGCAAACATCGCGCCCCGACCCCGGCCCGCTCACCATCGCCCGCCAGGGCAGCTTCTTCGTCGGCGGGCGCGATGTGAAGTCAGATACGCTCTCGACCCTGCCGGCCTATGCCGCGTCCGGCACCATCACCGTCGACCAGATGTATGTACGCTACCAGGTGCCCGCGGGCGCGCCGGGTGTCCCCATCACCTTGATCCACGGCTGCTGCCTGACCGGCAAGACCTGGGAGACGACCCCGGATGGCCGCATGGGATGGGACGAGTATTTCGTCCGGCACGGACATCCGACCTATGTCATCGACCAGGTCTGGCGCGGCCGCTCGGCCGCCGACCCCTCGGCGATCAACGCGGTCCGCAGCGGAAAGGCCGCCATCGACCAGTTGCCGACCGTGTTCTCCGCCGGACACGAGAGCGCCTGGGCCATCTTCCGGTTCGGCAAGGAGTATCCGCAAACGATGCCGGGGATGCGCTATCCCGTCGCGGCGCAGGCCGAATTCTGGAAGCAGATGGTTCCGGACAGCCTGAACAGCCTGCCCACGCCAAATCCGACCGTCGCGGCATTGTCGGAGCTGGCGCAAAAACTCGGCGGCACCGTGCTGATGAGTCATTCGCAATCGGGCGTCTACCCGTTTCAGACCGCGGTCCTCTCCCGCAAGGGCATCGCGGGCGTGGTGTCGATCGAGCCCGGCGCCTGTCCTCTCCCTACCGACGACATGACGCCCTATGCGGGACTGCCGATCCTGGTGCTGTTCGGCGATTACGTCGACGAGTTTCCGCGCTGGGCGCCGCGTCTCAAGAACTGTCGCGCCTTCGTTGCCGCCGCCAACGCGGCCGGCGGCAAGGCCGAGCTGCTGGTGCTGCCCGAGATCGGCATCAAGGGCAATACGCACATGCTGATGCAGGACGACAACAGCCTCGACATCGCCGACATCCTGCTGGACTGGATCGGCAAGCACGTCGCGACCGAGCATTGAGACACGGTGGAGGCGATAGCCGCGGCGCTCGTGATGAAATGAGGTTGATCTGGGGCGGCACGGCGCCCCCTCGCCCCGCTCTTCGCGGGGAGAGGGTTGGGGTGAGGGGCTGCTTCCGCAAACACCGACTGCGCGGAGAGTCCCCCTCACCCGAAATTCGCTTGAAGGGAATTTCGACCTCTCCCCGCCTAGGCGAAGCAAAGCTTCGCTGGGGCGGGGCGAGGTGGACCAAGCCAGCCGACAGACGGGTTCAAACCAGAGTCATCCCACTGTAGCGGTCGTCCATCGCTGCCGCCGGCCTACTTCATCGGCTCCGTGGTCGACCACAGCAGCGACTTGGCGTCCTTTTCGTAGGCCATGCCCTTGGGGTAGCTGATCAGCTCGAGCTGCAGGCCCCAGGGCGCGAAGAAATACAGGATCGACTGGCCGGCCGCGGGGCCCTCCTTGATCGGGATCGGTCCCTGCAACGTCCGGACGTTCTTGGACTTGAGATAGGCGGCGGCCTTGTCGATGTCGTCGACGTAGAGCGCGATGTGATGCCCGCCGATATCGCTGTTCTTCGGCAGGGTTTTGGCCTGATCCGGCGATTGGTACTGGAACAGCTCGATATTGGAGCCGTAGCCGCAGCGGACCATGCTGATCTCGTCGATCACCGCGCGCGGATTGACGTCGACAACGTCCTGCATGAACGTGCCCTTGTCGTCGGAGAATGGCCCGAACGACATCGCATGCGAACAGCCGATCACATCGGTAAAGAACGCGGTGGCGGCCTTGACGTCGGGCACGGTGATGCCGGTGTGATCGTGGCCGCGCAGGCCGGGAATCGACTCGGCCGCGGCCGGCAGGGGTGACGCGCCGATCAGGAGCGTGGCGAAGGCAAGCACGAATCGGGACCTGGTCATGATCGCTTCCTCTGGGTTTGCAGTGTTCGGGAGTTGCGAGATTTGTCCGGTCAGCCCGGCGACGCCAGCTGGCGTTCGACGGCCTTGGGATCATGGGCGAGCCCCTGCGCGAGGCCACGCGCCATCTCGCCGACATAGATGTCTTCCTCGCCGGCCTCGAAGCCATCGAGGATCTCGGCCGCGGCGTCGGCCGGTGCCATTTTCGGGATCGGAAGCCCGGCCGTCATGCGCGTATCGACTGCACCCGGCATGACCGCGACGACGCGAACGCCCTTCGGCGTCAATTCGCCGCGCAGGCCTTGGGTCAGGCTGAGCCCTGCCGCCTTGGAGGCGCAATACGATCCCATCAGCGGCAGGTTCACCCGCGCCAGGATCGTCAGCACATTGAGCACGACGCCGCGATTCGCGATCAGCGCCGGCGCGAACGCCCGCGTCAGGCGCAGCGGCGCCAGGTAGTTGATCTCGATCTCCTCGCGGGCGATCGCGAGGTCCGGCGCAAGCATGAAGGCGGTGTTGTGATTGACGCCGGCATTGTTGATCAGGAGCGTGACATCGGCCGCGAGCGCGGCCGCCTTGACGACATCATCGTCGCTGGTGACGTCCATCGTGATCGGCACCAGGCGGGCCGAGGCGGTGAGCCCGGAGATGTCGCGCGCGGCGGCATAGATCTTGGCGGCGCCGCGGGCTTCGAGCGCTGCTATCAACGCCTGCGCGATCGCGCCGGTGGCCCCGGTGATGAGAACGACGGAACCTTTGATGGTCTCGGTCATGCGGCTGATCCTTGCTGGTGGGGGACAAAAAGGGGGGGATCGTCGAGCCAGCCCGGCTCGACATCCGGCAGCGGAATCGCTGACAGCAGCTGGCGGGTGTAGGCGTGCTGCGGCGAGCCGAAGATGCGCGCGACCGGACCGTATTCGACGACTTCGCCATGATGCAGGATCGCGACGTCGTCGCAGAGCACGCGAACGACGGACAGATCATGGCTGATGAACACCAGCGTGAGGCCGAGCCGCGCGCGCAAGTCCTTCAGCAGCAGCAGGATATGCGCCTGCGTCGAGACGTCGAGGCCGGAGACGATCTCGTCGGCGACGATGAAATCAGGCTGTAGCGCCAAAGCGCGGGCGATCCCGGCGCGCTGGCGCTGGCCGCCCGACAGTTCATGCGGATAGCGGTCGACGAACGCAGTCGGCAGCCCGACCAGATCGAGCAGCGCGGCGGCGCGATCGCGCCGGTCCCGCCGCCCGTGCAGGCGTCCATGCACCTGGAGCGGACGCGTCAGCGTGACACCGAGCCGCAGCCTCGGATTCAGCGACGACTGCGGGTCCTGGAAGATCATCTGGATGCGCGCGCGCAAGGGGCGC
>Ga0105237_10005907_pt1 | contig 13724 bp, 12 predicted proteins | sample KBSC24metaG_FD_81520 | JGI IMG/M metagenome (GOLD analysis project Ga0105237, IMG submission 81520) | Corn rhizosphere microbial communities from Kellogg Biological Station, Michigan, USA - KBS C2-4 metaG | ecosystem: Host-associated > Plants > Roots > Rhizosphere > Soil | place: Michigan, USA...
ACTTGGACGAGGTCAGTACCGTAACGCGGTAGCGTCGGGTCGCAAAGACGAACGCGTCGTACTTGGACGAGGTCAGTACCGTAACGCGGTAGCGTCGGGTCGCTGTGACCTCACGCAGGTGCGATTCCCACAACGCGACTAGTTATCCGTCACAAACTCCTTCACGTCGAGCGGATGCTCGAACGTGAACCGCGTCAGATTGATGGTCCAGTCCAGCGCGAGCGAATTGTTTACCTCAAACACTGAGAACTGCAGGTTGTACGTGTGCGGCAGGTTCAATCCACTCTCTGCACGAAAGTCGCCGAACTCTTCGACAAGCTTGTACCGAGTCTCTCTTTGACTCGCCGATGCCCCCGGCGTCGCACCCATCGGCGCGGGAATCACGCGCTCGTATTCCGTGCGCACGTGCTGAGACGTCTCGGCGTCGAAGAACAACGTAATCTTCAACTCACCACCCGCGTGCGGCAGGTATCGCATTTTATGTACCTGATGCCCTTTGAGCTTCTCCGTCCCCGCATACTCCAGCTTCGCCTGGCGCGCAGACAGATTCAACAACGGCCATGCTGACGAGAGCGTCCCTCCAATCAGCCCTTCAGAGAAGATCACATCATGACTCAGAAGGAATTGCGCGAGCGGAGACCGCTGACCAGGCGCGTATGGACTCGCATGAAATTTGTGTCCATCGAATCCAAGCTTCTCGAAAGGATAAGTCGGATTATTGAACTCCGCCTTCAGCAGGACTCGCTCGTCCTGAGACGCAACCAGCGCAGCACCACTTGCAGTGCCGCGTCCTCCAGTGCGGATATTCATCAACGAACCACCCGCGACTATTCGGCTACGCCCCGGCCGGCGCGCCTCTGCGCTTCCGATTGCTTCAACATGCTTTGCTACCAGTTCCTCGACTACGATCTTGTCCGTGACCGGACGTGCCTCTACCACGCAAAAGAGCGCCACCAAACAGAAAATGAATCTCATTACTATTCACACCCCATGCAAAAATCTGGCGTTGGCCCACGAAGAGCCAACGCCAGGAATCGTCAATCGTGAATCGACAGACTAGAAGTTCAGTTTCAGCGCAAACTGCAGGATACGCGGATCGTAAGTCTGCGTGATTTCGCCGAACGGCTGAGTTGTCGGGTTGTTGATGTTCTGGTTCAACTGAGCGGCAGTGATAAAGAAGTTCGTCTTGTTGAAGACATTGAACGCTTCCATACGAAACTCAATATTCACTGTCTCGGTAATGGGCGTCCGTTTGATGAACCCCATATCGAAATTCCAGAGACCGGGTCCGCTGACCGGAGTCAACTGCAAACCGCCCACCGTTCCTGGTCCAGGATTCGACAAGAACCCATTCTGGTCGCGCAGCGGCGACGTGTCGTTCCTCAGCGCCTGAATCAGCGCCGGGTCAAACAACACCGGACGACCCGTATTCGGATCGAAGAACAGCCCTGTCATGTGCTGCAACTCTTCGACCGACAAGTTTGAGTTAACAGTGTTGATGGTAGAGCGACCGGTACGGTTGAGTGTGCCGCGACCGGAGATGAAAGAAATCGGCCGCCCCGATTGGGCAACAAAAATGCCAGTTAGTTTCATTCCGCCCAACACTTTGCTCATCATTCCATTCCCTGCCCATCGCTTGCCTGGACCAAACGGCAGCTCGTAGCCGGCGTTTGCTTTGAAGATGTGCGTGAGATCGTTGACCCCGCGTCTCTTCTCGACAACGTCGCCGAGCGTCAGGTCAAGCAGACCAGAGAAATTGGTTTGCGATCCTTCGAAGTCAGTCAGGGCCTTGCTCCAGGTGTAGTTTGCCTGGAAGTCAAAACCGTGGCTGAGCCGTCGCCGGACCTCTGCCTGGAGAGCGTTATAGTTGGACCACGATCCATTGCCGATGTAATCCGCAACGTAGGTATTCGGGTTCGCCAGGTAAGTGCTGAGCAACTGCGTTGCGCCGAAGTCACCACCACCGAAGTCGGCAAAGAAGAACGACTTGTTAGAAATGAAAAAGTCGAGAGCTCTTGCGACCTCGCCCTGTCGAAGGGCCGTCTGGAACGTGCCCTGATTAAACGCAAAAACGCCAAATCCCGGGAGTACCTGAAGTGCCTGCCGGTTCGGACACTGAGCGGCCGTAGGATTGATCCGCTGCGACGTCGGCAGACTTGAGGGGCAGTTGAAGAGGTTAAAGCGGGCGCGCTGGAAATCTTGAAAGAAACCGCCATTGAAGATTCGTTGCTGATTGATATCAACGCCGCGCGTTAACTTCACGCCACGGTTCCCAACGTAGCGAACCTCTGCGATCGTGTCGCGGAAAATCTCACGCTGAATACCAAAGTTCCATTGCTGCACATAAGGCGTGCGCAGGTTTGGATCGATGGTGAACAACGCGGAAAAGGGATCTTCGTTCTCGAAGACATCGCGAATCCGAAACGGCATAACGAAGGCTGGTACTGGAATCGACTGCACGCCGTCATTGAGAGTTCCGGTGAGATCGTCCAACTGGATATCGCGCGTGAAACCACGGCTGGCGGCGTTGTTGATCGTCGTGATGTTGTTGTCGATCACGTACGAAATACCATAACCACCGCGGACCGACGTCTTGCCGTCCCTGAACGGATCCCACGCGAAGCTAAAGCTTGGCGCAAAGTTGTTCCAGTCGTTGTTATATAGAGGACGTCCGCCGCCGGACGCTGCTCCAACTTCAGCATTCGTCGTCAGTACATCAAGACCAGTCCCGATCGGAAGAGCCAGCAAGCCGTTCTCTTCTTTCGGTACCGAGACGAACTCCCAACGCAAACCAAAGTTCAACGTCAGGTTGTCACGGAAACGCCAGGTGTCTCCGACGTACGGTCCAATGTTCCAGTAGCGATAGTTTTGAATATTGATCTGGTTTCGCAGAAATCCCGAACTCGCACTGGTGGCGTTGAAGGTTTCTTCCAACCTTCGCTGTGAACCACTCAGCAGTGCAAGGATGTTAGTTGCGTTCGTGAAATCGGTGGAGCCAATCCCGCCCGGAAACAGCGACGGATCCAGTGGATTGATCGTGCCGATATCGTTGAAGCCGAGCGTAACGGTCGGAATTGTGCCGCCGGCGTTGAATGGTTCAAGAAGGACGAGACGGTAGTTGCCGCCAAAGCGGACGAAGTGGTTGCCCCACGACTTGCCGGCGTTGTCCATGATCTCCCATGTGTCGACGTTGCGGCCCTGCTGCAAGAAGTTCTGAACAGGGTTGGTAAACACTTCCGCAGTTTCCTGCGGGTTCAATGGGAAGTTAATTCTGAACCCTCTGTCGTGAACAACATCGCTGAAAAACTTCGATCGCTGCATGAAGAAACCGCCGCGCAGTTCGTTGTTGAAAGTCGCGGTCGGGATCCAGTTCCACGCTCCTGAGAAACGTGTGCGCGTCGGGCTTTGACCGCCGCCGGGCAAGCCTGGGAACGGTTCACCGATGTCGTTGAATGTGTCGTTCGGAAATACGAGCACATCGCGACTCAACACCCCTTCGAAGTGGTTTGCAGAATTGGCGTCGAGGTCAACTCGGAAACCCCAGAGATCGTCGTCGCTGCCCGAAGGACTGTTGAATCTGAAGCGCGCGAAGTTGCGCGTGTCGCCACCCGTAAGATCGTTTGGAAGCGGCGTCAGTCCGATCAGTTGCTGAGTGATCGGATCGAGGCCCAGGCCACCCAACGTGAGCAGATTCACTGTCTGCAATGAGCCGTTGGCAGCGCTGTACGTGAAGAGACCCGAGCGGGCCGGCCCCGTCAGCGTAGTACGCTCAACCTCTTCGTCCGTGCGCTCTCGTGTTCCCTCGTAGTAGCCGTAGAAGAACAGCTTGTTTCTGCCGAACGTCGTCGGACCACCCTCGCCGAAACGTGGCAGTACGAACGGACCACCGACTCCGAATCCGAACTGGTTGCGAATGAGCTTCGGTTTAGGTAGGCCATTCGCGTTGTTGAAGAACGAGTTCGCGTCGAAGGCGTCGTTGCGGTGATATTCCCAGAGCGAGCCGTGGAAATCAGTACCACCACGCGGAGTGACGAGCTTCACCTGCGCAACGCCCAGGCCGTCTCCGGGTCCCGCGTTCTGCGTGACGAGTGTGAACTCAGCCACACCAGGCACGCTGGGAGCCGCGGCGCCAAAGAGGCTGTCGGTGCGGATGAAAGCGTCATTTATGTTGATGCCGTCCCACGTCAGATTTGAAAACGTGCCGCGCAGTCCGTTGATAGTTGCATCTCGATTAGAGGCGCCGCCCGCTGCTACACCGGGTTGCAGTCCTGCGAGATCGAGAGGATTCCTGCCGTTCAGAGGCAGGTCATTGATCTGCTGAGTCTGCACCGTAGCGGACAATTCAGCGTTTGTTATGTTGATGGGAGCAGCGACGTCGGAAGCCGAGACAGTAACGGTCTCCTGAACTGCCCCTGCTGCTAATTCGATATTTACAGTGAACGGAACACCTACGTCCAGCTTGACATCTTGAATCTCTTTTTTACTGAAACCTTCGTGTTCTGCGACAATCCGATAAAGACCCGCGCGCACGTTTCCAAAAACAAACGTACCTTCGCCACTCGATGTCGTCGTCGTTTCCGTGTTCGTGCCGACGTCAATTAAATGTATCGTCACGCCTGGAATTACGGCGCCCGTCGGATCTTTCACGGTGCCATTAACTTCGGAACTCGGGCTCTGCGCTAACGCTAGTGCCGTTACTCCGAATACGAGTACTGCGATCTGGCAAAACCGCAGGACAACTTTTAAGGAAATCTTCATTGCTAACCCTCCATGTGTTGCATCACTTTTGTGAGAACCTTTCCTCGACTGAACTGGAGTGATCGATTTTTTCGTATCATTCTGAGCTTCCGCTGATGGAACAGTCGAAGTCGCGAATTGGAAGGCGCAAAGAACGTGCCGAGCATGGAGAGAATACGAACACTCGTTGAATAGCGAGTCTCGGTCGCGCATCATCTTCAAACCTTATTGACGAATTCGGATCAGTTTTCATTTCATTGAAAATGTGTCGGAGATTTTGGGGAGACGAACGTAGCGTCGTATACGAAAGAATGAATTTTCAGTAGACACAAAAAGCACAAATTTGTGGCTAACGCTTCCCGTTTTTGTTAGGCTTAGGCCGCCCCGAGAGTCCCCCTCAAAACGTCCTCCCCCGCGAACCCGGATTTACCGATGACACCCAACGGCCAACGAACCATTCTTGTAGTAGACGATTTTGACGATACTCGTCTTCTACTAAGGACGTGGCTGGAGCGCAGAGGTTTCCGAGTGGTGGAAGCGGAGAACGGGTTTCAGGCGATAAAACGGGCGGAGTCAGAGATGCCTGACCTGATCATCATGGACATGCAGATGCCACAGCTCGACGGGCTGGCCGCAACACGGCGTATCCGCGGTTTGAAGTCACTCGTTTCCATACCCATCGTCGCAGTATCGGCTTACGGCGCCGATCAATTTCGCGCGCAGGCACTCGCAGCGGGATGTAACGAGTACGTTTCGACGCCGTTTGAACCTGCAACGCTCGAGGGAATAATTCGCTCGCTGGTCCACAGTGACTCTGCGTAATCTGTTGAACGATCGCGTATAATCTCCCGCATGTTACGAGCATTCTTGTTCTCACTCCTGTTCCTCTGCTTTACCCAAATTGCTCCCGCGCAGTGCACGAAGAAAGCAGCCGAACTGCCCGCGGCTCCCGAGCTGTACGGGTTCCGCCTCGGCATGACGAAGGAACAAATCAAAGCTGTGGTTCCGCAAAGCCATTTCGGACACACAGACGATTTCGGTGTTGCCAAGACCACGATCAATCCGCATTTCGATGCGACGATCGATCAGACGAAGTACGAAGGCGTGCGAAGTATCTCGCTCGACCTGCTCGACGAGCGTCTCACGTCTATTTGGATCGGCTTTGAAGAGACGTACAAGGTTCATACCGAGGACGAGTTTGTTAAGCTCATCTCGCAATCGCTGCAAGTTCCGGCTAACTGGTCCTCGTGGCGATCGAGAGGTCAGCAACTTCGTTGCGCGGATTTTCAACTGATCGTGACAACGGTTGCGCGTGGTCCAAGCTTCCGGCTGATCGACGTAAGCGCGGACGAAACGATAGCCGCGCGCAGGCAAGCAAAAGAGGAGCAGGACTCGGCAGCAGCAACGGCCGCCGAGAATGTGAGCACTGAGAGCAGCGAGCCCGTTGTCGAGATCACGGGCGACAAGCAAAGCAAGACTTACTATCCTAACGGTTGCCAACCAGCAAAACAGATAAGCGAGAACAACAAGGTCACGTTTAAGACAACCGCAGATGCAGAGAAAGCCGGATTCAAACTAGCGAAGAACTGTCGTCAAGCAACCACCAACTGAAACGCAGGAGCACACAACCATGTGGAAAGAATTCAAAGAATTCATCGCTCGGGGAAACGTGATCGATCTGGCAGTTGCAGTAATCATCGGCGCGGCGTTTGGAAGAATCGTCACCTCACTTGTAGAAGGCATCATCATGCCGCCCGTAGGATTGCTCATTGGCAAGGCCGATTTTTCAAACCTCTTCATCGATATCTCCGGTCAAAACCCTGCCTCGCTTGCTGATGCGCAGTTGAGAGGGTTGCCGGTCATTGCGTACGGCCGGTTTTTCAACGACGTCATCACTTTTCTGATCATCGCGTTGGTCATCTTCCTCATCGTCAAAGCCGTGAACCGTTTGAAGGCCGCACCGCCACCGCCGGCAAACACGAGGGATTGCCCGTATTGCCTGACGCCGATTCCGCTTGCAGCCACACGTTGTTCAGCGTGCTGCGTCGATGTTCCACCAGTCGCGGCGTGAACAGTATCTCCTCGCAAAGGCGCAAAGACGCAAGCCGAAGTCGTGAACTCTGCGGCTTTGCGCCTTTGCGAGGAAAAATCTTCTGGTAAAATTTCAACCCCATGCGTGAGTGTCCCCGGTGTGAAGCTTGCTACGAAGACGACGTAGAAACGTGCCCGCAGGATCAGGCAACCACTAAACACACGCTGCCCGGTCCACGCTTGCTCGCTTCCCGTTACCTGCTCGAAAAGAGACTTGGCCGCGGTGCGATGGGCCAGGTCTATCTCGCACGCGATCAAAATCTGATCACGCGACGCGTCGCCGTCAAGACGGTACGGCCCGACATTCTCAACGACGAAGACTTACAGGAAGGCGAAGCCATTGCGCGTTTCGAACGTGAAGCGCGCGCCGCGGCTTCGATTCGACATCCAAATGTCGTCGACGTCACTGATTTCGGCAAGAGTGCTGAAGGCGTGTTTTTTCTCGTGATGGAATACGTCGAAGGTGAAACTCTCTATCACCTGCTGCGTCGCGAGGGCACCGTAAATCCGCAACGAGCTGCGACGATCCTGCGTCAGGTCGTTTCCGGCGTTGAAGCAGCTCACGACGAAGGTATTCTTCACCGCGATCTGAAACCTGCAAACATCTTTCTGATGCAACAGAAAAGAAAGACCGGCGGTGAAGATGGTTTTGTGAAAGTCGGAGACTTCGGACTCGCAAAGATCGTCAATGCAGATCGATCCGACGATACGTCTGCGAGTGGACCAGCCTCAAGAGGAATCATCGGCACGCCTGAATACATGGCGCCCGAGCAGATGCAGCCTGGCGAACAACTCGACGCGCGCGCCGATATCTATGCGCTCGGCGCGATCGCGTATCACATGCTCGGCGGGAGGCCGCCCTTCACGGGCAACATCACTCAACTCATCGCGCAAAAACTGACTCAGGGGCCGCCTGCGTTGTCGAGTTTGCGTTCCGACGTGAGCGACGATCTCGAAGCGTCCGTCATGAAAGCACTTGCGAAGGACGTCAACGATCGGCCTGCGAGTGCGAGTGAGTGGTTTGATAGTTTCGCGTCTGCTGTTTCCACCAGTTCAGAGTTAAATAAACGAGGAGATTCGAGGCTGGTGATCATGGCGCCTTCCGGCGCGGAGGTTTACGTCGACGACGAGCGTTACGGAAGTGTCGGCCGCTCGGGGCGAGTGATTCTGACGTCGATTGCGCCGGGGCAACACGTGCTTCGAGTGTCGAGGTCAGGCGAACCTGATGACGAGCGTGTAATCGAGATTCGCAGCGACGTCGCCGAGCAGATCATCGAAGCGCAACTGAAGATTGGTATTTCGAATAATCAGTTGACGCCGTCGCGCGGAGGCAGTCTCGACAGCAAGCACGGTGGACATTCGACGACGCTGGTCGTCGTGATGTGTACGAAGTGTCATTCGCGTTACGCGGAGGGAGTAAAGTTTTGCGGCAGGTGTGGGAACACGACGTTTCAACCAGTCTCGACGGAGGTGAATACCGCGCCCTTGAGTTCGCCGGGTACGGCGGCGCCGGCGGCCGGCGTCACGTGTCCGCGCTGCCGAAACAGTTATGCCGCCAACACAAAATTTTGCGGGCGTTGTGGAATTCCGATCGGAACCGCATCGCTCGACTGGCGTCCGCCCAAGCCCGTCGAAGTCTTTTGTCGAACGTGCAGCAGCAGTTATCCGGCCGGAACGAAATTCTGCGGACGCTGTGGAAAGCCAATTACAGCTTGAGCCCAGGGTAAGATTTCTATAATCTTTGCCGAATCGTACTTTGGTCTTTTAGTTTTGCGCTGCAGGCTCGTACTTGGATGAGGTCAGTACCGTAACGCGGCAGCGTCGCGTCCGCGGATAACAAGTTACATCCGGGCATGATGCGGATCGCGACCCGACGCTACCGCGTTACGGTACTGACCCGATCCAAGTGCAAGGCCTACGGCGCTAGCCCAAGCGAACCATTACGAATGAAGCGCTGCCCTACTTGTAATCGCACGTACACCGATCTCTCCCTGAACTTTTGTTTGGAGGACGGCACTCCGCTGACCGCTGCGGGTCCGGCGCCCGATCCGAATGCGACGATCAGGTATCCCGATCCGAGAGATACATCGGAGCCTCCAGCCACGGAGATTTATCATCCGCCTCCGCCCGTCACTCCGAGACCGCCGGCTCCGGCACCACCGCCACCCCAACAGTGGCGCCCGATGCCGCAGCCCGCACCGCAGAAAAAATCAAACGCGGTCTGGTGGATCCTGGGGGGACTCGCCGCGGTCCTGGTCATCGGCGTCGGTCTGGTCGTCATGATCATTGCGTTGGCGAGTCTTGGAGGAAACACTAACAACACCAACCTCAGCACGAACCGCAACGAGAATCGCAACAGCAACAGCAACAGCAACGTCACCGTCAACACAAACTCCAACAACGCGAACGCAACACCGCCTGCGTCCTTCAGTGATGATTTCAGCGACCAGAAGTGGAGCACAGGCGTTTCGCAGTACGGCAGGATCTGGTACGACAACGGCGAATATCACATGGTCTCGAAGGATCGAACCTTTGTCGTTATGTATTCTCCTCGTACGAACGAATACAACACCGAGAATGCCACGGTGAGCGTGACCGCGCGGAGCGTTGACGGCAGTGCGCCGTCAGCAGGATTCGGCTTGATGGTCCATTGCGAACAGAAAGCAGGAAAGCTCGAGGATTATGCGCTGCTGATTTATCCGAGCGAAGAACCCGAGTATCAGGTGATCAAGCACAAAGCGGGTACACAATCGTCACTCGTCGAGAGGACAAAATCAACCGCCATCAAACCCGGTAGCGCGCCGAACAAACTGGAAATCAGAATCAAAGGCGGCGACTTGTGGTTTTACGCCAACGGGCAGTATTTGACGCGCATCAACGACAGCGAAAACTTTAAGCGCGGTCGCGTCGGACTCTACACCAGCGACATTCACGAAGTTGCGTTTGACGATCTCTCGATCGAACGCTAACCCCGCAATGCAGGTCAATCTGAAAGTCACAGCCGGTCCATACAAAGGACGCATCTTTTCTTTTGCCCAGCACGACAGCTTTCTAATCGGCCGCAATCCCGAAGCTCATCTCTGTTTGCCTGACGATCGCTATTTCTCACGCAATCATTGTCTGCTCGAAATGAATCCGCCGCATTCGTTCCTGCGCGATCTGAATTCCACCAATGGAACTTTTGTCAACGGTCAGCGAGTCAAAACCGCGTACCTGAATAATGGCGACCGTATACAGTGCGGTGAAACGATCCTTGTCGTCGAAGTGACCACGGACGATCTTTCCGAAACGACTCACGATGCTTCACTGCCGAAGCGACCGGTGCTCGTGATGGTCGAATGTGTTAACTGCGGCCGGCGTGAACAGGCTCAGGCAACGGCGGCGGACGAACATCTGACGTTCCTTTGTGAAGACTGCCGCATCGAGCTCAAGCGATCGCCGCAAGCGATTCCGGGTTACGACATGGTCAGGCTTTTAGGCCGAGGTGGGATGGGCACCGTGATGCTGGGGCGCGAGCAAAGCACCGGACGCGCGGTCGCTATCAAGACTCTCCTGCCTGAATTCGCCGTCAGCGATAAAGCGATGCGTCGCTTCATGCGCGAGATCGACGTCGCCGCAGCACTGAAGCACAAAAACATCGTCGAGTTTATCGATCGCGGCACACACAACGGTGTCGTCTATCTCGTCACAGAATTTGTGAACGGTGCAGACGCGTCGAAACTCGCCGAGGATCAGGGCGGCCGGCTCAAGTATGAAGACGGCATCTCGATCATCGCGCAAGCGCTCGACGCACTGTCGTTCGCGCACGAACGTGGTTACATTCATCGCGACTTTAAAGATCAGAACATTCTGGTTGCCGGTCAATCGCCGAACCTCATCGCGAAGCTGACCGATTTTGGTCTGGCAAAAAGTTTTAGCCAGTCGGGAATGAGTGGTGTGACGATGGCGGGCGAGATGGCCGGGACGCTGGCGTACATGCCACCGGAACAACTTCGCAATTTTCGAGATGTTAAGCCGCAGTCGGATATCTATGGCGTCGGTATGACAGCGTACAGTCTGTTAACCGGAAACCTCGCCCTCGATCTGAGCAGGAACAGCAGCGTCAACGACACGATCCGCGCGATTTTCGAGCAACCGGCGGTTCCGTTGCGCCAACGCGGACCTCACCTTCCGCAGCCCGTCTGCGACATCATCGACCGCGCCCTGGCAAAGGATCCTGCACAACGCTGGCAGACCGCCGGCGCCATGCGCAACGCCCTGTTACATTCATTGAATAATCGGTGAAATTCTGTCGCCCGCAGGCGCGTAATCCGTGGCATAATACGGCGGCGCGGGCCAAGAGCCCGCGTTTCGCATCAGGAGAGTTCACCATGAGATCTATCTGGAAGGGCCACATTCGCTTTCTGCTGGTTGCCATCCCTGTCCGCATTTACAACGCACTCGAATCGAGCGAGAAGATTCAGTTCAACCAACTGCACCGCGACGATTTCGGCCCAATCGGCTACGACAAACGCTGCAAAAAGTGCAACGAGATAGTAACCAACGATCAGATCACGAAGGGCTACCAGTACGAGCCCGAGCGTTGGGCCATCGTCGAACCCGAGGACATCGCCAAGATCAAGATCAAAACAACCAAGGCCGTCGACATCGTGGGCTTCGTCGATCGCGAGGAGATACCAAGCACGTTCTACGATGCGCCTTACTTCGCGGGACCGGATGGCGCCGTTTCAGAAAAGCCTTACGCGCTGTTGCGCGAGGTGATGAAGCAAACGGGCAAGATTGCGGTCGGCAAAGTCGTGTTGCGCGATCGCGAAGATCTGGTTGCGGTGTTTCCACAGGAAGAGGGTTTGGTTTTGCAGAAGCTGCACTATCCGCACGAGCTGCGGAAGATGGAAGACGTGCCTGATCTCGAGAACGTGGGGAAGCTCGACGCAGCAAAACTGAACAAGAATGAGTTGAAACTGGCGACGACGCTGGTCCAGGAAATGACGACGACGCTTTCAGAGATCGACACGGAAGACAACTACTATAACGCGCTGCGATCTTTAATCGATTCGAAGATCAAAGGCCGGGAGGTCGCGGAATTTGAAGTTGAAGAAGTTCCGAGACTTGATATTATGAGCGCGCTGAAGAAGAGTTTGCAGGCGTCGAGCCGCAAACCGATGGTGAAGGCGGCACCGACGGCCGCGAAGAAGAAGCCGCAGATCGAGTTGGTCAAACCGCGTGCGGCAAAGAAACGGAAGGTTGGTTAGACAGAAAAAATCATTGGTCCAATAACTTGAAGTTGTATTAAATGAAAGATACGGGCACGAAGGTAATTTCATTTCCCTCACCTGTCCCATCAAAGGCAGATTACCAGCGTGTCAAATCTTCCTACTCAATCAAAGAGATCAAGCAGCTCTTCGGTCTGAGCGAAAAGACGATTCGCCGCTGGACCGAACAAGGCGTCATCCACGCTTCATCGTCTGCGCCTGACTTTGTTTACGACTTTCAGGCGTTGACGCAGTTTCGACGTGTGCGCGAGCTGCGTGCGCAGGGTCACAGCTTGCGGCAGGTCGAAGCCGAGCTTCAGGGTCAACTGAACTTGTTTCGAGTGGAGCCCGCGCGACTTACGCGTCTGCTTACACCGTTCGAAGAAGCGCTGCTGCTACACGAACGCGGAGACGCAAAAGCGGCGGAACACTACCAGGAGGCGATCACGGAAGGCGACAACGTCGCTGAAGCTTATTGCAACCTCGGTATCATCAACCTGGAGCGCGGCCAGCTCTCCAACGCTCTCGACAACTTCACGCTTTCACTCAAGAACGACCCGCGGCACGTCGAAGCACATTACAACCTGGCGAATCTTTATTACGACGCCGGCGACTTGCACCTTGCAAAACTTCACTACGAAGCGGCTGCGCAGATCGAACCCGGGTTCTCGCTCGTGTACTTCAATTTATCTTTGGTCTATCACAAGCTGGGAGATTTGAGTGCTGCGTCCGCGACGCTGGAGAAGTATCGGCAGCTCGAGCCTGAAGACGAAGATTTGGAAGTGCTCAATCAACTACTAAAAGCAATGAAGGCCCCGCGAGATCCGCGTTCAGTCTGAGCGTGGGTGGCGGTGGGCAGGAGGGCTGCCCACCTGGTCTCGTACTGGATCGCAAGAAAGGTGAACGATCCAAAATACGTAGGTATCTTACTGAAAAAGCGAATCAATCCCGTGTTCCAGAACCGGAGCAGTGGCGCGATACGCGCGTGCCGATTATAATTTTCGTCTCCCACTGCTTTTTCCTGCTTTTTGTGTGTATTTAGCTGAACAGAACTGGCTCGAGCAAGGAGTACCCGTATGTCCAAACCCAGATGTCGTGTGCTGTGTGTCGACGATCATCGCGACACCTCTGACATGCTGCAAATGCTGCTTGCGGAAGAGGACTACGAAGTCCATATAGCGGCAACAATGCAAGAGGCTTGCAACATGGCGAAGGAAACTGAGTACGACGTGTACGTGCTCGACAAGCGTTTGCCTGATGGGACTGGGGTACAGTTGTGTGAGACGTTGCTGAAGCTGACGCCTACCGTGCCGTGCATTTTCTACACCGGCGATGCGTACGAGATTCACCGTCGCGAAGCGATGGAAGCGGGCGCGGCCGCGTTCGTCGCGAAACCCGACATCGAGGGCCTCATTGACGCGGTCGCGAAACTCCTGTCAGAGCGCGAGTGCGCCGCGGCAACCTAGCGGCGTGCGTTTGGGTAGTAATGCATTCTGAGATTCTAACCATTTCGCCGAAGCCCCTTCGCTAATCTCAGCCCACGCATAACGCTGACGGCATTCCACGCATAACGCCGAAAGCGTTCGCTAATCTCAGCCCACGCAGAACGCCGTAGGCGTTCGCTAATCTCAGCCCACGCAGAAC
>Ga0105237_10005908_pt1 | contig 13724 bp, 10 predicted proteins | sample KBSC24metaG_FD_81520 | JGI IMG/M metagenome (GOLD analysis project Ga0105237, IMG submission 81520) | Corn rhizosphere microbial communities from Kellogg Biological Station, Michigan, USA - KBS C2-4 metaG | ecosystem: Host-associated > Plants > Roots > Rhizosphere > Soil | place: Michigan, USA...
TGGCCGCCGCCCGGGCCTGATAGCCCACCCTGGCGGCCACCGATCGGAGCCCACCGAGCCCGATCGACGCCCTTACGAACCGGCACCGAGGCCCCAGACGCCACGACAGAACCACGGACGGCCCGACAGCCGATCACAGCGACTTGGCGGCTTGTTCAAATCCGTCCCACGCTCCTAGGTCTTCGCCCGCCGCAAGATTAGTTCAGCAGGGCTTGAGTCCGGTTGTTCCGAGCTCGGCGCTGAGGATCTGTTCTTCGAGTACGTTTCGCCCACCGAGCCCAAGAGGCGCAGACGCCCCGAGCGGCTACCCGACCCCATCAGCTCGGTTGGACCGAGCCGCACCCTAAGTCCGGAAGGCAGTACCACCACGATCTCGGCCTACGCCGACATGAAGTGCCGCTTCCAGTACTGACGCGACGCTGGCCACCTACCGGGCTGAAAGACGCGCCATCGGTAATTACGCCCTGCGAACTCTCCGCCACCGGCCACATCGACGGCCGTGGTTCCGCATCCAGGTCTTCTATCTCGCAGTCAAAGCTGCGGGGATCCAGTTCAGGTTCACGCCCAAGTCGATGCGCGACGCCCACGCCTCCTGGATCCTCGCCGGCAGCACCGACATCCAAGTCGCCAAAGAACGCCTCTGACACGGCCATGGTCACCGACCGCAAGGCCACCGCAGCTCGGCGTCTGCTCCTGCTTGAAGAGCGTCGGGCAACTCTGGGCGGGCTACGCGAGGACTTCCTCGCACTCGTCCATCAGGCAACGGAAGCAGAGCAGGCTCGAGGCTACAGCTTGGAGAAGCTTCTGGCCCGGTTGTTCTGCGCCTTTGAGCGTGAGTACCGGCCCTCCCACCGAATCAAACATGAGCGAGTCGAGGCTCGTTCCCCTTCCGGGGCTTCACATACCTCGTCGAGGCCCGCTCGCGATCCCATGCTCCAGATCTCGGTGATCTGCTGGCCTTCAAAGGCAAGGTCGACGGAAAACTCGACAACACCCGCGGCGCCTTCATCTCCATGGCCGGGTTCGACGAGCATTTGCTCGACTACTTCGTTCGCAACTCTCGCGGAAGCCGGAACAACATCATCATGTCCACCTGACGCGACGTCCCCAACTATTCGAAGGTGACTTCGGCCTCCAGGACACCCTGACCAAGAAGATCGACGCAGCCGAGCAGGAGGGCCAGGCGTTGCGTGAGCTGTAGCGTGGGGCGCCTGCTGGTGAGGTACCTGTGTCTGTCACCGGTGAGGGCCATCATTTCTGGGATCGATCCATGAGTGTCGACAGCCCGGCACTCAGCTCGTCGCGCTTCACCCAGGTTGCCCGCTGGGCTGCCAGTACTGCTCGAAAACACTTCGGTAGAATTATCTCAAGCTAGCAAGTCTCGGCAGGCCCGCTACCTGCAACAGGTATCCAAAGCGTGGGGAGCAAGGTGCCAGCGAATCCCGTCTCGAACCGGCGACGGACACAGAAGCGACCTTCGGCTCAGACCCAAGCCACGCCGTCGCCGGCCCCCAAAGCGTCCCCCTCCACCCTGGGCGAACTGCATGCATCGCTCCGCACTGGTGCTGCGACGGTCGCCGGAGTGACGTTCCAGGTGGCCGTTTCCACGATGCTTCTAGCCGCAGGCCTTGCAGACCCCGACTTGCCAGTCGTCTCGGTCATGCCCGAACGCCTTGAGGACATCGATTGCCGACTTGCCGACGGCACAGTACTTCTCGTACAAGCCAAAGAGCATGGAACCGACGCGAGAGCTACGGCTGCCGCTGCGCTGGCCGACATCCTGACCCACGCGGCGCTCGCGGTCCGGTTGACCATCGACGATGGCACCCCGGTGAGGCTGGCCATCGTAACCAACGGCAAATTCGGCAGCGGCCTGCCAGCGACCGGCTGGAACACGACCCTCACCGACGTACTCAGGTCGGCTGCCGAGTCCGACTCGACAAGCCTTCTCGACGAGATGGCAGAAACTCTCGAAGCGAAGCTGGAAGAAGCGGGGCTCGGCCACATCGCGCCGATGGAGATCCTGTCGCGAACCCATCTGGTCGCAGTTGACTACGATCTCGGATCGCATACTCGACAACTGCTCGCCAAGGGCTTGAGTATGCGGCCTGTTGTGGCGGATATCCTGCGCATGTCACTTCTCGCGGACCTTGGGGCTCTCGCTTCGGCGCAACGTGAGAAAGCTATCGAGACCGCGGGTACCCGGACCTTGACGGACCTGCGGGTCGTTGCCAACCGAATCGTCGAGATCGTCGATGCCGAAGCGCTGGACGAAGCAGTGACTGCAGGGATCTGCGAACCCGTTGACTTCATGATCTCTTCACCGAACAGCCCAGCCGAGTTCTTCGCCGGCGTTGCTGTGAAGCCGGGGCACATCGTCGCCGACTTGGATATCACCCGGCAGGCGGAAACCGTTGCCGTTCTCAGGGGGTTGAGCGACCGGTGTGAAGTTGTCATCGCTGGCCCAAGCGGCGCCGGAAAATCGTGTCTGCTCTGGCGAGCCGCCCGATTGCTGGACCACGGCCCTCAGCTGCTGCGCGTCAAGTCTGTGGCGGACCGGGCCGAAGCGGCGATGCTGCTTCGGCACGTACGCCGCATGATGCCTGAGCCCGGTCTGCGGGTGCTCATCTGTATCGACGACCTGGGCACCCCGGCCACGGCCGCATGGCCGGACTGCCGTGACGAACTGCTGCAGATCTCCGGGGTGAGCATCATCGGCGCCGTTCGGCATGAGAACGCAGCACCCGGCGTGACCGGCAACGCCGTCATCGTTGACCCGCGCCTGACTGACACCTCGGCGAGCGACATCTACGACGCCCTGGCCGCCTCGGGACTACCCACGACGCTGGCCAAAGAGGAAGCCCTTGCCAGTGCCGACGGCCTGCTCATGGAATTCATCGCCCTTACCACCACCGGACAAAGAATCCGCGCGATCCTAGGCCAGCAGGTCGCAAGGCTCTCCGAACAGGCCACGCGGCTACCACAACGCCTTCTACGGCTCATCTGCGCATCTCACACCCTCGGGTTCGCGGTCCGTGCCGATGAAATCGCCAGAACCTTGAACCAAGATGCCGAGGACGTCCAGGACGCGCTGCGGCTACTCCAAGACGAGCATCTCGCTCTGAGCGCCGACCAGATCACATGGCAGGGAGTCCACGATCTGCGCGCAGAGATCCTGCTGGAGCTCCTGCACACGCCGCCACCACCAATCCTTCCCGAAACCTACGTCCAGGCCATCGGCCTGATGCCGCCCGCCGCGCAGGGGGCCGCCCTCCGGCGAGCCGCCCACCGGATCGCCACGAGTGCCCGACACCATGGGTCTCACCTGCCTACGGCCAAGCTGCTCTCCGAGATCGAAACCGCGCTACTACCGTTCGTCTCGTACATCGCGAACGCACTCGCCACGCTGTCCTCCGAAGACGCAAACCCAGCACGCACAGCAGCAGCGCTGCTGGAATCAGCAGATCGCCTAGACACCTTGGCCTACGCGCACGCGACCCTACCCTTGGTGCAACATCAAGCCCCTGCGGCAGCCGAGATCCACGACTGGCACTGGTTGAGTCGGCTGACGCGAACGGGCTGGGGCGCGGAACTGGCTCACTTCGAGCCAATGCGCGAACTCGGCGCACTGATGCCAGACCTTGGGAACAGCGCGATCCGGCACGTGGCCCAAGCGCTGCCCGGCGACCGTCTGGCCGACCTTCTGGCAAACACCGACCTGCCCACAGCCGTCCGCCTGGCCGAAGCCGCCGAGGGCCTGATCTCCCTAACCCCCGAACAAGCACGAAATGTGTACCGAGCCCACGTTCCCGCCTTGCCGAAGCCGGCCGGTGACCAACTCGAACTCGACGGCGCAACGCTTCGCGGAAAGATCACCGCAGCTCTCGTCGCTCTTTCACAACTGTCTGGAGCCGCTATTGCCGACGTCTTCGGTCCGATCGAAGAGCGTGCCGCAGATGCCACAGCGCACGACCCATACGGTGCCATGGTCACGGTGGAGCAGACCGATGACCCCGCACCGCAAGATGCCGACAGCGCAGACCAGATGCCAAGCTCGCGCCTCACGATCCGCGCGGCGCTGTTCATGCGCCAGGACCTCGTCCTGCGTGATGACGGTTCAGCCGCAACCACCGCCGGTGCCGAAACAACAAATACGCAGCTGGTCAAAATCGCGCGGAGGCTGTTCGACTCCTGCCCTGAAGCCGATCGGCTCGCTCTGGACCTGTGGCAGGCGAACCGTCGCCCGCCGGAGATCGACGGGACCAAGGACCTGCGGCCCTCCGCGCTTCCGCGCGACTCGAGCACGCGCCGCAACGTCACGATGCAAGCAGTGGCCATCGAAGCGCTCAGCGCAGAAAGCTGGAGCGTACGCTGTCGTGAACAGGCGATCGCCGCTGCCAAACTACTGGCCCTGACCACTGCCGTCCCCGCTCGGCTGAGCCCACACGACAACGCTCGACGGCGATCTGAATGGATGGACCAGGTGGAAGAAGCAGCCATAGCTGTGGCCGCGTTGCCCCTGCGTCCACCCGAACCTGTACCCGTTCTTGGAAGCTCTGCGGCGACATCCATGAGCATGACCGGTGCCGATATCGACGAGGCGATCCGGTCAGCGAAAACCGCAGACCGGTCTCGCGAAGCTCTCGTGCAGATCGCCACCAGCCTCAAACAACTCAAGGCGGCGCTGGACGGAACCGGTAGAGCAGACGTCCGAACAACTGGCTTCCGTTTTTTCGGTTTGCTTCCTCGCATTGAAGCTGCACTCGACGACGGGACCCCTGTCCTGTCGGGAATTGGCGAGACTTTTCCACGCGACTTCGGCCCTACCGTGCGCACTGTTTCCCGCTTGCTGATCGCGGGCGATGGGACACAGGCTGGCCAAGCGCTGCGCCGCGGAACAAAAGACCTGGCCAAGCTGCAGGCTGCAGTGGATCGTGACGACGCCGACGTCGTCACCCGAACCCGTTCCGCACTCGAGGAGTATCTGGCAGCTCATGGGGTGGCAATAGCAGCCGTCTCTTCCGTGATTGACACTGAACTGGAGACACCCTGGTGGCCGCGCAAGATCGTCGCAGCGATCGACGTAGCTCATTGGAGCGCGGCTCACGCCGCTTTGGTCGCCTGGGCTCCAGAAGTCCGCAGTGACGCTGGCGTCCAGACTCGCGTGATGGTCATCTGCACGGCGAATAGTCGTCTCCTACCAATCGGGATCACGTTCTATCCTTCAAACGGGAGGCCATCGCCCGTTCAGGCCCGATATATTGACTCGATCATCGCATCAACACTTGGACTGCCTCTGGCCGCCAGCGGTCTCCGAACTGATGTGTCGCGATACCTCGAGGATCTGGTTGCGTATTCCTACGCGCAGGTTCGGATGCGAGTCCGGAACTCTGACTGGGCCAAGACGCCAGACAGCACAACGCTCCCGTCAGCAATGCGTGACGCGATCCGCTCATCCGAGGGCACGCGGGACAGCTGGCCGTCAACCCTGCTGGACGATCTACTGCGACTGTGTGATGAAGTGGAGGCCGAAGACCCTCTGCATGGGCTTGCAGCTAGTCTCGCTAGGGTTGACCCGGCTACCGGCTTCGAAGGCGTCCAATCTCGAAGCGTGCAGCTTCTTAACGCAGTCTGGATGGCAGCTGTAGAGGTCGACGCCTCGTAACTGCCCCGGCCGCAAGGTGGTGCCACTGGGGCGTTCGAATGGGAGAGCGCGAGACGCTTCCGGAACAGGTCGACTGGTGGTTGGCATGTGCAGGCGAATATGACTCGCGAAGCAGTCACTGTAGATCGTCGTCGCCTGCATTTCCTGGCTGCTGAAGGGCAGCGACGATCCAGTCGCGCCGCGCAGCCTCGGACTCGGCGACGCGGGCCGCAGCGCGAAGCAGTACTTCGCCAGCCTCCACCGTCACGTGCTGCGCGATAGTCGCGGCGACGACGTTCAAGGTCGGCTCGACGTGCTCTGGTGCGAGATATGGCGCTAGGACCACAGAGACATCGGTGACCCAGGCCAGCGCGGCTTCCTTGCCTAGAGGTCCAACTCGGGCGAGCACTTCGCTCAGGAGCGCGGCGACATCGTCACCGGACGCGTCGCTGGCATAGACCGAACTTGCCAGCGCCGCCGCGGCCGGTCCTGGGAAACCTTCGTGCCCTATGGCCAGTGCGGAGATTTCGTCGGGCTGTAAGACGATGTTCCCGACCTGAGCCGTTGCAAGTCGGAGTATGCGTGGCCGGATATCGGCGTCGTCGGCCTCGGCGAGCACGTGAAGCAGCGCGACGGTCCCGAAGGTGCGGCAGCCGGCGGCACGGGCTTCCCTCCTAAGCGCCACGTCGTCGCACCACAACGCCGACTGCCTGTCGATAGCCAGGCATTCACCCCGCCTCCACGGACGCTGGGTGACCTTTGGATCGGCAGGCTCGACTGTGGTTAGGAACGTGAGGATCTTCTCAAGTTCATCGGCGCGACCCGCATGGACGAGGAGGTCCGCATCCGCTACAGCCTCGGCTGTGAGCGGCTTGCCGTCGCCGGCGACAGCGAGGATGTTGACAGTGCCAGGAGCCTGGCGGGCTTCAGAGCACGCTGCAAGGCAGACGAAGTGCGTCTCGTCGTCTACCGCCGCCTCAGCAAACGCGCCCAGCAGGGTGGTGACGGCTTCGGGCAGTTCGCACAGGACGGCCAGCGCGCTGGCGTCGAGGAGAACCGAACCGTCGAGCGCTGCAGCCGCATCGCCCAGTTCCGCCTCGAATTCGGCGAGATCGTGGGCTACCGCGATGATCGGGCCGTGCGCGCGCTTGAGCAGGGCTTCAGCATACGATTCGCCGGTAGCGCAGCAGGCTGCTGCTAGCGGCATCGTTACGTTTCGTAAACACTCTTGAAGGTACGTGTCGAAAAGCGACCGGGCCGTCAGGCTTTGATACACCTGGGCGGATGTCTCCGGCACGGAACCTGCGGCAAGGACGCGCAGCCCGTCGGGGTTGTCCGCGAGGAACTCCTCCACAGCGGCCTGGAGCCGGACGCGAGTGGCCTCGGAGTTGAGCGGGAGGATCGTCGCGCCATCCGGGCCGAGCTTGTCCCCGCGGGTCAACATGATTGCGATCACCTGTCCCCGCAGCCGCTGGTCGTCGGGAAAACGGCCGAAGAGCTCGAGGGCGTATAGCACATCCTGTTCGGAGAAGCCGTGGCGGGCGTGCAGTGTCAGCCACATCACCGCTTCCTCGGACGTAGAGATCGGCGGCGTCAGATCGACGTAGCGTTCCCAGGCGCCGGTCCATCGCCGTCGGTTGTAGGCGACGCCGATGTACGCCCACGCGAGAAGGGGCGAGCCGGACCCTTCGCGTAGTGCCGCTGTGCAGTGCTCTTCGACCGTGTGCCAGTCGTGGCGCTCGTTTGCGTCGGACACGATGAACTCACGTAGCGTCGTGCGCACCCCGGCGGGAAAGTCCGAACGTGCAAGCATGGCGTACGCGTGGTCGACTGCTTCGCGCGTGCGGTCGAGTCGCAGCAGCAGGTTCCACCGCTTGGCGGCGAGTGATGCGTTTCCGAAGCGCTCGAGCGCCCTCTCGCACTCGGCCAAGGCCGCGTCAGGTAGCCCGCAGTCCTCGAGGATCTCGACGAAAGACTCGGCGGCCACAGCCGAGACAGACAGGTAGGGCCGTAGCGTGCGAGCTGCAGCGTCCGTCTCTCCTCGTGCAGCTTGGCTGCGGGCACGTAGGGTCTCGTACCCCTCGACAGTCAGGAAGCCCTCCGCATACTGCTGCTCGATATTCTCGATCGGCCACAGGCCGCACGCTGCGGCCTGGTGCAAGGCGTAGACCGCCAAGTCCGGATCATCGAGGGCTTCCTCAAGGACCTGCAGCCAGGCCGTACTCGCACTCAAGTCTTGGTGACCATTGAGCATGAGCTCCACGGCGCGCGCGTGCGGTGAGCCGACTACAACCCGGGCGGCGATACGGTGCGCAGTCTCCTCTTGCCTGAGAGCAAGTGCCATCTTCGCCCCGAGGAAAGCAACAGTGGCGCACGTCGACTCGCGTTCGATGGCTTCCCCGAATGGGGCGGGTGTGGCGAAACGCAGGGCGGTGGGAAAGTCGGTGGCCATCTGCAGGGCATGGATGATCTCGACTACCGCGTCTTCGCTGGGGCCGGCCCAACGCCGGCGCTGGTCGCGCGCATCCGTAGCGAGCATCAGAGCACGGGAGAGGTCGACGCCGGGAACCGACGTGCTGTTAGAGGCCTCCCGAACCAGCAGCGCGGTCGCTAGGTTGAGCATGAGCTGCGAGCTGTCAGGTTCCTTGGTCAGAGCCTCCTCGTGCCAGCGTACTGCCCCGGTTACGTCACGAGCGTTCGCTGCGGCGTGGGCTAGGAACAGCCGATAGAGAGGGGATCCATCGACATCCCTTTTGGTCGCTTCCACCAGTTCCCTTGGTACGTTCGGCGCTCCTGGACCCTTGTGCGCGATTGCTGCGTGAATCCAGGCGCACAGCACAGCTGGCGCTCCGGCCGCCTCGGCCAGGCCGACACGTTCCTGCGCCTGTACGCGGTCATTGGCGCATACCAGCGACCAAGCCGACAGAGCCAGATAGCGCGCCGCCTCGTGTTCGTTAAGTTGAGCTGCTTCGAGAAAGGCGCGCGCGGCGTGTGCTGGGAGGTTATGTGCTCCGGCGTAGGCGGCAACTGCCACATACAGCAGACCGTCTCCGCCCGCGAGGTAGCGTCGTTCCTTGCCCAGCAGCCGCTCAACTACAGCCACGGGATCAGCGCTTCCCCGGCTGAGGGTCACCGCCAGCTGCAAGGCCCTAAAGTGGTCCGCGCCCCCAAGGTGTGTAAGGATCCGGCCGACCTGAGGCGGAATCGTCTTTACGGTGGCGGCCAGCACGTCGGCGTTCTCGCCAGACCGTGGAGCGTCTGCGATGGCTCGGAACGCGGCCTGCGCGGTGGCGTCGAGCGGCTGGCACGCGGGGACGAAGATCTTCCAGGATCCCCCAGTGAACACCACGCGGTCGAGCGTGACATGTACCCAGTACATGGGTTCGGGCCTTGTCGACTCGTCAACCAGGACCAGCACGATGCGTTTGTCGTGCTCGAGCCAGTACCGAAGATGCCGGTCAGGCCCGCCTTTAACACGTGCTCCGGGGCTGTACCACCAGCCACTACCGTCAGCGGCAGCGCTTTTGAAGTACTTCGCTCGCCCAGTCTTGACCTGGAGGCCGATCAAACGGCCTGTTGGGTAGTTGACGCCGGGCGCCTCGGCTTCGCAGTCAACGCCGTAGTCCTCGACGGGCTGATCACGAAACGTCCACCGCCACCGTTTGATTTCCGCGCCCGTGAGGTGGACTCCCAGCTGCCCCTCAGCCATCGAAAGCCTCCTCGTTCCCGGTCCTCATGCTGGACACCACGTTAGAGCAGTGCTCTGACGGCGAGCTGATGAGACGTTGTCGTGATTCTTATCCGTTGAGCAGTAGACAACCGGCTCAGCTTTCGATACAACGCCGGAACGGGATGACGAATCCGGTTCATGCCGATCGCCGGAGCGAGCCGGGTCAGTTCTCTATGCTGACGTAGGGCTCCATGGAATGCGAGACGAGGAGATATCATGCAGTTGATGCTGGCAGTTGGTGGTAGCGCCAACCAGGAACAGCTCCAAAGCCTACGCGACTGGCTGCTCGCTGACCGGGCGGTACGGCAGTACGCTAATGCGGAGCTGGGGGAATCGCAGCCAGCCGTCGCAGGCCGCCAGGGACCAGCGTTTGACGTCGTGTCATTGGCGATAAGCTGCGGGTTCAGCGCCAGTTCTCTCGGAGTAGCCATCGCTAGCTAGCGAGCATCTCGTCCAGATCAGCCCGCCGTTACTATCGAACGATCCAATGGCGCCAAAATTACGTTCAGCGGAAGCCTCACAGAGGAAGATCAGCAGTTACTGCTCGCGCTCCTCGATGTCCAGGATTAGGCACGCTGTGAGTGCCCTTCCAGACCCCTTATCTTCACGTGCCGTGCTGATCGGAGCAAGCCAGTATGAGACTCTAGAACACTTGCCCGCGGTTCGTGGCAATCTAGAGGCTTTATCCGACTTGTTTGAGACTTTCGTCTGGGGATTGCCCGCGGCGCACTGTGTGCAAATCCTCGACCCGAACAAGGTTGTCACGGTTTCTCGAGCTGTTCGGGCGGCAGCGGACGAGGCGACAGATGCTCTGCTCGTGTACTACGCGGGCCACGGCCTTATCGGTCCAGAAGGCCGACTTCACCTTGCCGCGCCAGACAGCGAACAGCATTCCGTGCATGACACTGCGGTTCCCTTCGAGTGGATCCGGATGGCCGTCCAGCGCAGCCGCGCCAATCGTAAAATCGTCATCCTCGATTGCTGCTACAGTGCCCGCGCCTTCGGGCTCCAGTCTGCCAACACCGCTGCGCTCGCCGAGATCGACGGCACCTACGTCCTGGCTGCCGCCGCCGAGACGGCCGCGGCACTGGCTATTCCAGGCGAGCCGTATACGGCGTTCACTAGTGCCTTGAAGACGGTGCTGCAGGTCGGGGTCTTCGGGGCACCTGAGCTTCTCGATCTGGAAACTGTCTTCACGAGTCTACGGTCCGGCCTTAAGGACCTCGGCCTACCAGATCCGCAGTGCCTCGACCGCAATCATCTCGGTCGATCGGCGTTCGCCCCTAATGCTGCATTCAGTCCAACGACGGGTGCGCCTCTCAGTACTCTGCTGACAGCGCCTAGAGCCGCGGATCCAGTGGCCTTCGCAAGAGTAATCTCCGTATTACTCAGCTCGCAGCATCCCACGCTTCAGCATCTTGAGAGCCCAACCAGCAACCGTGATGCCGAGCTTGTGGACGATGACGGACTGCACACCTTCGAAGCCAAATCCTTTGCAGGACCGATGACTAGTTCGCGAAAGCGACAAGTGGAGCACTCTCTCGCCAGCGTCGCCAGAGCGGAGCCGATTCTAGCCAGTTGGACTCTTATAACGCCCCTAGACCCGACTCCATCGGAACTGGCATGGTTCGAAAACCTTGGCGGGCAGTATCCGTTCAGGCTGGAATGGCTTGGAGCTTCGTGGATTGAGGCACAGCTAAGACGGCATCCGGAAGTTCGCCCATACTACGACTCCGCCACGGGGAAGTAGCTTGTTTCGGCAGGTTCAGTTCTCAACGTGCCGCGCCGAGCAGCACCTCCTGATGGGCTGCGGTAGGAGCCGCAGAGGCAGCGGACCGCACTCAGTGCCGTCTACGAGAGAACGCCAGGTCCTCGCTGGCGACTACCACCGGGCGCCGTGCTTGCTACGCGTCTGGCGTGCTCAGACACCGATAGAACAACGTAAAGGGCCGTGGCCAGGCGGGAACTGGTGGTTCGAGATGGCGAGGCGGAAGCAGACCGCGATGCCTGCGCTGTTCCCCTTGTCCGCAGTGCAGCCCCCGTACCGCGCTCCGGCACCCGAAGCATGCACGCCGGCGCCTCTGGTAGTCGCCCCCGTCGACCGGCCGGACCGGCACCTGATCGGTTCGTGAGCGTTGGGCCGGGCCCGACAGGTGGTCAACACCCGGTCGGCGGGCTGCGGTTCGCATTCTACTGGCGGTGCTCGACCGAGGACCATCAGGGCCCAGTCACATCACGGGCCTGGCAGCTGGGGCAGGCGCTGGCGACGGTCGGCGCCGAGGGTCAGATCGTGGTCGAGTTCTCTGACGTGGGCAAGAGCAGTTCGATGTCGCCTCTGCGGGCCCGGGGTCGGCGGCGCTGCTGGCGGCGCCGGCCGACCCGAACCACGGCTTTGACGCCGTGGTGATCGGCCCGCATGAGCGGGCGTTCTCTAGCCGCCCCGCTGTTGGCGTCGCACGGGGTGCAGTTGTGGATGCCGGAGCTCGGCGGGCGGGTCGATCCGTCGATCGACACCGAGACATGGGGTGGTCAGGGCTGTCGAGTCGATACTCGGTCATCTGCGGGGTTTAGGCTCACGTGCGGCGGAAGCCTCGATCTGGGCGTCGCCAGCTGGGGCGCCCTGCTGATCGCCATCCAGGACGACGCCCGCACCAGCCAGCTGGTATGTCGGCCCTCACTTGCGCAGCAGTTCAGGGTTTTCGTCACAATGGCGTACGCAGGAGAGTGCGACACCGATGAGTATGGTCAACTGCCTATATGGCGCCCAAAACAGCCAATAGGCCACTTCTTCTCATCGCAGGGGTTCTCTTACTGGCGGCCGGGATTGCGGGAATATTCTTCGCGCAAAGTCAGAAGTTTTCTGCGATAGTCAGGCACCAACTGCTCGCAACACTTTCGGCCACTGCGGTATCCGCCGCAGGGCTAGCCCTTGCAGGTATAGCTGTTTTTAGTCTCGCCGGAGGCCTGGCACGGAAGGTATTCGCAATCATAGCGGCACTGGTAGCAGCAGCTGTGATTGTGACCGGAGTTGCGATCGGCCTGACAGACCATCCCGGCGCGTATCGCCCGGCAGGCTATTACGACTTCCCCGTCTGGTGCGCGGCCGGCACCACTCTCGACGTTGAAAAATTCGAAACCCGCGCCAGGCAGAACAGCTCTGGCATTGAAGTTATCGTCAACCTCGACGCCCGCGCCGTGGGACCCGGAAGGTGTATAGCCGCCTTGGACGTCCCTCCAGGAGCGTCCAACCTGGAGACGGATATGCGCCAAGTAAAAGCTTCCTCTCGAGACCAGGTGGCAGCTGCGTTTTCCGCGACGGACGATCCGCTCACCGGACAGCATCGTCTATCATATCGAGCCGACGGCCAGAAGGCCGGGTACGGAAACGTCAACGTCAGCCTGGACATCACCCCCGCGCAGACGACGGCGCCGCACGTCCTTCCGGAATCCGACTCCCTGGTAAGCACACGACCAGTCGCCAACGCCGGATACATTCGCATTGATTGCGCCGACAAGAACGCATTTCCGGAATTCCCCTTCCCGCAGGACGGTCAGGAAATTTCGCCAGGACACGTCGCTTGGCAGACCACGGTTAACGGCAAAGGCGTAGGAGCGCACTGTATCGATACCACCGAACGCTACTGGGTAAATCATGCCACGGACCTCATAGTTCTCGGCGTCGGCGCTATTCTGGGAGCACTGCTCGCACTGGATCGAATATCCAAGACCCCTGCGTCGGCCGACGCCAGCCGCTGACGCTCAGTATCCGCTACCGGAAGCATCATCAAGGCGCTTAATCGACGGCTGCCCGGCAGGAAACACGAGGTGCGCCACTTCACTCTTTGCGGGGTGACTATGCGGGGCTGCCGGCGTCGATGTCTTTGACATCCTGGAACGTCAAGGAACTGCCGCGCGACCGGGGCCTTGGTATCGAACGACTCCGAGCGGAAAACCCACGTGGTCTCCCCAGGCCGCCGTGTCAAGGACACAGCCCGCCAACCAGGCCGGGATACCTGCAAGCGCGGGAACTCCGGACGGTCCCGCCGCCCTACATCTGATCGTCAGCCCGGACACGGTTCTGCGATGACACCGCGATCTGATGCCCCAGCGCCATACGAATACCTGCCGGCCCAGGCGAGCCGGACGCCCACGTGCGGTTGCCTCGATTCGGCGGCTTGTGCTGCGCCTGGTCCGTGAGAACCCGAGTTGGGGTATCACTGAGTGCACGGCGAGCTGACCACCTTGAGCATCAAGGTTGCCGCCTCGACCGTCTGGGAGATCCTCATGGATGTAGGCATCGCCCCGCACCGGAACGCACGGACCACCTGGGCCGCGTTCCTGCGCAGCCAA
>Ga0105237_10005910_pt1 | contig 13723 bp, 12 predicted proteins | sample KBSC24metaG_FD_81520 | JGI IMG/M metagenome (GOLD analysis project Ga0105237, IMG submission 81520) | Corn rhizosphere microbial communities from Kellogg Biological Station, Michigan, USA - KBS C2-4 metaG | ecosystem: Host-associated > Plants > Roots > Rhizosphere > Soil | place: Michigan, USA...
CGCTTGGCGCCGCGGCGCTCGAGCTCGTCGACCATGGTTCCGGTGATCATGGCGCCGGTGGCGCCCAGCGGGTGGCCCATCGCGATGGCGCCACCGTTGACGTTGAGCTTCTCGTCCGGGATGTTCAGGTCCTTCTGGAACTTCAGCACCACCGAGGCGAAGGCCTCGTTCAGCTCGAACAGGTCGATGTCGTCGACGGTCAGGCCTGCGCGGTCGAGCACCTTCTTGGTGGCAGGCGTCGGTCCGGTCAGCATGATGACCGGATCCGAGCCACTGGTGGCGGTGGCCACGATGCGCGCCCGCGGGGTCAGCCCCTGCGACTTGCCAGCCGCCTCCGAGCCGACGAGCACCAGCGCGGCGCCGTCGACGATGCCGGAGCTGTTGCCACCGGTGTGGACGTGGTTGATCTTCTCGACGTAGTGGTACTTCTGCAGCGCCACGTCGTCGAAGCCGCCCATCGCGCCGAGGCCCTCGAACGCAGACTTCAGCTTGCCGAGGCTCTCCACGGTCGATCCTGGCCGCATGTGCTCGTCGTTGTCGAGGATGACCAAGCCGTTCTGATCCTTCACCGGCACGACGGACTTGGCGAAGTAGCCGCCCGACCATGCAGCGGCAGCCCGGTCCTGCGAGCGCACTGCGTAGGCGTCGACGTCCTCACGGGAGAAGCCCTCGATGGTCGCGATGAGGTCGGCGCCGATGCCCTGCGGCACGAAGCCCACGCTGTAGTTGGTCTCCGGGTCGGTCGCCCATGCGCCGCCGTCGGAGCCCATCGGGACGCGGCTCATCGACTCGACACCGCCGGCGAGCACCAGGTCGTCCCATCCGGAGCGGACCTTCTGGGCGGCCGTGTTGACGGCTTCGAGGCCCGAGGCGCAGAACCGGTTGAGCTGGAAGCCGCCGGTGGTCTCGGGCAGCTTCGCGACCAGCCCCGCGGTGCGGGCGATGTCGCCGCCCTGGTCACCGACCGGCGAGACGACGCCAAGGATGAGGTCGCTGATCAGGGTCTCGTCGAGGTCGGGGAAGCGGACGCGCAGCTCGTCGATCAGGCCAACGACCAGGTTGACGGGCTTGACCTCATTCAACGCACCGTTGCGCTGCTTGCCGCGCGGCGTGCGGATGGCCTCATAGATGAAGGCTTCTTCGGACATGGTGAATTTCCTGTTCGTCAGATCTGGGGACCCCTCTCGTGGCAGACTATCAGCCCCTCCCAACCGGGTGGTTGGGAGGTAGCTGATCAGCGCAAACGGCCCGCGGGCATGTCGCTACGGGCCGGGAGGACGACGCTTTCGCGTCTGGTGGCGGTCAGGCGCTCTTGAGCTCGAACTCGGCCAGCGTCGGGTAGTCGATGTAGCCGACCGGGCCGGGCGCATAGAACGTCGTCTCGTCCGGGACGTTCAACTCCGCCCCGGCGGTCAGCCGATCGATGAGGTCGGGGTTGGCCAGGAACGCGCGGCCGACCGCGGCAGCGCCGATGACGCCCCACTCGGCGAGCTCCTCGAGTTGGCAGAAGCTGGTGTCGGTCGCACGACCGGTGTTGAGCACCAGCGTCTGAGGCCACAGCGAGCGGATGACGCCGAACTCGGGCGTCGCCGGATCGGCGACCACGTGCAGGTACGCCAGGCCCAGTCCGCCGACCCGGTGCAGCAACGCCTCGTAGGCGCCGACGGTGTCGATCTCGTGCATGTCGCCGGCGGGGTTTCCCGGCGAGATGCGCAGCCCGACGCGGCCCCCGCCCACCTCGGCGACGACGGCCTCGATGACCTCGGCGGCCAGACGCGCGCGGTTCTCCGCGGACCCGCCGTAGGCGTCGATGCGCTGGTTCACGACGTCGGAGAGGAACTCGTGCAGTAGGTAGCCGTTCGCCGAGTGGATCTCGACGCCGTCCATGCCCGCGTCGATCGCGCGGCGCGCTGCGGCGCGGAACTGCTCGACGATCGGGGCGATCTCCGCGGTCTGCAGCGCCCGCGGCACCGGTAGCGGTTGCTTGCCCGACGGCGTGTGCGTCGTCATGTCGGCGGCGATCGCCGACGGCCCGACGACCTCGACGCCACTGATCTCGGGGTGGGCCATTCGGCCGACGTGCCACAGCTGGACGAACATCCGGCCACCGGTCGCGTGGACCGCGTCGGCGATCTCGGCCCACTTCGCCTGGTGCCGATCGGTGTAGATGCCGGGGGTGTTCATGTACGCGCCGTTGGCCTCGGCCGAGATCGCGGTGGCCTCGGTGATGATGACGCCGGCCGCTCCGCGCTGGGAGTAGTACTCCGCCGCCAGGTCCGAAGGAGTGCCGTCGGCCTGCGCGCGCGAGCGGGTTAGCGGCGCCATGAAGATCCGGTTGGCGGCGACGGTCTCCCCGATGGTGACGGCCTGCAGGAGCGCGGAGTCCTCGGCGAGCGTGAACGTCATGGCTGCGACAGCGTCACCGGCCGCGTATTCATTCCCAGGTACGGCGATCCGGCAGGAATCCCTCAGCTGATCGTGAGGCCCACCTCGCCGTTGACGGGCTCGATCCGCTTGCGCCTCATGGGCATTCGCTCAGTTCTCGACCATCGCGGTGACGCGGATCTCGATTCGCATCTTCGGCGCCCCCAACGCGACGACTGCGGTTTGGGTCCAGATCGGTTTGCGATCCGGCATGCGCTTGCGGAATTGCGCGACCATCACCTCGTTGTGGGTGTCAAAGGCCTCACCCGGCGCATCGAGCACGTGGTAGGAGTTCACGTGCACCACATCGCGCCAGGACGCGCCGGCCGTGGCGAGGGTGCGTTCGACGTTGTCGAAGGCCTGGATGATCTCTTCCTCCAACGAGTCGGGGAAGTTGAAGTCGTCACCCCAGCCGCCCTGCCCTGAGATCTCCACCCGGCTCCCGATGCGCAGCGCTTGGCTGTAGTGCAAGTCAGCGGCGAGGGTGTCGCCGTAGCCCGGCGTGACGAAAAACTCGGGATCACTTTTTACTTCATGCATGAAGTGAAAGGTACACGCAATGACTTCACGCGTAAAGTCAACCGGATGGCGAGCACCGACGGGCCCCGATGGTTGTCCGAGGACGAGAAGCAGGCGTGGACGGGCCTGATCTCCCTGATCCTGCTGCTGCCCGGCCGGCTCGAGTCCCCGCTGCGGCAGCTGGACTTGACGCTGTTCGAATACCTGACGCTCAGCCACATCTCCGAGGCCCCGGAACGGCGAATCAGGATGAGCGAGCTGGCGTTCCTGGCCAACGGGTCGCTGTCGCGGTTGTCCAACGTGGTCAAACGTTTCGAGCATCGCGGCTGGGTGACACGCCGCCCCGACCCCGACGACGGCCGCTACACCCTTGCCGAGCTCACCGACGCCGGATACCGGCTCGTCGTCGAGGCCGCCCCGATCCACCTGCGCGCGGTACGCGAACTGGTCCTCGATCCACTGTCGGCCACCGACCTACGAGCCCTGACACGAATTGCCGACAAGTTGCGGGTGGTCCACCCGAACTTCGGATAGCCGAGTCAGCCATCCCCCGTCGCTTCGCTCGCCCCAGACGCGCTGGCCCGAAACACCGGCGTCGCTAGGCTGTTCAGACATGACCGTCCAACGGCTCCAGCCCTACGCCACCACGATCTTCGCGGAGATGTCGGCACTGGCCGCCCGGATCGGTGCGGTGAACCTCGGCCAGGGTTTTCCCGACGAGGACGGCCCGGCGGCGATGCTGAAGACCGCCGAGAACGCCATCGCCGACGGGATCAACCAGTACCCGCCGGGACCCGGCATACCCGCTCTGCGGGAGGCGATCGCCGCACAACGCAAACGCCACTTCGGCGTCGAGTACGACCCGGACACCGAGGTGCTCGTCACGACGGGAGCCACCGAGGCGATCGCGGCGACGGTCATCGGGCTGATCGAGCCGGGCTCCGAGGTCGTCCTGATCGAGCCGTTCTACGACTCCTACTCCCCCGTCGTCGCCATGGCCAGCTGCCATCGGGTGACGGTCCCACTGGTGACCGACGGCAAGGGCTTCGCGATCGACGTCGACGCGTTGCGCGCGACGGTCACGCCGCGGACCCGCGCGCTGATCGTCAATTCGCCACACAACCCCACCGGCATGGTGGCCACCGACGCCGAGCTCGCCGCGATCGCAGAGATCGCGGTGGCCAACGATCTGCTGGTGATCACCGACGAGGTGTACGAGCAGCTGGTCTTCGACGGCCGACGTCACCTACCGTTGGCCGGCTACCCCGGGATGGCCGGGCGCACGGTCACCATCTCCAGTGCCGCCAAGATGTTCAACTGCACCGGCTGGAAGATCGGGTGGGCCTGCGGGGCGCCCGAACTCATCGCGGGAGTCCGGGCCGCCAAGCAGTACCTGTCCTACGTCAACGGGGCGCCGTTCCAGCCCGCGGTGGCCAACGCGTTGGACACGGAGGACGCGTGGGTGGCAGCGCTACGAAAGTCGTTCCAGGCCAAGCGCGACCGGCTGGCCTCCGCGCTCACCGACATCGGCTTCGACGTGCACGACAGCTTCGGCACCTACTTCCTGTGTGCCGACCCCCGCCCGCTCGGGTATGCCGACAGCACGACGTTCTGTGCTGAGCTACCCGAGCGGGCGGGGGTGGCGGCCATCCCGATGTCCGCGTTCTGCGATCCCCTCGCCCCACACTTCGGCGACTGGAATCACCTGGTGCGCTTCGCGTTCTGCAAACGTGACGACACCATGGAGGAAGCCATCAAGCGTCTAGACGTGCTCAGGGGCGAGCGAAGCGACGGGGGAAAGCACCGCGCCGGGTGATCACGGTGCCTTCTGGCCCGGGATGCCTTCGTAGGCAATGTCGCCCGTCTTGAGGTTCTGCGCGGTCAGGTCGCTGAGGCCATCGAGGAACTTCTGCCGATCACTGACGACGTGCTGGTAGGCGACGTCGACGTTGTCCTTGGTGATCGCGGGCATGATGTAGACCGGCTTCACGTCGGTCTGCTGCTTCTTGGCGAGCGCGTCGGCGACGGCCAGCCCCGCGGAGAGTTCGACGGTTCCGTTCTGCAGTGAGGTGCCGATGAAGTCGCCACTCTTGACTGCGTTCAGGCCGTCCTCGATGCCGTCGATGCCGACGATCGGCACGCCGGTCCGGCCGGATTCCTTGAGCGCCTGCAGCGCACCGAGACCCATGTCGTCGTTCTCCGCCACCACGGCGTCGATCTGGGGTCCGAAGCCCGAGATCCAGTTCTTCACCTTGTTGACGGCCTCGTCGCGCTTCCAGTTGGCGGTGTCCTTGGCCAGTACCTTGATGCCGGGGTACTTGGCCAGCACCTGCTCGATGCCCTTCGTGCGGTCGATCTCGCCGGACTGACCCAGCGGGCCCTGCAGGATGACGATGTTGCCCTTGCCGCCGAGGTGGTCGGCCATCATCTGCATCTCCTGGGCGCCCGCGGCGACGTCGTCGGGCTGGACGCTGGCGGTGACGTCGGGATTGTTCAGCGCGGCGTTCACCGCGATCAGCGGGATGCCCTTGGCCTTCGCGTTGGCGACCTGAGGGCCGAGTGAATCCGCCTGGGTCGGCACGATGATGATCGCGTCGACACCCTGGTTGATCATCGAGTCGACCTGGTTGGCCTGGGTCGACACGTCCAGGTTGGCGGAGTTCCACACCAACTCGATGTTGTTGGCCTTGGCATAGGCGTCCATGCCCTCCTTGCCCGCGGTGATGAACGAGCTCATGTCGTAGACCGTGACGCCGATCCGGGTCTTGCCGCTCTTGGCATCGGTGTCGCCTGCGCCGCAGGCGGTAAGGCCGAGGCCCAGCAGTCCGACGGAGGCGACCGTGGCCAACTTCGTTGTCAGTCTCATCTATCTCTCATTCTCTTTGGTAACGCACTTGGTGACGTTCGGGGGAAGGGAGCTGTGTGCCAATGGATCACGTTCGTCTTCGGGTCGACCAGACGTCGACGGCCACTGCCGCCACGATGAGCACGCCCTTGATGACGTCCTGCCAGTAGGCAGGGACGACCAGGATGTCCAGTCCGTTGTTGAGGGTCTGAATCATGAACAGACCCAGCACCGTTCCCCAGATGGTGCCGCGGCCACCCATGAGGCTGGCGCCGCCGATGACCACCGCGGCGATGGCGTCGAGCTCGTAGCCCTGACCAAGGTTGGGTGGGCCCGAGATGACGCGCGAGGCCAGCATCACGCCGGAGATGCCTGCCAGCAGACCGGAGAAGGCGTAGACGCTGAACAGGACGTTCTTGGCGTTGATGCCTGCGATCTCCGCGGCGTTGCGGTTGCCGCCGACGGCGTAGATCCGCATGCCGTAGGTGGTCCGCTTCATCACCACGGCGAGAACGACGATGCCGATGATCATTACGAGCACCGGGATCTGCAATCCCAGGAACTTCGTGTTCGCGATCGAGCCGAACTCGGCGGGCAGGCCGTTGATCGGGGCACCACCACCGATGACGTACGCAAGGCCGGAGCCTGCCGTCAGGGTGCCGAGTGTTGCGATGAACGGTGGAACGTTGATGCGCGACACCAGGATTCCGTTGACGCAACCCACCGCCAGCCCGACCACCATCGCGACCAGCACGGTCATCCAGACCTGGCCCGGATTGGCCTTGGCCGTGGCCGCGGACGCCATTGCCGACACCGCGATCACGCTTCCGACCGAGAGGTCGATGCCGCCGGTGAGCACGACGAGGGTCTGGCCAAGTGCGATCAGAGCGAAGGGAGCGGCGGCGACCAGGATGGTCACCAGGTTCTCGGGGGTGCTGAATCGTGCACTGCGGTAGGAGAAGTACATGATCACCAGCAACATCACGATGACCATCGAGTAGCGCAACGCCGCCCCGGACAACCACTCCTTCGACAGCAGCCGAACGGGTTCGCCGGTGGTAGGCGACGCGACGACCGTCACGCCGTCGGGCGGCAGGTGTTCGGCGGTCGGGATGGTCACGATGCGGCCTCCTTGTCAGGCGGTGAGGTGTCTAGTGCGGTCGCCATGCGGAAGACGGATTCCTGTACGGCGGGGTGGTCGAGGGCGTCGCGGTCCAGTTCTCCGACGAGAGCTCCGCCGCGCATGACGAACGCCCGGTGCGACAACCCGACGATCTCGGGCATGTCCGACGAAGCCATCACCACGGCCATGCCCGCTGCCGCGAAATCGGTGATGATGCGGTAGATCTCGCTGCGCGCGCCGACGTCCACACCGCGGGTCGGTTCGTCGAGCAGCAACACGTTGACGTCCCCGGTGAGCCACCGGGCCAGGACGACCTTCTGCTGGTTGCCGCCCGAGAGCGTGCCGACGGACTGTTTGAGCCCGTTGCTGCGCAGGTGCACCGACGACATGACGTCCGATACGGCCTTGGTGCGCGCCTTGCCGCGCAGCCAGCCCGCGACGGACAACGACGCCAGTCTTGGCAGCGAGCCGTTGTCGAGCACGCTCATCGACAGCACGACGCCGGACAACTTGCGGTCCTCGGGGACCATCGCCATGCCTTCGGTGATCGCGGCGGCGGGAGCATTGCGCTTGACCCGCTTGCCCTTCACCGTGATCTCGCCTGCCGTGGACTTCCTGGCTCCGAAGATCGCTTCGAGCAGTTCGGTGCGGCCAGCGCCGACCAGCCCTGCCAGACCGAGGATTTCGCCGGCCCGCACCGAGAACGACACCGGCTCCGAGGCGCCTGCAACCTGCAATCCCTTGACGTCGAGCACGGCATCCCCTCGCGGTGCGACGCGCTCGGGGAACAGCGTGTCCAGCTCGCGGCCGATCATCGCGGTGACGATGTCGTCGTCGGTGACGCCCGTGATGGGCTCGTCCATGATGAGCCCGCCGTCGCGCAGCACCACGACACGGTCGGCGATGGCCCGGATCTCGGCCATCTTGTGGGTGGTGTACACCATCGCCACACCGTGCTCGCGAAGCCTGCGCACGATCTTGTAGAGGCCCTCTACCTCACGCTCGGAGATCGCGGAGGTGGGCTCGTCGAGCATCACCACCTGGGCACCCGTGCGGGACGCCTTGACGATCTCGACGATCTGCCTCATGCCGACCGGCAGGCTGCCCATCCGGGCGGTCGGCGAGATCGCGACGTCGAACGCCGCCAGCGTCTCCGCGGCCATGCCGATCATCGCATGCCGGTTCAGGAACGGGCCGATGCGCAGTTCCCTTCCGACGAACAGGTTTTCGTAGACCGTCATGTCCTCGATGGACGCCAGCTCCTGCGGCACGATGGCGACGCCGTGCTTGACCGCGTCGCGGGTGTTGCCAGGGGCGAGGTGGGCGCCCTTGACCGACACGGTGCCGTGATCGGCGCTGTACTGGCCGCTGACGATCTTCATCAACGTCGACTTGCCAGCACCGTTCTCACCGGCCAGCGCTGTCACGGTGCCCGGCTGGAGGTCAAGGGTGATGCCCTTGAGCACGGGCACGCCACCGAAACTCTTGTGGATGTCTGCGCATTCGAGCAAGGCCTGGCTCATCGGGATCTCCCTGCGTCGTTGCCGAGCGTGACGAGCACCTTCACGTTCTCGGCGTCGGCCGACGCGGCGAACGCCTGGGCGGAATGCTCGAGATCGAACTCGGCGCTGATGATCTCGTCGACGGGCACCGCGCCGGAGGCCAACATGTCCCGTGCCGCAGTGAAGTCATCGCGGACGTACATCAGGCTGCCGATCAGGGCCAACTCGCGGTCCTGGATGAGGTCGAGCGGTACCGGGGTGGCGCCTGCGGCGACCCCGACGATCATGATCGCGCCTCCCTTGTCGACCAGGTCGACCGCCTGGGTCACCGAGCTCTCCCGCGCCACGCAGTCGATCACCACCGCGGCGGGGCCGCCGAGCAACCTGCGCGCAACGGCGATCGCGTCGGGAGCGGCAGGGTCGAAAGTGCCTGCCGCACCGAGACGTTCGGCCCGTGCCCGCTTGGACTCCAGCAGGTCGGCGACGATGACCCTTGCGCCGACGTGTCGGGCCGCCAGCAGCGAGAAGAGTCCGATGGGGCCCGCGCCGATCACCACGACGGGGCGATCGCGCAGGTCACCGACCGTCTCGGCGGCGCGGCGCACCGCGTGCACGGGGGTGGCCAGCGGCTCGATCAGGACGGCGTGCCTGTCGTCGAGGTCGTCGGCCAACCCGACCAGTCTGTCCTCGGCAATGGTGAACGAGTCTGCCAGCGCCCCAGGTGTCTGACAGCCGAACACCTGCAGCTCGCGGCAGATGTTGTACCGGCCTGAGCGGCACTGGGTGCAGTGCCCGCACGACAGGTTCGGTTCGATCGCGACCCTTCTGCCGACCCAGGATTCGTCGACGCCCGGCCCGACCGCCTCGACCACGCCGACCGCCTCGTGGCCCGGGCGATAGGGCAGATCGATGAACGGGTGGTGGCCGCTGGCGGCGTGCATGTCGGAACCGCAGATCCCGACGACGGTGGCGCGGACGCGGGCCTCGCCCGCGACGGGGACGGGTTCCGGCACGGTCTCCACGACCACGTCGTCGAGACCGTTGACCACGATGCGGCGGTTCACGGCTGCCCAGGTCACCACGCGGTGTACCCGCCGTCCGCGACGAGCACCGAACCGGTGATGAACGACGCGGCGTCACTGGCCAGGAACACCACGCTCGGCGCGATCTCCTCGGGCATGGCGTATCGCTGCTGCGGGGTGTCGTCGATCCAGTGCCGCTTGAACTCGGGCCGATCGACCGGCGCCATGTCGGTCTTCACATAGCCGGGCGCCAGCGCGTTGACGCGGATGCCGAGCGGAGCCCATTCGGCGGCAAGCGATTTGGTGAGTTGGTGTACGGCGGCCTTCGAGGCGTTGTACGCGGGTTGCATCTGCGGCCGGTTGACGATGAGACCGGAGATCGATCCGATGTTGATGATCGATCCGCTTCCGCGCTGGCGCATATGCGCGCCGACGGCGAGCGAGCATGCCCACAGCGCCTTGACGTTGAGGTCGAACACCGCGTCCCACTCGCCTTCGGTGACCGTCCAGGACTCGCCGTGGTAGCAGGTGCCCGCGTTGTTCACCAGGATGTCGAGGTGTCCGAGAGCCTCGATGGCTTGCGCCGTCATCCGGTCGACGTCGTCGTTGCGAGTGATGTCGGCGGTGATGGCCTGGATGCGGTGGCCTGCGGTGGCCGCTTCTGCGACCACCTCGTCGTTGCGCTCGGAACTGCGTCCAGCGATCGCGACCTGTGCGCCTGCCTCGGCGAGGCCGATGGCGAACGCCCTGCCAAGACCCTGGTTGCCACCAGTCACCAAGGCGGTACGCCCGGTCAGGTCGAACGGTGAGCGCCCCGTCATGACGGCCTCACGATCGACTTCAGGCTGGTCGGCTCGGTGTCGCTCTCGAGGGCGTCGGCGACGTGCTCGAGGTCGTAGCGGCCGGTCACGAGGGCGTCCAGGTCGACCGCGCCCGAACTCGCCAGATGTATTGCCGCCGGCCAGGTATCGGTGTACCGGAACACCCCGGTGACGGTGATCTCCATGGTCTGGATGTAGCCGATCGGTATCGCGTAGTCCGCGGGGCCCATCCCGACGAGCACCACCCTGCCTGCCGGGCCGACGGCCTGGATTCCGCTGACGATGGCCGGCGGCGCACCGCTGGCGTCGACGAAGGCGTCGACCTGCGGGTGCAGCGCCGCGACGTCGTCCACGGTGGGGTCGAGGACTTCGGTGGCGCCGAACTGCAGCGCCCGCTCCCGGCGCGACGGCACCAGGTCGGTCACCACGATCCGGGAGGCGCCGAACGCCCTTGCGGTCTGGGCGCAGATGACGCCGATGGGTCCCGCGCCCGCGATGAGGATCGAGGAGCCGGGGACGATGCCTGCCTTGCGCATGGTGGCGATCGCCACCGACAGCGGCTCAAGCAGGGCGGCCGCATCATCGGAAAGCGAATCCGGTACGGGATGGGCCATTTCGGCGTCGATGGTGACGTAGCGGCAGAACGCGCCGTCGACGGGAGGGGTTGCGTAGAACTTCATCTCCGGGCACAGGTTGTAGCGGCCCGCGGTGCACTGCTTGCACCGGCGGCACGGGTGCTGCGGCTCGACCGCGACCCGCTGCCCCACGCGGCCCGCGTCGACGCCGTCGCCGACCGCGACGATGCGACCCGACAGCTCGTGGCCGAGGATCATCGGTTCCTCGACGATGAAGTCACCGATCCGGCCGTGCCGGTAGTAGTGCACGTCGGAGCCGCACACGCCGACGGCGGCGACCTCGACGAGGACTTCGTGTTGGCCCGGTGTCGGGGTCGGACGATCCTCGATCGCGAGGGTGCCGACCCCTGTCATCACGCTCGCACGCATCGTGGGGCTGATCGGGGTGGCGGTACTCATGATGTCCCTTCGTTCGAGATGACAAACAGGTCGGGTACTTCGGAGGTGTCGCCAAACAGCCCCCGCCCGACCACGATTGAGCGGGCGCCTGCGGCGACGCTGCGCTCGGCGACCAACTCGGTGACACCTCCGTCGACGGCGACCGGCAGCGTACCCGAGCAGGCGGTCACGATGTCCAGCCTGCTGATCGCGCTACGGTCTTGGCTGCCCGGTTCGATGAGCATGACGAGCAGGCCGTCCGGGGTGGCGGGCCAGGGCGGCGCCGACGGATCCAGCCCATCGCACTCCCGCCACAGCGCGATCCAGGCCGAGCTACCAACGGCCCGAAGGGCATCGGCGCGCCGCTTCGTGAAAGCGGCCCATGGTAGGAACACCTTGGCGGGACGCAGTTGCAGGATGCGCAGCAGCTTGGTGTCGACGAACTCGGCAGAACCGATCAGATGCACCTCGACCCTGCGCGGGCCGACGGCTGCCACGATGTCGGCCAGCTCGGCGATGCTGACGCCGGAGGGAAAGCCCTCCTCTTCGGCCATCACGTCGACGTGCACGTTGATTCCAGCCTCAGACAAGGCTTGGGCAGCAATGACTCTCGATCCAGATGGCGCGGCGTACACCGAGCCGGCGAGCTGGCCGTGGAATCGCTCGTGCCACGTGGCCAGGTAGGGCGCCGTCATCACGAGCCGGCCCCGCCGTCGATGAGTGGCGACTCCGCGACGGCCGCCCAGCGCGCCCGCAGCGCGGGCACGTCGCGTCGGGTCCGCCGCGGCACGGCCGCGGCCCGCACTGCGGGCTGCCAGCGCTTGGCGAGATCGGCGAGGCCTCCGGTGTCGGCGCCTGCGGCAACCGCCGCGGCCTGGACGCATGCGCCGCGGGCCGTCGCCTCATCGGCATCCAGGGTCACGACCTCCTCACCGGACAAATCGGCAAGCAGCTGCCGTGCCGCAGATGAGCGCGCGCCGCCGCCCACCGCGGTGATTCGCGAGGTGAGTTCGACTCCGCAGGCGCGCAGGCTGTCTCGCCCACTCAGCAGCGAAAGCAGCGGGCCCTCGACGAACGACCGCGCCAACTCGGCGCGGGTGGTGTGCGAGGTGATGTCGACGAAGGTGCCACGGGCGTCCGGGCGATCCGGCTTGCGCTCACCGTCGAGGAACGGCACGAGCACCGGGCCCTGCGTGTCGCCTGCGTCGAGGGCCAGCTCGGTCAGCCCGTCCAGGTCGGTGCCGAGCAGCCTAGCGGCCACGTCCCCGACCCTCGCCGCGTTGAGCGTGCTGACCAACGGCAGATATCCGCCGGTCAGGTCGGCCACTCCGTCGACCAACCCGCTGGGGTCGAATACCGGTGTGCGCGAGGACGTTGCGACGACACCGGACGTGCCGATGCCGAAGTACTGGTCGCCGTCGATCAGGCCGAGCCCGAGGTAGGCGGCGTGCTGGTCGCCGCCGCCCGGCGCGACCAGGACACCCGACGGCAGTCCGAGTTCATCGGCCGCTTCGGCGCGCACGGTTCCCGCAACATCGGTCGGTTCGAGCACGGTCGGCAGCTTCGGCGCCCAATCCCGGGCGCCAGCAGCAAGATTCAGATACTCGGTAATCCATTCACCGGCGGTTGCATCGAAGTAGCCGGTCCCCGATGCGTCGGATCGGTCGGTCACCCGTGCGCCGGTGAGCCAGTACGTCAGGTAGTCGTGCGGCAGCAGGATCGTGGCGACCCGGTCAAGCAGGCCGGGTTCGTGTTCGGCGACCCAGGCGAGCTTGGCGATCGTGAACGCGGCCGTCGGCAGCGATCCGATCCGAAGTACCAAGCGGCGCGTGCCGATTCGGTCGGCAAGCCGGGCCAGGTTGGGTGCACCCGTGGTGTCGTTCCAGAGCTTGGCGGCCCGCAGCGGCTCCCCGGCCGCATCGAGAAGCACCAGTCCGTGGCACTGCGCGGCCACCGATATGGCCCGGACGGTGACGCGCTGCCCGCAGGAGGCGAGTGCCGCGTGGGTCGCCGCGACGAACGCCGCCACCCAAGCACTGGGGTGCTGCTCGCTGCGTGGCGGGAATGCGGGCGGGTGCGGCGCCGAGCCGGTGCCAAGCAGTTGTCCTGTGTCGGAGTCGCGGACCTCCACCTTGCAGGATTGCGTCGACGAATCGACGCCGAGCACGGCGTTCATCGTCGGACCACCTGAGCCGATTCGTCGCCGGGCTGCCTACCGCGGGCTCCGACACCGCCTGCGGGGTGGCTGTCGACGACGTCCTGCACGGTGTGCCCGCGAAGCGCCATCGTGACCACGGCAAGCGCATCGCCCCATGCCCCGACCGCGAGGGTGCTTGCCATCGCGATCATGTCGCCGGGGTCGGCGTCGGCTGGAGTCGCGGGCAGCGCGACCACCTCGGTGGCGGCCAGCGCGAACGACGAGCCCGGATTCTCCGTCACCGCGACGACGTCGAC
>Ga0105237_10005911_pt1 | contig 13722 bp, 14 predicted proteins | sample KBSC24metaG_FD_81520 | JGI IMG/M metagenome (GOLD analysis project Ga0105237, IMG submission 81520) | Corn rhizosphere microbial communities from Kellogg Biological Station, Michigan, USA - KBS C2-4 metaG | ecosystem: Host-associated > Plants > Roots > Rhizosphere > Soil | place: Michigan, USA...
AGCCCCGCCGCGCCCGGCGAATCCCGCGCAATGCGAAATGTAGCTCTCACGCTTCTCTTCGCTTCGGTCTGGATCAACTACATCGATCGCGGAAACCTCGCAGTCGCGGCCCCGGTACTTGCGCCAGCGCTCGGCCTCGGACCCGCCCAAATGGGAGTGCTCTTCTCCGCGTTCTTTTGGACCTACGCGCTATTTCAGATCGCTTCCGGCTGGGTGGCCGACCGCTACGACGTAAATCGGGTTTACGCGACAGGTTTTTTCCTCTGGTCGGCGGCGACTCTGCTCACCGGATTCACCAGCAGCCTTTCCGGATTGCTGGCCCTACGAATGATGCTGGGAATGAGCGAGTCGGTAGCCTATCCATGCTATGCCCGCATCCTCGCACGCTATTATCCGGAGCATAAGCGCGGATTAGCGAATGCGCTCATCGATGTAGGAACCAAAGCCGGCCCGGCGCTCGGAACGTTCGCCGGCGCGCGCATAATAGCTCATTACGGCTGGCGCGCAATGTTTTTTGGAATGGGCGTGGTCAGCCTCGCATGGCTGGTGCCCTGGTTACTGGTGGCGCCGCGAACCTTTTACTGGCCGAAACGAACGATATCCAGTTTACGGGGCCCCGGTTTCCAGGCGATTTTAACCAAGCGGCCGGCCTGGGTGACGTTTTGCGGGCTGTTCTGCTTCAACTACGCTTTCTACTTTCTGCTGAGCTGGTTGCCTTCCTACCTCGTCAACGAGCGTCGTTTCTCGTTAGCTGATATGGCTTTCTACGGCGCGATGCCATTCTGCGCCACAGCAGTGGCCTCGCTCGCAGCCGGGTGGTTCTCCGATTTTCTGACGCGGAGAGGCGCCGATCCCGGAATCGTACGCCGAAACGGCGCCGCCGCAGGTCTTCTAGTCTGCGGCATTGCACTACCGATATCGACCACAGCAAATCACATGATCGCCATGAGTGCGTTAGTGATCGCGTTCGTGGCCATCGGAGTGTTCACCTGTTATGTGTGGGCAATTACCCAACGCCTCGCCGGTCCGGAGGCCGCGGGAACCTGGACCGGTCTGCAAAACGCGATCGGAAACATGGGTGGCGTAGTAGCGCCGATCGCCACCGGATACATCGTCAAAGCAACAGGTTCTTTCTTTCTGGCGTTCATCGCCGCTTCCATATTCCTGCTAATAGCCGCCGCAATCTATGCCTTCGGCTTAGGCAGGGTACAGCCGGTAGTCTGGGGCAACCATTGCAACGATTATGCGACGAACCATCCCCCGAAGAACCCAATCTATTGAAACTCCTCCAGCAGCAATGTGGGGCAAGGCTGGCAGCCCGGCTGGCAGCCGGCGGCGGTTGTCAACCCGCCCAAAGCACGAGTAAACCTCACCGGGCAAGAGCAACAGCAAGCAAAAGCCCGCGTTGCGTGCCAACATAAGAGTCCTTCGTATTGAAACTCTCATCCAGCGCATGAGCCGCGGAACCTTCGCCACCACCGCCAATCGTAATCGCAGGAATACCAAGATTCATCGGAACATTGGAATCGGTCGAACCCTCGCCGAGATCGCCCGGCGCCCGAAAGAGATTCGTCACCTCAATGGCCGTCCGCACAATGGCCGAATCAGCAGGCGTACTCCCCGCAGGACGGTAGCCGACCACTTCGTTCGACACCGACACCGGACCGCGTCCCTTCCAGCGCCTATTCTCCTCGTCGATAGCCTCCTGAACCGCCGCCTTGTACTTGCCATTGATCGTTTCGAGAGAATCCTTATCGGAGGAACGCATGTCCACCTCCATCCAGCATTCGAAAGGTATCGCATTGACCGATGTCCCCCCGCCGACACGCCCCACGTTAAACGTCGTCTTCGGCTTCGATGGCACCTCGAAGGCGTCGATCTTCGCTATAGCGCGGCCCATGGCCTGAATCGGATTGGCAAGACCGAAGGCGCCGAAGCTGTGGCCGCCCGGACCCTTGAACGTTGCCCGATAGCGATAGCTCCCCACCCCGACGTTCGTGATTCTCAGTCCGGTACCGTCCACCGAAATGAATTTGTCGATCTGGCCTTTCAGCGTGTTATTAAAAAGCTCCTTCGTGCCGCGAAGATCGCCCAGGCCCTCTTCGCCGGTATCGGCGGCGAACGTAATCGTACCCGGAGTCTGAACCTTCGCTTCATTCAGCGCCCGAATCACACCCATCATCATGGCCAGGCCGCGGCAATCGTCACCGATCCCAGGGGCGCGCAGAACATCGCCATCGCGCTTCACCTTCACGTCCGTACCTTCCGGAAAAACCGTATCGAGATGCGCCTGGAACAGAAGATTCGGATGCGCCGATGCGCCCGGACGCACGCCGATCACGTTGCCCGCTTTGTCGATCCGGACGTCCTTCAACCCCAGTTGCTGGAACAAGCGCGCCACCTCTTTGCCGCGAGCTTCCTCATGAAATGGCGGAGCCGGTATTTCACATACGCGGATTTGCTCTTCGATGAAATGTGGCTCGTTGCGCACGGCCGCATCGAGAGCAGCCTGAATCGTGGGCTCCTGCATAAGTGCGGCCGCATTCTGAGCACGGAGGGCAAGAGTAAACACCAAAAGGAGTATCGAAAGGCGCATAACTCCTTAGGGTACCCTGGAGCGCCAGTTTTGATATCTTCCCATAGCGGCGCTCGGTACGATTCACTGGCATCCGTACGGGGTAGCACACGAGATCCTCGACGGGTAATTTCTTATCAGCGTCCATTCGCGTTTATCTGCGGCCCAAAAGTCTTCAGCTCATCTCATTCAGCCGCGCCCGCCGCCGGCACTTCCATGATCGCAATGTTCGCAATGAATTCCCGAGGAAAACCATGCCGCGCCTGAAGGTACTCAGGACTGTTGCCGCATATGCAGCCCGGCGTTTTCCGCTTCCCTACTGTGAGTTTCGGATCGATCAACATGATGTTCTCCTATACTCTTTCTCGAAAACATTGTTTATACAATCCTTTTTACACCCTCCCTCCACTGTGATCCACCAACGCGAACAGCTTCACTCCCTTCACCTACAGCATTCCCTGAAGCCTTTGAACCGTCGCATTCACCGTGCGAGTGCTCTGTCGGTTAACGATCCAGAATCTCGATTCGGCGTCATCTGTTCCTCCTTCCTCTCAGTATCCGGGAACGACACCTCGAAACTTTTTTAGTCCCCGAACGATCCAACAAGTGAAATGAAAGACTCCCGCCAGAAAACCACCGAAATCCGCAATCGCCCAACTTACACCCACAGTTCCGCTGCCGTTCAACATGGAAAAGAAGACCACTTGACTGGCCACGAACGCACCAGGCAAGAGCTCGAGCACACAAAACAAGCCTTCGAACACGCACAACAATCCCAGCAGAACCCCAGGGTCGAACCTCAGGCCGCAGAGTCCGCCATCGCTGCCCGCGCGTACGAACTTTGGCAGGCCAGAGGCTGTCCCCTCGGCTCGCCGGAGCGAGACTGGTTTCAGGCCGCGGAAGAACTTCGGTCCCGGAATTAGGCCCCTCAGAAGCCAGTGATCGGGCCTTACTTACTGCTAAAATCACGCTCATATTGTGTTCTGCGAATCCAACCCGGTGTTCCGCGAATCCAAACCGTGGAGCCCGATGAATCGAAACTCTCTATGTAGTCCGCATGCCCTCGGACACACATGCATATTGCTGCTGTCCGCTTCGTCACTCTCCAACGCGTTGGAACTGAAACCGGACACCCTGCAGGCCTGGGACGAATATATTCAGACCGTAGACGCCCGCCTGAAAGCGGCCCCTACAGATGGTAAGCAATTCCTCTGGATCGATGAATCGCCCGATCGGCTCCGGCGCGTCCGGGCAGGTGAGATTCTCGTCTCTCCGGTCGGCGAGCACGTCCCCAAGCACGTTCCATCCGGCCTCATTCACCATTGGATGGGTGCGGCGTTCATTCCAAATACCACGTTGAACAATGTCTTCGCCGTTACTCGCTGCTACACCCGCTACAAAGAGTTCTACAAACCTCTCGTAATCGACGCAAAACTGGTGAGCCAGACTGACACTGAAGACAAGTTCACCATGCTGTTGCGCAACAAGTCCATACTTTCGAAAACTGCCCTGGATGGCGAATACTTGTCATCCTACGTTAAGGTCGACGAAAGGCGCTGGTACAGCATCTCCTACACCACGCGCATCCGGGAGATCAAAGATTACGGTGAGCCCAACGAACGGGAATTAGAGCCCGACGTGGGCAGCGGTTTTATTTGGCGCATCTATAGCAGCGCGCGATTCGAGGAGCGTGACGGCGGCGTATACCTGGAGATCGAGGCCGTCGCCCTCAGCCGCGACATCCCGGCCGCGTTTCGCCCATTAGTGAATCCGATCGTGCGCCGTCTGTCAAAGAGTTCCGTCGTGTTATCTCTCCAGCAAACTCGAGACGCGGTGCATTCCACCACTGGTGCTGAACCCACGACTACTGCGACATTCGTCAACACGCACTCCCACTGAATTGTGATCGCCGCAACTTTCTTGCGCGCAGTCTGGCGGCGTTGTTAGCTGAAAGCTCCTTCGCGATTACCTGTCGAAAGCCATCGCCGAGCCTGTCAATCTGATCATTCCCACAAACTACAACGCCACCGTCGAAGCACTCGGCAACAGGTCGCTCGACTTCGCTTATCTCGGCGCGCTGACTTACCTCAAGGCCCACGCAGGGTACCGCGTCCTCGCGCTGGTGCAGCGAAGCGTGGACGAGAAATTCCATTCGCTGTTTATCACACCGGCGGCCTCATCCTTGTCTAGCTGATGGACGCCGCCGGCCAACTCGCTCGCCGCTCCGTACTTCGGCACAACCATCCACGAATGAGTTCAGATGCTCTCTGACGTGTGCGCGTCGTTTCATTTCGCTTTCTCCTTGAGCAGAGCATCAAGGTTTTCGCGAATCTCGCGCGTCGTCGGGTCATCCGGCCCCAATGCCTTGCCCGCAGTGGTCAGAGCCCGCCGGAATAACACCTCAGATTCCTCATAATCCCCTTTCGATGCGAGCAGCCCCGCCAGATTCTCAAGCGCCATGGCCGTGCGCGGATCGCCCGGTCCAAGCGTCTTCTCAGCAATCGCCAAAGCGCGGCGATACAGAGGCTCGGCGCCCGCATAATCCTCCTTCGATTCCAGCAACGCCGCCAGATTGTTGAGTGACCCGGCCGTATCCGGATGCTCCGGCCCCAAATCCTTCTCGGCGATTTCCAACGCACTCCGGAACATCGGCTCAGCGGCGCCAAGATCCCCTTTCGATTGCAGAGCCAGCGCCGACCGGTTCAGCAACGTCACGCGCAGCGACTTGTAGGTTCGCTCGGCATCCGGGTCCGGCTCGGTCCGGCGCTCCAGGTAGCGCTCCATCCACTGGCTGGCCTTATCAACATTGCCCTTGAACGCATACAACTCACTCAGACCGCGAGCACAATAAGGGCGCGCGGGATCGTGGAGAATATGCTCGTTGCATTGCGCCTCCAGACTCTCGAACGAAGCTTGCACCGCATTCAGCGGCTGCACACCCGATGGCGGATGGCGCATAAACACCACGCTCTTCGAATCCGCGTGGACCAATTTCCATTGATCCCGCGACTCCGCCAGTTCCATCACAATCGGATACACCTGCCCCGATAAATAATCGAACCCATCGGTAACAACCATTTCAATTCCGTACTTCTCAAATGCCCCGGAATCGGCATTCATCAGGATGCGCCGGTAATCCGCGAATGCCCCTTCGCTCAAGCCGCGCGGATCGATGAAATCGCGCTGCATCGGCCACAATCGCCACATCAGGTAGCCGCCGGTTTCATAGTTGTTGAACATCCGGTCTGCAATTCCATGTGCCTGAATAAAATCGGCCGCGCCCGAAGGAAGTTCCCACTCCGCGGCGCGCAATGCAAATACATTCCCCCGTTTCGCCGCCGGCACGACATCGAACGTAAGCAGGGCCGCAGCCGCGAGCAACACCGCGATCGGCGGCAGCGCCCGCCATTTCGGAACGTATGCCGCCATCACCACCGGACCAATCAACCCCACAAAGATCGTGTTCCGAATAGCCAAGAGAGAAATCGCAGCGAAACCAAAGTACAGCAACCAGTCCACGGGCCGCGTACGGCGCCACGCCACGAGCATCGCCAGCAACGAACCGAACAATAGAAAACTGTAAATTCCGAACTCCCAAAAGATCGGCCGCTGCCACTCGAGATTGTTCGATTGAATCACGCTCGTTCGATATAGAAACAGGATCTGGACCACCCGGAAGCCATTGGGATTGACACCCGAAATCAGGAAGCAGGCCGCCGCTACCAACCACAACCGGCGCTCATCGCCAACCGGTCTTTTCCGCAGCCGCGCAATCAGAGCCTCCGAGCAGTACGCACCCAGCATCAGCCAACCCAAGAAGAATCCAGCATGGCAATTGGCCCAAATCAGAAAAACCACCGGCAGCATCCACATCCAGCGGCGCGATTCCAGAATCGCCATCGTCACCGCAAGGCCGGCGAACGTCACTAGAAATGGACGGCTCTGCTGGAAATGAAACGCCATGCCGGCCGACACCAAGGTTGCCGCCAGACCCATATAGAATTCGCCGGTGCGGTGAAATGCAATCCACCCCGCGAGCCCGCAAAAAATAATCAGCAGCGCGGCCCTGGCGAGAACAAGCCCCGGAAATCCAGCCAGCGAGTAGATCACATACATAACGATCTGCGCCAGCCACTCGCTAGTCAGATTGAAGTGTCGCGTGATTTCCTCGCCGGAATATTTTGCGCCTATCCCGCTGGTGTAAGAAAACGGATCAGGAACAGTCAGCGCGCGCATCTCCAGCGAGTGCTGTCCCGTTTTCATATGCAGCCAAACGTCGGTATCCCGAATCTCGCCTGTGAACAACGAAAGCAGCAGGATCGCGGCCAACGTCAGCAGAAGCGGCCGCAGCCACCCGAGTCCTGTCGCGCTGTCCACTGGTGCAACGGAAACTGTGGTCTTGACGCCACGAACAGACATACTGAAGCGCCACAATTGTAACATCGCCCGCGAGCGTCTCCCGCCCTGGCATAGTATTGTGAGACACCTGAAAAATGCTGACGCGAACATTCGGAATACTACTCAGCGCCGCCACAATGTGCGCCCAAGTCCAGCCGCCACCAGCGCCATGGCGAGGCGCGGGACCAACACCCTGCACGGGATCCGACGGCGGAATCTACCAATGCCCACCCGCGCTCCGAACCCTCGCGATCCGCGCCGGCCGCCTCTTCGACACCAAGACCGGGCAGATACTCACCAAACAAATCATCCTCATTACAGGCGAGCGAATCACCGAAGCCGGACCCTGGAGCGGAATCAAGATCCCAGCCGGAATCCAAATCATCGATCTCAGTCAAGCCACAGTCCTGCCCGGCCTGATCGACGCCCACACGCACATGTTCAACACGCGCGGACCGAACGCGACCACGGAAAGCTCCATGCTCATCGCCGTACAGAATGCGCAAGCGGATCTCCGGGCGGGCTTCACGTCGGCGCGCGATATGAGTTCCCATGGGAACGGATACGGCGACGTCGAAATCCGCAACGCCATTAACGAGGGCCGCTTCGATGGACCTAGATATCAGGTGTCCACGCTCGGCATTGTTTGGGGCGCGTTTCGAAACCCGGCAGTTCCGGAGAACCCGCTGGCCGCCAAAATCGTAAGCTCCATCGACGACGCCCGCGCAGCCGTGCGCGAGGAGATCAAACACGGCGCCGATTGGATCAAGCTGTATCCCGCCGGAGCCTACTCGTTCACCGCGACAGGCCAGGATCAATATCAGGTGACCTATCCCCTGCCCGTCTTGCAGGCGCTGATCGACGAAACCCATCGCCTCGGCAAGAAAGCAGCCTGCCACGTCTACGGAGGCGAAGGCCAAAAAAATGCCATCATCGCCGGCTGCGACACCATCGAGCACGGCTTCGGGCTGAATCAGGAGCAGCTTAATATGATGGCGGCAAAAGGCCTCTACTACGACCCGACGCTCGTCCGCTACACCGAGCCGTACATGGACGATACCGACGCCCGAAACACCGGAGGCAAGTATCGCATCATCCCAATCTTCGAAAAGGCTGCCTCAATGGCAGCCGCCACCAAAGGAATCAAAGTCATGATGGGCAGCGGAGCCGACGGTTCCACCTACGCACATGGAACACAAGCACTCGACTTCGAGGCGCTCGTAAAGCGCGCAGGTCTAACCCCGGCCCGCGCGATTCAAGCAGGGACCACCATCAACGCCGAAGCGCTGGGATGGCAGGATCGAATCGGCTCAATCGACAAAGGAAAATATGCGGACCTGATCGCAGTTTCCGGCGATCCACTGGCCGACATCACCGAACTGCAGCGAGTTAAATTTGTAATGAAAGGCGGAAAGATCATCAAGAACGAAATAACCAAATAATATGGCCCACGTCTTCATCTGGGCCATCACCGCCGCCACCATTTTACTCATCCTCACCAGACCCAAACAAATTCCAGAGGCCGTCTGGGCCGGTTCCGCTGCATTGCTCCTGGTCGTCTGCCGCCTCATTTCCCCTGGTGACGCGCTCGCCGCCGTCGGACGCGGCACGGACGTTTATCTTTTCCTGACCGGAATGATGGTGCTCGCAGAACTGGCCCGCTATGAAGGCTTCTTCGATTGGCTTGCGGTCATCGCAGTCAAAATCGCCAAGGGGTCGCCGTCGCGGCTCTTCGCCATGGTCTACGCAGTGGGAACCATCGTCACAATTTTTCTGTCCAACGATGCCACGGCCGTAGTCCTCACGCCGGCAGTTCTCGCGGCGCTGAAAAAAGCCCGCGCCAAGCCGCTTCCCTATCTTTTTATATGCGCGTTCATAGCAAACGCGGCCAGTTTTGTTCTACCGATTTCAAATCCCGCCAACCTTGTGGTCTACGGTTCCACGATGCCGCCACTCGGAACCTGGTTCAAATCATTCGGACCTCCGTCGCTGGTTTCCATCACCGTTACTTTCGCCGTTCTCCGGTTCGCGATCCGAAAGGATCTCAAAAATAAAATTGAGACTCGCGTCGATCAAGTGAAACTCTCACCCGCAGGAAAGCGAGCGGCCTTCGGCATCGCAGGAGCGGGCATAGCGCTGATTCTCGCTTCGGCCTTCAACATCGACCTCGGACTTCCCACATTCCTGGGTGCAATCGCAGCCACCGGTTTTGTAACTCTGGAGGATCACCAGGCGCCGCGCGCCATCATAAAAGATATCTCGTGGAGCATACTTCCATTAGTCGCGGGCTTATTCGTTTTAGTCGAGGCAACGAACCAGGCAGGCGCACTCGCGTGGAGCCAACGGGCGCTTCAGCAAGCTGCGAACGCAGGCCCCGCATTCGGCAGTCTCTCAGCCGCATTCGGAGTGGCGCTGCTGTCCAACATCGCGAACAATCTTCCCGTAGGACTCGTAGCGGCAAGCGCCGTTCACTCCGGAGCCGTCTCAAACCTGATCACAAACGCAGTCCTGATCGGCGTGGATCTCGGACCGAATCTTTCCATCACCGGTTCGCTCGCAACCATTCTCTGGCTGGTCGCCCTGCGCCGCGACGCCGAGGATATCAGCTTCTGGCAATTTTTAAAAATGGGCCTGCTAGTCATGCCACCGGCACTGGCACTATCGGTGGTAGCATCTTGGGCCGGATCTCTCCTGGCGATTTGACAACGAATCCCCATTCATCTTAATATGGCGTGTGACGACAGGTTGTGATGCGTAATAACAATCCAGCAGGTAAACCGCTGACCGAGCCGGTTCTGTTGATCCTGATGAGCTTGGCGGACAAACCCCGCCACGGCTACAGCCTGATGAAGGACATTGAATCTCTCAGCAATGGCCGCGTCCAGCTGAGCACCGGAACTCTCTACGGAGCCCTCCGCAGACTTCTGGAGGATCTTTGGATCGCGCGTTTCGAGCAAGATGACACCTCACGAGAGAAACAAGCCTACAAGCTGACTCCTGCGGGCCGTCGACAACTGCAAGCGGAGTTGGAGCGGATGAGACAACTGACGCGCGCAGCAACGGCGCGCCTCAGAACGAGAGAGGCATGACATGGATTTGCGGCGAGCCCACCGAACTCTGCTTCGGCTGTACCCGAGCGATTACACCGCGCTCTTCGCCCTGGAGATGCAGAATGCCTTCGATCAGGCGGCTGAAGAACGCCGGCTGCAATCCAGCCCGGTTTTCGTTCGTTTTCTGCTGGGCGAGTTCATTGGTTTATTAATCGGCGCCGGCGCCGAGTGGATTGCCAAGTTCACTACCGACAGCTCGGTCAGGGGCCGCTGCCTGCCTGACTTACGCATGATGCGTCCTCCTGGCGTCCCTCGGGAATTATGGTTCGCCGCGACGTGCCGGAACGCTGGTCAAGTTTCCCTGCCGGACGAAGTCCTGGAAGCGCAGGACAGGATATCGATGCTGATCCGTCGCATGGTACACGCGATCGCCAATCACGATTTTCCGGGTGCACGCCGCTATTCAAACGAGGAACGCCAGGCGCGCAACGAGCTTCGCCGGCTCCAAGAAAAATACAACATCGACGATAACGGATGCTCGTAGGACATTTCGCCGTTGGTCTGGCAGCAATACGCGTGGAACCCACGGTCTCCATCGGAACGCTGGTGCTGGCATCCATGATGGCTGATCTTCTCTGGTGCATTTTCCTGATCATTGGAATCGAACATGTGCAATTCAAGCCCGGCATCGGGGCAGCAAACTACTTCAGCGCCTCAGATACTGTCATGAGCCACAGTTTGTTGATGGACGGGGTATGGGCCGGTTTGCTGGCGGCGGCTTACTTTTTGAAAAGGCGCAACCCGCGTGGAGCATGGGTCATCTTCGGAGTTGTTCTGAGCCACTGGCTGCTCGATTGGATCAGTCACCGGCCGGACATGCCCCTCAGTCCGGGTGTGCACAGATACTTCGGATTGGGCCTGTGGAGTTCCATCCCTGCTGCTATCACGGTCGAAGGTGGCTTCTGGCTCCTGGCGATGATCCTTTATGCGCGCGCTACCCATGCCAGGAAACGTACTGGCGTTTACGTATACTGGACCGTCGCCGCTGTCCTGACCCTGGCGTGGTACAACAATCTCGCCGGGCCGCCACCTCGCGATCCCCATGTGGCACCCGTTGCCAGTTTCCTCTTTTTTTCCTTGGCGGTCGCGTGGGCCTACTGGATGAACCGGCTCCGCCCCTGCCTGGGCACAACCGGTTGACCGAAGTCGCTCCGCTCGACCCCGAACGGCTCTGCATTGGGCTTCCCGCGACTCTTGTGCATCGAGTCATACGGCGGACCCCTTCTATACTACGGCGGTGAAGATCAGCAAATATCGTTTAACTCCACCTGTAGAAAGTTCCGGAGGTTTCTCATCGAGACGCATGGCTGACGGTCGCCTTCACCCACATATTCCTGCGGACGAGGCAAACATAAACCGTAGCTGATATTTGCTAACGGCCGTAACCAGTCGAGGTCCAATATATCGAACGTCGATGGGTATACCGAGTCCGGAATTCCTTAAAGGTACTCTTGACATGCTGATTCTTCGGACCTTATGCCGGGGCCCCAACCATGGCTACGGGATCGCCCTGCATATCCCGCGCACGTCGCAAGACGCTTTTAAGGTGGGGGAAGGTTCGCTCTATCCCGCTCTGCAGCGTCTGCTGGTCAACGGCTGGGTGCAGGCCGAATGGGGAGTCATCGACACCAACCGGAAGGCGCGCGTTTACCAGATCACGGCTGCAGGAAGCAGCTTGCGAAAGAGGTCCGCGATTTCGATTTTGTCTTGGCTGCCATCGCGCGTGTCATGGAGGGCGTATGAGATTCTGGAACCGCTTTCGATTGCGGACGCGTGGAGCCAGCCTGCACCGCGAACTCTCCGACGAGATTCGCCTGCACCGCGAAATGCTGCAAGAAGAATTCATTCGCGATGGCATGCCGCCCCCGGAGGCCGCGCGCGGCCGCGCAACAATTCGGCAACAGCTCCTCCGCCGCCGATCTAAGCCGCGACGAATGGACCTTTCCCCGTTTTGACGCCATCGCCAGAGGCGTGCGCTTCGCCTTCCGCCTGATGCTCCGCCATCCGCTGCTCACCGGCGCGGCGGTGCTCACGGTTGCCTTCGGAGTCGGCGCCAATATCTCTATCCTGAGCATCCTGGAGACCGTGCTGCTCAATCCTCTTGGCATGCCGCACACCGATCGCGTGATGGCGGCGCGCGTCCATATCGACCGCCTGCATATGAAGAACTCTGCGGCCTCCGCCGCGGATTTTCAGGACATCCAGGGTCTCTGCGATGTTTTCTCTACCGTTGCCGCTGCCGAAGTCCGCGTCTGGACCTACGAAGCGGACGGACAGGCAGTACGGATGTTGGGCCAGGCGGTGACGCCCGAGTTCTTCACCGTATTTTCCGCACCGCCCGCCGTCGGCCGCTTCTTTACGGCGGACGACCGCGAAAGCGTGGTGCTGACGTACAGCATGTGGCAATCGCAGTTCGGCAGCGACCGGAATGCGCTCGGCAGCACACTCTCGTTGAACGGCAAGCCCTACCGCGTTCTGGGAGTGAGGCCGGCTATTCGAAAACGTATCGGTTACGTACAGATTCCTGCGACGAGGCACATTCTAAGGCAACACTGAGGCGGGATTCGCTTGGGAGGGAAGGCATAGAACCGTTCAGTATATCCACATGGCCGAACGGGTGAATACAATATGGTTCGTCGTGTCTTTCACGTAAGGGATTTGGAGGGTAAGCGGCCTTTAATAACTCAGTACCGGTGTAACGGCACGAAATCACGTTTAAACACCGGTACCAAAGGACGCCCGAACTTCTGCGGTTAGTTGTGGAGGATTTGGTTAGGAACCAGCGGCCGCGAGGGCGCTGCTTACTTTACCGAAAATGGTCGTGATCTGCGCGGCAACACCCGGCATGATCGCGCCAGCGGCGACCGCGACAAAGCCGGCCATCAAAGCATACTCGATCAGATCCTGTCCGCGAGCATCCTTCATCAATCTGAGTTTCCAAATGAGCTTCATTAGTTTTCTCTCTCTCTCTCTCTCTGCACTTTTTGAACGTGTGATACGACAGCTTCGAACTGATAGTACCAACCTGTGAGCCGGGCTACCATCAGCACAACCGCTCCAAAGACCGGGTAAATCAACCCAGGTCGCGTGGCCCAAACAGGGTGATAGCAATCGTACAAGTCTCTTATCGGCACGGGTCAGTCCAGTGCATTCACAACATTTTGTAATTCAATCTCCAATGTTTGCAACGCGGGCAACCAAAAATCGCCAAAAACCCCTGTCTGCCATGCCAGTATCGGCATAGGAGAAGGAAAAATGGCTACTGCAGCACAAGTAGCAGCAAACAGGGAAAATGCGAAGCGTCCCCGCACGCTGCCCGAAGAAACGAAGGAATCGCTCAGAACCCGAGCTCTCAAGCACGGACTCACGAGCAAGAGAGACGTCGACACCGTTCTAAAAGGCGAAGACAAACAGGAGTTCGAGACAATCCTGAACGCCCTGCTCAGCGAGGCGACGTTAGGCACCGCCCAGGAAATCCTGCTCATCAAAATGCAGGCCGAAAGCTTCTGGAAATCCCAACGGGCCGGCCGCATGGAAGCAGGCGCAATGGATACCAGTCTCTCAGTCGTGCAACTCATGGACAAAGTACCCATGGATCTCACCGAGGAAGGCTTCGGAGCAGCCCTCGCCATCGCCTAT
>Ga0105237_10005912_pt1 | contig 13721 bp, 16 predicted proteins | sample KBSC24metaG_FD_81520 | JGI IMG/M metagenome (GOLD analysis project Ga0105237, IMG submission 81520) | Corn rhizosphere microbial communities from Kellogg Biological Station, Michigan, USA - KBS C2-4 metaG | ecosystem: Host-associated > Plants > Roots > Rhizosphere > Soil | place: Michigan, USA...
ATCCTGTGGCTACTGGTATGGGCCTTTCTCAATATGGTGATGGGTACTCGGCAAGTAGTTTTGCAGATTGCTTGAGAGGAAATGTAGCCTCGCGGAATCAATAGGCAAAGACTTGTTTTTTGAACATTGGTCTGCTACATGAGCGAAGATACCCTGTGAATTGCACTCACCATAAAACTATTTAACACCCCCGTCCATAGGTGTTAGCGGAGATTCAACATTAATTCCGTGGGTACGAAATACTGCCCGAATAGGTGTATTTATGTCGTGACATTGAATTTGACACAGTACGAGCACCTTCTTGTAGTATTAGCCCTTATTATTTAAGAATGATGACGTTCTAGGATGGACTTGGTGGCACTTTAAATACGATGAAGGGTTAGCGCCCGTTTAGCCGCAGCACTACCACCATCGACGACTGCCAGATTAGAGGTTGACATTCCTAGAATTAACGAGCGGTGCGGGTATCACTTGTCAGGTGTTTGTGAGTAAACAATGAGTTTAGGTGCTAGCTATCACCCTAACCCCCTGGGTACCTAGGCAGGTAAGTGCGTGGTGGTACATGAAGGAAGATGCCCCAGTCTCGCATCAAAGATCACATCTCGGCCGAACCGAGTTTGAGCCGATGGGGTTGAAGAGGTCCGTATAGACTATCTAACACGCGACCAAATGTACAACAAACATAAACCTTTGCTTATCTCCAACACAAACTCCGGTTCGGTGCTCCAGCGCAAATCTTCTGAGTCTCGCACATTCAAGCCTTTAAAGTCCAAGCATGTTCATAATATCCGCCTGTCCACCAACGGACAAACAAGTCTTCTGGCCCAACAGGGTTACTGTTTCATATGGCTTCTTGATCTAGGTCAAGTATACCCTGTATCCAACCATATGTGCGGGATAGCCGTTGACCGATAGATCTAGCGATATAAAATGGAATCTTAGAGGACGGATGCGGCTCGTGGACATGCACGCCTCTTCTGACAGTGCCCATTGTTGGAGTGAATTGCCAAACTGAGCCGTATAGTTTCTCAGCCTCGAAATTGAGTAAAGTCATAGTGTGAAGGAAATCCTTCCATGGGATCTCCCCACGTTGGTCACATGTAGAGTGACTGTGGAAAAGTGCGGCCAGAACCTTTCGGGCTCTCGTACTAAAAACAATGCGCGTGGCTCTTTTATCGTTGACGTCAATTCTACCCGGATCTTCATTCGTCTTGATTTCGTGGGGGTGGTCCAGACAGCGAGCTGCGTCTGTTGAATTCGGTGTTCCTCTGGTCTTGACTTTGATCTTCGTGATCACTGGGTTAAACGATCGAGAGTGTGGATGGATGGAGCCACTGCGAGCAAGGGGCCCATTTGCATCAACGGCTGCTCCAACGAATTTGGGTTTGACCGAACATTTTTCTGGAGGAATGTAATCTGGTGTCCGTCGGACCTCGCGAATATTACTGACACAGTGAGCCTTGAACAAGGAAGCAAGACTATGTGGATATCTGGTGCGAAAGTAGACCTCAAGCTTTCCCCAGAGTTCGTCAAGATTCGCTTCTGCTTGTTGCATTGCTTGAACCTGTGTAGCACTGTACGCCTTCTCAATAGGGTAGTAGAATTTCTTGCTCCTGGGGTTAACGAGGTCGTTAACACTGAAGGGCTTTGGTTGTTGGAGGACGTTTATCATGCCTTCGATATTTGATGCTGGGTGTCTAGGCTCTCTGTGCTGTTGCGCTCGATGATGAATGAACAGAGGCATCCATGGATAAAAGTTATCTAATTGTTGTGCAATCTGCGTGATCAGAACTAGATCAGAGAATATTTTAGCCACAAAAGAGGAGAAAACATTATTCTGCGCAGGATCGTGATCTAGATAGTATTGTATTTCGATGATCGTGCCATATGATGCTGCCATCGAATCTTTCTGATGTGCAAGGTGGTTCACTAGAACGAGTAATGGCTCGAAGGAGCTTTTACGGTTCTTGGCGCTCTTAATGATGATACCAGCGTCAAAGCCCGTCCCCGATTTGTGGGGGCATCTCGAAAAACGGGCGCTCATTGGGTGTGAGCAAGCCAAAGCAACAATGAATCGTTGAACCATCCCTAGACATAGACGGCCCAGAGTACTGTACACCCTAACGAGATGCTTCTCAAACTTCTCAGGAAGACGTCGTTGAGGATCGAGGATTCCGTCGCTTCGGTTAATTTGCGAACGTAGCATGCTGAGCAGGCGATGAAGCTTGTTCCAAGACAACAGATCCTCATACGCGCAAGCGACAGCGGTAGATAGGATCCGATCCCATGCGGAGGAGTCATTCTGATTCAGGTGGCTTTTCCCATCAGAGTCGCGGATAACCTCTGCTCTGTGGTCATGATAGTCTGATAGAACAGATGAGAAATAGCCAGGATCTTCTCTCATTTCCCAGATGTGATCTTCTGCAGCATTTCTCCTTGCTTCGAGCAGCGTCAGAAGTCGTGTAATATCCAGATTTGTAGGCAATCGGTAGGGTTCTTCAGCCACGATTGTTGATAGTTGAATGTGCGAGATACCGTCATCCGTAGTCAGAGGCGGAGGCTGTGGCTGAGCTGGAATTTCGAGATTCAGAATCTCATCTCTCGAGAAATCTTTGAGAATTTCAGCGCAGCATTCCACCAAGAAGTCAAGGATCCTGCTCTGCAGTTCGAGTACGAGTAAACCGTGGCCGGGCTCGAACTGAAGTGTTTGTCCGACAGTCCCAAAGACGACCCCCTCATCGTCCCAGTGCACAAGTCGCCCATAGCTCTCTACAGTGAGCTGGCCTGCCAGATACATTGTGTAACAGTGAAGATAGCCGGTTGGAATCTCTGAACTGTGCCTTCCTAATTCGCACGTCCTGAGATCTGAATGGGCGAAGACATGTGGTAAGTTGCGACCACGAGCGTTGAGGAAAAGCAACAGAGTCTTGCCTTTTGCAAGGTCCTCCAGGTTGATTTGCGGACACTTGAAAGCAGCATCATTCCTAGCTTTGACGAAGTTTGCGAACTGTGGCTTCCCTCTATTTTTGCAGCAATGACAGTAGCCGTTTTCCAACAAACGCATTAGGATTTGATGATCTGGACGATGAGGATAAGGGATATTTGGAAACGCCGAAAGCAAGACCTTTTCCCGTTGTAACTGGGACTTTTTGTTCCATCTACGCCGGATGGTTTCTTCATGGCGATCGAGGATCTGATGGAGCTTGTTCCAGGAATTGAAGACAGCCCTTGAAAGTGTGCTTGCTTGTTGCTCAACCTCTGCAAGGCTGGGGTACGATGCTGGTAAGATCATGGTAGGGAGCTCTTTCTTGAACTGGCTGAAAAGGTCTTCAGGGTTGCCCTTGTATTTCTTCAGCATGTGGCACGTGGCCCAGACATCGTTTGGGTCCCGCAGGTTCATCTTCAGATGAGTCAGATCGTTTGGAGTCAGACAGGAAGTTTCCGAACACCTTGTGCGTCATGCGTCCCAGCTTAAGGTATGGGATTAAGGGGTTAGGGAGAGTGCACAGGTTCTTGTCGCGATGACGCAGAAGGGATGAGTACGGTGGGGTTTCGGGCTTCAGTGGTCTTCACGTTGTTGCTTCTAACCACAATTGAGCAGGGTGTCTGGATAAAATCGTATGAAGCAGAAGCGGTAAGATCCCGACGTACCTATCAGTATGGGGTCGGTAGGTACCTATACCTTGGCGCGAGACACGTGCTTCTAGTCTTTGAGGAAGGCACCACTCCGGACAACCTTCCTAGATCACACTGGCAGTGTGAGCTGCGACGGTCCATCCCTGGTACAGCTTTACTCATATCAAGAACTTGGGGGAACATGAGGAGTGTTGGACACCACTTCGGCCTCAACCATCCCAGCGTGAAGTAGTAAGATACCAAAAGTTGATATTTATACCTGACCTTGTAGAATGGCCGCGAATAAATGTTGGCAAAGGGCATATTAATAGGAATCCCTTTTCAAGACACAATGCACAGGCGTTTCTCCATGGGAGAAGAATCCAATTTGTTGTGGCAGAAGCAAGACAAAGGACCCAAGCTGCAGTCACGCCAAAAGAAACAAGAAACTGTCAATGAGATATTGACTGGAGACATGCTGATGCCTGCAGTCTGCTGGCAATGCAAGAACTCAAAGTCCAGCAACTCATCATATGCTGAAAGAAATGGATATTAGTTGGATGCTCAACAGGTGATTGTGACCACCCCAACCTGCACAAAGCGGTTACCCTATGGCATAACAAACTATCACTAACAATTCCACCACTCTTGCAGGGCGACATACCTGATTTTATCGCTGGTGATATAGTAGACACCCATGTCAAATTTAAGGAAACATGGCCTCCTCCGAGATCCCTGGAGAAGAACAGGGTCAGAATAAGGAAGCATTGCGGTCAGGCCCCGCGCATATAACTGAACCTTCGAAATGACGGCGCGAGCCTCCGTGGTTTGACTTTACGAAGCCGGGTCATTTGACTTGTGGTGGAAAAAAAAAATTCAGTTGCACAACATCTCACGGGTGAACAATGGTAGTAGTCTCCGAATGGTGTAGAGTAATTTTGACGCGGAATATTGAAGAATCTATGTTCAAGGATGTAGATATGTGTAGCCTATCTTTAAATACTGCTTAGTTAGCAGTATTTCAGGGTAGGTGAATGGCCATGCATGGCTAGCCTTCGGCAATAATTTCTGGGGTAAGGGAAGGCAATCGGTTAATTCCAGAGGTGTAATGGCACCGGACCGCGGGTTGTGTTATCGGTAGCTCGGATATCCAGAGTCAATGGAATTTCTTAAGACCTTCCAACAAGGCAGGACAAGCCAGCTCGTTAGTGATGCATAGCTCTGGCTCTTGCGTTTGTAGATTGAAGTGGTGAGTGTCTGCGAACGGCATGGTTCGACCTAGCTTCGAACGGACCGTTACCCGTCCAGGTTAAAGGCGGAGGCCTCTTGAGTCACAGGTTTGGATTATGGAGATAGCTTGGAAACATTCTCTGGACCATGGGCAGGAGGTGGGAGTTGACCGGCGAGGCAAGCTTGTGATCTTCACGGTCAGGGCTTGAAAATCTCCCGTTGAAATGTCAGGTGGAAGAGCTTCATGTTGATTTCTTCAAGCGCACGGATGTAAATTGCTAGCATTCAGAGTCTTCTGTGTTTATCATAGAGCCTGAGTTGGTTATAGAGAAGATGAAGGTTAGCAAGCATGATTGATGTTTGGCTAAGCTTCAGGCAATGACTTTGCCAAGACTTGGGTAGATTATTTGGTTCATATACGTCGTGGCAAATGCTTCGACGTATTTGTCCCACAGGCTTCATCCATTTTTTGCTCTTGCTTCTCGCCACGCATACCAACCACCATGAGCATTATAACAGAGGATTAATTATTCGCCTTAATCGCGAAACGGTCAGGTATCAATATGGCAGATCTCAACATGTTGTCGGATTCCACCTCAAATGCTGTGGAATCTCGATGTCTTCAGGCCTTCACCCACCCTCTGGCGAGCTTGAAAACATCCATGGGGGAAGAACACCATCAGTGCATACGTACGAAGTGATTGACATTCACCCGTGGCAATAATATACGGATACGACGACCAATAAGCGGTCTGAAGACGATGGAGCGATCAAACGGTAGGTCTCGCCAATCACGAGGGCAATTTCGCTCAGAAATCCTGGTGCCTGGTTATATGCATACAAAGGACTGCCACCCCATCTTGGCATCTAGACTATAGATTCCGTCCTCTTTTCGCATTCGATGCGTGCTTTGAATGTCACTGTTAACCCTAGACAGCAAGTATGACTCTTAAGATGGAAACCGCAGATGTACAGCTCGAGCTAAAGTCCACTGTGTCAAAGGACGGGACCAAGCTCGCATATTATAAGCTTGGCCATGGACCAGGGTTGATAATCCTTCATGGGGCAATGCAATCTGGACTCAGTCACAGTGAACTTGCGTTCTTTCTTTCGAAAAGCTATACATGCTATCTTCCTGACCGTCGAGGGAGGGGCAAGTCTGGACCTTCTGGCAGCGACTACTGCCTTCTTAAAGAGGTCGAGGATGTCGAAGCATTACAATCGACGACCGGGGCAAAATACGTGTTTGGAGTCAGTTCCGGGGCTGTGATAGCGCTGAAAGCTGCACTTGTTGCACCGTCCTCACATCTAGAGCGAGTTGCAGTCTTCGAGCCGCCTTGGTGGCCAGATTGTCTAATCGAAGAGAGTACCGCATGGGTCAGTCGCTACGAGGAGGAGCTGAGTCGTGGTGACATTGCGGAAGCTTTGACAACTGCGTAAGTTACATTTATATACACTGCAACCCATTACTCGACCATCCACTCCTTCCCAGATAGCAGGCTGCAACAGTCGATTTGCAACTCGGCGCATAAGCGATGCTTTTCCAGGCAGTGGACACGATGTACCAGAGCCTTGCAAATATTTGCCAAGATCTAAAGCACTTTAGTTTTCTTTTCTGTTGAATGACACTAATGTTACTGGCTAGAATGCTTGGTGTGAAAATGGGGCCGCCCCTTTTTCAATCAAAGTACTTCCCCAGACCAATCCTAGTCCTCCTTTCGAAATTATTGATGAAAGCGGACAAAGCTGCCATGGTGAAGAAATCAGCAAGAGGAGGCTCTTCTCAGGACCCTACGTATGATCGTCCGACCTTTGAGGAGCTTGCACCCACCCTGCGAAATGATATTAAAGTAACGAGTGAGATGTTTGGGGAGAAAAACCTCGATACCTTAGCAGAGATCGATAAGGATTTGTTCATCATCGGCGCAAGCCGGAGTCCTGACTATCTGAAGAATTCAGTACGCATGCTAAAGAAGCTTCTTCCACAGTCCATGTTCGTGGAACTCCAGGGGTATGACCACGGAGTGACCGGAAACAAACCATACCACGGAGATCCAGACATTGTTGCTCGAGAGCTGCGACGGTTTTTCTCTGTAGAGGAGGAAGGGGAAATATAAAGGCAAGAAGATTGCTTGATTCAAGTTTTTTCACTTGGCGATCAGACCACCATCTACAACTATGCTCGTGCCACACACAAAGTCACTCGCCCTACTAGCCAGGAATATGATCGCCCCACGGAAGTCTTCCGGCAACCCCCAACGACCAGCCGGTGTCCGACCGACGATGTACTCCGAATATACCGGGTCATCAGTATACACCTTGGTCATCGCAGTCTTGATATACCTATAAACTCAGTCAGCCCTCGATACCAAATTGAACTAGCAAGAGGAGGGAAATTTTCATACCCAGGGCAAATGCAATTAACGTTGATACCCTTGGATGCCCATTCATTACTCATGGCCTTTGTCATTTGCAGCACACCTCCTTTCGTGCAAGCGTACGCAGCGATGTTGATGTTACCAATGAAAGAAATGATTGACGCAATATTGATGATCTTCCCCGGCCGTTTCAGCTCGAGGAGTCGTCTTCCAACCTCCTGAGCAGCCACAAACGACGCCTTCAGATTGATTGAGAATACCTTTTCTCATTGTTGGTCAGTTCATGCCCAACAAGGGGACAAACCCGCTCTCAAAGCACATGATTACTCACCGCATCGATATTCTCATCCGTGAAATCCTCTACCTTCGCTCTCCTATTGATGCCTGCGCAATTCAGCAAGATATCCGGCGTGAAACCGCTCTCCCAGATCTTAGCGAAGCAGGCCCTCAGCGCCGGTGAGTCGGCAACATCTGCTTCAAACACTTTCAAACTACGCCCACAGGCCTTTATCCCCTCCTCCAATAGCGATGCCCTCGGGTCATCCTTCATCTGGATCGAGACGATGTCCGCACCTGCTTCGGCGAGCGCAATCGCCATTGAGAGACCTAGACCCCCTGTGCCGCCCGTGCAAATAGCGGTTTTCCCATTCAGTGAAAACAACTCCGTGACGCTCGGCAGTGTGCCCTCGCCCATCTGGTTGATCGACGCCATTGTTTCGCTAGGATTCGTTCTACGCAATACTTCTATCGGATCCTCGTAATGTCCCTAAGCCTGTACTTATATGTCGTTCCCGACAGAACACAAGTAGGTCCCTACGAAGAACCCAGGGAAACATATGGCCCGATGCACTTATCTACGTGACCCGACCTGGCCTTCCCCAAATCCAGATCGGTAGGCCATGTTTGCTTCTGTCCTACTAACCGAGGCGCCACGCAGTAAGCTTAGTACACCCCATTACTACATAGCCAGTTGTAACTGGACACATGCTCTGGGGTTCCGTAATTCCGATTCCCTGGCAACGCGATCTGAGCTACACCAAGTCTACTCCTCGCCCGTCTCCCTCGGCCCTTTCTCCGCATTGCTGCTCAGATGTGGAGTGAGGAGTCGAAACCTAATCAATGTAGTTGCCCGAGTCGGAATGCATTTGTTGGTGCCCTCATCTGCGACCTACGAGTACGAGGAGTACCTAGGTAAATTGGGGAGGAGGGACAACCACCGACCTAGGTATCATACGCAATAAGATTGACCGCAAAGCTCTGGTGCAAAATATTCCGCAAATATTCTAATAGAACTGTACTAGATAACACTGCAGGCATGGGTCGTCTCGACGGAAAGGTCATCATTGTGACAGGGGCAGGGGCAGGCTTTGGGCGAGGTGTAAGTGAAGAGGAAACAGTTGTATTCAATTGCTATAAACCCCCATTGCAGCAGAGTCTATCCACAAGCTTCTAGTTACCGAGAATCTAACCACAATCCTCTCGACCAGATCGTGCAAAAGCTCACAGCGGAAGGTGCATCCGTACTCGGAGTCGACATTAACGCAAAGGAGAACGAATCCACCGCGGCGTCATGCCCAAGCGGCAGCTGCCACGCGTTCGCGGCCGACATCACATTGGAAAGCTCATGGCGAGAGATCCTATCCACCGTGCTCTTGAAGTTCTCGAACCGGCTCGACGTGGTCGTCAACTGTGCTGGCGTAGTGCACATCGCAGCGCCGTCGCATGAAGTCCCCGAAGATCAGTTCGACCTCATGTTCAAGGTGAATGTCAAGCCACTGTATCTGAGCACCAAGGTCATTGTACCGTGGTTTAAGGAGAATAAAGTGGCTGGGTCGTTTGTCAATTTGAGTAGTATTAGTGAAGCCAGGCCGCGACCAAACTTAGTGTGGTACGCTGCGAGTAAAGGGGCTGTGACGGTGGTGAGTGTCTCATCCTTTCTTTGTGCTGGTGTCGTAATCTATGAGCGGATCCCTGCTGACGGTTTGCGTGCCTTTTCAGACGACAAAAGGTCTGGCTGCAGAGTATGCCGTGGATCAGATCAGGTATAATTGTATTCGTCCCGCCGTGGGCGAGACTGCGATGTAAGCGAAATCCTGTGTCGAGCTAAATGATGCTATCTAATTGCAATGCAGGCTCGCGCGTGTCCTCGGTGGACAAGCCACGCCCGAGGGCCGGAAAAAGGTCCTTGAAACAGTTCCATTAGGACGAGTGTGCCAACCATCCGATGTGGCTAACATGGTATGTTTCTTAGCTTCCGATGAGGCCAGTTATATCACCGGTGCTGCTTTTGATGTCGATGGAGGTAGAGGGGTAAGTTGATTCGTCAGGTATACGCAGAGAAGTAGTTAGGCTCTTTCTTCAAATATGAACCGGTAATTTGATCATCTTTGTACAGTGTAGTTCCTCCAAATGGAATATTTTACAAGGAAATCTCGCCTTTCCACATTGCGTCGGAAATGCCTAATTTCTCGACGACATTCTGCCATCTTGGACCACCCCTGTCCTCTCTTCTCAAATATTTGAGCAATTTCTGCCTCCTGTGGACCAACAGTCTCAGATTTCGCTTATTTTGCTTGTCGGAATGGTGCAGGTTGTCAGCGAGCACGTTGATCTTGGCGGTGAGAATCGCTATCTGGACCTCGGAGGAGCCAGTGTCTGGACCGACCCTCTTACGAGATGCAGGAAGGGATGAGTCTTTGGTGTGAACCTTCGGTGGAAGGCCTGAATCGGTGTTGTGTCGACCAAATTCCTCTATACATCGGTCAATATTAACCCTCAAGCGGTCCTTGCTACTAGAGTTGTCCAACGCGGCAATAGCTTGAAGCGCTTTCGAGGCATTATCATGGGATTCCGCATGGGCCTGAAGGGCATTTGCATGGGTCTCCTCGGCCTTGTCATCGACCTTTACTCTGGAAGGAACTGGTTCAGATAACCATTTCGAGTACTCCAAGGACTTTGTCATGTCTTCCGGCTTGAGGAAGTAGTTCAGATGAGATTCTCGGAGACTCTCTGGAATAGCTTTGGAATGTAGTGAATCGACGAAAGGCGTTGGTCGGGATCGGATAGGACTGCCAACAGCAGCTTGACGCTCTATGAGCAGGACTCTTTGTCGCGCCAAATTTGCTGATTTGCGTTGTCGTGCTTGCGCCAGTCGGTACGGGTCAATGTGCCTCTGTGTTTTGTGTTTCTTCGCTCTCTTCGCCTCCAAAGGGATGGTAGTTGAAAATAGGCATGTAGAACATTTTGAGAAGACCTCGCCCCGGGAGGAAGCTGGCAAGTTCTGGAGAAGAGTTGTCACTGGCAAAGCTGTCAGGGGTAGGTTCGGGGTTCGGGGCTGGAATTACTTACAGTTGAATATGCCGCTCGAGATAGTAGGACCTGTGCGAGGAGGCATTTTGTGAGTCTGCAGTGTTTGATGGAGAAGATGCCGGGTTAGAGGTAGTAGTGCTGCTGATGCTGCTTCTGCTCAACTTTCTTCAATTGTCAGGGTCGGCTTACCTTCTTGACCTGCGGCGTGTCGCGGAAAAATAGCGCCGGTTCCGAAAATCCACTAGGCCTCTTCAGGTGTGAAATCTTGGCATGCCCTAACTTCCACTTTCATCGAAAAGTTCCTATTGCCCGCATCTGCTTGACCTCAATCATCGCCCTTTCTATTGATCACTACAACCTTTCCCTCCCTTACACCTCGCTCTTTGACTGCATCACACGCAACAGTCGCAAATATGGCGAGCCCAGCTAACCTCCCCCCTATCTTCAACCCTACGTCCAACGACATTGAGATGCTCCTTGCGGCGCAATGTCACCTGGGATCAAAGAACTTGCAAGTTCACATGGAACCATACCTGTGGAAGACTCGTCCTGACGGCATCAACGTTATCAACCTCTCCAAGACCTGGTATGTGATTCTTCTTTCGGAGAACATCATTTTCGCCTCAATTGGCGTTTGCTAGCTTTCAAACGGAGCCAGGAATGGTTCCAAGACTGACAGTTAGCGTAGGGAGAAGATCGTTCTTGCGGCCCGCATTATTGCAGCAGTTGATAACCCAGCTGATATTGTTGTCATCTCTGCTCGTCCCTACGGTCAACGTGCTGTCCTCAAGTTTGCCGCACACACTGGTGCCGTCGCCATTGCCGGTCGTTTCACCCCCGGTAACTTTACCAATTACATTACCCGCTCGTTCAAGGAGCCCCGCTTGATCATCGTCACCGATCCTCGCACCGACGCTCAGGCTATCAAGGAAGCTTCCTATGTTAACATCCCCGTCATCGCCCTTTGCGATACCGATTCTCCAACCGAATTCGTTGACGTTGCCATTCCCACTAACAACAAGGGTCGCCATGCTATTGGTTTGATTTGGTGGTTGTTGGCACGAGAGGTTCTCCGTCTCCGAGGTACTCTTGCTAGCCGAGAGGTCGAGTGGGATGTGGTTGTCGATCTGTACTTCTACCGCGATCCCGAGGCTGAGGAACAAAAGGATGAGGAGAAGGTGCCGGGAGCCGAAGAGACACCTGCAGCTGCTGTTGGTGGATTCGGAGAAAATGCAGACTGGACTGGAGAGCCCGGCGCTACTGCTCCTGGAATTGAGGGTGCTGCCCAAGCAGATGTCAACTGGACCGACACTGCTGGTGGTGAAGGAGACTGGGCCCAAGAGGCTGCTCCCGCTGCTGCTGGTGCCAGTGGCTGGTAAGCGGTTCATGGGAGGCCTCCTCCACACCGGCTGGATCCCAACTGTGCATTACAGTGCAAGCTTTGGCCTACCAGTCCAACACCCTACCAACTCTTCGCCCTTACCAAATACCCACAGACGTCATCACTCAAACATCCGCATCATTTCGCCATTCATTAGGTCTGAAAGTCGAAGGCGCTCATGAGGGAAAGATACTCTTCTTGGGACCATTCACTTTTCTGAGAAGGGGGAAAGCCCTGTGCCTGAGATGAAAGGGATTGTTCTTAACCGTTGCCCGGGCCTGAATGTAATGGGAAGCATGGATCTTGAGATACATGGAGCCTAGTGCAAAAAATGGCTTTAATAGAGAAACCCCGTAAAGGGTGGAAAGAAAATCTCAACATTCTTCATTCATCCAATTGATCTATGAATCTAGACTGAAGATATTGCCCTTGTACTTTTGCATATACTTGAACATCACGGGACGCCTTACCCCCAAAAGACGACGAAATTCAAACCCGACACAATCCGCAACCTCCTCTCCCCCAGGGCGCAAAGGTAATCTCTCTGCCTTGCAACGCAACCGCTCCCAGAACTGATTCCGCCTACTATTTTCCTGATTTCCATCGATGATGTCGCGACCTGCGCCCAGGTATGAAAACCTCTCCCTACAGCTCTGCTTACCTGCCTGAGGCCTGGTGGCCTAAGCATTCCGGCTTCAATTGCTTCGTTCTCCCAATTTGTCCTTGACTTCAGCGTAGCTCGACAATCAGTTGCATAAAGAATTCACACACTCTCTCGGTGGAATTCCTGACTGTTAAAGTGCTGTATCCGATCGCCAGGCTTGAAATCGGACAGACACAGTGGACACTGGCACTTACAAAAGAGCTCTGAATCGCCTAGTGGTTCCGTAGAAGCAGGAACTGTTGGGACTTGTAATGTTGCAGCTTCAACATGAGGCACCTCACCCTCGGATATGCCTAAGTCTCGCTCTGGATCAGAGTCTGAGTGAGCCTCCTGCGATGGATCCACAGCTGCCTGCTCTGCAGCCGGCTCGCTGCATTGAATGTCTTGGTTGCCAGGACATTGAAGCTCTACATCAGCAGACGGTAGCGACACCAGAGCCATAGGAGCGGCAGAACTCGAGCGAGTCAGATTAGTTCTGCCATTACCCCCAGAGTGTAAAGTTGTGGCGGCCTGATCTTGCGATAATTGTAGAAAGTGGTCATGGGTTTGTCTTGGAGCCGAGCGAACTGGAGGTAGAAGGATGTATTCTCAAGGCCAGAGATATTCGGGAATTAATATACCTTTACATTCTGTGGCGGTCCATCGCTGCCTGACGATGCGGCCCCAATGCTTTTAGATATCACTGTGTCAAAGAGCAAAGACCCATTGAGAATGGACTGTCGTTGGAAGGGGACATTGCTCATCATCCCCTTCCTCAAGGACCAAGACTGGAATACATCAATAAAGCAAAGACTTCCCCTAACGCGGACAAAGGAGTCTTAAAGAAAATAACCTTAGCGGGAGGCATTCTCGAAGGGAGCGGAAGGACTGTGATAGTCTGCTCTGGATCAGGTCGTGAGGTACTTCTTAGGCAACCACTGCACACTATGGCGTAAGTTTTAGGGTACTTTCTACGACCAGGAGCCACATAACATCCCATGTACATTAGAGGAACTAGAAGCAGGCCATGAGGGATGTGGATGATTTCAATGCAATGAATGACTTGGACCCCACTCAGCCTGGCTGTTACCCAGCTCGTTGGGGTAGCGTGGCTGGGGTTGACAAAGGCATCCAATAATGAAGTCTTTGCACTGAGCAAGGCTGA
>Ga0105237_10005913_pt1 | contig 13721 bp, 16 predicted proteins | sample KBSC24metaG_FD_81520 | JGI IMG/M metagenome (GOLD analysis project Ga0105237, IMG submission 81520) | Corn rhizosphere microbial communities from Kellogg Biological Station, Michigan, USA - KBS C2-4 metaG | ecosystem: Host-associated > Plants > Roots > Rhizosphere > Soil | place: Michigan, USA...
CCGAGCGCCAGCAGCGAGCGGATCAACGCTCGGTAGCCGGTGATGCCCGCCGCGCTGACCGGACGAGAGAACGGACGCGTCGCGCCGAGCTCGCAGCCGCCTGGGCCGCGCGCAGCCCACGCGGGAGCGCCGAACAGGTCGAGCACGACTTCAAAGCCGGCGCGTCCCTGCGCACGCGCGATGCGCTGTTGGGCGGCGATTGCCTGCAGCTGCGCGTGCATGCCCGCGTAGGCGGCGCAGGGGGCGACCGTGCGCGCACAGCCGTCCACCGGACCTTCGAGCGAAGGCGGGCGATCGGCAGCGGGCTGCAGCGCCGCCCAATTGACGAGCAGGCGCAAATAGCGAGGATGCAGCGCCGTCAGGCGCTCGCGCGCGCTCTGAAAGCGTGAGCCGCCCGACGGCGAAACCGCCGTCGCGGGCGGCCAGAGCAGATTTGCGTTGTTCTCGGTCAGCCCGAAGGCCGGACCGAGCGGCGCAGGCGCGGGCGCGCCGATCCCCCTCCTCGCGGCGGGCGGAGCGCCACATCCAGCGAAGACACCGGCGGCGAGCAGCGCCGGCGCCGCCAGCCGCAGCAAGCGCCTCAGACTGCCGAGACCTGCTCTTCCTCGGCCACGCGGAAGGACGAGCCGCAGCCGCACGCCGCGACGACGTTGGGATTCGTGACCTTGAAGCCCGCGCCCTGCAGGCTCTCCTCGTAATCGATCACCGAGCCGCGTACGAACGGCAGGCTCTCGTTGTCGACGAGCAGCTTCAGGCCGTGGCTCTCGAACACGACGTCATCGTCGCGCTGCTCGTCGAAGGCGAGCTGGTACTGAAAGCCCGAGCAGCCGCCGCCGCGAACGCCGACGCGCAGGCCGGCCATGCTCACGTCGGCCTCCTGCGTGGAGAGGAACTCGTGGACCTTTTCGGCACCCTTGTCGCTAAGCGTGATCATCTGTTCGCTCCTGTCAGAACCGCAAGACTTTCCAAAGTATAGCGCCGGCCTGCGAGCCTCATGGCGCTGCGCGCACGTGGCCCCGGAGCCGCCGCCGCGATCCTCTACGCTAGAGCGCGTGCCCTCCTCCGAGGACATCAGGCAGCGCATCGAGGCGGCGATCCCCGGCTCGCAGGCCGAGGTCGAGGACTACACCGGCGGCGGCGACCACTTCCGCGCGACGGTCACGGCCGCGGCGTTCGCCGGGCGCAGTCGCATCGAGCAGCACCGCCTCGTCTACGACGTGTTCGGCGCGGAGATCGGCGGGGCGATCCACGCGCTGTCGCTGAAGACGTGCGAGCCGCAGCAGAGCGTCGCGCGGCAGGAAAGCGCAGAGCCGAGCGCCACCACATGAGCCCCCACACCACCAGCCAGGAGCCAGCAATGTCGAGCAATCCCGTCAGAGACCTTCCGATGTCGCCCGGTCAGCCGGCGGCGCCCGAGCCCCAGGCCGAGCCGGCCGGGGAGACGAACCCGATCCGTGAGGCGATCACCGAGGCGATCGCCTCGCACAAGGTGATCCTGTTCATGAAGGGAACGCCCGAGGCGCCCGCGTGCGGCTTCTCCGCGCGCACGGTCGCCGCGCTGCAGTCGCTGGACGCGCCGTTTGCGGCCGTCGACATCCTGCCCGATCCGCGCATACGACAGGAGCTGTCGGCGATCTCCAACTGGCCGACGATCCCGCAGCTGTTCGTCGACGGCGAGCTGCTCGGAGGCTGCGACATCGTGACCGAGATGTACGAGTCGGGAGAGCTCGCGCAGGCGTTGCTGTAGCGTCCGGGCGCGCATGCCCGTCGCGGTCGCCACTGACAGCACGCATTACCTGCCGCGAGAGCTGGCCGACCGCGAAGGCGTAAAGCAGGTCAGCCTGTACGTGGGCTGGAGCGGCGAATCGGCGCGCGAGCTGGAGATGGGCGGCTTCGACGCCTTCTACGAGCGCCTGCGCACGGACTCCGAGCTGCCGACGACCTCACAGCCCTCGATCGGCGACTTCCTCGCCGTGTGGGAGCCGCTGCTGGACAGCGGCCACGACGTCGTCTCCATCCACCTCGCCGGCGGCATCTCCGGAACCTGCGAGGCCGCGCGCCAGGCGCATCAGCTGCTGAGCGAGCGCGGGCTCGGCGACCGCGTGGAGGTCCTCGACTCCGAAAGCGGCTGCGGCGGCACGGGACTGCTGGCGCTCGCGGCATGCGCGTCCGCGCGCTCGGGAGCCGACAAGGATGCCGTCGTTGCGCACGTGCGCGAGACGCGCAAGTCGCTGAAAATCTGGTTCTGCCTGGACACGCTGGAGTACCTGCGCCGCGGCGGTCGCATCGGCAAGGCCCAGGCCTGGTTGGGCGGCACGCTGAAGATCAAGCCGATCCTCTCGCTGGAGTACGAAATCATGCCCGTCGAGCGCGTGCGCACGGCCGGCCGGGCATTCGAGCGGATGGTCGACTACGCCCAGGAGCTGCACAACAGCGGCGCCGACGGCTGGGTCGTGCAGCACATCCAGGCGCCCGAGCAGGCCGAGCGCCTGATCGACCGCTGCCGCGAGATCTTCGACACCGAGCCGGTCTTCACCTCGGAGGTCGGCCCCGTGATCGGCACGTACACCGGCCCCGGCCTGATCGGCGTCGGTGCCGTGCCGCGCTCGCTCCTGGCCTGACGCGGCGAGCGACCGAGGACGCCGCCTGGCGCCGCTCAGCGGCCGCGTCGGCGGCGGCGCAGCATGCGCACGCCCAATGCAAAGCCGACGAGCGCGGCGCCGGCCGTGATCTCCGAGCGGTGGCGCTCGATGTGCCCGCGCCAGTCGGTGATGTGCGCGACCTCGCCGCGCAGGCGGTCGATCGACACCGCGAGCTCCATGCGGTTGCCCTCGATCGAGGAGCGGATCTCCGCGGGCGAACGCTGCGCCATCAGCTGCCCGCCCTGGCGGGGGTGTCGCTTGCCGAGGAGACGGTCTCGCGGATCTTCTTGGCCTCCGCGATCGCCATCTCGGGCACCGGCGGAGAGCTTTTTTTGACCGCTTTGGCGGCGAGCAGGCCGGCGAGCGCACCGAGCAGCAAGAGGATCACGGCCATGGCGAAGAAGCCCCAGAAGTAGGCGAAGTCGCCGACGGGCAGGTAGTAGTAGAGCAGCCACGCGCAGCCGACGAGCGCGAACACCAGCGCCATCACGACGAAGATTCCGGCGGCGGCTCCGACGACGGCGCCCTTGATCAGCTTGGTCGCCTTTTCGGTCACCTCCGCCTTGGCCAGCTCGATCTCCTCGCGCACGAGCACCTGCGCGCGCTCGGAAACCTCCGTGATCGCGGCGGCGATGTTGTGCGGCGCCTCTTTGGGAGGCTCCGAGGACGGCGGTGGCGGCGGGACGCTCACTCCGGCGGGTCCTCGTCGAACAGGCGTCGCCAGATCGTCGCGGCCGCCCGTTGGGCGAGGATCGTCGAGAGCGCGCCAACGCCCGCAAGCAGGCCCGACCAGACCAACCGCTTGATCATCTCGTTCTCCATCAGCGCAGGAGTCTATTGCCCACGCTGGTCTCATCGGAAACGGCGCTCGTCTCCAGGCCCCCGCAGACGGTCTCGATGACGATCCACTTGGCGCGCTCGAACTCCTCGTGGCCCTGTGGGCGCAGGTCGAAGATCCAGCCGGTGAGCAGCTGCTCGATCACGCCGTAGAAGGCCATGGCGGCGAAGCGTGCTTCGATCTCGGGCTTGAAGTAGCCGTCGGCCTGCGCCTTTTCGACGATCGCGCCGATCAGCTCATAGGCCTCGCGGATCGTGCCGATGTGCGTGTCGCCGAAGGAGTTGGCCGCCCGCGTGACCTCGACGATGATCACCTTCATCAGATCTGGGTCGTGGCTGTAGCTGTCGATGATGAACGAGGCGATCGCGCCGAGCTTCTCGCGCACCGGGAGCGGTTCTGCGTCGACGTCGCGGATCAGCTGCAGCATCACCTCCCAGCGCTCGATGAACAGCGTGTCGAGCACCTCGTCCTTGCTGGCGAAGTAGTGATAGACGAGACCGTATGCGACGCCCGCCTCGTCGGCGATGTCCGACACGCGGCAGGCGTGAAAGCCCTGGCGCGCGAACACGCGCACGGCCGCGTCGAGGATCAGCCGGCGCTTGTCCGGCGCCGCCTTCGCGCCGGCGCCCGGCGCACCTGCGCGGGCGTTGCGCGGCGACTCGCCGCCCGAGTCGGGGCCGGCGCCGTCGCCGGCTCGTGGCGCCGGTGTCCTGCTGGCGCTCATGCTCGGACCTCCTCGGGCCAGCGGTAGGCGTCTGCGCGGCGATTGGCGAGCGCGGGCAGCCGCGTGCGGATCTCCTGCAGACGCTGCAGATCGAGCTCGGCGACGATGTGGCCCTCCGCGTCGGGCGCCTGGGCGAGCACGACGCCCCACGGGTCGACGATCATCGAGCGACCGCCCGAGCGGTTGCCGCCGGGGTGCTCGCCGATCTGGTTGGCGGCGATGACGAAGGCCTGGTTCTCGATCGCGCGCGCTCGGATCAGCGTCTCCCAGTGGTCGCGCGTGGTCGCCAGGGTGAACGCGGCCGGCAGCGGGAACGCACGCGCGCCGCGCACGGCGAGGATCCGATAGAGCTCGGGAAAGCGCAGGTCGTAACAGATCGACAGACCGAGCTGCAGGCCGTCGGCGGTCTGCGAGAGCACGATCTCCTCGCCCGCCTCCTCCAGGTCGGACTCGCGATAGACACGACCGCCGACCTCGACGTCGAACATGTGCAGCTTGCGATAGACGGCCGCCAGCTCGCCGTGCGGGTCGACGTGCACGCAGGTGTTGGCGAGCTTCTCGCGGCCCTCGACGCGCTCGACGATCGAGCCGGCGATCAGGTCCACGCCGAGCTCGCGCGCGCTCGCGCGCGCCCAGCGCATGGCTGGACCGTCGAGCGTTTCGGCGGCGGCGCGCAGCTGCTCGTCCGAGCCCATCGCGGTCCACTTCTCAGGCAGTACGATCACGCTTGCGCCGTCCGCGGCGGCAGCGCGCGTGAGGCGGTCGGCGGTCGCGAGGTTCGCCGCCGGGTCGGCGGTGGAGTTGAGCTGGACTGCAGCGACCCTCAAGAGCGCATCCCCTCCCGCGAGCCTGCGCGCGCGCATACGTCAGGCGTTCCGGCCACTGAATAGATTGACTGGTCAGTCAACATCTCCAAGCATAACGCCCGGCGCGGCCCACGAGGTCGCCGACGCGCTGACACCGCCGGAGCGTCTGGGCCTTCTGCGCGGTGGGCGCCCGCTGAAGCGCTGGCGATATGTGGCGTTGTTCAGCGAGGAGCTGATGGCGTGCGCAGCGCTCGTGCAGGTCGGCCCGGCGCGCCAGTCGTTCTGGGCGCTGTACCTTCGCGACCGCGACGAGCTGCGCGAGCGCACGCGGATGCTGCCCCGCTCCCGCGCCCTGCAGCTGCGCGAGGGCGCGGCGCGCGGGCGCGCCGACGACGACCGCGCCGCCGAACATGGGCGCCTGCGCATACGCGATCGCGGAGTGGCGCTCGACGTGAGCCTCGCCGAAGAACTCGGCTTTCGCGCCCACTGCCCGCACGGGCGCGAGGACGTGTGGACGCGTAAGCAGGCAGGCATCGCGGCAAACGGAACGCTGTCGCTGCGCGACGGCCCGCCGAGTCAGGTGCGCGCACGGGCGGTGATCGACGATACGGCCGGCTATCACGCGCGCCGCACCGAGTGGCGGTGGACGGCCGGCGTCGGCCAGAGCGCCGACGGGCGCGCGGTAGCGTGGAACCTGGTCTGCGGCGTCAACGACCCGCCCTCGGGGTCCGAGCGCGCCGTGTGGATCGACGGCGAGCCTCGCGAGGCGCCGCCGGTGCGGTTCACCGAGGATCTGACCCGGGTCATCGGGGCGGACGGCTCGGAGCTTCGCTTTCATGCCGAGGCCGAACGGGCTCGGCATGAGAGCCTGCTGGTCTTCAAGAGCGACTACCGCGCGCCTTTCGGCGCCTTCTCCGGCACGCTGCCGGGCGGCGTTGCACTGGCGCACGGGCTCGGCGTGGTCGAGCACCACCGCGCGCTCTGGTAGCGCTAGCTCGCGCCGCGCGCCCGCTGCCTGCGCAGCTCCGCCAGCAGCAGCTTGGAGTGCATCGCGCCGAGCAGCTCGCGCAGCGGCTCGACGCCGGCGGCGACGATCTCCATGGCGCGCTCGACGTCGACCTCGCCGGCGAGGCGGTCCAGCAGCGCGCGAACCTCCTCCTGGACGAGCGGCTCCAGCGCCTCGCGGTAGCGAAGCGTGTCGTACACGGTGAAGCCGAGCGCCTCCTCGTAGCCGCCCGCGCGGAAGCTGGCGATCGCCTCGATGATCTTCACGTCGTCCTGCTCGTAGCCGTTTCGGTTGGGCGTCAGCACGCCGATCTCGGCCAGCCGGTCGAGCACGTTGCGCGGGATGTCATAGCGCTCGCGCACGGCCTTGCTGGAAACTCGCCTGGTGTCCTCTGCGCCGGCGAGCGCGCGCTCGAGGATGCGATCCTCCAGCTCGATCAGCGCGTGCACGCGCCCAGGGTCCTCCTCCAGCGCGCCCTTGATCAGGCGCAGCGGCATGAAGCGCTTCTCCTGCAGGCGCTTGATCAGCGCGATCCGCTGCACGTACTCGACCGGGTAGTAGGCCATGTTGCGGCTCGTGCGCACGATGTCCGAGCCCTCGCCGAGCAGCCCCTCGCGCAGGTAGTAGCGGATCGTGCCGGCGCTCACGCCGGAGCGCTCGGCCAGCTCGCTCATCTTCAGCAGCGGCCGATCGACAGAAGCATCCCCGGCCGCCCCTACCGTCGTGCTCATGCGACCCGCCTCACACCTGAAACGACATGTCCTGGTGCTCGCCCGCCGACCCGGCGGCCGCGCCCTCGGAGAGCAGCTCGGCGACTTCCTGCGCCGAGTAGCCGGCCGCCAGCAGCACCTGCTCGGTGTGCTCCCCCAGCGCCGGTCCGGGCAGCCGTGCGTGATCGCCGGGCGTGCGCGCCAGCTTGACCGGCAGCCCGAGCTGTCGCACAGGGCCATGCGCGCCCGGCTGGTCGAGCTCGACGACCATCTCGCGTGCGGCCACCAGCTCGGAGGACAGCGCCTCGTCCAGCTCCAGCACGGGCTCCAGGCAGCAGTCGTTCTCGCGCGCGAAGGCCTCCCACTGCTCGCGCGTGCGGCCCTTGAAGATCTCCTGCACCTGCCTGTGCGCGTCAGAGCCGGGGCGCTCGAACTGCGCTGCGATCAGATCCTCGCGACCGACGCCGCGACAGAAGCCCTGCCAGAACTTGGGCTCCAGCGCGCCGAGCGTGACCCAGCCGTCGGAGCACTCATACGGCCGGTAGCAGACCAACGAGCCGGCCAGCGGCAGGTCGCCGCGGTGCGGCACGGCGCCGTCGGCGAAGTACGTCGCGGCGACCATCGCCAGCCACGACAGCGCGCCGTCGGCCATCGACACGTCCACGAGCTGGCCCTCGCCCGATCCCGGCGAGTCGGACCCGGGGCCGCCGCCGTCGCGCTCGCGCAGCGCGGCCATGATGCCGAATGCCGCCATCAGCGCGCCACCGCCGAGGTCGGCGATCTGGCCGGCGGACTGCACGGGCGGGCCGCCGCGTTCGCCGGTCAGCCCGAGCAGCCCGATCAGGCCGAGGTAGTTCATGTCGTGCCCGGAGGCGTCGCGTTTGGGACCGTCCTGGCCGTAGCCGGAGATGGCGCAATAGACGAGACCCGGGTTCTCCTCACGCATGCGCTCGTAGCCGACGCCGAGGCGGTCGAGCACGCCGGGACGGAAGGACTCGAGCACGACGTCGTATTCGCGCACCAGGCGCAGCAGCGCCTCGCGTCCACGCTCGTTCTTCAGGTCCAGGCGGATCGAGCGCTTGTTGCGGTTCAGCGAGAGGAAAAGGGCCGAGCGCGCGCTCTCGTGCGCGCCCTCGTAGTAGGGCGGCGACCAGCGGATGTAGTCGCCCATGCCCGTGTCCTCGACCTTCAGCACGTCCGCGCCGAAGTCGGCGAGCAGCAGCGAGCAGAAGCCGCCGGGCAACAGGCGCGAGAGGTCGAGCACGCGGATGCCTGCGAGCGGCAGGCTCACGCTGCGCTCGCGACGCGCTGGGGGATGTTCAGCATCGTGCGCGCCTCCTGCACGGTCGCCGCCCGACGGCCGACGTCCTCGGTGAGCTGGCGCGCCTTGGCGATCAGCTCGCCGTTGGAGCTGGCCATGCGGCCGTCGGGCAGGTAGAGGTTGTCCTCCAAGCCGACACGGATCGAGCCGCCGAGCGTCAGCGCCGCGGTGACGAGCATCCACTGGTCGCGCGAGATGCCGATCACGCCCCAGTGCGAAGCCGGCTCTCCAGGCGGATTGGCGGGGATGTTCTCGACCATCGCCGCGAGGTTGCGCGCCGTCGGCGGGATGCCGCCGGTCACGCCCATCACGCAGTCGACGTGCAGCGGCGTCTTCAGCACGCCCATGTCGATCAGCGGCGCGAGGCTGCCTACGTGGCCGACGTCGAAGCACTCGTGCTCGGGTTTGATGCCAAGCTCGTTCATCGCCTCGAGCAGCTCGATGATCTCCTCGAACGGGTTCTGAAAGACCATCTTGAACACGAAGTCCTTGCGCGAGCGCGAGTACTTGGCGTAGTTCATCGAGCCCATGTTCAGCGCCGCGACCTCCGGGCGGCAGGCGCGCAGGTATTCGATGCGCTTCTCCACGGGCACGCCGATCGTGCCGGTGGAGAAGTTGACGATCACCGCGTCGCCGACCTCCGCGCGGATCGCCTCGGTGATCGCGGCGAAGTCCTCGATCTCATAGCTCGGCGTGCCGTCCGGTTTGCGCGCGTGGATGTGGATCATCACGCCGCCCTCGTCGACGATCCGCCGCGCCTCGGCGGCATACTCGTCCGGCGTGTAGGGAATCGCCGGGCACTGCTCGCGATTGGCGATCGCGCCCGAGATCGAGCAGGTGATGACGACCGGGTCCTCGAGGCTCATCGCTGGTCTCCCCTCATCGTGTTCTCACGGTCAAACCGGGACGACGCCCTGGCGCTTCCACGGTCGCTCGATCTTCTTGCCCTCGGCCATCTCCAGGCCACGGCAGATCGTCGCGCGCGTCTCGCGCGGGTCGATGACGTCGTCGATCATGTCGTTGCCGGCGGCGATGTAGACGTCGATGATCTTGCGGTAGGCGGCGATCAGCTCGGCCTTCTTGGCCTCCGGATCGTCGGCTTGCTCGACCTGTTTGCGCATGACGATCTCCACGGCGCCCTCGGCGCCCATCACGCTGATCTCGGCGCTCGGCCAGGCGACGATCAGGTCGGGCTCGTAGGCGCGGCCGTTCATCACGTAGTAGCCCGCGCCGTAGGCCTTGCGCGTGATGACCGTGATCTTCGGCACGGTTGCGTTGGCGACGGCGTAGAGCATCTTGGCGCCGTGGCGGATGATGCCCTCGGCCTCGACCTTCGTGCCGACCATGAAGCCGGGCACGTCCATCAGGAAGACCAGCGGAATGCCGAAGGCGTTGCACAGGTTGACGAAGCGCGCGGCCTTGTCCGCGGAGTCGTTGTCGAGGATGCCGCCGAGCTGCTTTGGCTGGTTGGCCACGATGCCCGCCGGGCGCCCGCCGAAGCGTGCGAAGCAGGTGATGATCGTCTTGGCCCACTGCGGCTTGAGGTCGAAGTGAAAGCCGTCGTCGGCGATGCGTCGGATCACCTCGTACATGTCATACGGCTTGCGGTTGGACTCGGGCAGCACGTCCAGCAGCTCCTCGTCGCCGCGCTCGATCGGATCGTCGGTCGGCCGCAGCGGCGGCGGCGACTCGCAGTTCTCGGGCATGAACGAGAGGTACTGCTTGATCCGCAGGATGCACTCCTCGTCGTCGGCGACCTCGAGGTCGCCGACGCCGGACTTGCGCGTGTGCACGCGCGAGCCGCCGAGTTCCTCCTGCGTGACGTCCTCGCCGACGGCCGCGCGCACGAGGTGCGGCCCGGCGAGCGCCATCGAGCCGCGGCCCTTGACCATCGGCACGAAGTCGGCCAGGCCCGGGATGTAGGCGGTGCCGGCGGCGCACGGGCCCATCAGCGCGGCGACCTGCGGGATGACGCCGCTCATCACGACCTCCTCGCGGAACAGGTGCCCGGAGCCGGCGAACAGCGAGCCGACGGCCTCCTGGATGCGCGCGCCGGCGGAGTCCAGCAGCCAGATGAAGGGGATGCGCTTGGTCAGCGCCAGCTCGCGCAGCCGCCCGACCTTCAGCTCGCCCGTCATGCCCATGGAGCCGGCCATGACGGTGAAGTCATACGCGCACACGGCCGCCATCCGCCCTTCGACCTTGCCGTAGCCCGTTATGACGCCGTCGGCCGGCGCCTCCTTGCCGTCCATCGCACGCTGGGCGAAGTGCGGGCGACCGTGTATGCCCAGCTCGGTGAACGTGCCGTCGTCGATCAGCAGCGCCAGGCGCTCGCGCGCGGTGAGCTTTTCGGCGGCGTGCTGGCGAGCGATCTTCTCCTCGCCGCCGCCCAGCTGGATCTGCGCGCGGCGCGCGTGCAGATCCTCGACCAGCGGGCGCAACAGGGAAGCGCTTGCCTGCCCCGCGTCGCCGGCGCTGCCTTTGGCGGGCGGTTTCTCGGTCGTGCTCATCAGCGTCCTTTCCACTGCGGCTGGCGCTTCTCGAAGAACGCGCTGACGCCCTCGACGATGTCCTCGGTGGACATGGCCAGCGTGAGCTGGGCGCGCAGGTAGTCCAGCGCGTCGTCCAGCGGCTGGTCCATCTGGCGGCGCATGGCTTCCTTGCCCAGGCGCATGATCACCGGCGACTTTCCGGCCAGCTTGGCGGCCCACTCGCCGACGGCCGCGTCGAACTGGTCGGCCGGCACGACCTTGTTGACGATGCCCGCGGCGAGAGCCTCCTGCGCGCCGAGGCGCTCGCCGAGCAGCAGCATCTCGGTGGCCTTCTTGCGCGCCACGTTGCGGTAGATCAGCGCCATGATCATGAAGGGGAAGGCGCCGACGTTGATCTCCGGCGTGCCGAAGCTGGCGCGATCGGAGGCGACGATCAGATCGCACGCCAGCGCGATGCCCAGCGCGCCGGCGAGCACATGCCCGTCGGCGGCGCACAGCGTCGGCTTGCCGAGCTCGCCGATCAGCTTGAACAGGGCGACGAAGCGCTCGGAGCCGAAGTGGCGCTGCACGAGCGGCGCGTCGGCGGCGAAGCCGCCGAGGTTGGCGCCCGAGGAAAAGGTCTTGTCGTGCGACGAGGCGAGCACGACACAGCGCGCGGCGTCTTCGTCGCGCGCGCGCTCGAACGCCGCGATCAGCCCGCCGAGCATGTCCGGCGACAGCGCGTTGCGCGTGTCGGGATCGTGGAGCGTGATCGTCGCCACGCCCTGCTGGTCGAGCTCGTAGAGAACTACATCGGCGGCCACCAGCGCATCCTAACCCGATACCGGTCAAGTGGGAAGTGCGCAGTCCTACTACGCACTTTCGCGCATGTCAGAGCACGGACGGTTCCGGCTGGGCGCCCGCGCCTTTCAGGTTTGCGAGCGCCCGACATTTGGCTTTGCGCTTGCCGTGCACGTGGTGCAGGCAGACTCGCACCACACGTTTCAGCGCACGTGCCGCGCGTCGATGTTCGATGCGCTTCAGCGACCCTTCGTCGATCGTCTGGCGCGCGGGCGGCGCCGTGACGTGCACGGGAACGTTGATCGCCAGCGTGTCGACCCGCACGGCGATCGTCGTGCCGTCGGCGGTGAACGTGATCCGTGCGCGCACCGGCAGGCCGTTGGGCGCGAGGAACAGTTCGAGCTTCAGCGCCGGCGGCGCAGGCGGCGGCGCGGGCTTGCTGTGGTGGCCGCCGACGGAGGGAATCTGAAGCAGCGAGCTCAGCGGGTGCTTGGGCTGCTTCGATCGCGATTCGAGCTTCGCCAGGAACGGCGTCGGATCGAGCGTCGCGTCGAACTCGATCACTCGCTGGTCGTCCACCGTGACGGGCCCCGACTCCTCGATCGCCAGTGCGCCGTTCAGATCTTCGATCAGCTTGCTGAACGTGCCCTGCTTGCCGTTCTGGTCGTTTTCGAGCAGGCCTCCGGGGTCGAGGCCGCTCGCTTCGCTCGCGCTGCGGCTGCTGCGCACCCACGGGCGCCCTCCGTCGATGCGCGCGGCGTCGCGCCGGTAGCGGTAGGTCGTCTCGCCGATCACCCGCACCGACTCGGTGCGCATTCCGAACAGGCCGGCGCTGAACGCCGCCTGCGGCGGCGTGTCGCTGGCTTCGCCGTCGCCGGCGACCACCAGCGAGAGCGGGATGCCCTCGCCGAGCAGCCCGTTCCCGAACCCGAGTTCCGTCTGAAAGGAGAAGCGCTCGGAGTTGGCTTGCAGCGCTGCCATCTGCTGCTCGAGTGCGGCAAGGTCAGGCGGAGTCGCGACCGCCGTGTGCGCGACGCCAGGCAGGAGCCCGACGGCTGCGATCGACAACACTGCGATGCGCCCGACCATTCGACCTCTCCTAAATCGTGAAAGCCGCCCGGATCGCGCAGGCTACAGCCTGGGCGCCTCGCGCGTGAGCCTGGGCGCCTCGCGCGCCATCCGGCTCTGCGGAAAGTACAAAGCTCTACTGTTTACTTCTGCGTGCCGCTGCGTTAGCGTCTGCGACTAGGCGCCGAACACGCCGACTGCCGCCGTACGTGGGCGCATCCGTCCACGACAACGATCACAAGGAGCCCGCCAGACATGGCCGCCACCGCCGAGAGCGTCCTCAAGCCCGACTTCCAGACGCAGCGCAAACACTTCATCTTCACCGACGAGCACGAACAGCTGCGCGAATCGATCACGAACTTCGCGATCAAAGAGCTGGCGCCGCACGCGGACGAGTGGGAGGAGACGACGTTCCCCGACTCGGTCTTCCGGCGCATGGGCGAGCTGGGCTTGCTCGGCCTGGACAAGCCGGAGAAGTACGGCGGGCAGGGCGGCGACTACTTCTCCGCGATGGTGCTCGGCGAGGCGATCTCCAACGCCAACTGCGGCGGCCTGTCGATGGGCGTCGCCGTGCAGACGGACATGGCGATGCCGCCGATCCTCAAGTTCGGCACCGAGGAGCAGAAGCAGGAATGGGTCGTGCCGGCGATCAAGGGCGAGAAGATCCTCTGCCTGGGCATCACCGAGCCGGACGCCGGCTCGGACGTCTCCGGGATCAAGACGCGCGCCGTGCGCGACGGCGACGAATTCGTGATCAACGGCTCGAAGACGTACATCACCAACGGCCACCGCGCGGACGTGATCGTGCTCGTCACCAAGACCGACCCGGACGCCGGCTACGACGGCTTCACGCTGTTCCTCGTGCCGATGGACGCACCCGGCGTGATCCGTGAGAAGAAGCTGCAGAAGATGGGCATGCACGCCTCCGACACGGCGCTGCTGGCCTTCCAGGACGTGCGCGTGCCCGCGTCGGCGATGCTGGGCGAGGAGGGCAAGGGCTTTTACCACATCATGTGGGAGCTTCAGGGCGAGCGCATGATCGGCGCCGCCGGCTGCGTGGCCGGCGCGCAGAAATGCTTCGATCGCACGCTGGAATACGCAAAAGAGCGCGAAGCGTTCGGCAAAGCGATCGGCCACTTCCAGGTGATCCGCCACAAGTTCGCGGAGATGGCGACCAAAATCGAGGCGGCCCGCCAGCTCGTGTACATGACGGCGTGGCGCTTCGCCAACGGCGAGTACCCCGTGCGTGAGATCTCGATGGCCAAGCTCTACGCCTCGCGCGTGGCCGTCGAAGTCGCCGACGAGTGCATCCAGATCCACGGCGGGGCCGGATA
>Ga0105237_10005915_pt1 | contig 13719 bp, 7 predicted proteins | sample KBSC24metaG_FD_81520 | JGI IMG/M metagenome (GOLD analysis project Ga0105237, IMG submission 81520) | Corn rhizosphere microbial communities from Kellogg Biological Station, Michigan, USA - KBS C2-4 metaG | ecosystem: Host-associated > Plants > Roots > Rhizosphere > Soil | place: Michigan, USA...
CACCGGGAAATATAGCTACATCTGGCCACAGCCAGTTATCATAACCATCCACTTCATCAATCTTATAACCACTTACACCATACTTAACCTGGTTATCATTCAATTGACCGAAAAATAGTTTTCTTGCCTGCGACATTGTAAGATCAGGAACTATACCGTTCCATACCGTGTGCGATGCTGTATAGGGTTTTAGTCTTTGGTAGATGGGTGAATACCTGGAAACATAAGGGTTAATCCAAAGATTAAGCTTAATGTTTCTGTCAAGCATTTCGGTAATGAACTTTTCCGGATGAGGAAATCTTGTTGAATCCCATGCAAGGCTACATGGGTAGGCCTTGCTCTGCCATCCCGGCTCAAGCCCAATAAAATCAAGCGGGTAGCCTTTTGTGGCAAATTCATCTGCCTCTTTTTTTACTTCCTGATCTGTATATAATGATTTTACCCGCTGCGTAAAACCAAGTCCCCAGCGGGGAGGAAGACAGCCACCACCATTATACAGGTTGAATCTCCTGACTGCATCGAGAGGCGTTGGCCCGGCAAACACATAGACCTCCACACCTGAAGCAGGTACAAGCACTTCTACAGCATCTGAATATGGCTGCGCCGACCAGTTTTTATCTGTGTTCCTGTCCTGTTCAGCGGGCGCATCTTTACTGTCTCTTCGTACACCGGTACCCGCATATACAGTTATATACCTGGCTGAATTAATAAACACTCCATAACCCTTTGACGAAACATAAAACGGTACCGGTGCATGGGTGCGACCATTGTCTTTTCCGCCAAAATGATCCACATGCAAAAACAAGATTCTTCCTCTTTGATTAACTGTTTGAAAGTTTAACCCAAAGCCATATAGCTGCTCTTCCTTATCAAGTGGAAAACGCAAAAGCGTTTTATTGTCTGCCACTTTAGACCATATATCTGTTTGCAGAAAAGGAAATTCAGATGGTGATATTTTAGCGATGGCTTCTTTGTTTGGCGAAACACCTGCTGCTTTTAATAAATTATAGTTATCAGGTTTGCCAATAACAGCTTTCCACACACCGGGCGCTACCTGGCTCCATGAAATTTTTTGTGATATGCAGGGAAGCGATAGAGAAATGAGCAATACTACTACAATGAACCCTTTTACACCCGTTTTAGTTTTTTCAAATGCGCTAGCCATTACTGTTGTTTTGTAGCAACAATATAGCTGTAAACTGCAAATTTTAGATCTGTCAGTTATTATTCTTTTGTATTTTGTTATATGCACATTTATTGCTGCAACATATTCTTCCGGGTAAGAAAAATAATCATTAATGAAAATACGACTACACGAAATAGAATTTGGTGCAAATGAGCCGGACAAGAGCAAAGCTTTTTATGAGTTTGTTTTAAAGTTAACCACCACCGTAGATAAGGATAATTTAAAAGTATTTAATTCAGATAATACAGGTGTTGACTTTAACGCATCAAAACATTATGCACCGTGTGTTTTTGTTACCAGCTTTATTACAGATGACATAAACAGTATCATTCAAAACCTGCATTCTTCAGGTATTAATTATGATGGCCCGAAAGCATCTCATCTCGGTATGCTGTGTGTTGAGTTTAAAGATCCAGATGGCAACATCATAAAAGTTAATCAGCCGACAGACACATCACTTTCATGGCTTAAAGTATAGTGCAACCACGTTTCCCTAATACAATATGCTCTTCTGGAGAAGAATCTGTTTACTTAGAAAGTTGGGCCACCCGGAGGAGGTGCGCCACCGCCGCCTGGAGGAGGCATTCCCATTGGAGGGCCATCGCCTCTAAATTGCCTGAAATCCGGCATACCATCTCTTCGTTGCCTGTTATTACCGCCAAAACTTCTTAGATTATATGTAAAGGTAAGTAGTGCATAGCGAGTGAGCACTCTGGTTTGTGTTTGTTGTATGTAGTTATCTGTTTGTGTTCTCTTAATACTTACGTTTTGATTAAGCAGATCGAATATTGAAAGGCGTATTTCTCCGCGCTTGTTTTTTAATACCTGTTTTGCAAGACTCGCATTCCACAAAGGCACGCTGGTTGACGCATACCCCGCAGAGCCACTTCCATAATAAGTGTAGGTAAAATCTGATGAAACTATCCAGCCGCTTTTAGTATACCATGTGGGCTCAGCAGATACTCCAAACGTAAAATAGTTCGCATTTTGTGTAGAGCGTATAGAATATCTTGCCATGTTGTACGTTGGCGTGGCAGAAAAATTCATATCGAAATTTTCCTTCAGGTTGGTTGTCCATCGAATGGTTTCACCAAACGAATAATTTGTAGTAGCATTTGTTTGCGATCTTCCCTTTCGGGCATTTGCGCTGTCAAGCGTATTAATAAGCGATAATGTTCTACTGGTTGAAAGGTTGGTAGAGAAATTAAGATTTGATTTAGGATTCTTTAACTGGAATCCATAGTTGAAGTAACCACTAATATTGTAATTGCCATTAAGGTTTACCGGCCTTATGGTATCAACGCCTGTTGATAATATAGTGGTTGTTTCATTGACGATATTGTTATTGATGAAGCTGGCATTAATGGTTGCAAACATGTTCCTGAATTTCACGTTGTCGAAAGACGTGTATAACAACCTGAATGAATTGGTGAATGACTGTTTAAGGTCAGGATTACCAACGCTTATATTCAATGGATCACTGTTATCTACTACAGGCTGCAATTGCTGCACATTAGGCTGCGCCGTCCTTCCTGAATAATTAAAGCGCAGGTTGCTTGTTCTGCTGAAGCGGTAAGTCAGGTTAGCCGTCGGGTAAAGATTTGTATACTTCTGTGTTAAATGAATGTCTTTCGATTTATTGTCACTTGTAAGACTGCCAAACTGTACGCCTGAGCCAAAACTTAAATTAAGCTTTTCGCTTTGTATGCGATAATTTAATGTTAGCCTGTTACTGTAATAAGTGTTCTCATAATTATTGGTAAGCAAACTATCTATCCTGCTATACTTTTGATCTGTGGAATCATAGTCATAAGTTGTTCGGCTGGATGTGTTTTTATTGTATGAATAATTATAATTGAACTCGAGGATCGAATTTTTGGTGATCGGCTCTGTATAAGATAATGTAGGGCTGAAACTATTACTGTTTGTTTTACTGATGTATTGCTGATTGATATTACTGATAGAGTCTCCCTTGTCAAGGTGATAGTTATTTAAAGATGTGTTTGAACCATACCCATCTTTATCATTTCCTGCCCAGCTTAGTTCAAGAGATACCGTTCTTCCTTTCTTTAAAAACCGGTGGCGAAGCAACATGTCGATCCCTCCATTATAACCACTGCTATGAGATGTTGTATTAGCTTTTGAATCGCTTAGGTCCACTGACTTTCCCCTTGTTGAAGCAGTAGTTGATGCAGAGTTATTGTCTGTCTGCTGCCAGCTAATGTTAGGTCTTATCACCATTGAATTAAGTGTATCAAACTTTGTTTCTATATTAAGATTAATGCGCTGGTTAATATTACGGTTGACAGATGATTGATCTTTGTTATTAAAGATAGAAGAATCCCCGGGATATAAATTTTCAGTAGTGCTTTTTTGATCTGTTGTCAGCTTCATGTTGTTATAAAAATAGCTGCCATAGGCATCTGTATTTTTACCCCATACATCACGGTAGTTAAGGCCACCGGCAAGAGTTCTGGTCAAGCCGCTATTGCCGTTGTTTTGAAGAAGCGATGCGGCGCCACCGCCACCACCTCCACGTTGACCGCCTCCACCACCGCCGCCGTTACCACCTCTTCCTCCACCATTGCCACTACCAAATAAATCCTGCGGTGTAAAGTTTTGCTTGTTGGTATTGTTCAACTGGCCTATAGCAGTTATTTGCTGATCCCCGTTAAACTTACTTATATTCATCGCTTCATCATACAACCCCTTATTACCAACGCCGGCAACAGCTTTTCCAAAATAACCCTGGCGCATATTTTTCTTTGTAGTAATGTTGATGGTTTTTACACGGTTGCCATCATCAAACCCAGTAAACTTGCTTTGGTCGCTTAAATCATCAAACACTTGTATTTTGTCAATGATATCAGGAGGAAGATTCTTCGTTGCCATCTTGGGATCATCACCAAAAAAACGCTTTCCATCTACCAATATTCTAGAAACCTGTTCTCCTTGCGCCTTTACATTTCCGCTTTGATCTACTTCAACACCTGGCAATTTTTTTAATAAGTCTTCTACTACTGCATTGGGTTTTGTTTTAAACATGCTGGCATTAAACTCAACCGTATCCTTTTTTATAACGATAGGGGGTGCCTGCACAGTAACGTTGCCAAGATTATTGGCTTCAGGGTTCATATAAATATTGCCCGCATCAAAAATGTTTTTATCCGGCGAAAGCGTGAATGATTTATAGTAAGTATCATAACCCTGAAAGCTTATCATCAACAGGTATGAGCCAAAGGGAATAGCATCTAATGAAAAGCTTGCATCTGTTTTTGAAAGGCGATACATAATAACCGTTGAATCTTCTTTATCCAACACGCTTACAGTAGCTTCTTTTAAAATCTGTTTAGAAGTGGAATCTTTGAGATTACCTTTTACACTACCGCTCGTCGCATTCTGCGAAAAAAGCTGTGTTGAAAAGGTCAGCGACAATAGCAAAAAGAGTGTAGAGCTTCTTATCATAGAGATGTTTTAATTGAGCCATGCCTTGTTTTTCGATAATGAAGCTATTTCTTAGTTTAACGCAAAGATTTAAGAATCGGCATAATGGGAAAGCTTGTAGGCAAAAGTTGGAAATGACGCGTTGTGTAAAAATGTAAATTCGGTGAAACAGCATTATTATTCATGCCTTTAAGGCTTGTATGATTTTACTTTTGATTTATAAAAGCAAGCATTATAAGTAATCTCAACAAAAAGTGCCTTTCAAAAATTTAGACGTTCTTAAATAACAAACGGGCCGCATGCGGCCCGTTACTAAAAAATTATTTGTATTACGGTTACTGTTAACTAAACAGGTATTCGATATCATCCCTGCTAAGACTCTTAACAAAGCCGGTATCATCTGTAATCAAATCAGCCGCCAGCATACGTTTCTTTTCCTGCAATTGAAGAATTTTATCTTCCACTGTATCCTTACAAATCATACGGTAAGCAAAGATATTTTTTGTCTGGCCGATGCGGTGCGTACGGTCAATGGCCTGTTGTTCAACGGCAGGGTTCCACCACGGGTCAACGATATAAACATAATCCGCAGCAGTCAGGTTTAAACCTACGCCGCCTGCTTTAAGTGAGATAAGGAACACACGGCAGTTGTCGTCATTCTGAAAACGCTGTATGGCTTTTTCCCTGTCAGGTGCAGATGTGCTTCCGTCAAAATATTCATAGTCAACCCCAAGCTCCGTAAGTTTCTCTTTAATCAGTGCAAGCATACCCAGGAACTGTGAAAATACCAGGGCTTTATGGTCGCTGATGTTTTCGGTAATCTCACGACCAAGTTCTTCCAGCTTAACAGATACGTTGGGAAACTTCTCTTCATCTTTCATTATAGCCGGGCTGTCACATATCTGGCGCAGCTTCATAAGGCCCTGAAGTATTGTTAACTGAGATTTACCAACGCCCTGCTGATCCACAACACCTAAAATCTTATCGCGGTAATCATTGCGGTATGCATCGTAAATATCACGTTGCTCTTTGCTCATCTCACAGAACAGGATCATCTCAGATTTTTCGGGAAGGTCTTTTGCCACCTGTTCCTTTGTACGACGAAGAATGAATGGATATAATAGTTTGCGCAGGTGTTCTTTCTGTTCTTTCTCCCCAAATTTATCAATAGGCACCGCAAATTCCTGTTTGAAAAATTCCATCGTGCCCAGCATACCCGGGTTAAGAAAATTCATTTGCGCAAAAATGTCGAAAGTATTGTTCTGTAACGGCGTACCACTTAAACAAAGCCTGTTCTTCGCATTTAATAAACAGGCAGCTTTGGTAACCTTGCTTGCAGGATTTTTAATCGCCTGGCTTTCATCAAGCACCACATAATCAAATTCAACTTCAATAAACTGTTTTATATCACTGCGCAGCGTACCATAAGTGGTGATAATAACATCTATGTTTTGATGCACTATCATTTCAGCAGTTCTTGCGCCGCCATGGTGTATATAATATTTAAGATTTGTGGCGAATTTTTTTATTTCATTCTCCCAGTTATACATCAATGTTGTTGGGCATACAACCAAAGCTTTAAGGCTCTTCTGTACTTCTTTTATATGATGGATAAAGCTAAGAGCCTGTATGGTTTTACCCAAACCCATGTCATCTGCAAGAATGCCACCCCAGCGTACTTCACTTAAATAATTAAGCCATTGAAAACCGGATGACTGGTAGGGGCGAAGGATATTTTTTAAATGCTGTGGCGCCTCAACGGGTTCTATTGACTGAAAATTTTTAAGGTTTTCATACTTTGCTTCCAGTTTAAAGAAAAGCTCTTCTTCATCACGCTGATTGTAGAGCTCTTCTATCACACTGAAATGATACTTGCTAAGCTTCATGTTACCCGTCTTGCCATCGCCCACACGAAACAGTAATGAATATTTTCTTATCCATTCTTCAGGTAAAATACCCAGTGTTCCATCTTCCAGCTGAACGTATTGCTGTTTGTTTGCAAGCGCTTTCTTTACATCATTCACAGTCACTTTCATGTCACCGAAATGAATATCAATCTTCGCATCAAACCAATCTGTATGGCTGCTGATGTAAATCTTGGTGCTTGGCTTAGCGGTGTTAAAGCGGAAGTTGCGCAGCGCATCAAACCCAAACACAGGGATATTCATATCCTTCACTGCATCTACAAACAAAAAGAACCAGTTGTTCTTTAATACTTCAGAACCTTTTAATGCAAGTGCACTGTTATCTTCTGTACGAATAAAGCTTGAGTGAAGGTTTGCAACTTTTTCAGTAAACTCATTTTCAAAATCAAGATTGCGATGAATTACCAGCAGTTTATTCATCAAAGGCAAAATAATCTTCTCCTTGTCGGTTGGCCTTATATCATAGCCGTTATAATTAAATATGGGCTGAAGCATAAGATAATCGCCTTTTTCCTTCAACAAAATCTTTACTTCCGGCTTTGCATCTTTTATTTCTTCTTTCTGAACATTTACAAAGTTTACGGTGTACTCTTTTGTAAGCGGAAGTATAAAATCAACCAATTGCTTGTTCCAGTTATCACCCTCTATCTGCATTTTACCTGATGGGAGAAATTTTTCCACCAGTGCAACATCTTCAGGTTTATCCCACAGGTAAAGCACATCGTGAAAGCGATACAAAAGCGCCGTCGGAAGCTCATTGTCTGCTGCACTGTAAGTACCATCCGGTAACTTTACATTACACTTAACTTCATAATTTCCTTCCAGGTAGTTCACCGAAAATTCCGGAACCAAAAAGCGATTTGCCAGTTCAACTTTTTCAAGGTTAACCGTAGTAAAAGATTTACGCTGCGGAAGAAAAAAAACAAATTGGCTTTCTGCCAGGTCGGCAAAAATCTTTTTATACTTTGGCTGTAAATATTCTACAATTAAATGACGCGTTTCTTCCGGTAATTCATCATCATGTGGCTGAACGATATTCTCCCATATACCGCTGAAGGGAGAGTTCCGGTTAAGATAACGGCTCACTTCGCCCGGTAATAATTTACGCAACTGCTGTATCAACCCCTTATCATCGTCAGTAAGCACTTCTGTGTTGATGAATTTGGCAAGATCAAGCTTTTCCACTTTGCCAAGAAAGGCATTCCCTTCTTCATTCGCTTCACCCTGTATTGCATCTACCTGTATATATGGGTACTGATGGGCATTGTAACTGATAACGATGCCAATCCTGTACTGCAATTTTGTTGTCTCTTCCGCTTCTGCAACCACAGTTTCCTGCTGTAAAACGGGCCTTGGGCGCAGCGGTATTGCAGATGGTGCAATACGTTTGATGGATGTATCAAGCACACGCAAAAACGGTTTGCCCTCTGTATAAGTAAATTCAAATTTACCAGTAAGATCATCTGTTAATGAGTACCCGTATAGAGAAAGCAGTTTGTCTTTCTCTTTGTCCCAGTTGCGAATGGTATCAAAATAAAAAGGACCATAACTGTTAAGCAACTGTAGTAAAACAATGGTTTTATGACGGCACAGAGGATGCGTGATATCACTACTGCAATTACAGCTTGTATCAAAATTACGTTCCTCATTTTTTTGAATCATTACTTTGTACAACCCGCCTTCATAATCAAGTTCTGCATAAACTTTTTCTTCTTTGGCTGATATAATGTTGGCGCGGTTGCTGCGCAAATAACTTTCCGCATCTGCAAGTGAAGAAGGCGCTGTAAGCAGTTTGATCATTTTTAAATCAAGCTGCTTCATTTTAACCACTGTATGCTTTTGGTCGTATGCAAGTTCTTTATCGCCCAACATGTTTCTATCCAGCATTTCCTGTAAATGGAAAAGCGCAGCAGCTTCATGGCGGCATATTTCCCCGAGATTGTAAGGACAGCCGCAACGCACAGAAAGCGTTTTGGGATCTTTAAATTTGCTTATGTAAACCTTATAATAGGTAGCGTAGGCATCATCTTTTACACGTAATGTAACAGACCCTACAAGGTCATCAAATTCCACCAGTTCCACATTGCCAACTGCATGAATTTTTTTACCTCTCCTAATCACTTCATCGGTGCCATTGTTATAAATGTACTTAACAAGATGCGGTAAAGCCATGTATCAGTTTGTAGTTTGTGGTTTGTAGTTGTGGCTGCTTTAGTTGCATAGGTTGCTAAATCTAGCCAAACCATAAACCGTTCAGTAAAGACCAATCTGCAAAAGTAAAGGAATTATGGGCAGTTTACGAAATGAAATGAAGGTTAAGCGGGTAAAAGGGATGTTAAGAAAAGGTACCGTTTTGGAAATCTTAATACAAACGCTGGTGCATGATAAAAAATCCGGGATTTTCCTGGCTGAAATTCTGTGAGAAAATTCTTTATTTTTTAAACCCACGAATTTTTGCCGCTTCTATTCTGCAACTATCAATGCATCCTCTTTGTATTTCACAAGTACATTAGCAACATCTGCGGTAACACAATATTGCAGGTCTTTTTCAAGCCCATACGCCGCAAGCCTGTGCCAATGTGTTGTTTTTGTTATAAAATTGTATAAATCATTTTTGTGAAGGTTGTACATCCCTTCAGCCATCAGGCTGCTGTCGCAACGAATGGTAAAATGTTGCCTTATCCTGTTTACAACAGCCCCGGCAAAAAGCGTATCTTCAAGATTAAAAAGATTTTTCCAACCTGAACAGGCAAGAATTACATTCTTTCGCTCTGCTATCAAATGATCGCATACCGCTGAAAGGTTTGGAAACGAACCGGTAATTACTTCTGATGCGCCATTATCCAGCGCCATGTGAAGCAGTTTTGTACCATTTGTTGTAGTAAGTACCAACGTTTTGCCGTTGATAAAATCACGATGATACTCCGCTGGTGAATTACCATGTTGCAACCCTTTTATAACCTTGCCATCCCTTTCGCCCGCGGTAATTGCATTAAGCTGTTTGCCAATAGCAATACAGTCTTCCACACCGGATACCGGCACCACTTTTACTGCACCGTTATACAATGCCGTTGCAATAGTAGAGGTTGCACGAAACACATCTATTATCACAACAATAGTATCAGACACATTATATAGATCAAGCAATGCAGGAGAAACGATAGTATAAAGCGAAGGTTTGTTTTGCATGGCCGCAAAGATATAAGAACCGGTTTTATAGATAGCACGCCACAGTTTTGCTGGCAAAGCCTTAATATTGGTGATAATATTTCAACTTATTAGTTTTGGTTTATTGTATTTTCAAATTTGTTACTATCTTAACAGCATAAACAGGCAACCACTTTAGTGGCTTGAACATCCAATTCAACTCCTTGCCCAACGTATGCCATGAACGTTGGATTTAATGCTCCTGGCGCATTGTTTAACTTTTACTACATAACACCTATGACAAAAAATCTCGCAGGCGAACAATGGAAAAATGTTGTCTTCAACTTTGACTATGCCAATGATTTCAAGCTTGAAGTTTCTAATTTTGGTCGTTTAAGAACCTTCAACAAATTATCCGATGGAAATATTTTAAACGGCTCTATGATTAACGGTTATCCTATTGTAAGACTTAAATTTTTTAAAGCAAGGGATGAGAAAAAAGAGCAGCAGTTCGCTTACCTGCAACAGCAGATCAACAAGCTTACACAGAAAATAAAACTGCTGACCAAAAACAATAGTCCGAAAAAGGTAATTGCAGAAGCAGCAATGCTGCTAAGTAATTTAAAAAAGAACCTGGCAGTCAAAAGGAACAAAGATCTCAAAAGCCGCACTATTTATTATCATTCACTTGTACACCGCCTGGTAGCAGAATATTTCTGTAACAGGCCATCAGAAGCACACTCCGTTGTATCTCACCTGGATTATAACAAGCTAAATAACAGGAGCAGTAATCTTAAGTGGATGACTCCCGAAGAAAATTCAGCACATCAGCAAAAAAGCCCTCATGTTATTGCAGAGAAAAAGGAAAGGGTACATTCAAGACGCAAAGTATCTACGACTAAGCTTACTGTTACAAAAGTAATGCTGCTTAAAAAATTACTTAACCAGGGCAAGCCAATGCGTACACTGGTAAAACAATTTAAAGTAACAGATACCCAAATACTAAGAATAAAAAGAGGAATAAACTGGGGCGATGTTCAGGCGGCTTCCTGAATTGCGTTAACTAAAATTATTTGTGTTTAACAGGAAACAAGAAGTAGAAAAACCTAACTTTAAGTTGATATGAAGAGATGGGTGAAAATAGTATTGTTTTGTGTTACAGCTTTCGTGTTCGTGGGCTGTGATCGTATAACAAAAGATCTTGCAAAAGAACATCTCAAAAACCAGGTGCCTGTTTCTTATTTTAATAATAGCCTTAAATTGATCTATGCAGAAAATACCGGTGCAGCTTATAACCTTGGCGAACATTTGTCAAAATCAATGAGTTTTTGGTTATTGAGTATGCTGCCCCTGGGCATTTTGTGCGTGCTTTTTGCCTATGCAATCAGCAAATCCGGTGAGATGAAGGTGTTGAAATTATTTTCTTTTGCTTTGATATTTGCCGGAGGCATTGGAAACATTATCGATCGCATTTTGTTTGACAGGCATGTGACTGATTTTATGCATATCAGCTTGTTTGGCATGAGCACGGCCATCTTTAATTTTGCTGATGTTTACATTACATTTGGAGCGATACTACTTTTAGGTTTGCAGGCATACAGTAATTATAGAAAGGGCGCTGCTTTATTATAACATAACGTCGCTTTTATTGCTTGCTATATTCTGGATGTTTTGATGATCCTGTTTCCGTTAATTTTCATTTTTAATATTATTGGCTTTATCTACTTCATGCAAAACCGTATTCAATAATTCATTTGAGCTAAAGGGTTTAATAAGAATGTTGTTCATGCCAGCCTCAAAGACTTTATCACGCACTTCGGAAGGTATAGCTGCGGTTAATGCGACAATGGGTGTTTTGTTCCCTTTGTCACGAATACAACGTGTTGCATCATAACCATCCATGACAGGCATATGCAAATCCATAAGTATGATATCGTACTCATTTGATCCAACCTTCTCAACAGCAAGCTTTCCATTTTCTGCTATATCAATTTTAGCGTGCCAGTGATTAAGCATTTTTTTCGCAATAAAAATATTCATTGGGTTATCCTCTACCAACAGAATGTTTACTCCTTGTAAATCGTTACTGCTTACCACTGTTTTTGCAACGGTAGAATTCTTTTTATCTGCAACAATATTCTCTCCAAGGTTAAATGTTTGTGTAAAAGAAAATACAGAACCAACACCGGGTAAGCTTCTAAGTTTTAAAGCAGAGTCCTGTAACTCAAGTAATCTTTTACAAATAGCAAGACCAAGACCTGTTCCACCATAACCTCTTGAAGTAGATGAATCTGCCTGTGTAAATTTTTCAAAAATTACTTTTTGCTTGTCTTGCTCTATGCCAATGCCAGTATCTTCCACTTCAAAAAGAACCGTTGCCTTTTCCTGTGTTTGCTCTATCACTTTTATCCTGAGACAGACCCAGCCTTCATTGGTAAATTTTATCGCATTATTGATAAGATTATAAATAACCTGGCTGGTTCGGGTAGGGTCTCCAATCACTTTTCTCTCCAGGGTTTTGTCAACATCCAGCCTTAGTTCAATTCCTTTATCACCAGCGCTTGTTTTAGCACCGGCTACAATGTTTCTCGCAATTGATTTTAAATCCATTTCTATACTTTCAAAACTAATTTTTCCTGCTTCTATTTTATTATAATCAAGTATATCATTTACAATAGCCACAAGATTATTGGCAGAAAACAAAAGCACATCCAGGTATTCTTTTTGTGTATCGGTAGGATTACTCTGCAGCATCAAGTTAGCTGTGCCAATTACAGAATTGAGTGGCGTTCTTATCTCGTGAGACATTGTTGAGAGAAATTCAGACTTGGCTTTAAGCCCTTGTTCTGCTTGCTTCTTAGCCTGTTGCAACGTGCTGGCAAAGCGGAAAGACAATATCATTGACTGGAAAAAGAAAAAGAATATGTAGCCTGCAAATACAACAACCTGGTAAGAAAACTCTATAATAGAAAGATAGTTAAGATTAATAATGACGAAGACCAGCATTATAATAGCAGTACTAATCAAGGCGTAATTGGCGCCCATTCTTTTGTTGGCTGCAGCCTTTATAAAAATGTAAATAGCATAAGCAATATAGAGGAACATGAGAATTAGGAAATAGTTGATAAGGCTGGTAAAAAAATGAGGGGATAAAAAGAGCGCAAAGGCTGCAAACAAAAGGCATAAGCTGTTCATAAAAGGAAACAAGGGCTTATAAAAATCTTCAGGATAGAGATGTCTTATGTAGCTGACAAAAAAGAACACGCTTAACCCTAGGGATATATATTCAAGTCTTACGGTTATATACCAGTTTAATTGAGGTAGTATACTATGCAGCGCATAAGGGCTGGTACCTATAATCCGGTAACAATAACTAATACAAAACAAAGCAAAATAAAATATGGCCTTATCATGCTTCCCAAACATATATAAGCCCATAAAAAATAATCCGCCCATAAACAAGCAGCCAGTTAACAAAAAGTCACCGGTAATCCGGCGGTCCCTGGCAAGGTATATCCTCGCTCTTTCGCCAATAACAATGCTTTTATATACGCCTCCTTTAGAGTGTACAAAGTTGCTTACCTGCAGCAACAGGTGCAATGTATCGCTCGTTGTTGCGGGAATAATAGTTACCACATCCTGCCAGTGAGGAACGGCCTGTTTTTGTGTTGTTGCCACAACGCCATTTTCTGCCCTTAATGTTGTATTCACATACAGCTTGTAAGAGGTATAGGCATCCGGCACTTCAAGCGCAAGCAATGGCCTGTTTACGGGCAACAATATATCCAGTTTATAACTGGCAAAACCGAAAGAGGAGAGGGGCTTGCCATTAACAATCGTATTGCTCCATAGTTTTGGAAAAGCGTTATAAGATTTATTAACAATAGTGTCTGAGGGATATACGAGACGGTTATAATAAAACTCCCAGTCACCATTAAGCATAACACTTGATTTGGAAAGATCAACCCTCCTTAAATCAATTACACCTTTTTTCGCAACAATTAAGTCAGTAGAAAC
>Ga0105237_10005918_pt1 | contig 13714 bp, 12 predicted proteins | sample KBSC24metaG_FD_81520 | JGI IMG/M metagenome (GOLD analysis project Ga0105237, IMG submission 81520) | Corn rhizosphere microbial communities from Kellogg Biological Station, Michigan, USA - KBS C2-4 metaG | ecosystem: Host-associated > Plants > Roots > Rhizosphere > Soil | place: Michigan, USA...
GTCCACAGCGACGTACTGGTGACTCCGGTTATATACCCGCGCACAATCACTTCGACCGGAAGTGTTTCCGCCTCCTGCCCAACGGTGACGTTCGGATCAGGCACGTCGATAACGTAGCTGGCGACAATATCGCGCACCTGCTCGAACCACCATGCGCTCAATTGATTGAGCACCTGTCCCTTAAAAGGAATCGCGCCAACGACGCGGTCAAACGCTGATACCCGATCTGTCGTGATCAGGATGCGTTTGTCGCCCAGGCTGTAAATATCACGTACTTTACCGGACTGCTTCTCGCCCCACCCGACCAAATCCACTGAAGTCAGTGGAACTGCCTGTGCTAATTCTTCTCGACTGACCATTGCTCTTCTCCGCGTGTTTTAGGCGCGATTCACGCCATTTTGGAATAAACGCAAACCTTCCATGCCAGCCTCACCGCGATGCCATTGCGGATGCTGCCAGAAAAACACATGATCTTCGGGGTGTGGCATCAGCCCAAAAACATTGCCTGCGCGATTGCATAGCCCCGCGATTCCTCGGATTGAGCCATTTGGGTTCGCGGGATATGTCGCTGTAGAGCCGTCCGCTTCTGCGTAGCGCAGCGGTGCGAAACCCTTTGCCCACAGCGCCTCCGCCGTCGCAGGATCGCTCACCGCGATCTGCCCCTCCCCGTGCGCAACTGGGCAGTAAATCGGCTCGCTCAATCCTTCGGTAAACAGGCAGGCGCTGTTGGGATTCGGCTCCAAATAAACCCAGCGGCATTCGAAATGAGCGGATGCGTTGTAGGTCAGCGTGACCGGATACTCAGAATCGCCGGGGAGCAGTCCTGCCTTAACCAATGCCTGAAAGCCATTGCAAATGCCCAGTACTGGGCGTCCCTCGGCAACGAACCTTTCGACATCCTGTTTGAAACGGCGCTGCAAATCGAGCGCCCACAGCTTGCCTGCACCGAGATCATCACCGTAGGAGAATCCACCCGGCACGACTAACATGTGATAGTCAAGTAGCTTGCGCTCACCGCTGATCAGTTGGTTGATGTGAACGATCTCGGCCTGTGCGCCTGCCAATTCGCAGGCCAGCGCCGCGTCACGATCCCGATTTGTGCCGTTCGCGTGCAGCACCAAAACGTGTGGCGCTTCTACTCGGCGTGCCGCAGTCAATTTCTGCGACGCCTTCGCCAATGGCGCTGCTTTCATCACTGTGGAAGCTGTCCCACGCCACGCCGTTTCCAAATCGTCTAACTTCAAGCTGAGTACCGCATCGTTCGCCGCAATTTTCAACGAGGCTTGTTCACTCACCACGCCAACGCGCTCAAACGGAAACCCCGTCAATGCTTCCTCGAAACCAACAGCATGGTTCGGATCAACTTCGACGATAAATCGGCACAGGGACTCCGAAAATAACATCTGCTTTTCAAACGAAACGGTGATTTCTGCGCCGTACTGTCCGCCGATGCACATCTCCGCCAGCGCGACCGCGATCCCACCTTCGGAACAATCATGGCAGGCGCGCACCAGCCCGGCGCTGATCGCATGGTGCAATGCGCGTAGCCGATTTGGCGCGTCTATGACTGGCTGAGGCACGATTCCACCGCTCAACCCTTGCAGCAGATGAAGGTGACTGCCGCCGAATTCAGCGCGCGTGTCGCCGACGATATACAACAGGTTGCCGGGCGTTTTCAAATCCATCGTGATGGTCTTAGCGACCTGCGGCACAATTCCCAATGCTGAAATCAGCAGCGTACCAGGGATCGCGTGGCGCGTCCCATCCACGTCGTTGTACTCGTTATTAAGGCTGTCCTTGCCGGAGATAAACGGCGCGCCATAAGCGACCGCCGCATCGTAACAGCCTTGCGTGCTGCGCACCAAACTCCCCATACGATCTGCAAGGTACGGGCTGCCCCAGCAGAAATTATCAAGCAGCGCTACCTGATCGGGATCAGCGCCGACAGCAACCAGATTTCGGAAGGCTTCGTCAACGGCTGCCCAAGCCATCGCATAAGGATCGAATTCGCCATACAGGGGGCAAATTCCGGCGGAGAGCGCCACGCCCTTATCTCCCGATGAGCGCTGGGTATCGAGCGGAACCAGCACCGCTGCATCGCCGTGACCATGTTTCCCTTCGCCAACCAGCGGCTTGACTGCTGTTCCGCCCTGAACCTCGTGATCATAGCGGCGAACGATGTCCTCTTTGCTGCGGATATTCGGATGCGCTAACAGCGCCAGCAGCATCTCGCCTGCATCAAACGAAGGTGTCTCGGTCGTTTGAACATCTGGGGCGTGCCATTCCGCTTTCAGGTGAAGCTGAGGAATACCTTCGTGGAGGAAATCGACTGCGAGATCGCCGACGAAATGATCGCTGTAAGCCAGCCTCAGTCGTCCGCTCGTTTCGAAGATGCCAATCTGCGCGACTTCCACATCCTGCCCGGCACAAATCGCCTGAATCTGTGACCAGTCGCTCGGCTTGACCGCCAGCACCATGCGTTCCTGTGCTTCGCTCAGCCAGATTTCCCAGGGATGCAGTCCGGGATATTTGAGCGGCACCGTTTCGAGCTGTACCCGCGCGCCGATGCCTGCTGCCATCTCGCCAATCGCAGATGAGAGACCTCCCGCGCCGCAGTCGGTGATCGCGTGATACAGTCGGGCATCGCGCAGTTTGAGCACGACTTCCTGCACCTGTTTTTCCTGAATGGGATTTCCAATTTGGACGACGCTTCCGGCGCTGACACTTGTGCTGGTGTCCATCTCCATACTGGAGAAAGTCGCCCCGCGCAATCCATCCCGCCCCGTGCGCCCACCAATCACGACGATCAGATCGCCATCCTGAACGCCCGTCATGTGCGCGCCTCGTGGCAGCAGGCCAAGACAGCCGCAGAACACCAGCGGATTGGCAGTATAGCCAGGATGATAAAGCACTGCGCCGTTGACCGTCGGTATCCCCATTTTGTTGCCGTAATCTTCGACGCCGTGAATCACGCCATCCGCAATCCGCTGGGGATGCAATGTCCCTTCGGGCAGCGCAGATTCCGGCGTATCTGGCAAGCCAAAACACAAAATGTCCGTATTGGCAATCGGTCGCGCGCTGACGCCGAGGATGTCGCGCACGACGCCGCCCACCCCGGTATTTGCCCCTCCGAACGGCTCCAGCGCTGACGGATGGTTATGAGTTTCCACTTTGAAGGCGAGATCCCATTGGTCATCAAACGCGACAATGCCCGCGTTATCGACGAAGGCCGAATGCACCCAGGTCTTATTGATCTGCTCGGTCGCCGCACGGATATATGTACGCAGCAGCCCGTTAATCGTCTGCGTTTCGCCTGTATCCGCGTCGGTATAGTCGATCAGCGCCTTGAACGTTTTATGGACGCAGTGTTCACTCCACGTTTGTGCCAGCGTCTCTAGTTCTGCATCGCTTGCATCGCGATCTTCGGCCTCAAAGTAGCTGCGGATCGCCTGCATCTCGGCAAGGTTGAGCGCCAGCCGCCGCTCTGCGCTGATACGCAGCAGTTGATCATCGTTTATCCCGCGCAGCGGAATGATCTCAACCGTCGCGTCTGTCGGCTGAAACGGCACAAACGGCGGCATGATTGGCTGATCAATCGTGAAGCGCTGAATGATCGCATTCGAGAATTGAGTCGCTAGCTTTTGCAATTGTGTAGGCGTTGTTGGCTCAACCAGCAGATAACGCTGTCCAGTTGCGGCTCGCTGCAACCCGTGAATACCCAGCAGCGGCGCTGCACGCAGCAAGTTCTCCGCTGCCGGATCGGTAACGCCGGGTAGCAAAGTCACTTCAATAGAATGGGCAAATTCGCTGGCAATGATGGGAAGATCAGCGCCCACACGATGGACGGTGAACGTTTCAGTCACTGGGTCGGCGAGCAATTCCTTGCTGAGATGGATCACTTCGTCGGCGCTGAGTGCGCCTTCAAGAAAGTAGAGACGGATAACACGATGACCGGCAGAATGATCGCCGGGAGCAACTTCGACGCGGAAAGTCGAAATCGGGTGAGCTTCAGACTCGCGTGACGAAACCTGGATTTCCTGCAAAGGTTTCTCCAGAGCACGGATCAATTGTTAAGTAGAGTATAATTCTAGGAAGGACTTTTCACAATCGCAATTATGGATTATCATCATTTTGACACGAGTTCGTTTCAGGCAGTTTGTATGAGAGGGTAATTTTTGTGACACACCGAACCCGTCATACATATAATACGGAATTTCCGACGATAGGCCATTCATCCCCATGATGAGTGGCCTCTTTTTTTGAGGAGGCAAGTCGCTTAATGGTGACGACTGAATTACGAACCTCGGCTCATTTTTCAAATGCGTATGTTCCTGCGAAGATTCAGGGGCATTTTGCGGGGAAACATATCGTCACGGTCGAACAGTTCGCCCGTGCTGACTTGCATACGCTATTTGATGCCACGCTTGAATTGCGTGAGCGTGTCCGCAAAAACGACCTCAGCGTGCTTCAGACCTGCGCAGGAAAAGTCATGGCGACGCTTTTTTACGAGGCCAGCACCCGCACCGATATGTCATTTCAGGCGGCGATGCTGCGTCTCGGTGGCGAGGTCATCTCGACCAGCGGCGGTGTTCAATTCTCGTCCGTCTACAAAGGCGAAAACCTCGCTGATACCGTGCGAGCGGTCGGCTGTTACGCCGATATTGTCGTTTTGCGTCACCCGGAGGTCGGTTCCTCCTATGAGGCCGCCTTTTATCTGGATCGGCTCACGGAACGTTTGGGACACCAGCCCGTTGTCGTCAGTGGCGGCGATGGCATTGGCGAACACCCGACTCAAGCCCTGCTCGATCTGTTCACGATCTTCGACTTCAAGCAGGAAGTTAATCATCTGCGCATTGCGTTGGTCGGCGACTTGCTCAATGGACGCACAGTTCACTCGCTTTCCAAATTGATTGCGCAGTATGAGGCGGTGGGAGTCACCCTCGATTTCGTCTCACCTCCTTCTCTGCGAATGCCTGCTCAAACGCTCGACTTTCTGCGCAGCCGGGGCATTAAAGTCCGCGAGACGGACGATTTGCATGAAGTTATTGGCAATGCCGATGTGATTTACTGGACACGTATTCAACAGGAACGTTTTGCGAACCCTGCAGATTACGAAGCGATTGCCGACCATTTTATCATGACGCCGGATTTACTCGCTGAGGCGAAGTCCGATGCAATTCTGATGCATCCCCTACCCCGGAAGCATGAGATGGGAACCACTGCCGATCACGATATTCTCGACGCCGACCCACGCAGTGTTTACTTTCGACAGATGGAAAATGGTATGTTCGTCCGCATGGCGCTGATTGCGAAAGTGCTTACAGTAGAATGATCCTTCGCATACCGGGGATGCTCGACCCACATGTCCACCTGCGCGATCTCGACTGGTCGCACAAGGCCACCTTTGCAAGCGAAACTGCTGCTGCGCTGGCGGGTGGCTATTGGGCAATACTGGATATGCCCAACACGCCGCCGCCCACGATTGATCGGGCTGCGCTCGATTTGAAACGCGCATCGATGGCACGACAGGCCGTCTGCGACTGGGGTCTCTATTTCGGCGCTTCGCAGAACGGTAATGAAATTGAGTATGTGGATTGCGCGCCTGATGTTTGCGGGTTGAAAATCTACAACAATGCCACTACAGGCACGCTTCTGATTGAAGATCAAACCGTGCGTGAACGACATTATCGCGCCTGGCCTGCGGGAAAACCAATTGCCGTTCATGCCGAAGGCGAAACCGTTGCCGACATTCTGAAGTTGGTGCGCTTGACGGGCAAATTTACGCATTTCTGCCACATCAGCACGAAATATGAGATCGATTTGCTGCGCGATGCCAAAGAAAAAGGGCTGCCGATCAGCATCGGTGTAACACCCCATCACCTTTATCTGACAGAAGCCGATTTGCCAGCATTGGGATCACTTGGCTTGATGAAGCCGATCCTCAAGACCGCAGCAGATCGAGACGCGCTCTGGCAGGCAGTCCGTGCTGGACTGGTCGATGTCATCGAGTCGGATCACGCGCCGCACACGCTTGCGGAAAAACAGTCCGCCAACCCGCCATACGGTGTTCCGGGTCTGGAGACGACTTTGCCCCTGCTCTGTCTCGCGGCTGAACAGAGGCGGATTACCTACGATCAGATCAGCGAACTGGTCGCGCTTAATCCGCAGCGCATCTTCAATTTGCACCCCGATGCAGAAACCTATACGCTTGTTGATACCCACGCCCAATACATAATCGACCATGCTCATTTGCGGACGCAGTGTGGTTGGTCGCCTTTCGAAGGGATGCGCGTATCCGGGCAAGTGATTGGCGTGTGGATCAGAGGCCAACAGGTCTATGACGGCGAAAATGTGCTGGTCAATGCTGGCTTCGGGCGTGATATTGCCTCGACGCGGGTGAGCGCCTGATGCATCGGCTCTTTCTAGGTCTCTATGAATTGCTTTATAAGCGCGTTGCCCTTCCGCTCATCTTCCGCGCTTCCGCGCAGGAAGCGCACCAGCGTATGATGCGTTTGCTTCTGTGGCTGGACAATCATGCATCGGTGCACTTCGCGTTGAAATGGGCGCATGATCTTGCCTTCGTCGAACGTCCCTTTGTTGTCGGGGATGTGCGTCTACCTCACCCGCTCATTCTCGCCGCAGGCTTCGTCAAAGGCGAAGGTTTTGCGGATGAATGTGACGCTTTGCAATCGCTCAGCCGAAACATTATTCCCGGATGGCGCGCGATGCCTCTGCTGGTCGGCGCAGTCGAGTTCGGATCGTTTACGCGCTATCCCCGCCTCGGAAACACGGGGACTGTCCTCTGGCGTGACGAAATTACAACATCCACCCAGAATCGCGTCGGGTTGAAAAATCCGGGCGCGCTCGCTGCCGCCGAGTTTCTTGCGCGAAAGCGCGATCAACTCCCCGCTGTGTTCGGTATCAATATCGCTGTCAGTCCCGGCGTGACCGATCCTGAGCAGGAATGCCGCGAAGTTATGGAAACCTTCTCCGCCTTTCTGGATCGAAGGATTCGACCCTCATGGTTCACGCTCAATGTGAGCTGCCCCAACACTGGCGACGATCCCGGCAGTCATCAGACGGAAACGCGCGCACATGACCTGTGTTCCACAATAGTCCGCCTACTCCAGCCTCTCGATATTCCGCTGTGGGTTAAAATCAGCCCCGATTTGGCCGATGAGCAGTATCGCGCTCTGCTGCGCGCCTTCGCGGTAACAAGCGTTCGCGCTGTGGTCGCAACTAACACACTCGCAGCATCTGCGCCCGATAAAACCACCGCAGGTCTTGGCGGCGGACGCTTATATGATCACGCCCTCGATGTCGTTGCGCTCCTGAGCGATGAAAAATTGCATCACGGCTATGACATTGACATCATCGCTTGCGGCGGAGTCCAAAATCAGCAAACGTATCAGGCGTTCGCGCATTACGGCGTCCAGGCGATGCAATACTGGTCAGCGCTGGTCTATCGTGGGCCGCTTGCTGCTGCTTTAATCGAACAGGAAAGCAATCTATGACCATTTCCCCAACCGCGCAGGCACTTCTTGACATCAAAGCCGCAGTGTTCTCGCCGGATGCCCCGCTTATTTTCAAATCGGGCATTATCTCTCCGATCTACGTAGACAATCGACGCCTGCCCTATGAGCCACAAGCCTGGCACACGATTATTGACGCCCTCCGCAGCCTAATCTCTGCGCGAAACCTCGCCTTTGACGTGATCGCCGGGATCGAAACGGGCGGTATTCCGCACAGCGCAGCGTTGGCCTATGCGACAAACGCTCCATCCGTTTTCGTGCGCAAGCAGCCGAAAGAGCATGGCACGAAACGGCGCGTTGAAGGCGGAGATGTCGTTGGAAAACGGGTACTTCTGATCGAGGACACCATCACCACCGGGGGCAGCAGCCTATCGGGTGTCGAAGCCTTGCAGGAGGAAGGGGCGCAGGTGGTCGCCTGTCTGGCGATCTTCTCCTACGGATTTCCGCAGGCCGCCGCAGCATTCGCGAAAGTGAATGTTCCCTTGCTGCCATTGGCCTCTCTGACCGAGTTGCTGGAAGCTGCCCGGCAAACGGGCTATTTTACATCGGAAGCTATCGCCCTTATCGAGAATTGGCGACAGCAAATCTCAGGATGAGCCTTTATGTCTGTGATTGACAAATATAACCAGCGCGCTGAGGCCGTCAACTCGCTGCTGTGTGTCGGGCTGGACAGCGCTCTGAATAAGCTGCCGGAACGCTTTCGAAGTGAATCCTATCCGCAGTTCGCCTTCAACCGCTGGATCATCGAACAGACGCACGCTTACGTCAGCGCCTACAAGCCCAACATCGCCTTTTACGAGGCACAGGGCGATCAGGGGTTGCGCGATCTCAAGCTCACGCTCGATTATTTACATCAGAAACACCCGGATATTTTCACCATCTGCGATGCCAAACGCGGCGATAACAGTACGAGCAACGGCGGTTATGTCGCGGCGATTTTCGATGGGCTGGGTTTCGACGCGGTAACACTTCAGCCGTATATGGGCAGTCAGGTGCTTCAGCCATTTCTCTCGCGCAAGGAGAAAGGCTGCATTATTCTCTGCCGCACATCGAACCCCGGCGACGAGGAATTACAGGATTTGCAGATGAAGGATGGCAGGACGCTCTGGCAAATCGTCGCGGAAAAAGTCAGCCGTGACTGGAATGTCAATCAGAATTGTATGCTCGTCGTCGGCGCAACCCGCCCCGATGAACTCCGTCAGGTGCGCGCGATTGTCGGCGAAATGACGCTGCTCGTGCCGGGGATTGGCGAACAAGGCGGCAGCGTTCAACAGGCGGTTACCGCAGGGCTGAATTCCGGGCGCAAAGGGATGATTATCAATGCCTCACGTTCGGTCATTTTTGCAGCGGATCCCGCTGTGGAAGCGCGCAGTCTGCGCGACGAGATCAACCGCTATCGGGGGTAGACGTTTTACTCCGCCAGCGAGATCGGATTAAACGAAATATTTCGGTCGTAGGTATCAACACCCTCTTTGCGTTTGATGAAGTTGATCACCACGTAAGTCACAGGCGTGGCTGCCGTTTCATACAGTGTCTTGAACACCCACTGCGTCAGCATCGCAGAGAGCAGTGCGTCTGAGGGAGAAGTTCCCCAAAAGGCGATGAAGATAAAAATAACCGAGTCCAGCCCTTCTCCGACGATGGTCGACGCAATTGTGCGCGTCCACAGCCAGCGCCCTTGCGTTGCAACTTTCATCCGCGACAGGACGTAGGAATTAGCAAATTCGCCGACGAGAAAGGCAACGAACGAGGCCAGCAAAAGCCGGGGCGTATAGCCGAGAATACGGTCGTAAGCGGCCTGTGCGTCCCAGAAGCTCGCTCCCGGCAGTTTCTGCGCGATGACGATGCCGATTACCGCGACCAGATTGCAGAAAAAGCCGAGCCAGATCACGCGCCGCGCCCGCCGAAAACCGTACACCTCAGTCAAAACATCACCAACGATGTAACTGATAGGGAAGATGATGATCCCCGCTGGCACGATCAACCCCGCTACATCGACGAGTTTGACGGCGACAATGTTGGCGCTGATCAGGCAGGTGACAAAAACCGCTACAATCAGGAGAAACCAGACTGAATACTGTGCCGGTGTGGACGATTGTCTTTCCATGCTTGGATGGACTCCTGAACCCATATCAAGGGGTGAACGGTTGAACATCTTGCTTTTGCCTGAAGCGGCAAACGGTTCTATTCTCTCACCTGTGGTAGAATTTGACAACGAAAGGAAGGACTTCCCATGAACCCGACTCGCCAATACGACATTGATTTTCGCAAGGAAGAAGTCGAATACATCATGAAGCATGTCGCGGGTTCGACTTCCTGTTCGCTCGTCGGAATCGGCAGCGTCGGTAAATCGAATCTTCTCCAGCATCTGACCGACCCGAACGTTCATGAGCATTATCTGGGCGCAGACCCCGCCAAAAAACTCAAAACGATTGTGATTGACGCCAACATGCTTGGCCCGCTTCCCTCGGACAAAGACGATCCGATGCGCTGCTGGGCGGGGTACGAACTCATGATGCACCGCTTATTTCTGGCCTTTTATCCCTTTGATATGCTCTCCGACACCGAGGCCAGCCGCTTTTACGAAACTTATCTTGCCCTGCAAAATGGCACGAATCCGCTCTATACCTATATGGCGCTGCGGTACTTCGAAGTCGGCATCCAGTTCTTCATCCGTCAGGGCTACAAAGTCGCCTTTTTGTTTGACGAATTTGACGAGATGCTCAAGCAGCTTCCCGTCAAGTTTTATCAAACCCTACGCGGAATTCGCGACTCAAACAAGCGCAATCTCGTTTATATCACGTTTACGCGCTCTCCCCTGCCAACCTTGATTGAGCGCTTTGAAATTCCCATGCTCGACATTGAGCCATTCAGCGAATTGTTCACTGATAACGTCTACTACGTCGGTCCCTATAACGACAAAGACGCGGGCAAAATGTACGCTGAACTGACCAGCCGCCGTCAGAAAACCTACCCGGAAACCGTCCGACAGATGCTTCTTGATGCCACCGGACGCTATGCCGGATTGCTGCGCGCGGGTTTTGCGGCGCTCGAAGAACTCAATCTCACGCAAATCTCGACCACCGACACACTTGCCGAAGCGCTAGCGGCACGCAGCGCCGTCCGCACCGAATGTCGGACGATCTGGACGAGCCTTAATCGCTCCGAGCAGTATGTCTTGAAGGCGGTTGCGCGCCTGACCCCCTACAATGTCAGTGCCGAAACCGAACTGGCGGTCACGATGCTGGTGCAGAAGCGCTTGCTCAAGCTCGACAAAAACCAGCAGCGTCTGGAAATTCAGCCGCCCGTGTTTCGCGTCTTTGTGGCGACCAATCCCGATCCGTCATGAGTGAGGGCTATCTCATCCCGACGCAAACCCATCGGGTGACGACCGCTGTTTCCAATTCGCGCTTTATCACCACCATAGGCCATGTCAGCACGGTAGATGAGGCAAAAACATTTCTTGCGGCTGTGCGCGCGGAAATGCCTGATGCCAACCATCACGTTTACGCTTACCGCGTCGGTTTCGGCAATTCGGTCATTGAGGGGATGAGCGATGACGGTGAACCTTCTGGCACGTCCGGGCCACCTGTGCTGGCGGTGCTGCGCGGCTCTGGCATTGGCGATGTGATCGTCGTGGTGACGCGCTATTTCGGCGGCACGCTGCTTGGTACGGGTGGGCTGGTTCGTGCTTACGGCGATGGCGCACGCGAGGGGCTGGCTAGCCTGCCGACTGAGCGTAAAATTGAGAGGAAAATCCTCGGAATTGAGCTGCCCTACCACTATTTTGAGCAGGTGAAGCGCCTGATCGCGCGGCACGGCGGCACGCTTGACGAGGAAGATTTCGCGGGAGACGTGACGATTCTCGCCTCGTTTCCGGTGGATTGCGTGGCGGGATTTTCGGCTGATTTAACGGAATTGACGGCTGGCAGCGTTCAGGCGATTGTGCTGTAAGCAAGCCGATTCAACAAATTTGCCATAAACCATCAGCGACCATCTCCCCGTAAAATTCAGGGCCAATTCCAACCACGTTCTCGTAACGAATCAGGCCATCACCGCCCAAAGATCATTTTTACTTCGGCAGTGCGACATTGTAGGTGCATGACGAGTACGATCCGCCCAGTACCACACGAAAATCGACGCTGCGATTCGGATCAGGCGTGACGACAACGTTGCCGCTGCTGACGCGCAGCGCGGATTCGAGCGTCGCCAAGCTGCTGCCTTTGCTCTGTCCCGTGAAATCGTAGAGAGTCGTTTGCGCCTGATAAGCGGGTGTTTCCGTTGAAATCTGCGGGACGAAGCCCTCCCATGCCAACCGATCACTAGCGACCTGCCCCAACGATTGATTCCCGGCAGCATTGACAATTTCCACGCGAGAATTCTCGCGTACCAGTTGATGCTCCGTCGGCGGCTCGATCATCTGCTGCTCCAACGCCTGAATCGCGGGGCGCTGCGGGATGAGCACATCCGAGCCTTCCGGGGATAGCCATGATTTTGTCTCGACATTGGGACGGAAAGTGTAGGAGGCAATCTTGCTTGGGTCGAGCGAGAGCGCCAGCGGCACGAGGTTCGCTATATCGCTCAGTTGGATGTCGGTTTGCACGGTTTCCAGCACCTGCGGCCAGATGTCGGAAAGCTGGCTGACGAGGTTCAGGCTGCGAATTCGCCCCAACAGGGCGCGCAGGAGCGCCTGATGCCGCCGACCCCGGTCAAAATCGCTGCTGGTGCGGCGGCTGCGAGCATACCAGAGCGCCAAATCACCGTCCATCTGATAGACACCTACGGGCAGCGTGAACATCTGCCAGTTATCGGCAACACTCTGGTCGAGGTCAGGCTGTTTGAGCCGCCAGTCCTGAATGGCGCAGTCTACCGAAATCTCAACGCCGCCAAGTGCATCGACAATATTTTTAAAATCGGAGAAATCGACACGCGCGTAATGGTCGATGTGGATGCCGAGGTTATAGCGGATTGTGTCGGAAAGCAGTTGAAAGCCGCCTGTGCCGTCGTGTTCGCCGTAGCCATAGGCGCTGTTGATGCGGTAGACGCGGTGGCCGGGGATGTAAACGTATAAATCGCGCGGGATTGAGAGCATGGAAACCGTGCCAGCAGTGCGGTTGACCGAAACGATGACCATCACATCGGTGCGTCCGGCATTGACCGGGTTGGTCGTGTCACTGCCAAGCAGCAAAAAGTTCTCGATGTCGTAGCCTGCGTTGTCAAGCATGGGCATCGGCGCGGGCATGGAGTCAGGATCGGTAATCGTCAGGCTGGTGTCCTGCGCCCGCAGGGGAAATGTAGTTGCTAACAGGAGGATCAGAAGGAGAAAAAGGAGTCGAACTGACCGCTTCATTGGAGTACCTCGGTGTGTAGAATGAACCCTACTCACCTGAGTATAGCGCCCTGCCCTGCTCCATTGAGCAAGCGCCGATCAGCCGTCAGCCAGTCGTCGCTTTTTGTCCGGTTTTCACCCGGCCTCGCAGGAGTTTCTGCGAGGCCAGAGTGCTTTTGGCAACGAGTTAACGATAGCCGTTGATGAGGTTCAACATGCCTCGGATCGAGACGGGCTTACGCACGTAGTCATTGCACCCGGCAGCGACGTATTGATCGGCATAGCCCATCGTGTCATAGGCAGTGATGGCGATAATTGGCTCGTTGACGCCTTTCTGACGGAGCATCCGGGTCAGCCGCAAGCCATCCATGCTGCGGTTGCCCAGGTTCAAGTCCATCAGGATCAGGTCAGCCGAACCGGAATCAATCTCGGAAAGCGCAGATTCCGCTTCGTTGTAAGTGATGAGTTCATCACTATTCATGTGACAAATGCGCTCGATCAGAGCAACGTTGGCGAGGTTATCCTCAACATAGACGATACGCATAACGCTTTAATTCACCCTCACTGCTAGTAGACGCTGTGAATAATCGGAACGTTTTTGAACGCTCCTCTAAACAAAACGAACTGGCTGGCGATCCAGCCTTGTCCGAAACTCCCTTTGACCAAGAACCACGCAGAATCGGTGGTCACACCGATCACTTCCAACTGCAATCCACCGGGAACCTGCGTTAAAACGGTGAACTGTGGCCCCGGCCCAGTGCGAATATTCTGGAAGCTGGTATTGACGACGATATGCGGCGCTTCCAGTTCCGGGATCGGGATGGTTCCGCCCGTCGCTGCCGTGCTGGTTGTA
>Ga0105237_10005921_pt1 | contig 13711 bp, 10 predicted proteins | sample KBSC24metaG_FD_81520 | JGI IMG/M metagenome (GOLD analysis project Ga0105237, IMG submission 81520) | Corn rhizosphere microbial communities from Kellogg Biological Station, Michigan, USA - KBS C2-4 metaG | ecosystem: Host-associated > Plants > Roots > Rhizosphere > Soil | place: Michigan, USA...
TAGCGCGACCGCCATCAGTCCGGCATCGAGCACCGCGAGATAGGTGAAGAGGCCGACGGGATGATCCTCGCCCGTGGAGAGCAGGATGGGGGTGAGGAATCCGGCGAGCAGACCGAGGATCGCCACCACCTGCGCGTTGAGCCGCACGGCAAGGAAGAAGGCGCCGGCGGTGATCGCCGCCATGGCGCCGAAGGCCGGTATTTGGCCGATAAAGCCATAGAGGACGTGCGCGCTGTAGGTGACACCATAGAGAATGACCACGCCGGTCGAGCAGAGCGACTGGCCGGTGACCGCATACTTGGGACGGGGCATGAACCACCCGCCCGCGATGAGTCCCAGCCCCGTGAGAGCGCCGAAGGCAATGCGCATCGCCGGGGTGATCAGGTTGTGCTCGAAGGAATAACGGATCAGGAAAATCACCCCGATGAACAGGGCCAGGCCGCCGAGCCAGGCGAACATCTTCACCCCCATGAAGGCCTCGAGCTTGAACTCGGGCAGAAGCGGTTTCTCTGGAGGGGGTGGCTTGGTGGGGGCGGGGGCCACCACCGGCGCCTTTGCGGACGGTGCGGGGATAGCCGGAGACGGGACTGTTGCCGGAGTGGGCTTGGGAGGAGTGGGGGTAGGAGTCAATGCCCGCCGCACGGCGAACTCGGGAAGAGGTGGTGGTGTGGAGTCCTCTTCGGTCGTGACTGTGGTTGGCGGTGATGGGAGCGGCGGTTCGGCGGGCGCTGGCACCGTATTGGGTGTCGCGATCGCGTGCGGTGCGGGTGCTGCCTGGCGCCCTGTGGCTTTCTCCTCCGGAGCCGACTCAAGACGGCTTCGGCGTTGTTCGGCTTCCAGGCGGGCCAGGCGGTTATTAAGGTCGCCCACGCGGCCCTCCGCGTCACTCAGCCGGACGAACAGTCGGATCACCGCGAAGATCAGCGCGATGATGAAGAGAATGGAGCCGGCGATGAAGAGGGCGAAATCGTCCATGCGGAGAATGAAGAAGCGACCGGCGGTCAGTTGTCGGTGATCACCCGCCCTGCGGCGAGCCCCGATTACAGATGCTCTGAACTGTGGAGGCGAAGGAGAGCCGCAACGCCTTCGGCGTAACGATGTGCGTTCCCTGTCTTTGATGATTGTTTACTTGCGCACCGGCGAATCCCGCTTTTCAACCCCGGCCATCTCCTTCATCGTCCCCGCGCATGCCCCACGTCGTCACCTTTGGTGAAATCATGCTTCGCCTTACGCCGCCCGGATGTCTCCGTTTCGGGCAGGCTCCGCATTTTGAGATCACGTTTGGCGGAGCCGAGGCCAATGTCGCGGTCTTGATCTCCCAACTCGGGGGCAGCGCGGAATTTGTGACCCGATTGCCGGAGAATGAGGTCGCCCAGCGGGCGATCGATGAATTGCGTGGACTGGGCGTCGGCGTGCAAAAGATCGTCCGCGGCGGGGACCGCATTGGTGTCTACTTCCTGGAACACGGAGCCAGCCAGCGCTCGGGCAAGGTCGTCTACGACCGAGCCCACAGCGCCATCGCCGAGGCTTCACCGGATGAATTTTCGTGGGCCGATATCTTTCGCGGGGCTTCGTGGTTTCATTGGTCGGGAATCACGCCGGCGCTCTCGGTTGCGGCTGTCGAAGCCACGCGGCAGGCGGTCGCGGCGGCGAAGGGCGCGGGGTTGAGGATCAGTTTCGACGTCAATTATCGCGCGAAATTGTGGCGCGACCCGCGACAGGCCGGGGAGGTGCTGGCGCCCTTGATGCGGGGAGTCGAGGTCTGCGTGACGAGTCTCGAAGAAGCGCGCACGGTTTTTGGAATTGAAACCAGTGGCGATGCGGCGCAGCGCGAAGTGGAAGTCGCGGGGGCCTTGTGCGCGAAATTTGGATTCAAGACGGTGGCGCTGACGCAGAGGCAGGGGGCCACCGCGGATACGACGAGTTGGGGGGCGACGCTCTTTTGTGACGGGCGCGCCCATGTTTCCACGCGGCACGAGATTATGAATGTGGATCGAGTGGGCGCGGGCGACAGCTTTACCGGCGCGCTCATCTTTGCCATGCAGCGAGGCGACCCGCCGCAGAAGGCCGTGGATTTCGCGGTGGCGGCCAGCACGCTCAAGCACACGATCCCAGGCGATTACGCCCGGGTGACCCTGGCCGAAGTCGAAGCGCTGGCGGCAGGGGCGGGCGGAGGGCGGGTGCAGCGGTAGCAAGATTTTTCTTGCCAACCCCGTATCCATCGCTACCTTCCGCGCTCCCGAATTTTATACTTTTATGGCAAAAACCTGCTGGCTAGAACGTGAAAAACGCAAATCCGCGACCGTCGCGAAGTATGCCGCCCTGCGCGCCGAACTGAAAGCGAAGGGTGACTACATCGGCCTGTCCCAATTGCCCCGCAATGCAAGCCCCGCCCGCCTCAGCCGTCGCTGCCAGGCCACGGGCCGCAAGCGCGGTTACATCGGCCGTTTCAAGCTTTCCCGTATCACCTTCCGCGAACTCGCCTCGAACGGCTTGATCCCGGGCGTGACGAAGTCGAGCTGGTAATCAGGCTCTTCCGACTCTTTTCCGAGCCGCCGGCGACGCGCCGGCGGCTCGTTTCGTTTTAATGCCATGTTGACCGCCCTGCTCCTCGCCGATGCCGCCGGAGCCATCGCTACGGAGTGGGATGCTCCGGACACGATTATCCTCAAGCTCGCGGGCATCATCTGCATTGTCTTACTGAACGGCTTCTTCGTGGCCACAGAGTTCGCGCTGGTCAAGGTGCGTGGCAGCCAGCTCGACCCGCTCGTCGAGGAGGGCAACGCCCGCGCCTCGCGTGCCCGGTACATCCTCAATCATCTCGACGCCTACCTCTCCGCGACGCAATTTGGAGTGACCCTGGCGAGCCTCGCCCTGGGTTGGTTGGGTGAGGATTATTTTACCCGGCTGCTCCAGCCCGCTTTCCTCAAACTGGGGGTGGAATCGCATCGCCTGATCGACGGACTCGCCGTGGGCATCGGCTTCGTCATCATCACGTTCGTCCACATCCTCTTCGGCGAACTGGCGCCCAAATATATCGCCATCCGCGATCCGCTGCGCATCGCGCTCGTTCTCGTTCGGCCGATCGACTTCTTCTTTAACGTCTTCCGGCCGGCCATCTGGCTGCTCAATAAATCATCGAGCATCATCCTGCGCCGCTGGTTGCGGATCACGCCGGTGAGCGAGCATGAACTCGCGCACAGCGAGGAGGAACTGCGCGTTATCCTCAGCCAAAGCGCCTCCCAGGAGGAAGTCTCGCCGCTCGGCAAGGAAATCCTGATCAATGCGCTCGACATGCGCGACCGCGTGGTCCGCGACATCACCACGCCGCGCGGCCAGGTGATCTTTCTCAACACGGAGGACACGTTCGAGGAAAACCTCAAGCACGCGCTCGAATCCCGCCACACCCGCTTCCCGCTCTGCGAAGGCCACCTCGATAACACGATCGGACTGGTGCACATCAAGGATCTCTTCAAACTGATGCGCGAGACGCAGCCCGATTTGCATACGATCAAGCGCGATCTCCTTCCAGTGCCCGAGATGATGCCGCTGGAAAAGCTGCTCACTTTCTTCCTCAGCAAACACGCGCACCTCGCCCTCGTGGTGGACGAGTACGGCGGAACGACCGGCATCGTCACGCTCGACAACGTGCTCGAGGAATTGGTCGGCGACATCCAGGACGAATTCGACGCCGAAAAACCGGAATTCCGGCGGGTCAACAGCGATGAATTCGACGTCGAAGGGAGCCTCGGCCTTTACGAACTGCACGACCTGGCGGGCCTGGACCTGGAGAACTCAGACGTGAGTACGATCGGCGGGTATGTCACGCACCTCCTCGGGCATCTGCCGAAGCAGGGCGAGAAGGTGCGCATCGAGGATTTTGAAGTGACGGTCACGCAATCGGATGGACGGCGCGTCGGACAGGTCCATTTCAAACGGCTGGCGGGTGAGCCGAAGAAGGTGGCAGACCGGAGTGGGAAGTAAGGGCCGGGGAGGTTGATAGTGAATAGTGGATAGTGCACATGGTCGTGCTGCCATGGTGATGATGCTGCGGAAGATGCGTCTACGTTGCGGCAGACATCTCGCTCCGCTCGGTTCGCGGCTACGTAACGGAGGCGCTCTGCTCTACTTCAGATCTGACCAACGGCTTTCCTTGGCTGGAGGTTGAATGGTAACAAGTCCTCCCTTATGACATCGCTCTTTCGCTTTGCTTCTGCTGCCATTCTGGCCAGCGCCTTCTGCCTCGGCACGGCCACCGAATCCCGAGCGGATAGCCCGCCCCCTGCCTGCAATCGTGTCCGCGTTCAATCGGTAGCTGGCAACGAGAAGGAACTGATCGGCGCGACGATCGCCGGGTCCAATGTCTCGCGCACCGAAGGCTTCGTGCCCCTGGCCGAGATCAAGGACGCGCCCGCCAGCGGAAGCTGGGCTGAGGTCAAGTTCGACAACATGAAGGTGTATCGCTGGCTGCGCTTCGATCAACCGAAAGCCGATTCTGGCAAGTTGGCGAAGGTGGAAATCTATGCGGGGGACCAACTGATCGCCGGGGAGGGGAAGGGTGTCTCTTACCATTTCTTGCATGATGACACCCAGGACGATCGATCGATCGGCTACGACATCTTCTACATCGCGGCGGCGCAGCGTCCGGATTTCAAGCCTGTAGCCGGAGTTCCGGATGGGCCGGCCGATATCGCGATCACTTCCACTCGCGGGGCGGTGATTCGCTACACGCTCGATGGCTCCTGGCCGACGGCCCAGCACGGTGAGATCTATCGCGCGCCGATTCACATCGAGAAGACTACCACGATCAGTGCCGCGGCGTTTTTGGAAGATCGTGCGCCGGGGTTGCTGAGCACTGCGACCTATCTTATGCCGGGTTCCAGCAAGCCGGGACTGGTCTCCGCGCACATCGGCAACAGCCTCACGGGCACGACCGGCGGCTTTTGGCGCTTCGCGCGCACGGCGGGCTACGATCACAAGTCCGTGGCATTCCTGCGTCCCGGGGCCCTGACCCGCGAACTGTGGGCCGTGGCTTCCGGGGAATATGTTTCCGACAAGCTGGCGAACGCCAAGGAAACGCAGGCCCAGGGAAGAGGCAGCGCTACTTGGGCGGATTTTTGGAGCAAGGTGGGAAAGGTCGACCTGCTCACGCTTCAGCCGCGGGACTTCGATCTCGACAAGGAGATCGCTGCCGAGGTGAAGTTCATCAAGCTGTTCCGGGAAAAATCCCCGGATCTTCAGCCGTGGCTCTACTGCGAGTGGGTGGAAATGGTGCGCAAGCGCCCGAGCGATCGCGGCGAGGTGCCCAGCTTCCAGATGAAGAGAACCTTCCCCGCATTGACCTGGGAGGAGTCGATGAGTGCCATGTTGCTCTACGTCGAGGAACTGCAGCAACGTCTCGGGGTGGCCTATCCCGAAGGCAAACGCGCCCGGGTGTTGCCCGCGGCCCTCGCCATGGGCTGGATCAAGAACATGATTGATCACGGCCGGTTTCCGGGGGCGAAGCTGGGCACGTTTTACCCGCTCCTCTTCAACGACCAGGTGCACCCCGCCGATGCCCCGATCCATGGGACAGCCAATGGGGCTTACCTTGTGGACATGACCTGGTACTCGGCGTTCTATCGGGAAGCGCCGGAAGGCAGGGTCCTGCCAATCGAGACCAGCTTCACGCCCGAGCAGGCGCGGCTCGTAGAAAGGCTCGCCTGGGACGTCATCCAGAATTATCCCGATTGCGGGTTGTACGAGGAGGGCACGATCCCCTGTGGCAAACCGGAGTTTGCCAATGACGGCCGGACGATCCTCCTCAAATCCGGCACGCCTGGGGCATGGTTTCGCTACACGCTCGACGGCACAACTCCGACGCGCACGCGCGGGTATGTGTATTGCGGAGCCATCAGCGTGCAGCCGGAGATCCAGGTGAAAGCCGTGGCTTACCGGAGTGGCATGGCCGACAGCGAAGTGAGCGAAGCGGTCCTGCCCGTGGCGACCGGGGGCAAATAGAGGCGGAGATAGCGTCGATCCCAAAAAAATTTGCGAAAGTATGTCCTGAGCGCCACAGCCGGTTCGTCGTGGCTATGAAACGGTACAACCACCGAAATCAAATCAACCTTATGAACACCAAAATCGTTACCTATTGTGCAACTCTTCTCCTGGCCACCGTCGTTCGCCTGAGCGCGGGCGAGCCGCAGCCGCCTGCCCAGACTCACTCGCCGGAATTCGAGCGGCTGAAAACGCTCGTCGGCACTTGGAAAGGGACGACCGACATGGGCCAGGGGCCCATCGAAATGGTCGTCCAGTACCGGCTCCTGGCTGCCGGTAGCGTCGTCGAGGAGCGTTGCTTTCAAAACACGCCGAATGAGATGATCACGATGTTCTACGACAAGGGCGGCAAACTGGCCCTCACGCACTACTGCATGTTGGGCAATCAGCCGGCCATGGCGCTCAAGGCATCGGATGCGAGTTCGTTGACCTTCGACTTCGACGCCAGCTGCTGCACCATCGATCCGAAAAAGGAGTCGCACATGCACGCGATGACCTTGCGCTTCGATGACGCCGATACGCTAACCTCCACGTGCAAGGCCTTGATGGATGGGAAAGAAGTGTCCGACCACGCGATCACGTTCAAGCGCGTGAAGACGGACAGCACGGGGACGGCGGCACGGTAAAGGGCGGAAGTCGGGGAGAGGCCGCATTCTATATTCCCCGGGCGAGCGTCGCGACGCTTCGCCCGGGGTTTTGATTTTCGGTTTGAATTGCTGCGCCTCCGGCGCTGCCGCCGCCTTCCAAAAGCGCCGCAGCAGCGGCGCACTTCTACAAGAACGCCAGCGCCGTGCAGAATCTCCACCGGTGGCTACGCCGCGCACAGGGCCTGCCGCTGGCGATCGAGTATGGTCCCGGCGAGGCGAGTGAGCGTCTCGGAGCCGAAAGGTTTGGCAAGTGTCGGCACTCCGTCGAAAAGACTATGCGAGGCGGCTTCGTCCTTCGTCACGGAGCCCGTGACAAACACAATCGGGACGGAACCCAACTCCCGATCGGCGCGCAACTCGGCGGCCAATTCACCTCCATCGGAGCCAGCCAGATGGCGATCCATGAAAATCAGGTGAGGGCGGAATCTCCGGGCCGTTTGCATGACACGTGTCCCACGATTCTCCTCGTGGACCATGTAGCGCCCACTGAGTTCCAGGATCAAACGCCAGAGGTTGGTCAGGTGGACTTCGTCGTCCACCAGGAGGATGCGGTCCGTTTCCGGTGGAAGGGCCGGGCCGGCCATTATTAGCGGGGGCGAATGTTGCGGCTCTGCGAGCGACGCTGAGGGCAGCGCACGAAGACATTGAGGAAGAGTTCGAACCGGGCGCGATCCGCCAGCGGGTGGCAGTTGGACAAGGCAGGGAGGTTTTTCATGGTGCAATCTTGAGATAGCTCGTCCAATGCCACGAGGCCCCGCGGAAAACCCTTACGGAGGCGGCGGCGATTACCGAGGGGAGTCGCACTGGAAAAATGCCACGTAGGTATTCCTCTCCGTGTGACATCGGTAGTCGTCGCCGGGGCCGCGGCACCCCGGCAGCTTGGCTCAAAACTGCCTATGAAATCATTTTTGCAACTCGCCCGCTTCTTTTGTCTCGCCGCCATCTCCTCGATGGCCGTCCGCGGGGCTGCCGCGCCGTCGATTGTCGTCAGCGTGCCCGATCAGCGCCTCGCCCTCGTCGAAAACGGGGTGCCTGTAGCCCAGTTTCCCGTTTCAACCTCGAAATACGGGGTCGGTGATCGGACCGGCAGCTACGCCACTCCGCTCGGCTCCATGGAAATCGCCGCCAAAATCGGCGACAACGCCCCGTGGGCTCCGTTTTCAAGTCCCGTGTGCGCACCGGCGAAATTCTGTCTCCCAACGCTCCGGGACGCGATCCGATCGTGACGCGCATCCTGTGGCTGCGCGGTCTGGAGGCGTGCAACGCCCAGGCTTACGAGCGGGGCATCTACATCCACGGCACGCCGGTGGAAAACCTCATCGGACGTCCGGCCAGCTACGGCTGCATCCGCATGCGCTCCCGGGACGTGATCCGCCTCTTCGACGCCACCCCGGTCGGCACGAAGATCGACGTCGTCAACACGCCGCTCCGCCGGGCGATTGTCGACGCCTATGTCGGCCAGCGCGTGCGCACCGGCCGCATCGCGTCCAATTGATCAGAGCTTCGGCCAGTCGGCCGGCATCCACGCCGCCAGACTCTTGATGGAATCGCGCGCCCCGGCGCTCGTTGGAATGCCCCAGGCTTCGAAAAAGGGGCCGAGGTTTTTGCCCGTGGCGTGCGAGAATCGAACCATCCATTGATCGTGTTTCTCTTCATCGGTCTTGGGACGCTGTTCCTTCGGCAGGTCGCGGTACTCGGCGAAGACTTTCTTGTAAGTCTCCCACCCGAAACCGACGCGAAGCTGGTGATACATGATGAGCGCAAGGAAGGGATCGCTCTTCCAACGGGTGAATTTATCGGACATTCCCAGGTAGCCGCGCAGGCGCTTTTCCACCGCTTCGGGCTTCATCGCATCGTGGCCCTGGCCAGGTGGTTTGCCGCACAGGGTCTCCATGCAGTAGAGGGAGAAGAGGTTGCACGTCACCTCCGTGGTGCCGTCGAACGTCCAGTCAGGGTGCTGGTGGTTGTGGCCCAGTTCGTGGAAATGACCCCAACTCCCGGCCTTCATATCGGCGAGTGACACGGAGTGCTCCACGCTCTTGTCGAGCGGGGTCATCACCGGGTAGCCGCTGTGCATGTAGCCGGCGGAGATTTGCGTGTCAGGCACGATGCGCTCGGGGCGCTTGCGGTCGTGGGAGATGCCGATGAGATCGGCGTCCGCATCCAGGACCTGGTCCCAGAATTTCATCAGCGCCTCCGGGTCATCGAGTTGGCGGATCTTCTCGGACGGGACACTGAGGATGATGTTCTTTGTCTCCAGTTCCGCCCAGGGTGCCGGGGCATTGCGGAGCTTCGTCTTCCAATCCATCAGGCTGGTTTGCCCGAGCACGAAGCGGGGGGATTCGACGCCGCCCGCGACCGCCACGTTCACCTTGGAGGGAGTGAGCTTGTCGGGTACGTCGATGTAGATAAGGCCGCCGAAGGGATTGGCTGCCGCGGTGATCGTGGCCTTGATGGGTTCGCGCCGGGAGATTTCCGGAGCGCGCTGCCATTTGTCGAGATGCCACAGGCTGTCCGTGTGGCAGCCGATGCGGATGCCGAAGCCTTTGTCCACGAGTTCCGGCGGCACCGCGACCTGGATCAATTCGCCAGGCGGCGCGTAGAGTCCCGTGCTGTGCCACGCGGGAATGCTCGTGTCGATGAGTACGACCCGGTTTGCGATCCGGGGGGCGGTCTTCGGCACAGCGCCCGGAAAGGCGTCTGCCGCCGGGTGTGGGCGAAGTTCCTGGGGCTTGGTTTGGCGCATCAATTCCAGTTGTTGCGTCACGAGCAGCCGGGCCATGGCGTTGTCCGCTGGCAGAGGTTTGTCGGGGCGGGGGAAGTCGGCGAGGCTGGCCGAGGTGTTCAGAGCGGACAGGCGCGGGAGCAGAATCTTGTCCGACGGAGGCAGCGCGCGGAGGGCATCGGCGATCGTGGCGCCTGTTTGGGTGAGCTGATCCGAAGTCAGGTTGCCTTTGCCGGAGGACTGGGCCACGACGGCGTCGAGCGCCGCGCTGGCTCCGAGGTAGGCGAGGTCCCCGCCGATCGTGTAACCGGTCTTGGTGGTCTTGTCCGGCGTGCCGCCAGTGAAAGCCAGGCCTCCGGGCCCGAGCACCTTGTTGCCGGCAAATTCCGTGGCGAGCTGGCTCTTGTCCTTGCCCGTTGCCCAGCCCCAGCCGGTTGCGGCGGTCACGAGACCGCCGCCGTTGCGCACGAATTTGCTCACGGGCTCCACGTCTTCGGCGGTCAGTTTGTGGGCATCCACGCACACGACATCGACGCGGGTGAGGTGGCGAGTCCAGTCCTTGTCCTCGATGGCCTCGGCTTCGAGGCCGGCCGCCTTGAGATGCGCGGCCAGACCGGCGTTCTTGATCACCGCGACTTTTGGTTTCTGCTTGTCGCCGCCGGCCCAGCGGGCGGCATTCGTGAGCAGGGCGCCGGTGCCGCTATTCTGAAAATCAGCCAGGTAGCCATTGTGGCCGAAGGCGACGATGCGCCCTTTCTCCCAGCGCGTACCGGCCACGACCGGCAGTTGCGCTTTCTTTCCGTCCTTGCCTGCGACCACGGCAAACGCCTGGGGGCCAAAGGCGCAGACGCCGCCGGGCACGCCCGGTGCGCCGATTTCGGTCACGCCCTGGAGCAGCGCCGCGCGATCGGAGTCGATGGTTGATGGGGCGGGTCCGGGTGCCGCTGAGGCCGCGACCATGAAAAGCGTTCCAAGGAATACGGGGACGGTGAGGAAGGGGAGGAATTTCATGTGCAATGAATCGGTGAAAGTGGCAAGTCTTAGCATTTATTTGTGAAAAGCGATAGTCGGACTCCCGTTGAATTGTGTCATAACGCACCCGCTAACATTCGCTGGACTCATGGGTTCTTCCCCATACCCTCGCCCCACTTTCCCATGAAACTCCGTCTCCTCCCCGCCTTCGTCGCCGTCACTCTCGCCTTTGCCGCACAAGCTTCGCTGCGGGCGGCGGATGCCCCGAAACCGCTCAAAGTCCTGCTGATCACCGGTGGCTGCTGCCACGACTACTCGAAGCAAAAGGACATCTTGAAGGCCGGGATCGAGGCCCGCGCCAATGTGGTCATCGATCAGATCCACACCGACGACAAAAGCACCAAGCCCCCGCTCCCGATCTACGGCAATCCCGACTACGCCAAGGGTTACGACCTCGTGATCCACGATGAGTGCGCCGCCGGAGTCAGCGACCAGGCGACGGTGGAAGCCGTGCTCGCCCCGCATCGCGCCGGCATCCCCGGCGTAAACCTGCACTGCGCCATGCATTGCTATCGCATCGGCAACCCGAATGAAGCCGTCACCGAACTCGGTACACCGCATGGCTTCTGGTTCGAGTATCTCGGTTTGCAATCGAGCGGCCACGGTCCGCAGTTGCCGATCAGCATCAGCTTCACGGACAAGGAAAGCCCGATCGCCAAGGGCCTGAGCGACTGGACCACGATCAACGAAGAGCACTACAACAACATCAAGATCTTCGAGACGGCCAAGCCGCTCGCGCACGGCAAGCAAACCGTAAAGGACAAGGAGAACGATTTCGTCGTCGCCTGGACGAACACCTACATGGGCAAGACCCGCGTGTTCAGCACCACCATCGGACACAATAACGACACGGTGAACGATCCGCGCTACCTCGACCTTGTGACCAACGGCGTGCTGTGGGCGACCGACAAGCTCGGCGAGGACGGCAAGCCGAAGCCCGGGTACGGGCCGGCGGGGAAATAACCGGCGGATCGCGGATCAGTCTGGCGGGCGTGTCATTCGCCGCCGGAAGTTCGAAATCCCAAAATTCGAAATTCGAAACAAATCCGAATGATGAGAAAGCCGGAACATTGGGAAAAGCGCCCGTCGTTCCGTTTCTCCGGTTCCATCTTTTGGAATTTGGTTCGGATTTCGGATTTTGAGTTTCGGATTTCCGCGATCCTGTTCGTGTGGATCGCGTGCTGCGCGAACGTGAGTGCGGTCGAGCGGCCCAACGTCATCTACATCCTCGCGGATGATCTCGGCATCGGCGATCTCGGTTGCTACGGCCAGGAGAAGATCCGAACGCCCAACATCGACCGCATTGCGGCGGAGGGGATGCGGTTCACGCAGCATTACAGTGGCAACAGCGTGTGCGCTCCGAGTCGGTGCACGCTGATGACCGGCCTGCACTGCGGTCACGCGCCCGTGCGTGACAACGCACAGCGGGCTCCCAATTCCGAGGGACAGACGCCGATGCCGCCATCGACGATCACGGTGGCGCAAATCATGAAACAGGCCGGCTATTCCACGGGAATGATCGGGAAATGGGGGCTGGGCATGCCGGAAGACAAGAGCAGTCCGAGCAATTTCGGATTCGACTACTATTACGGCTATCTCTGCCAGGGTGTGGCGCACACTTACTATCCGCCGCACCTGTGGCGGAACGATCAGCGCGAACTGCTCCCCGGCAATCCGCCATACGACGCGAGCATGAAGGGCGCAATCGAACCCGGAGGTCAGACCTATTCCCACGACCTCATGGCGGAGGACTCGCTACGCTGGGTGCGCGAGCAGAAGAAGGACAAGCCATTTTTCCTCTACCTGGCCTTCACGATCCCGCACGTCTCATTGCAAGTGCCGGAGGATTCGATGGCGGAGTACCAGGCGAAAGGATGGACAGAAACGCCCTTCACCAACACGAAACACTACGCGAACAACGACACGCCGCGCGCCGCCTACGCCGGGATGATTACCCGCATGGACCGCGACATCGGCCGTCTCCTGGCGCTCCTCAAGGAACTGGGGCTCGACGACCATACGCTGGTCTTTTTCTCCAGCGACAATGGCGCCGTGTTTCCGCTCTCCGGCACGGACCCCGAGTTTTTCAAAAGCACGGGTGGATTTCGCGGCTACAAGCAGGACCTCTACGAGGGCGGGATTCGCACACCGTTCGTCGCCCGTTGGCCGAGCCATATCAAAGCCGGAAGTGTGAGCGATCATGTCTCCGCATTTTGGGATTTCCTCCCGACGATGGCCGAATTGTTGGGCGTGGCCGCGCCGCAAGGAATCGATGGGCTCAGCTTCCTGCCTGCGCTCCTGGGACAACCCGGGCAGAAGAAGCATGATTTCCTCTACTGGGAATATCACAGCCAGGGAGGGCGTGTGGCGGTCCGGATGGGGGATTGGAAAGGGATTCGTAATGGGATGAAGAAGAATCCGGGTGCGCCCCTCGAACTCTACAATCTCGCCACCGACCCCGCGGAAGCCCACGATGTGGCCGCGGAGAATCCCTCGGTCGCGACGCAGCTTAGGGAGATCATGGCCCGCGAACACGCGCCCAGCCATATTCCGGCCTGGAATTTCTAGCCCTCACGGTTGTTCGTGAAACATCGTGGGCTCAACCCGCGTGATCATCCGGCCGACGTCAAAGTCCGCTTTGTCCACTTCACCGAGATGATCCAGCCGGCGCACAATCCGGGATTCCAATCACCGCGCCGTGCACGTGCGTGACTGATGACTGAACACTGATTACTGATCACTGATTGATTATCTCCCAGATGCCCGACAAACGCCTGCACCGCGGACCCAACCCGAAGGACGCTGAAGCCTTCGCGCCGGAGATGCTGCCCTTGATGCGCGAGGCGTGCGCGGATCTCTGCTGGCTGCTTTCGCGCGGCTACCCGGACAAATCGGCGGCGACTCTCGTCTGCGACAAGCTGGCGCTGACCGAGCGTCAGCGGATTGCCGTGCGGCGCTGCGCTTGTTCCGATCAGGATCTGGCGACGCGGCGCAGCCGGGAGGTACCGGCTGGCGAATTGGCCGGGCGGTTGGTGGAGATCGATGGACATAACGCTTTAACCACGGTGGAGGCGGCGCTGGCCGGAGGGGTCGTGTTGGAGGGGCGTGAAGGTTGTTATCGCGACATGGCGAGCATGCACGGTAACTTCAAGCGGGTGGCGGAGACGCCCAAGGCGATCACGTTGATCGGCCGGACGCTCGCCCGATGGGGCGCGCATGCCTTGTGGTATCTCGACGCCCCTGTCTCGAACAGCGCCCGGCTCAAGCA
>Ga0105237_10005922_pt1 | contig 13709 bp, 8 predicted proteins | sample KBSC24metaG_FD_81520 | JGI IMG/M metagenome (GOLD analysis project Ga0105237, IMG submission 81520) | Corn rhizosphere microbial communities from Kellogg Biological Station, Michigan, USA - KBS C2-4 metaG | ecosystem: Host-associated > Plants > Roots > Rhizosphere > Soil | place: Michigan, USA...
AGTTTCAAATCAGCCTCTTTTTCAGACACAATCTGGTAGCTCACCTGTTTTTTTGTATTCAGGTTCACCAAAGAAACCCTGGTAAGAATGCTTACTTTGCTGGTGTCAATGGTATTGGTATCAACAACGCGTACATTGGCCAGATCGCTCTCCATTTTTTTCAGCCTGGCTTCCAGCAGGCCCTGTGCCTCTTTTGCCGCGTCATATTCAGCATTTTCCTTTAAGTCGCCTTTTTCACGGGCTTCGGCAATGGCTTTTGAGGCTGCGGGGCGGTCAATTGTTTTCATGCGCTGTAACTCTGCTTTCAGCTGCTCCAGCGTTTCTTTTGTCACATAAATTACATCACTCATAACACTTCTTTGATTAGTGAACAGAAAAAAATAACAACGCCCCAGATGTATTACTGAAGCGTTGCCATATTAACGAAGATACGATCTTTTTTGCCCGAAAAAAACCGGGAATTTTTACAGGGAATTGAAATTTCCAGCAGGGTATACCCCCGTAGTTACCGGGCCATTGCGTTAAAAACAGCTGCGTGCGCACCGGCAGGCGCCAGTAAAAATTCCCGCCAGCCTATTCCCGCACAAAATTGTACTCGTAAGTATAGTTGCCGGAGGTATAAACGGCTTTAAAGCTGCTTCCGCCATTGTAATCATTATCGTCGAACACCCAATTGGCAGCCGGGTTATTGTTGCCGGGCTCGTACAACAGCAGTGAGAAAACAGCATGGTATCCCTGCTGGTAGTGGCCATAGCCATCGTAATAACCATCTGTTTCGGGATACATACTCCAGTTGCCATACAATGAACCCAGCGCATCACTATAGGCAACATCTCCGTTGGCCTTAAAAATAAAAGTGCCGCTTTCATATCCTGTGCTAAGGGTTTGCCATTTATAAGAATCGTAGCGCTCTGCGCTTTGCAGGTACCATCTGCCGGTTAATGGCTGAACGTAAGGTGCTTCCACATATTTTCTGCAGGATGATGCAAGTGTTATCAGTAAACCGGCCGATAAAACAAGAAGTAGATTTCTTTTCATAATAATGAGTTTATTATACTCATTAAAAAAGCGTACCGGATGATCGTAAGCATCTGTTAAAACCGGTGAAGCTATCAATGGGAAAACACCCGGGAAAAATAATTTTGCTGCCGCATTAAACCCTGTCAAAAAACTACCGGTTACGGACAACCTATATTTACAGAGAAAGTTTATCCAGCACTACTTTGGCCATTTTATAAAATGCTTCGTGGGTATAGCCGGCAATATGGGGTGTAACAATAACATTGGGCTGCGCCAGCAACCACTGCAATTGTTCTTTTTCTTCCGGCAAATAGGTGTCCAGCTTTTCATTTTCCAGTACATCCAGTGCTGCGCCGGCAATTTTATTGTGCCGGAGGGCTTTAATAACCGCCGTTGTATCGTGTACCTTACCGCGTGAGGCATTTATAAAATAGGGGTTTTGCTCCAGGGCATTAAAAAAAGCATCATTGGCCATATGCAGTGTCTCTGCGGTAAGCGGCACATGAAAACTAATGACATCGGCATACCGGGCCAGTTGCTCCAGGTTGGCTTCTTTTATGTTTCCTTTGGCAAAACCGTTCCTGTACTTGTCATATGCCAGTATGGTTACATCAAAAGAAGAAAGCAATTTGGCAAAAGCAGATCCGGCATTGCCATAGCCAATAATGCCAACCGTTTTACCAGTCAGTTCTACCCCGCGGTTTTCATCGCGTATCCATTTGCCCTCTTTTACTTCCTGCATGCTTTTGTTTATCCGGTTCATCAGGCTTAACAGCATACCCAGCACCTGTTCACCCACTGCATTCCGGTTGCCTTCGGGACTGCTTACACATTGTATGCCCTTTGTCTCAGCGTAGGCGGTATCAATTAATTCCATGCCACTGCCCAGCCGGCCTATCCATTTTAGCAATGGGGCCTTATCAATAATTGCTTTATCAATGGTAAGCCGGGTGGTAACTATAAGGCCCTCCGCTTCATGTATAATGGTTTCCAACTGGCCGTAGGTAATTTGCGGTTGGTATACAATTTCAAACCCATTCTTAGAAAGCCTGTCTGTAAGGTATTCATGTACTTTAGCGGTAACAATAACTTTTCTCATAGCGCCCGCAATTTACCGCATTTTAAACGTTAAAGCCGCAAACTGCGCAATGCTTAATTGTTCGGCACGCTTGTTAAAAATAGCGTCGTCTAACAAAGCTGGTTCAAATAAACCCCTGACCGCATTGCGCAAGGTTTTCCTGCGCTGGTTAAACGCCGTTTTTACAAGCAGAAAAAAATGCTTTTCACTTTTCATTTCAATGGCATTTTTTACCGGCTGCAACCTGATTACAGCACTTTTTACTTTGGGAGGTGGGGTAAACGCATTTTCGTCTACTTCAAATAAATAGGCTGCATCAAAAAAAGCCTGCACCAAAACACTGGTTACGCCATATACTTTGCTGCCTTCTTTTGCCACAATTCTTTGGGCAACTTCTTTCTGAAACATGCCAATCATACATTCCACATCCGCTTTCCATTCAAGCACTTTAAAAACAATCTGGGAAGAAATATTATAAGGGAAATTGCCCACTACCATGAACGGCTTATCAAACGGTTTGTCTATATCCAGAAAACTTTTGTGAATGATCTTACCGGCAAGCTGCGGATAAGTCTGCAGCAGGTATTGCACTTTTTCATCGTCTACTTCCACGCATTTAAAGTCGATACCTGGTAAGGGAAGCAGGTATTTTGTTAGCGCCCCGCCACCGGGCCCCACCTCCAGCAATTGATGAAAAGGATGTTGCTGCAACGCCGCTACAATGCGGTGGCAGATGTCTTCATCTTTTAAAAAATGCTGACCCAGCGATTTTTTTAGTGTATACATTCTCACAAAAATACAGGTATGCCAATCGTGAAACAAAAACAAGGCTGGCAGATTGGTTTGATTAGCTGACCGGCTTATTGATTATTGGCAAAGACCGGCTCTATACAAACACCAAAACCCGTTTGGCAAACGGGTTTTGGTGGATGTGCAAATATTTTTGCCTGATTTTATTCTTTCATTAACCGCCTGGTTTCCGTTTTTAGCCCGTTTTCAATTCGCAACAAATAAACACCAACGGGATAAGAACCGGTCAAAGGCAAATTATAGATGCCCGTTCCGGCGGCTGTAAATTCTTCTTTTCGTAATAACGCACCAGCGCTGTTCATCAAACTCAGTTTTACTTTTTGGCTGCCTGTAAAACTGTATTGCAATAATACATTGTTGTGTACCGGGTTTTGCAGTACCCGAACTTCATTTTTTACGAGGCCGCTTTTTATAATGATTACAGCAGAATAAGTAAAGCCGCCATCGTTGTCAATCATTTTTAACCGGTAATAAAATTGCGGAGAACTGGTTACCCATACATCCTTATAATTATAATTGGCCTGTGTTTGGGCGTTTTGCGGATTAACGCTGGCTATTGACTGAAAGTGGACACCATCCGGGCTTCTTTCCAGTTCATAATGATTGATGTTATTTTCCCGGGCAACCGTCCAGTTGAGTATATTTTTATCCGGCTGGCCAATACCGTTAAAATTTACAAGTGTAACCGGCAGAAAAGAACCAAAAAAAAGATCGCTTCTCCACATTCCCTTGCCATGGGTTGCAGCCAGCAGTTTATTGTTTTTATCAATTTGCAGGTCCAGTACCTGGGTGGCATCCCAAAAACCACTGTTGAAATCAACCCAGTTAATCCCCCTGTCGGCGGTAACATACACACCCAAATCGGAGCCGGCATAAATAATTTTGGGGTTAACAGGATCAAATACCAGGGCATTAAATGGCACGTCGGGCAAAGAAGAGGTGCCCAGCGCGGTCCAGGTGGTTCCGCCGTTGGCGGTTACATAAATATGTGCGGTGCCAAAGCCTCCCAATGCTATGTACATACTGTCGTGATAGGTAGGACTCATTAAAAAATCCATGACAAAACGGTCAGGCAATGTCCCTTTCACACTGGTAAGCGGTATGGTAGCCCCCCCGTTGGTTGATTTTAAAATATTGGGCTGCCCGGTTATAAAAAGACCGTCTGCATCATTGTCGAACTGGGCAAATGGCGAGGTAGATACAAAAAGCGTATCGCCATTGGGATCCGTTGGAGAAACAGCTATGGCAATGGCTGTTTTATGGATAGCATCGATATAGTTGGACGGGGCCGTGGCGGTAAAAGTACCGTTATTCGTCCAGCTGACCCCGCCATTTACGCTTTTATGCAAATTATCCGAACCCACATATACAACGCTGGGCTTTCTTAAACTATAAGCAACCGGCGACACAAATGCTGTTCTTGAATCATGAGCGCCGCCCAGGTACGCGAGCGGATTTGCGGAAGCAGTACTGCCACCATTTGTTGATAAAGTAAAATTTCTCGCATCGCCCGAAGCAAGGATATTATTACCATTGGTAGGATCGATAGCGCATGCCGCACCATCTCCATAATTGCCGGGATAGGTTCCCCAGGTAGTACCACCGTCCTGCGACCATACCACACCGTTATCCTGCAGGCCGCCAACAATCAGGTTATTACCGGCGCCGGCGGGCGAAACACCAAACGATGCAAAGAATTGTGTCGCGGCAAGCCCATTGTCTATTTGTGTAAAAGAAGTTCCGGCATTGGTGCTCCTGTACATACCGCCGTCGCATGCTACATAGGCAATGTTGGCATTCGTAGGATCAAATTTAATATCATGAATATCATCGTGAATGGCAATGGTTCCGCTTGCCGTGGCAGTTGATATGGTATATGTCCTTAACTTAACGCCACCAAAAATGAGCTTATTACTGTTGGAGGGGTTAATGGCTACATTGTGTGCACACCAGTACTGCCATTGTGAATGCGAGGAAGAACCAAGCACCGCCCATGTGGCGCCAAAATCGGCAGACCTGTACAATTCATTTACAGCGGGCGTTTCCTGTATACCGATGCTGGCGATGATGGTATCCCTGTTGCCCAGAGACGTTACGTTATCAAATTTTATAAATCCCTGGAAAGAAGCCGGCAGACCGGCACTTATTTTTGTCCAACTGCTGCCTCCGTTTGTACTTCTCCATATTCCTTTGTTGGTATTGGCAAAATTACCAGCAGCCACCACTACCTGGGCGGGGTTTTTTGCATTGATAACCACATCAGATACATAAGTCTGATCAAGAATTCTGGCCCAGCTGGCACCATCGTCTGTAGTTTTATAAAGGCCGTCTGTTGTACACGCATATACAATGGAAGTATTGGTTGGATCGAAGCGTAACCGCTGTACACCAAACATATTGGGCAGGCTTTTGGTGAATACCTGGGTCCAGTTATAGCCGCCATCTGTACTTTTCAAAATACCTACGCCATAAGTGCCCCTGGCCTTCCACACATTGTACCCGGCATTGCCGGGATTGGGTGTTGCGCCAGTGGTGTCGTTCCTGTATACTTCGCCTGTTCCGGCATATAACACCATCGTGTCTGCAGGATTAATGATAACAGAAGAAACACCCAGCAATTGGGTATTGGTAACAACCGGCATCCAATCGGTGCCGCTGTTGTAGGTTTTCCATATGCCACCACTGGCACTACCAATAAAAATGCTGGAAGTTTTAACCGGGTTAATAGCAATGGACAGAATTCTTCCGCCAATGCCGGTTTTTGGGCCCAGTTGCACCCAGTTAGCAGCTTCAACGCGCGTGTAAGCCCATGTATTTTTTTCTTTAAGCTTCAAAGCCTGTTGCCAGGCACGGGCGTATTTATCATCCAGGAAATAAGGATCCGGATATGCCCTGGACTGGAACCAGAACATCATGTCTTTTTCAATTCCGGCTTCTTTTTCTTCATCTTCGTCATCATCGTCCAGTTCAATGTGCGATGATTTCAGCACAATACCGCCGATACAAATACTAAGCAGCAACAGCACCAGTACCCATGGTTTTTTCATACAAGATTTCAATTAGGATATTCAATTTTAACCGCTTACCTATCCGCGCTTCTTTATAAGAATAGTAGTACCAAATTTTTCATTGCATAAACCCGTGAAATAAAAAAAACACTCCTACCATTTCTTAACAACGCCAGCCGAAAACATAGCTATCAACTACAAAAAATTCAATAAAAATTACAAGTAAAACACGCTGTTAACTGAACGATAAAAAAACCTGGACAAGCCATTTGCTTCTCCAGGTTATGTGGTGACTGTTAATTCAATTAATTTTTACCGATGATTAGTTTCACGTTTGTTCCGGTATTTCCGGCTTTTATTTTCAGCATATAAATGCCATTGCTAAGGGTAGCCAGGTTATCAAGATTTACCTGGTTGTTGCCCTGCACAGCGGTGAAATTCCGGGTCATTACCAAATGGCCACCATTATCGAAAATGGAAATGGTTGCATTTGTTTGGGCCGTGGCATTGAATTTTACCGTAGCCTGGTCTTTGGCAGGATTGGGAAATATCACTACCGACTTACCAATTTCTGCAATATAGACAGACCTGGCAGCGCTGTATTTATAAGTTCCGTTGCGGTTAATCATTTTAATACGGTAGTAAGATTTTCCTCCGGGCACTTGTTTATCCAGGTATGAATAATCAATGGCTATAGTAGTAGTATTGGCCTGTACCGCAGCAATCGTTGTCCAGTCTTGTGCGCCGGCAGATCTTTGCACTTCAAAAGAAGACAGTTCTGCTATATTGCCTGTTACGTTCCATTTAATTTCTGCGGTAGTTTCGTTCTTTTTATTTGCATCGAAAGAAAGAATATCGGCAGGCAGGTTGGTACCCAGCACAACCGGGTAATCTTCCACTTCTCCATTTGAAAAATAACCGGTGGGGTTGTTTTTTGTCATACCATTGCTGGCACTGGTAACCCTTAATCTCAGGTAAGTTCTCAGGCTGGCGGTAGCGGGAACTGTAATGGCAGACCAGGTAAGTGGAATAGCTTGTGTAGAAGCGCTGCTGGCAACTGTAGCTACTATTCCTTCTCCGGGATCGTATACACCGTTGAAGTTATAGTCGAGCCAGGCTGCAACAGTAGCGTTTGAACCCGTGTTATTAAATACGTTTACAGTTACAGTATAAGAAACAACACCGTTAAAGTTCAGTAATGGGGGTGCTGCACCAATTCCATCATCAAAGTTGTCGGAATTGGCCAATGCTGTTTGCCCGCGTGAAAGCCATTCAATGTCTTCACTTGATCCAAGTCTTAATTTGGCATCAATTTCATGTACAGCGGGGTCTCCGCTAACGGGATCATAACTGGCAGGCGCATCACCAAAATCTACCTTGGGCTTAAAAGCATCTGCACCATCGCCGGCGTTACCTGTCCAATCAAGGGCCGTAGAACCGGTGATGGCTGTAGTAGCTCCTATAGTGCCTGCAGAGTAAGTAGCAATGTTGTTATACAACCAGTACAAAGTACCATTCCATGATTGTGCAATCTGGCGCGGAACAAGACCGCCGCCCGGTGTATAGGTGTTTACAATGACACCAGATTGCATATCATAATGAAAGAATTTGGCATTGGCCGCAGCACCATCAAAATCATATAATATACCGTCTTTAATGCCAAAATCACTCCAGTCATGCATCATAGTTCCAGAGCCGTTATCGCCCGGGGCGGCATACACCTGGCAGGCTTTTACCGGGTTATTGGAAGCATCAAAATCAATTCTCCAGATAGCAGACTGTCTTCCTGACCTGTTGCCGGAGCCTCCGGCATTTGGCCCCGCGCCTTCAATACCAAGATAAAACGAACCATCATAAAAAGCACCACCGCCCGATTCTACGCCCTGGCTGTAAGTGGGTATGCCCAATGTTCGCACATCGGCAATGATAGTAGAAATAGTACCGGTGTTATAATCATATTTCTTTACAGATCTGTTTGCGGCAATTGCTGCGGCGCTGGCACTTCCGTCTGTACAGTAGTAAGCAAAATGCAGGTAAGGATCGTAGCCAAGATTGTTTACATAGGTAAGTGTTGCATCCTGGAAAAGGTTTCGTGCTTTACCGGTAGCAGGATTTACAACAGATACCCCATTATTATCGGAGTTGCCCAATACATAAGATGGCTGGCCTGTATAAGGTTTTGAAACATTATAATAGTTGGTAGTAAAGCTTTGGAAAACGCAGGCTGTAAGATCAGACAACCAAAAATCACCTGCCGTTCCTGCCATTACAATCTGCACTGATTTAAGTCCGTTTGCAGCTGCCGGCGAACTTCCGGAAATAGAAATATTAATGGTGCCCTGGGTACTGGCATTACCAACCGAACTTGCCAAAGCCGTTGCATTGGCGCTGCTGGTACCACTGCCTGTGACCAATACATTACCAGCAGTTACTACACTCATTGTAATATCCAGGGGAACACCCGCGCCATCCAGGGCAGTTACCGTTGCAGATTGCAGGGCATCAATATCATAAAGACTAAAGGTTACATTGTTTACCAGGTTATCAAAAGTAAGAACAATGGTACCATTGCCATTGTATGAAACCGACTCTCCGGAACCATAAGAACCTGCGGTAGCAGTATTGGTGGCATTTGTGCCCGCTGTAGTAATGCTTCCGGTATTGATATCAATATTAACCCTGTTTTTACCAATAGAAAAGTTTTGGCTTTTCATCATGGCACTGGTTACATATACAGAATAATAAGGTGTGAGGGTGGTTTGAAGGTAATCGCGGTTATCCCATTTTACGACTGCAGTGGAAGCACCTGCCGGGCATTGCGCATGCAGGTATACAGGCCCAAAAAAACACGTTAGAATAATTGCCAGGGCAAATATTCTTCGCAATATGACATGTCCTGAACAGGACAGGTGGAATGAATTCCGCTGGTTCATAAGATTCTTGGATTTGGCATCATAGATATTAGGATTACAACCGACTAAATGGTTAACGCATATTATATACATATTATTATTTCTGAGAAATATATGTAACCACTTATTTGATATAGGAACCGTTACAAGCCGGGGGATAATATTTTTTAGCAGATTGTTTTTCATAGGGGATAAGGGTCTGGTACTCTACGTAAAGGTACTTAACCCATTTGCCACGAAGAACCCCTGTTAGCGGTACTGGTGTAAAAGGACGATGGTTGTACACAGAAAAAAAAGTCTAGCCTGATTGTCAACACATTAAATTCGTCGTTTTTCGATTACCGGACTATCAAAAAACGTTACGACTAAGTAAAAACCCCGGCTTGTCTATCGGTGGAAAATATTTTTAGGAACTGGGAATGTCGCGCAAACGATAATAGAAAATGAGGAATAACTATAATTAAACCATTAGCGGATAACAGGTACTTTTGTCGTTACGGAATTGATATCCATTTATTTTTTGGTTAGCCTTAGCGTAAATGGCTCTAGCCACTTGTCATGGCGCCGGGTTAGATAACTACGCTGGTAAAATGAAGGCAAACAAACGAATCATCAGCTGGGATAATGATACACAACAACCGGTTTGTCTGCGCCATCGTATCCTACAATTTTAACCGGTATATTAAATACTTCTTGGATAAGATCGGCAGTAATTATGTCTGCCGGAGCGCCCTTTTTTACTATTCCGCCCTCTTTCATAAAAATAATATCGTCTGCGTAGTGCATGGCCAGGTTGATATCGTGCAGTACGGCAATTACAACAATATTCTCTGCAGCCAGCATTTTTGTGGTTTGCAGAAACTGGTGCTGGTAATGAATATCCAGGCTGGCAATAGGCTCGTCCAGGAATAAATACCGGCTGCCTGATGCGGGAGTTTCCCATATCTGCGCCAATACCCTGGCAAATTGCACCCTTTGTTTTTCACCTCCGCTTAGTGTAAGGTAGTTTCGATCTTTAAATGCCTGCAAATCCATACGGTCCATTATTTCTTCACAAACAGCTATATCCCTGTGACCAGGATTGAAAGCGAAATGCGGATACCGCCCCATCATGACCACCTCGCTTACCAGCAGGGGGAAGTTCAATTCTGTTTGCTGGCTCATTACCGCACGGCTCTTTGCCAGTTGATCTTTTTTTAAATTTTTACTATTGCTGTTATCGTAAAAAACAGTACCGGTAAAATCATTGGTTTCACCACAGGCTATTTTAAGAAAACTGGACTTACCCGATCCGTTGGGTCCCAGTATAACGGCAACCCGGCCCGGATAAAAGACCGCATTGATGTCTTTCAATATTTGCTTTTTACCAATCTGGTATTGTATGTTTTCTGCCTTAAGCATTGTACCCGCCTTTTTGTTGCAGTACATTAAATTTCTTCAATAAAATAATAAACACGGGTGCCCCTACCAGTGAGGTAATGATACCAATGGGCACTTCGGCCGGCGCCAAAAGCAATCTTGCGCACATATCGGCAAGGGTAAGCAGCATGGCGCCGGTAATCATTGCTGCAGGCAGCAGCCGTTTGTTATCGCTTCCTATCAGTAACCTTAAAAGGTGCGGCACTATCAGTCCCATAAAACTGATTACACCCGCAAAAGCGGTGGCAATAGAAACCATGCCGGTATTTAGCAACATCACACGCCTTTTCATTTTATTTGTATCCACCCCCAGGTAGGAGGCTTCTTCTTCTCCCAGCAACAAAGCATTCAATTCTTTTGAATAGCGCTGCACTGCAATAAAAATAACCAGCGCCACTGCCATCAATATAAAAACCTGTGGCCACGATGCACCTGAAAATGTACCCAGGTTCCAAAATGTGATGCTCCTGGCCTGCGGATCCCGGGCTATATAACTCATAAAACCTGTTCCGCTTAAACACAGCGCATTAATAGCAATACCAATCAGCAATAAAGACATAATTGAAATGCGCTTTGCATTTTTTGCCAGTGCATATACGGTATAGGTAGCCAGCAAGGCGCCCAGGAAAGCCATTACAGGCACCAATAAAGGGCCAGTCATACTTTTGAGTTCAGGGCTTAACTGGCCGGCCAGCACAAATACAATAGACGCGCCCAATGCAGCGCCAGAACTGGTTCCGACCAGGCCGGGTTCAACAATGGGGTTGCGAAACAGACCCTGCATCAGCACGCCACTAACGGCCAAAATAGCGCCTGTAATAGCACATAACAATACACGGGGTAAACGCAACTGCAGAAATACGGCTTCATAAATATTTGCCGGCGGCTGTCCCTTAAAAAAATGTTGCAATGCCGAAAACATATCCGCGGGCAGAATAGCCACTGCGCCAAATGCAATGGCACAAAGCAATATGATTACCAGCAGCGCCAGCAATGCCGGAAAAAAGAATTTATTATTTCGCAGCACCGGCAGATGAATGAAGAAGGTGGATTAATTTAAGAATGTTTTCACCGCTGCGCGGGCCAAAGTAAACAATATCATGTTCCTCAAACCGCACAATCCGTTTATTTTTTCCGGCATTGGTTAATGCTACACCGGGCACACTGCTGATAAATTTATCCATACTTCCCATGCGGTCGTAACCAAAATCTGTGGCTATAATAATGTCTGGATTGGCCAGGGCAACGGCTTCGGGGCTCATTTCGCGCGCCCCCTTTCCATCGTAGGTAGCCGGTATGCATCCTGCCAGTTTAATCATCTTATCCCCTGCTCCGTTTCGTCCGCTCATTACAAAATAGTTGTTATTACGCAAACCAAAATGAATGATCATTACCCGCAGCGGGTCTTTTACCTGCAATGCTTTTAATGTATCTGCGGCCGCGCTGATTTCACCGTTCATCTTTTTAACTATCGAATCGGCTTTGTGCTCTTCTCCAAAAAAAGCACCCAGATCTTTTAGCAATAACGCTGCACTGTCAATGGTATTGGCGCCGCCAAAAGCTTTAATATTTAAACCGGCTTTGGTTATCTGCGGCAACACATTATCCGGCCCTATATCATTGCTGTGTATAACCAGGTCGGGGTTCATGGCTATGATACTTTCGGGGCTTAACGCACGGTGGTAGCCTACCGTCTTTAATAATTTTGCACTGTCGGGGTAGGTACTGCTAAGATCAACGGCTACAATATCATGGCCCTTGCCCAATGCAAAAACCATTTCCGTTAAATGTTTGGATATACAGACAATGCGCATATCCTTTTTACCATCTGTTTCTTTATTGGCAAACCTTCCGCAGGAAGCAGCTGCCATAGCAAACAGCAGTAGCGTGGCCGGAAATTTATTCATATTATTTTTTTAAACCGGGTGCAAATTTGTATACATTGCCCCGGGGTTGACTTTAAAAATTGTACGTTAGGTTTAATCCACCATAATAATTGGCTTTTGCAGGGCCTGCCAGGTAAGCATCCGGCAATTGATTTACAAAAACCATTAGTGGATATTGTGCATTGGTTATGTTATTTACCCCAAAAGACATATTAACGTTGAATTTTCTTCCCAGGTCATGCCGGAAACCGATTTTAGCATTCAGCAAACTATAGCTGCCTGTATTGTTCAACCCATCTGAACTTATGGGAAAGCCATCTTTGTAAGAATATACCATATTGGCATATAAGCCACAGTTGGCAAAAACATCCACGCCCAGGTTGCCTGTAAATTTCGCCACGCCTGCTACCGCTTTTCCGTCATAGTTAACAACGGAATCTTTTAACACGGTTCCTTTATAATGAAAGCTGTAGTCTTTGTACTTAAAATCAGAATAGGAAAAATTGCCAAACGGGATAACAGACCCTATAAAACCTTTACCAGACTGGTAAACGGTGTATTTAACCAATCCTTCAATTCCCTTGTCGTTTTGTTTGCCGCCGTTGGCAACATAGGTATACAATGTGCTGGTACCGGCCGCATTGAGTACGTTTATTGCTGTCATCTTATTTGAAAAGATGGCTTCAAAAAAAGCCAACTGGTAAACAAGCTTATTATTTGCCATTGTTCCCTTTGTTCCTATTTCAAACTGGTTACCCACTTCCGGCTGTAAGCCCTGGTTCACCATGCCGGTATTACCGGGCGAAGCGGCTACAAAAGGAATATAAAAATAGGAACTAACCGGTGCTTTGTAACCCTTGCTATAAGAAAGATAAACAGAAAAGTTTTTATTGAACACTTTATTAACGGCAAAATGGGGCGATACCATGGATTTATACGTTGTATCAAACTGCATGGGGTTGGTTGCAGCCACATAATACCTGTCTTTCAGGTTGATGCGCATATAACTGATACCAACACCCGCGGTAACAGAAAAATCATGTGGCAGCGACAGGGTCCATTCTGTAAACGCAGATAAAGTGCCGGTAAGCGAGTACCTGTCTGAAGTAATGCCGTTGGAACCTGCGGACGTGCTGCCAATTATAAAGTAAGGATCACCCAATTTCCATACATGCGCGGAGCCCTGCGGATCTATCATTCCGTACCCGATTGTTTGTGCATTTTGCCGTTGTGTTTCAACACCTGTTATCCCACTCAGGTCAATTCCATTTTTAAGTGAGAAATTCATATCCAGCACAGATCTGAATCCATAGTTAACCGGCAGCTTATCTGTCCACCCCGCTGCCGAACTGGAGTTATTGCTTACGCCCGAACCAAATACGGTGGTAGTATTGGAAATATTTTTTGTAAACGCATAATTATTACTGATCCCGGCCCTGAAACTGGTGATTTCCGAATGACCATTCCTTTTTATGTATTCAATATTGCCCGAATAATCTTTAGCATTGTATTGGGCAATGGTTAACTCGCCGCTTCTTTCATCATAACTTTTACTGTATCCAAAATAAACATTTAC
>Ga0105237_10005923_pt1 | contig 13708 bp, 12 predicted proteins | sample KBSC24metaG_FD_81520 | JGI IMG/M metagenome (GOLD analysis project Ga0105237, IMG submission 81520) | Corn rhizosphere microbial communities from Kellogg Biological Station, Michigan, USA - KBS C2-4 metaG | ecosystem: Host-associated > Plants > Roots > Rhizosphere > Soil | place: Michigan, USA...
ACATCGCCCGCTTCGTCGCCGGCTACGAGCGCGATGGGCTCAAGCGTCAAGAGCTGCTGCAGGACGTCCATCTCGCACTGTGGCAAAGCCTGGCGGGCTACCGCTCGCAATGCTCCTTGCGCACGTGGGTCTACCGGGTAGCGCACAACGCGTGCGTGACGCATATCCAGCGCAGCAGGCGCCTGGCGAATCAGCCGTTCACGGAACTCGAAGCGCTGACGGGCGCGATCGATGAGCAGGCCGATATCTCGCTCGTCGATCGCGAACTCGATTTGAGCCTGGCGATGGCCGTGATCCACTCGCTCAAGCCCGTCGATCGCCAGGTGATGCTGCTCTATCTCGAAGATCTGGACGCCGCCGCCATCGGCGAGGTCACAGGACTGTCCGCACGCAACGTGGCGACGAAGGTACACCGCCTGAAGGCGCTGCTCGCCACCCGGCTCGAGGTACGGAGAACGATGCCATGAGCGACCAACGCCTGAAGGATCTGTGGAAGCAGCAGTCCGTGGACACGCCAGCGTTCACACCCGAATCGCTGCAGGCGCGAGCGAACGCGTTCTACCGAACGATACGCCGGCGCAATGTACGGGAACACGCGGCAGGCGCCGCCGTCGTCGCCGCCAACACGTTCTATTTATGGCTGTTCGACGACCTCCTGACCCGCATCGCATGCGTCCTGATCATCGCCGGAACGCTGTTCGTCACGGTCCAGCTGCACCGCCGCGCCTGTGCACGGCGGCCCTCGCCGGAGCAGCTCGCCGCGCCTGTGTCGACCTACCACCGCGCCGAACTCGTGCGGCAGCGCGACGCGTTGCGCAGCGTGTTCTTCTGGTACCTCCTGCCGATGTTTCCCGGCATCGAACTTTTCTTCCTCGCAAGGCAGCTGCAAATGAACGCTTCAATGAACCTTTCGGTCTACCTGCTCTACCCCGCCCTGGCGGCGGTCATCGTGTGGCTGAATCGGTATGCCGCCGGAAAACTGCAACAGCAGATCGACGAGCTCGACCGCGAGAGTGCCGGAGACTCGCCATGACGCGCAGTGCACGATGTGTGCTGCTCCTCGCGGCGATCTGCGCGCAAAGCGCGGTGTGTGCGCCCTTGCTGCCCGATCGCGTCGCTGCCGCCGCACGCGAGCGCACCGATGCCGGCGACTATCCCGCGCTCGCGATCGGGTACGTCGAAGGAGACAAGAGCGAGATCGTCGTGTTCGGCACCACCGGCGGCGGCGTGACGCTCGATGCCGACACCGTGTTCGAGATCGGATCGATCACGAAGACGATGACCGCAACCGTGCTCGCGCAGGACGTGCGCTCCGGCAACCTCACCCTCGACACGCCCGTCGCTACGCTGCTGCCGGATTTCAAGATTCCTTCGCGCGGCGGCAAGCCGATCACACTGCTCGATCTGGCGACGCAGTCTTCCGGATTGCCGAGAGTGCCGACGAACATGATGCTCGCCGATCCTGCCGATCCTTATGCGGACTACGGCCCCGACGACCTCGAGGCCTTTCTGGCCGGCTACGATCTGCCGCGTGCCCCCGGCGAGGCTTTCGAGTATTCCAATCTGGGTTTCGGCTTGCTGGGTTTCGCGATCGCGAGGCACGCGCATGCCGGCTACGGCGACCTGCTCGATCGTCGCCTGTTTCAGCCATTGAGCATGACCATGAGCGGCACCGCTCTGCGCGAAAGAATGCGCGCGCATCTCGCCGTGGGGCATCGCGGTGGTGCGATCGCGAAAAACTGGACCTTCGATGCGCTGGCCGGCGCGGGAGCGGTTCTGAGCAGCACGAAGGACATGCTGGTCTATCTTCGAATGAACATGGGCCAGATCGAATTGCCCGGCGGGAACACCAACCCGATCGCCCACCAGGCACGCCGCGACGCCGGCGGCGGACAACGCATCGGACTGGCGTGGATGAATCTTCGCGGCCGCGACAGCGACATCGTCTGGCACAACGGCGGCACCGGCGGCTATCGCAGTTTTCTCGGCTTCAGGACCGATGGCCGACGCGGCGTAGTGATCCTGACGAACACGACGGCAAGCGTGGACGACTTGGGCTTCGCTGCGCTGCTGGATGACGCGCCGCTCGAACCCGCCCATCGGGCGAACGCGCTCGATGCCGAAGCGTTGCGCGCCTATTGGCACCGAATATCGAGAACGAGATGATCTTGCCCCGATCACTGGACGCCTGGCGTTTGCCTTCCATGCGAGCGCGCAGGACACGTGCCCTACTCGATGGCGCTGACGCGCAACTCCACTTCGAGCGCCACGCCGGCGGCTAGATCGTTGCGCTCGTTCCGCATCGGGACGGACGGAACGCCTCGGCCGATCATCCGGGCCCCGGATGTCCAATGCTGGGAAACGGACCGACCTCAACGTCGTCCGTCACAATCGGCAACGGATGTCGAAACCTCGGAAGACGGGATTCGCGCCAACTCGGGAACCGGTGCAACATTGCCTCGCCACGTGCCGCTTGGCTATATTCGGCCCGGACTGCCCGCGATGCTTCGCCGACAGGAACACTCCGAACTCGGCACGGCGTCCAACGTCCACACTTCGATGACGCCCCTCAAATACCTCACCGGCTACGCCCCCACCGTGCTCAATCGCGTGCGCGAACTGATCGCGCAGGACAAGCTCGGCGAGCACCTGCGCGAGCGCTACGGGCAGGCGCATGCGATACGCAACGACAAGGCCCTGTTCGAATACGCGGTGGAACTGAAGGACCGCTACATGCGCAAGGCCGAGCCGCTCAACAAGGTGATGTACGACAACAAGCTGCACGTCGTGAAGCACGCGCTCGGCACGCACACGGCTATCTCCCGCGTGCAGGGCGGCCGGCTCAAGGCGAGCCGCGAGATCCGCATCGCGACCGTGTTCCGCGACGCTCCGGCCGAGTTCCTCGAGATGATCGTCGTGCACGAACTCGCGCATTTGAAGGAGCGCGAGCACGACAAGGCCTTCTACCAGCTGTGCACGCACATGGCGGCCAACTACCACCAGCTCGAATTCGACACGCGCCTGTATCTGACGCACCTGGAATGCGTACGGCCGGACGCGCCTGCCACCCCGTGAGCGCGCTCCGCGCGACCGCGGCCTACAGCTCGTCCAGCGAAATCACGCGATTGCGGCCGCACGCCTTGGCCGCATAGAGCGCGCGGTCGGCATCGCGCAAGGTGTCTTCGAACGACAGCGCACGATCGTGCACGGCGATGCCGATGCTGATCGTGACGCGGATCGAGCGGCCGCCGCTGGCGATCTGCATCGCTTCGGTTTCGGCGCGCACCATTTCGCAGACGTCGGCGATCTTCGCCGCATGCTTGCCGTCGAGCACCAGCAGGAATTCCTCGCCGCCCCAGCGCCCGACCAGGCCGCCGTCGTGCACGGTCGCCGCGAGCAGCGCGGCGAGGCTGCGCAGCACCGAATCGCCGGCCGCATGGCCGAACGAATCGTTGATGCGCTTGAAATTGTCGACGTCGATCATCGCCACGGCAAAGCCCGGGCCTTCGACGGCATCGGCACCATATTGATCCAGGCATTCCAGCAGCGCACGCCGATTGGCGAGGCCGGTCAGCGCGTCGGTGCGCGAGACGCGGCCGAGCGCAAGATTGAATTCCTTCATCTGCGCCTGGAAGCCGTCGCTGATGCGCGAGATCTTGTACAGGCGGCGGCCGAGCTTCTGGTAGTCGGCGCTGAGGCGCACGTACTCGTCGCGCAACGGATGTCCGTTCCACTCCTCGCGCGCGAGAATGCGTTCGAGACGCTCGAACTCGGCCGGATCCTCACCGTCGCGCGCCGCCACCGGCGGCTGGCGCGACGCGCCCGCCGCCGTCGCGCAGTCCGGACAGCGCCCTTGGCTGAACACCGCGTCGGAGTGCTCGGCGAGATACGTCTCCACGTCGTCCCAGTAGCCGCCGTCGTTGCGCACCTTCTTGCAGCACGAACAGATCGGTATGAAACCGCCGAGCGTGCGTACCTCGCGCAAGGCCGCGCCGAGACGCTCGTTGGTCGTCGCCAGCTCCTCGTTGCTGCGGCGAAGGTCCGCCTGGTAGCGATCGGAGATGCGGCTGATGCGCTCCAGGCGCTGGTGCAGGCGCTGCTGGTCGGTGATCAGGTCGCGGCAGAGCTGGGCCAGCGCGGAATCGCGCAGTTCCGGTTCGTCGATCAGCTTGGCAAGGCGGGCTTGGGCGGTCATCGGGTTTCTCAGGTCGCCACGGGGACGATGAAGAACGGCAGCGTCACTTCCTCCTTGAATTCCTCGATCATTTCCAGTGCGCGCTCGTTGTCCTGCGCGTAGCTCCAGCGCACCGAGACGTTGCTGCCCCTGCGATGCGCAGCTTCGAGGATGTCGAGCAGGTCCATCACGCTCTTGATGCTGCTGGTATTGAGATAGCTCAGCGCGATCTCGGCGACGATCGGCGTGCGCGCCTGCGAGACGTAGTTGCCCGCCCAGGCCAGCAGCGGCCTGAAGTATTCGAAGGCGTTCTCCGGGTACGACTCGCCGCTCAGGCGGAGCACGCCGCTGGTCGGATCGAAGTCGACCGTCGGCGTCGACGCGGTGGCGCTGCGTTGCAGTTTTTCGATGGTCATCTCAAATCTCGACACACAAGCTGAAATAGGCGCGCCCGTCGGGCAGCGGCGTGAAGGTATATTCGAGCGGCTGCGTCGCGCGCCGTGCGATCTCGATCAAGCCGAGACCGGCGCCGAGGTCGTCCGGGCCGCGCTCCTTGCGCCGCTGCTCCTTGTAGGCCTCCTTCAGCGCCGCCTTGTCCATCGCGGCGAGGCGATCGAGGCGCGCGCCGAGTTCGGCGATGTCCTCCGCCTCGACGATGTTGCCGGCGTAGATGCGGTAGCGCGTGTCGCGCTTGGCGATGACCACGATGCTCGAATCGACGTCGTTCTGTCCGGCGCGCAGCCGGCGTTCGCCGTAGTTGCGCACGTTCTGCGCCGCTTCGATGTAGACCGAGAACACGTCGACCATCGCGGTCTTCTGGCTCTCGGCGGTTTCCAGGTACTTCTTCACCGCGGTGCCGAGCTCTTCGATGATGCTGTGGCTGAACGAACCGGTGAAGCTGATCAGGATGCCTGCCTCGCGCAATTGCTCCTTCAAGGCGAACAAATTCATGGATGGCTCCGTTGCGACGGGGGTGCGCGGTCCAGCAAAAAAGCAATCAAGGCAATATCGTCTCGTTGTGTAAATGTGGAACGATACGCCGACAAGAGCCCGGAAAGATCGTCCGCCAGCAGACGCAGCGGCCGGTCGCGCCAGACCCGCAGCGCGTCGGCGAGCCGGCTGCGGCCGAACGCGAAGCCGCGTTCGCCGCCATTCTGGTCGAGGATGCCGTCGGTGAACAGGTAGAAGCGCTGCCCCGGCTCGAGCTGAACGGACTGGTTGCCGAACTCGGCGTCCAGCGGCGTGCGGCGGTAGCCGACGCTGTGGCGGTCGCCCTTGACCACGTCGAGGCGGCCGTCGGCCTGCATGACCCACAGCACCAGCTTGGCGCCGGCGAATGTCGCCGTACGGCGCCCCGGCGCGACGTGCAGCAAGGCCAGATCGAGACCGTTGTCGCCGGCCCCCTCCTCGCCGCGCTGCAGCAGCGCATGCAGGCCGCGGTTGAGTTCGCCGATCAGCCGGGCCGGATCGTGCTTGCCGTGACCGGCGACGGCACGGTCGAGCAGCGCCTTCGCCGCCATCGTCATGAACGCGCCCGGCACGCCGTGGCCGGTGCAGTCGCCGACCGCGAGCAGGAAGCCGTCGTCGCCGTCCGGGTAGAGCGCGTAGAAGTCGCCGCCGACGGTGTCGCGCGGCAGCCACAGCACGGCGCTGTCATCGAACAGGCGGGTGAGCTCTTCGGGCCTGGCCAGCAGCGAAGACTGGATCAGCCGCGCGTAGTCGATGCTGTCCATCATCTTCTTGTTCGAGGTCTCGAGCAGGCTGTTGGCCTGCTGCAGCGCTTCGGTGCGGCTGGCGACCTTGTGTTCGAGATTCTGCGTGTGGTCGCCGATCGTCGCGGTCATCTCGTTGAACGAGGTGGTCAGCTGGCCGATCTCGTCCGGACGGTCGATCGGCAAGGCGGTGTCGTAGCGGCCCGCGGCGACTTCGCGCGTGTGCCGCGTGAGGCGCGCGAGACGCACCAGCACGAGCCGGTTGAGCAGCCACGACACCAGCAGGATCGTGGCGAGCAGCGCCGCGCCGAGCAGGATCAGGATGGGCCGGAACGTCGCCAGGCGCACGACCTCGAACGGATCGACCACGACGATCGTGGCCCAGTGGATTTCCGGCAGGTAGCTGATCGCCGCGAGCCGCGGACGGCCGCCGACGCTGAGCTCGAACTGCGCATCGGCGGGCTTGCCGGCCTTCGCCATGTCGGCCAGCGCGCGGCGCAGCGCCTCGCGCTCCGGGCCCGCGCCGATCAGGTCGAACACGGCCTTGCGCTGCGTCTCGTCCTTGAGTTCCGCGTTCGACTGCATCAGCGCGCGGTCCGGATGCCCCTGCAGCGTGCCGTTGTCGTCCACCAGCCAGGTCTCGACGCCGGCGTCGGTATTGCTGACGATGTCGTGCAGGAACGCCGAGAGGTCCAGGCCGCTGCCGGCGACGCCGAGCTTGCGGCCGTCGTCGCCGCGCACGATCGCGTTGATCCAGATCTTGGTCACGCCGAGCTGCGGGTTGTTGTCGACGTGCAGGTCGAAGGTCTCGACATGCTGCATCGTCGCGAAATACCAGGCCAGGCTCGGGTCGGCCGGGTCGACGCGGTAGCGCAGTTCGTGCCCGGCGAACTCGTTGTCGGCATTGTTGAAGTAGTAGTTGCGGCTGGCGTCGACGACGAAGAAATAGCTGTGGTCGGCATACAGCTTGCGATAGCTGTCGAGCTCGGCCAGCGCCTGGCGCGTCAGTTCGGCATCGCCTTCGTTCGCGGCCCAGCGCTTGAGCAACGGCGAGTCGACCAGCTTCTGCGTGAGCACCAGCTCGCGCTGGATGCGACCCAGGATGCGACCGCGCGACTGGTTCGCGTATTGCGTCGCATAGCCCGCGCCGAGGCCGTGGATGATGCTGTCGGCGACGCGGAAGAAGCCGATCGCCGCGAGCGCGCCGACGCCGAGGAAGATCGCCACGACCAGCAGCAGGAAGCGCCCGCGCAGGCTGGAGAACCGGGCGCCCATCAGGGCAGCATCCGCTTGATCATGATCTGGGGCACGCTCGTCGTCATCGCGTCGTTGTGGTGGTAATACCATTCGATGCCCGCGTACCACAGTCCCGGCCGCCCGCCGAAACGGGAGCCGACGTCGTGCAGCACGCGCGGTTGCGCCATGATATCGACACCGTCGTGGTCGGTGCCGCAGATATCGACGAAACCCTCGCTGATCCAGCGCGAATCGGCGCCGCCGAGCGTGGCCGTCCAGAAGGTCGTGACCTGCGCCGTCGGTGCGTTGAACTTGTCCTTGCGCAGATACACGTTCACGCCGATCGCGCTGAAGCCGGGAATCTTGAAGTCGACGCCGAGACCGGCCATGCCGGCGTAGAAGCCGTCGTCGCCGGCGTTGACCTGGGTCGCGATGAACACGTCGCGCACCAGGTCGTTCGACCCGTCGACGCCGAGCGAGCCCAGGCTCAGGCGCGGCTGCCACTCCGAGTAGACCTGCGCCGAGCGGTCGCGCCGCGCACCGGCGAAATCGACCAGATGGCCGCTGTCGACGTCGACGAACAGGAAACTGTCGCCCCAGTCGCGCACGACCAGGTTCTCGTAGGTGAACGTCGCCATGTCGCGATCGCTGGTGTTGGCGCCGGTGTAGCGGTCGTCGAAGCCGTGCCCGTACAGCAGCTCGATGTTGCTGCTGGTGAAATCCGCGGCGCAGGAGGTCGCGGCCGGGGCCAGCGCGAGCACGCAACCCCACGTGGCGAGTCGGCAGGATCGGCGGGCCCGCATCGTTGTTCCAACGGTGAAAAAGTCGGAATTCCACTATGCAAGGAGTGGACCAATGGACTTGGCCAACCTGAACGGTGGTGGCGAATCTGTGCGTGGATCGAAGCCGAGCTGAAGAGCCTGAAACACGGAGCACACGGAGCACACGGAAAAAACGAAGGCATGAAAAACAGCGGTTGAAGCTTTTTTTCTCAGTGTGCTCCGTGTGCTCCGTGTTTCAATCTTCCCGCCTTAGAGCCCGCTATTCGAGCCAAGGATTGCGCAGCAGTTCCAGCTTGGAAGGGTCCTCGCTCGCCGCGACGCGGGCGATCTGCGCTTCGAGCTGCTGCCGGATCAGTGCATCGACAGGCATCTTGTCCTGGTCGAGCGGCCGGCGATATGCCTGGATCGCGTGCGGACCGTCGCCCATGCGCAGATAGGCATTGCCGAGTTCGACGCTCGCGTTCACCGCCTGCGGACGCAGCTGCGCGACTTCCTCCAGCCGCCGCGCCACCAGCGGCCAGTCGCTGCCGTTTTCCTTGTAGATGTAGTCCTGCACCTTCTCGTAGAGGCTGTGCGCGCGCGTTTGCGGCCGCACCTGGCGGCCCTGCCAGATGCCGGCATTGCCGAAGCGCGCGACGAGCGTGAGTTCCTTGAACACTTCTTTCGGGTCCCAGTCCCACGCCGGATGCGGCAGCGTGTCGTTCATCGGATAGACGAAAAAGCCCGTGTAGATGCCCGCGACGTTGGTGTCGTCGAGGCTCTCCACGCGGCGGTGGTAGTTGAGTCCCGCCGCACGCATCTGCTCCTCGCCCATCCAGTAGTCCGAGTACATCGGCAGGCCCGTCGGCGCGATCGAGCGATCGTGGAACGCGCGGATTTCGCCGAAGCGCTGGCCGAGGTCGAGGCCCTCGTTCGAAAAATAGCGATAGGCGCCTTCGCTGCCGCCGACCAGCTCGTTGTGGTATTCCCACAGCCGCGGCGTGCCGATGGTCATCGCAAATGCAGTGGCGAACAGCAGCGCGACGGCGCCGATCAATCCGCGCGAGCGCCGCTGCCAGGCGAGCGCCAGCGCCGCTCCGCCGAGCAGCGACGCCATCACGATCAAGGGCATCGCGTGACGCACGCCACCCCACACGCCGGACGAGCCCATCAGGGCGATCAGGTGGAACGCGCTGGCGCCGAACGCGACCCACAATGTCCAGCGCGCCGTCGGCGGCAGCCGCGCACGCGCGAGCAACAAGGCGCCGAGCACCGCGAGCGCGAGCAGCGCCAGCGGAAGCTTCGCCAGCAGCACCGCAGGCCAGGTGAACCACGGTGCGTGGCCCATGTAGGTCGTACCCCAGACGAAATGATCGCTGATGCCGCGCCCCTCGACGCCGGTGCGCACGGTATCGGCCAGGCCCCACAGATACGCGCGCGGCAGCAGGTGCCAGCGATCGGCGAACGCGATGCCTTCGCGCCAGTAGCCGATCTTGAGTTCGGCGATCTTGTCCGGCATCGAACGGTTGAACGCATCGCTGCCGTCGATGCCGGCATGGAAATGAAACCCGTACAGCGCCCAGACCACGCCGATCGCGAGCACGCACGCGCAGGCGAGTTTGGCCGCGCGCACGAGCACGGTGCGCCAGCCGCCCTCGCGCCAGCCGGCCGCCGCAGCGATCGCCAACACGCCGACGATGCCGGCGCTGCCGGCCAGCGCCGAGTGCTTGGCGGCGAGCGTCAGTCCGAGGGCGACGCCGAAACCGCCGGCCCAGCGCCACTGCCAGCCTGCTGCGAACAGCCCGGCCGCGACGGCGGCGACGGCGAGCGTCAGGCCCAGCGGGAGGTCGGTCATCACGACCGGCAGATGCGCGCCGACGGTAGGCTCCAGTGCAAGGAAAGCCAGCGTGCCCGCCGCCCACATCCAGCCGCAGGCACGCCACAGCAACAGACCGAGCGCCAGCAGCAGCAGGCCATGGAACGCCCACATGCCGGCACGCGAATGGACTTGTGCCCGTGCAGGATCGTTGTCGTTGAACATCGTCTGCTCGACCCAGGTGCGCTCCTGCGTCTTCTCGCTGAGCGCCGTCGGCTCGCGCAGCTTGAAATCGCGCGGCATCGAGGCGCCGGCCCACAGCTTGACCAGCGGCGGATGTTCGGGATTGAGGTTGAAATCGCCGCCGCGCAAGTACGCGGCACCGGCGACGATGTGCCAAGGCTCATCGACGGTGAAGCTGTCCAGCCGCGTACCGACCGACGAGCGCAGCACGCACACGCCGACCAGCAACAGCAGCGAGAGCATGCCGAGTACACGCGATCTGAGGGTGACTGCGGACTTCACCGTGCACCCATCGGGTCGTCGCCTGCCGAGGCCGGGCACCGCTCGACGCCGGATCTGCGAAGTCGTCGCACAAGCCTACCCTCCCCAGGGATAAATTTGCCGGCCGTGCGCTCCGTGCCGTCGCGCGGCACCTCGAATGCGCGGGCCATCTCCTAGTGCATACGTGGAATCGCTGGCCGATATGCCAGCGCGTCGGGCGCCGCGCATCTTCTTTGCAATTCTCGCCGCTCGAAAATGCCCGGTTCCGGAGTATCTTCAGCGTTTCATCAGGGGGAGTCCGCAATGCGCTCAGGCTGGAAACCGGCAGTCACACTCTTGTCCGTCTGCATGGCGACCGCACTCGCGGCCGCCGCCGAACCCGCGGCGACGGCAACGCCCGCCTGGGTCGCGCGCAGCAACGCCGACGCCGAGCCGCTGCTGACGGCGATCGCGCAATTCCATCCGGAGTTCGCTTCGCGCGTCGGCGTGCCCGGCTACGACGAGAAAGTCGTCGACATGCAACCCGGCCGGCCCGCGCGCGAGCGCGCGGCACTGGAGGCGGCGCGCACGGCGCTGCAGTCCAAGCTCGCGATAGAAACCGACCCGAACGTGCGCCAAGACCTCGAAATCATGGTCAAGGCAGCCGGTCGGCGCATCGAATCGAGCCGCCTCGACGAGAAATACCTGCTGCCGTACGAGGACATCGGCGAGGCGATCTTCCAGGGCGAGTTCACCCTGCTGCAGGACCAGGTCGCGCCCGAGCGCCGAGCATCGGCGCGCAAGCGCCTGGAGTGCTACGTCGGCAGCGCGCCCGGTTGCACGCCGCTGACCCAGCTCGCGCAGGCCTTGTTCACGGCCAAGATGGCCGACGCGAAACTGCTCGGGCCGTACAAGGTGCAGGTGGAACAGAACCTCGCCAACGGCACGCGCTATGTCGACGGCGTGCGCAAGCTCTACGCGAAGTACAAGATCGACGATGCCGGCCCGGCGCTCGATGCGCTGCAGAAGCAGCTCGACGAACATGCCGCGTGGGTCAAGGCGACCGTCCTGCCGCGCGCACGCACCGACTTCCGCCTGCCACCCGAGCTGTATGCGAACAACCTCAAGGACGTCGGCCTCGACATCACGCCGCAGGAGCTGATGAAGCGTGCGAAAGTCGAGTTCATGGAAACGCGCGCGCAGATGCAGACGCTGGCGCCGGTCGTCGCCAAGGCCGAAGGCATCGACGCCACCGACTACCGCGACGTGCTGAAGGCGCTGAAGAAGCAGCAGCTCGACGCGACCTCGATCGAACCTTACTACCACGACATCATCGGCAAGGTCGAAACGATCATCCGCGAGCACAACCTCGTCAGCCTGCCGCAGCGCGAAATGATCATGCGCCTGGCCTCGGAAGCGGAAAGCGCCTCGCAGCCCGCGCCGCACATGCAGCCGCCGCCGATGATCAACAACCACGGCGAACGCGGCAGCTTCATCCTGCCGCTCGGCAATCCGCCGAACGGCAGCGGCAACAGCGAAGTCTACGACGACTTCACCTGCAAGGCCTGCGCATGGACGCTGACCTCGCACGAAGGCCGTCCCGGCCACGAACTGCAGTTCTCCGCGATGGTCGAGCACGGCGTCTCGCTCGCACGCTCGCTGTTCGCGCGCAACAGCGTCAACAGCGAAGGCTGGGCGCTCTACTCCGAATACATGATGCAGCCGTACGAGCCGCCGGCGGGTCAGATGATCGCGCTGCAGATGCGCTTGCAGCGCGCGGCGCGCGCGATCCTCGATCCGAAGCTCAACCTCGGGCAGATCACGCCGGAGCGCGCGAAGGCGGTGCTGACCGACGAGGTCGTGCTGTCGCCGGCGATGGCGCAGCAGGAGATCGACCGCTATACGTTCCGCGCGCCGGGGCAGGCGACGAGCTACTTCTACGGGTACACGAAGCTGATGGAGCTTCGTGCGGACACCGAGATCACGCTCGGGAAGAAGTTCAACCGGCAGGCGTTCAACGATTTCGTGATCGGGCAGGGTTTGTTGCCGCCGGCGCTGTTGCGCGAGGCGGTGCAGACGCAGTTCATTCCGGCGCAGGCGAAATGACAAGCCGTCGTCCCGGCGAAAGCCGGGACCCATTTTGATCTTTACCGAAAAGCAAAATGGGTTCCGGCTTTCGCCGGAACGACGAAGTCAGGCTTCTTGATGCGGCAGCACGTACAGCAGCACGGCGAAGAACTGCAGCACGCTGCCGGCGAGCACGAAGAGATGCCACAGCGCGTGATTGAATGGAATCCGCCGGCTCAGATAGAACGGCACGCCCAGCGTGTAGAAGACGCCGCCGCCGAACAGCAGCCATAGGCCGCCCGGCGGCAGGTTCCTGACGAGCGGCCCGAGCGCAACGAGCCCGATCCAGCCGAGCCCGACGTACAGCGCGATCGTGATGCCTTTGCGCTCGACGCGCTTCATGACCATGGTGATGCCGGCGAGCGCGATCGCCCAGACGATCGCGAACAGCGACCAGCCCCACGGGCCGTGCAGCGTGATCAGCGTGAACGGCGTGTACGTGCCGGCGATGAGCAGAAAAATCGCCGCATGATCGAGCTGGCGCAGCAGCGGTTTCGCGCGCTCGTTCGGCACGCCGTGATAGAGCGTCGATGCGGTGTAGAGCAGGATCAGCGTCGTGCCGTAGACGCCGACGCTCGCGATGTGCCGCGCATCGCCGGCCGGCGCCGCGTACGCCGACAGCACCGCGAGCCCCGCGATGCTGAGCACGATGCCGATGCCGTGGATGACGCTGGAGGCGAGCTCCTCGCTCGCGCTGTAGCCGGCATGCGTCGAATCGGCGGGTGCCACGGCGCTCTCCTCCGCTGCGCCCGACTTATGACGCAGCGCAGCATGCGCCTACCCTACTCCGTCAATTCGCGCGCGGCAACGCCTGCTGGCTGCGGTGATGGTGCGCGATCAGCCAGATCACGCCGACGACGACGATCAGCGGCAGCGCGAGGTGCAGCATCGCGATGCCGAACGCGAGCGCGATGCCGCCGACCGCGAGCGCGAGCGGAATCGCGACGAGCGCGAGCAGCAGCAGGCCGAACAGGCGGAACACGAATCCGATCACGTGGAACGCGAGCGAGAACGCGAACACGACGGCGCCGATCACGAGCAGCGCGGGCAGCAGCGCTATGCCGCCGGCGATCATCGCGACCACCGCCAGCACGCCGAACACCGGAAAGAAGCCGAAGGTCATTGCGACACCTCCATCGATGTACGGCGCCATGTTGCGCGCGACACGATTGCGAGGCCAGTGCGGAAGGTCACCGTTGAAGGCCGCGGCCGCACCGTTCGCGGCTCGCCGCGCGCGCTTTCAGCGCCCGTTGCGCCGATCTCGCCGTAAGCTATGCGCATTGCACCCGCGGAGCCGGCCATGGCGCCCTACGACGTGCTGATCCACCTGCGCCGCACCGACACGCTGACGCCAGCCGTGCGGCTCGGCCTCGCGCTCGCCGAGCGGTTGTCGGCGTGG
>Ga0105237_10005924_pt1 | contig 13708 bp, 11 predicted proteins | sample KBSC24metaG_FD_81520 | JGI IMG/M metagenome (GOLD analysis project Ga0105237, IMG submission 81520) | Corn rhizosphere microbial communities from Kellogg Biological Station, Michigan, USA - KBS C2-4 metaG | ecosystem: Host-associated > Plants > Roots > Rhizosphere > Soil | place: Michigan, USA...
GATGTCTACAAGAACGGCAAAGTCGCGGGCCACGAAGGCGGCTGGCGCTCGGGCGTCAATGGCGCGAAGTTCGGCATGATGCTGCCAGGGCAGCCGAAGGTGGGACAGCGCTTTTACCAGGAACAAGCGCCGGGGGTGGGAATGGATCGCATCGAGATCAAGTCCACTTCCGCGAAGATCACCACACCCTCAGGTGCGTACGAGAATTGCGTCTTGGTGGAGGAGACCAGCCCACTGGAGAAAGAGGTCAAGGACCAGAAATGGTACGCGAAGGGGGTCGGGCCGGTGAGAGATGCGGAGATGGTGCTGGTCTCTTACCGACAGCAGTAGGAGCAGTACAATGGAGCACGGCCCAGGAGGGATGCAGATGAAAAAGCTGGTCTTCGCGTTACTGACATGTGGAATGGTCGCGCCGGGGCAGCCGCTGTTCACGAGTGCATTTCCACCTGAGGAGTTCGCGCAACACCGAAGCGCGCTGATGGCGAAAATCGGCGATGGAGCCGCGATTCTGGAAGGCGCCACCGAGTACCCCGGCTATATGAAGTTTCGGCAGGGTAACCAGTTCTTCTATCTGACCGGCGTGGAAACTCCGCGTGCCATTGTACTCATCGACGGACGCATCAAGACCTCGACGTTGTACTTGCTGCCGCGCAATCCGCGCAAGGAGAACGCCGAGGGCCCGGTGCTGGTGCCCGGGGATGAAGCGCGGAAACTGACTGGCATCGAGCAGGTCGCGGATCGTGCGCAATTCGCCGCCGATCTCGCCAAACTGGCGCAAGACCGGCGTACGCTCTACCTGCCATTTCGCGCCGATACGCAGTGGGCGCAGACGAATGCCGACATGACGAACTACGACGAGGCGAACGCCACCGACCCATGGGACGGGCGGCTCTCGCGTGCCGCCATGTTTCGGGAACGGGTCCATACCTTTGCCTCACGGTGCGAGCAACGCGACCTCGATCCGATTCTGGATGCGATGCGCACCATCAAAACACCGCGCGAGCTTGCCGCCATCAAAGAAGCCACCCGAATCGCTGGAATCGCAATGGTGGAAGCCATGGCGGCGGCCAGGCCGGGCATGCACGAGTATGAAATCGAGGCGATCGGCGACTATGCTTTTAAGCGCAACAACGCCCAGTTCTACGCCTATTTCGGGCTGGTCGCGGCCGGCCAGAATGCCTTCTATCCGCACTATCACGCGGCGCAGAGCGAACTGAAATCGGGCGATATGGTGCTGTTCGACTACGCCCCCGACTACATGTATTACAGCTCGGACGTGACGCGCGAGTTCCCCGCCAATGGTAAGTTCAGCGCCGATCAGCGCGAGCTTTATGGGATTTATGTGAAGTTGTACCAGGCACTGATGACCTCAATCCGTCCGAATGTCACCGCGCGCGCGGTCATTCAGGACGCTGTGAAGAAGATGGACGCGATTATGGCGAGCTATTCTTTTGCCAATCCGAAATACAAACAGGCCGCGCAGCGTTTCGTGGATAACTATCGCAACAGCGTGGGACGGAGCCTGGGGCATACCGTTGGCATGGAGGTGCACGACGTCAGCGCGCCGATGGAAGTGTTGAAGCCGGGATACGTCTTTACGATCGAGCCTGCGCTCACCGTGCCGGAAGATCGCATTTACATCCGGCTCGAAGACGTGCTCGTGATCACCGAAAACGGATACGAGAACCTCTCGTCGTTCGTCCCGGTGGAGATCGCCGACATCGAGCGGGTGATGGCCGGAAATAAGACTGCCATTCCGGCAAAGGCAACACCGTTGAGCCACTAGCGTTACCGAGCCGCGCACGGCAAGGAAACGGGCCGTTACTCAAGCAAGCGTTGGTAGCGAAGTTCGTTGACCTCGGCGCCCCAGACCGTATCGATTCGGCTTACGCCGTCAGGCATCCATCCATCCGTGCGATAAAAGCGGTCGGCACGAACGTTGCCGGCGAGCACCCACAGCATCGCCTTGCGGAATCCGAGATCGCGAAGCCGGGTGCGCGCAGCGGAGACGAGCGCCGCACCGATACCACGCCGCCAGTGATCGGGGTCCACGTGCAGAGCAGCGAGTTCGCCGCAGTCCGGTAAATCCGCCTGGTTCGCCGGTACGGTCGTAGCGAAGCCGCGGATAACGCCAGCCTCATCCGCAACGATCGTCCACGGCCGAAGGGGATCAAGGTCGCGAAACTGATAGCGCACAGCGCGGTCTTCGGCCCGAAGCTGATCGAGATACTCGTCCGGCAAGAGACCGCGATAAGCCACCTGCCAGGTGCGTACGTGTACGCGTGCTACAGCAAGGGCATCCTCAGGTTCAGCGGGCCTGATCTCCATATCCTGATGGTAGACGCAGCCGAAGCCCCGCCGCGCGAGAACACGGTACGATGAAACCGTAATGCCCGATTCCACACGTCAGCGCCTGACTGATTTGCGAAATGGATTGCTACGCCTCCATAAGAGCCTGCTGGATTCCGAGAAAGCGGTTTATGAGCGCGATGTCGCGCGCATCACATCCACCGGGCAGTATCTGGGGCTGGTCCTGGACGATCCGCACTTTTCGTGGCTGCACGAGCTCTCTCAGTTCATCGTGCTGATTGATGAGACGCTCGATTTTGAAGAACCGGCCACACCTGCGGATGGCGAACGCCTGATCGCACGGGCGCGCGACCTGATTTCGCCTTCGGAAGACGCGAACGGCTTCCGAAGGCAGTACTACGATGCGATGCAGCGGGATCCGGCCGCGGTGTTGGCGCATCGCGACATGATGAAGATATTCGCCGATCTGGGTTAGCGGCCTGCCACCTGCATCACCATGGCGGCGGGATGCGACCCGCCCTCCGAATCCTTCAACGCACTTTGGGCAAGTTCCCTCAACGTGGCCATCTTCGACGAATCGTCGAGCTTGTTGCGAGCGTAGAGTTGGGAGGCGCGTTCCAATTGATCGGAAATCGCCTTCATGAATTTCGCACGGCGCACCAGGAAATCGCCGCGCTGTAAAATCTCGGAGGCTTTCGCCAAGTTGCTGGGCGCTCCGGCGGTATCGCAGACTGCGGTCAACACGCCGCGGTCGATCATCGCTGTCACGGCGGCCTCTTCATCGGCACGCGACAGTTCGATGCCACGCGAGATCTGCGTGATAGCAGACGGAATTGATGAACTTCCCTTGGGGGGACCGAACGCCAGGTGCACCGAGTCGCCCTGAACGACGGTCATTTTCTTGCTATTCTGCGCGAACTGCAAGACCATGTGATTGGCCTGCGCGCGGTAGTCAGACGCCTTGCGCTGGAATGCCAGCGCCTGTGCGTGATTCGCGCGAGCTCCGGCCGAGTAGTTGTCGGCGAGTTCCATATATCCCGCCGCCACACCCGCGGTCAGCACGATCGAAAACGGCAAAGCGCGTGATGTGTATTGATTGTCGCTTTGTAAAAGACGGTCGAGGCTTCCGATCGCTTTCAGATATTGCCCCGCGGCGTATTGATCTCTGGCTGCGGCCCAGTGAATCGCGGACGAGTCGGATTGCACTACCGCTTGGTTAGAACAGGAGGGTAGAGTTACCAGTAACGCTACCGTCGCCAAGGCCCCCAGAACACGTTGTTGAGACCCAGTCATTAATGCCTCCGGTCCATATAGTATTGGGGGTCTCTACTACGATTCACAACGCTCTCCCAGGATAGGATAGGTACGGTTAACTGGGTACCAGAAGGGGGTTGCCACTGGATAACAGGAGATCCCCGGATCGGACCACTGCGGTTTTCGTAAGATACGGTCATGAGAACGGCGTTGCTGGCTTTGGTGGTTTGCTGTTTCCCGCTTACCGCCGCTGACGTGATCGCGGTCTTTCCCTTACAGATTGGGAATCGCTGGACCTACGAACACGAAGACTGGAGCGGCGACCGACTTCATCCGACTATCTCGCGCTGGACGACGGTGACGACCGTGCGCGGCTTGGTAACGGTGCCCGACGGTTCGATTATTCTGCGCGACACAAAGGTCGTGAATGGTCAACCCAACGGAGGTTGGATTGGGGAACATGGGTCGTTTCACTACCTGCTTCGCGGCGAGTGTCTGTACTTCCTCAATCGGCCCGACTGGAACGAGGCAGCGCAAAAACTGACCGAGCCATTCCGCGACCTGCTGGTGCGTGGTGCGGTCGCTCCCGACTTGTGCTTTCCGCTGGCGACGGGGAAACACTGGAGCGGCAATGCCGACCATTGTGCCGAGTGGTTCGTCGAGGGCCGGGGGCAAGGGCCGGCGGCCTTCATACCTGGCTCGGTGGAAGCGCGGGACGTCCATCTGTTTTCTCCGCAGATGTGCGGAGGCGAAATCGGGCACCGCTGGTTCCGCACCGGTGTAGGCATCACCGGCGAGTGGACCTGGCACAACGGCACATTTGGAGAATTGCATGTTCGACTCGTAAAGTTCGAGCCAGGCGGGGCGCCCCAATGAGTGCTTGACACCCGGAAATCTGTCCGTTATATTTTGTAACGTTAGAATGTTTAACGGAAAAAAACACAAAGGGCTGACGCAGCTTGAACAGCTCGTGATGGATTTCGTCTGGTCACACCCGGGCTGTACGGCCGAGTCCTGCCGCGAAGGCCTGGCGGATGAACGGGTGCTGAAGGACTCCACCATTCGCACGATCCTCCGTCATCTGGAAGAGAAGGGTTATCTCTCGCACACGGTGGAAGGGCGCACCTTTATTTATCGCGCCGCCGATACGCCTCGCAATGTTGCGGCCCAAGCCGTTGTGCAACTCGTGGACCGCTTTTGCGGCGGCTCGGTGGAAGACTTGATCGTCGGGCTGGTCGACAACCAGGTACTGGATGCCCGGAGATTGCAGCAACTGGCCGCAAAAATCGCGGCAAGCAAGGAGAAGAAAGCATGACCGCTCTCACATTTCTGGCGGAATGGGCGCTTCGTTCCGCTCTCATCGTTGTGGCGATTGCGCTTGGGCTAAAGCTGGCACGTGTGCGGAATGCGTCCGTGCGGATGGGCAGGCGGAAGCGCCTGCCCTACAAGAGAGGAGCGGGGGCAGGCCGAAACCTGCCCCACACGGTACAGCTTAGTCGATGGCGGGTCCGAAGTAGCCTTGAGCGAGAGCGGGTTCGGCTTCGAGGGCCTTGCTCCAGCAGTTGCGGGCTTCGTCGGACTTGCCGGACGCTTCGAGATTGCGTCCCAGATTCAAGAGCGCTTCGGGCATGTCGGGCTTCTGCGCGAGTGCATCGCGGTAGAGACGAACGGCCTTATCGATCTGACCAGCCTTCTCATACATGAGGCCGGCATTGTAGAGCACTTCAGCGGAACGCTCGCCGAGGTCGATCAGGCGAACGTGCAGTTCGAGGGCAGTGTCGAAATCGGATGCGTGGATGGCAAGAGAAGCGAGTCCGCGCAGAGCGTCCATGCTCTTGGGATCGCCTTCAAGCATCTTCTCGTAGAGGCGTTCGGCGCGTTCGCGATCGCCGGTGCCGGCGTAGGCGAGGGCCAGATTAGCGTAGGCTTCGGGCCACTGCTGGCGATAGCGCAGGCAGCCTTCAAACGCTTCGATGGCGCCGCGGTAATCCTCGCGCTGTAAGCGCAGATAGCCCAGGCGGAAGCGCGCTTCCTCTTCTTTGGGGGCCTTTTCGAGAACGACTTTGTACCAGCGCTCGGCTTCTTCCAATTGCTTGGTGTGTTCGAGCAGAAGGGCGATGTTCCAAACGGGAGCGAGCGCTTCGGGGTTCGCCTGGATGGCCCGATCGTAAGCCTGGCGAGCTCCATGGAGGTCTCCGGTTTGTTCGCGTACAATTCCGAGGTTGGTGAAGGCTTCGGAAGAGTTCGGGCGCTGCTTGATGGCCTCTTCGTAAGCTTCGATGGCCTGCTGCCAGCGGCCGGACTTCTGATGCGAGAGGGCGAGGTTGAACCAGCCTTCGAAGTGTCCCGGAACGGCGGAGACGAGCAGAGTGCAAAACTTGGCGGTGAGAGCGTGTTCACCGGCTGCCGAAGCCCAGGCGGCGAGTCCTTCCAAAGCCACGGTGGACTCGGGGAGGAGTTCGAGCAAGCGCTCCGCGTATTCGCGGACCATATCGAAGTCTTCTTTCGACATCCCGATGAGGATCAGGTTCGAAAGGGATTCTTCAGACTCGGGGTCGCGATCGAGAATCTTCTGATAGAGCTTCGAGGCGTCATCGCTGTGGCCGAGGGACTGGAGCGCGGCGGCCTTGCCGAAGAGTGCGTCCTCGTGATCGGGCGCGATTTCGAGGCAGTGCTCAAAGGAGAAGAGCGCGGACTTGGGATCTTCCAGCCGAAGGTGACAGACGCCGAGACCGAGGTGTGCGTCGAGGTGTTTGGGATCGAGCGAACTGGCCTTCTCGAAGGCCTCCGATGCGTCGTCCCAAGAACCCTGACGTTCCAGGCACACGGCAAGGTTGAACCAGCCCATGGCGTACTGCGGTTTGAGTTGAGTGAGGATGCGGTAGCTCTTACCAGCTTCCTTAAAGTCGCTCATCTCGAACTGGATGTGGGCCATGGCGCGATAGATTTCCGCGGAGCCCTGATTTGCGGCGACGGCGCGCTGCAATTGGCTCAGCGCTTCATCGCGCTTACCCGCCAGATGGAGCGAGACAGCACGCGCCAGGAAGCCTGGCCCGGGGTTGTTCTTGTCGGAGATCTCCGGTTCGGGGTTCCGCATAGTTTGCACCTTGGTATTCCTGATTGCAGTGGTACTCATCGTCTTGAATACTCCTTACCCGGGCTTCCCGCGGGGGTCAGCCTCACCCAGTAAATCCGTGCCCGGTCATCCGGTGCACCCACGAAACCGATTCCTCCCGTGGAGAGGAGGTTGTCCGACCAGGTATCGATTACCTGTCCGTCCAAAGAGACCGAAAACTCCGTGCCGACGGCGTGCAGCTTGATGGTGACCGCATTCTTGCGATTCAACGGCATCTGCAGCGTAATGGGGTCGGCAAATTCGCGGGCGTCTCCCATGACGCAGCCGCGCTTGAACTGATAGCTTCCATCGGGCATGAGGATGATGGAAGCAAGGTAGTAGTCGTTGAGGTCGGCGGCGCGGAACACCCAATTGACGCTCTGATGATCGATGCGCGCGAGGAATTCGAATTCGTAATCGCGCTTGTCGATGGTGGGCGTGAAGATCGCCAGAGAGCCGGTACGGGCGCCCGCCGGGTCGAGAATCCAGTCGCCTATGCCACCAGTCCAACGGGTGAGACCCGCGTCGAACTGTTCTTCCAGCTTCTCGAGCGGCACGCCGGAAAGGCGCGCGGGCGAAACGACGATCGCGGGAATGTAGTTAAACGCGCGGTCCTCCGGGAGAATCGGAACCAACACCAAGTGTGGTGTAGGCGCCCCGGCGGCACTCTGTTGTGGCAGGGCAACGAATTGGGGCTGGACAATATGCTGTCCGGAGTGGCGGATGGGACGCGGCATGGCGCTATCCCAATTCGTCCAGAGTTCGCCACAGGCGCGGGCAGCCGGATCGGTATCACAGGCGATGAGGCGTTTGCCAAAATCAATGGCGCCTTTATAAGCCATCGCGGCAGCGCGAGTAGAACGAGGCGACTCAGGCGTCTGCAACTCGGGAGGGCGAAACCGTATGCGAGGGACGGAATAGTCGGTAAAGCTGTCGACCCAGGGCAGCTCGCCAGGCCTGACCTGGTCCGGCCATCGCATGGAAGGACGGTGGGTATTGAGCCGAAGAGCTTGTGCCCTAGCCTTGGAGACGCGGAAGCCGGCGCCGGCGGAGACCTTCAGCGCATCGCCGCCATGGAGGTCGGCGGGCAAGGGCCGCGGCTGGCGAATCCGTTCGAGGTAATTGGCGCCGGGCTCCGTAATGCGGCGGCGCTCTTTCTTAAAGATGAGGCGGGCGGCTGCGTGACGCGGCAGTCCCGCGTGGCGGGGTTCACTTTGCGACGTTCCCGAAGGATAGCGTGAAATCCAGCTCCGTCCTCCGGGGATGCGCACGGGCGGCACCCATTTGGAAGTGGGCAGAACGCTGGTAAAGGAACGAGGCGAAAAACGAATTTGCGAGCTATCGGCGAGGCGGGCGTTGATGTCGCCGGTGGGTTCGGGCGCAGGAATGGGTTTAGGATTTTCCCGGCGCCGCATAAGGTTAGCGACCTTATTGGCTTCCTGCAGGCGATCCATGCCGCGCCGCAGCCGGTACTGATTCCGATGTTCGCGAGAACAAAAGTCCTCGCCCGCGCCAACCCAGATTCTGCTCAGCGGCTTGCCGCACAGCAGACAAGTTCTCGCATTCATTTCATGGTAAGTGTAGATCGGATTAACTGGAAATTACTAGAATGCATGGCGGTAGCAAACGTCTGCTATCCAATGAGAGTAGTCGATATTTACCTTTGTTATCAACGATTAAGGTTAGGTCGATTCTAATACTAATTTTGGGTAATTTCAGCAGAAATCGCTAGAAAATCAATGAAGGGGTCATGTAAAATCGTCCGTGAAAGCGGCTCTGGATTTAGTGGAGCCGAACTTGAGGATAACCATGACCGAGTCGACAGCACGCGCCACGCTCTTCGAGCTCCAGTCTTCCATCGGGCCTTCTTACAACTGGCTCGTACCGCAAAAACCCGTCTCGGTGCACATTCCGTTTGCCGTGATCGACCGGCTGGAACACGAGTCTGTGGAAAGCTTCCGCTCACTCAGCTCCCGAGGATCGGAAATTGGTGGACTGCTGTTCGGCAGCGTGACACCTGGCGAAATCGCGCAGGTGTCCATTGAAGATTTTGAATTGATCCCGTGCGACTACAGCCGGGGACCGCTTTACCGACTGGCAGACGCGGACATGAGCCGCTTCGATAAGGTGATTCTGCAGCACGGTTCGGCTGGGTCGCTGGCGGCAATCGGGATGTTTCGCAGTCACACGCGAAAAGGACTGTCGCTGGACGCCGAAGATCTGGCATTCTTCGACTCTCGTTTTCGTGAGGCGCATAACATCGCCCTGCTGATCCGCCCATTCGCGACGAAGGCCAGCTCGGCCGGCATCTTCATTCGTGAGAACGGCGTGGTACACGGCGAGGCGAGGCCGCTGGAGTTTCCGTTCCGGTCGTCGCTTTTAACCGCAGGTAAGCCGGCGGGCGAGGCCCCTGCCGCTTCGAGCGCACCAGCCGCAACGCCGGCCTCCGCGGCTCCGAAAGCGCCGGCTCGCGCGCAGATTGTGCCGATTGCTTCGCGGCGTGAGAACACGGTTGCGACTCCCGCGGAAAATACTCCTGTAGCCAAGACCGTCGAGGCTCCTCCCGCCGAAAAGGCTCCCGTGTCGAGCGCACCAGCCCCGGCGGCTCCTCCGGCGGAAGAAAAAGCTACCAAGCCTGCCGTTGAGGTAAAGGAAACTAAGCCGGCAGTCGATCAGAAGGTCGAAAAGCCGCAAGCACCGGCGGAGAGCAAGTCTGCCGCTCCCAAGGTGGAAGCTAAGACGACGCAACCGGCGGAAGCGAAACCAGCCAAACCGGCAGAGAACAAAGCCGTGCCGCCCAAGGTGGAAGAGAAGGGCGCGAAGCCGGCCGTAGAAGAGAAGTCGGTTCCGGCGAAGAAGGCGGACGAGAAGGCCGCCAAGCCGGTGGTGGAAGAGAAAACTCCCGCGGGGAAAACTGCTGTTCCTTCTTTCGGTTCCGGAACCAGCACTTCCACTCCCGTGGAAGAAGAACCAGCCAAGAAGAGCAACAAGATGATCTGGATCGGGGTCGGCGCAGCGGTACCGCTGTTGCTCCTGATCGCCTTCCTGGTTTATCCGCCGCTACTGCATCGCGGACGTCCCTCGGGCACCCCGGGACAAGACTCCTCGGCGCTCACCTTGCGTGTGGAACGTACGGCTGGTGAAATTCTGTTGACCTGGAATCGGGACGCAGACGCGATTCGTTCGGCGACCCACGCGGTTTTGAATATCGCGGACGGAACGCAGCACGACAATGTGGAGATGGACCTGACGCAGCTTCGCACAGGCAGCATCAGCTACGCTCCGGCCACGGGTGACGTGGTGTTCAAGATGGAAGTGACCGGCAGCAATGGCGAGAAGACGGCCAGCGAGTCGGTCCGGGCATTGAGTACTCGTCCGAATCCGCTCGCCGGACCCGAGGGAGCTCCCGCACCGCAACAGGCCGTGCAGCAACAGCCGGCAGCGGCAAAGCCGGGGACTCCGGTGACCACACCTCCAGCAGGCGCACCGAATACTCCTGCGCAGACGGCGCAACAGCCGAACACGCCGGGACAGCCACCCACTCCGCAGACTGAAACGCCGACCAAGACGCCGTTGAAGCCGTTCCAGGCGCCATCGCTTTCGGCGCGCTTACACCCCGCCAATCCAGCGGATCTGCCGGATGCTCCGACGATGGGCCGAGTGGAAACCGCTTCTTCGTCGTCAGTAGCCGGGTTGAATATGAATACCGTGTCGGCGCCGGTGGCACCTGCCAAGCCGGCTGCCGCCACACCGGCTCCTCCACCTGCCGCGGACAAGAAGGGCGCGGCCGCGAATTCGGGCGGACAGATTCAGCAGGCAGTATTGATCACCAGAAAGGATCCTGAATACCCCAAGTTGGCTCGGGAGACCGGCGCCAAGGGTGTCGTGGAACTGGTGGCGACGATCGGAACGGACGGACGTGTGAAGAGTGTGAAGGTGGTACATGGTCCTCCGATGCTGCAGAAGGCGGCGTCCGATGCGGTGCTGCAATGGCGCTACAAGCCCACCATGTTGAATGGCGTGCCGGTAGAAGCGCAGACGCAAGTGCTGGTGAATTTCATGGGCGGCGATCGCTAAGGCTGATCGCAGTATTTCGACGGCGGCCCGGCAGAAATGCCGGGCCGCCTTTGTTTTTTGAGGCGGCCATCGCTGCTCACTTGCCTTCTGCTAGACTGTCGGCTCAGATCCCGAGCCCAACGTGAAGACTACGCTCACGAAATTTGATTGGATGACCGCCCAGGAGTGCCTCGGGATGGCGTGGTACGCATTCCGCGACGATCCTCCAGCACCGGAAGAAGCTGTGAGCTTTCGGATGCAGCAGGGGCAAGAGGTGGGCGAACTGGCCTGCAAGTTGTACCCGGACGGCGTTCTGGTGCCGTCGTTCAACATCGAGCGGGCAGCGCAAATCACCAACCAGTACATCGCGCACGGCCATGAGACCATATTCGAAGCTTCCGTAGCCGCCGGGCCGTTAGCCGCTCGCGCTGACATCTTGACTCGCGTGAGCGATGGATGGCACGTACTGGAGGTCAAGTCCAATTTTTCGGACAAGCCGGGCATTTCTAGCCTGGTCGACGATCTGGCATACACCGTGATGGTTTTCAGGCGCTCGGGCCTGCGGGTTTCCCAGGCATCGCTGGTCTTGTTGTCGAGACAATATCGGTTCGGCGACAGCCCTGAACGACTGTTTGATGTTGTCGATAAAACCGCCGACGCCATGACGCGCGCGGACGAGTTTGCTGCCGAAGCCGACTCCACCGCCAGAGTGATCTTTCACGATGAGCCGCCGGCTCCACAGCTCTCATGCGCCTGCCGTGTCTGCAGCACCTTCGTCGATGCACGTCGTGGTGCAAAGGGCGTTCCTACGGTCCTGGAGATCCCGAGCCTTCACTTTAAGAAGCTTCAGCGACTCTCGGCCGAGGGAATCGTTGCCATCTCCGAGATACCGGACGATCTGGAGCTGAACGATCGTCAGAGTCGGGCGGTGAGATCCGCGGTGTCCGGTCAGATGATTGTCGAGGAAGGCTTGGAGGGCGCCTTGACCGAGTTCATCTGGCCCTGTCATTACCTGGACTTCGAGACGGTCGCAACCGTACTGCCGTTGTACCAAGGTCACGGCTGCCACGAGCAGGTACTGACACAGTTCAGCATTCATCACCGGGACCGGATCGACTCCGAAGTGCGTCACAGCGAGTATCTGGCTGATGCCGGGAGAGAATGCCAACGAGAGCTCGCCGAAGCCTTGATCCGCGCATTGGGGCAGAATGGATCTGTGGTTGTGTATAGCAGTTTTGAGCGTACCCGTATCAAAGGCCTTCGGAAGCTGTTTCCCGACCTGAGCGAGCAGTTGCAAGCAATCCTGGATCGTTTCGTCGATCTGTTCACGATCCTTGCAGACCACGCCTATCATCCGGATTTCCGGGGCCGCTTCTCGATCAAGAAGGTTCTGCCGGCTCTGCTTCCGGACTTGTCGTACGCGGGACTTGCTATCCGAGACGGGGATATGGCGATCACGCGATTCGCTCGAATGGCTCGGGGGGAGGTGGGGGGAGATGAGGCCGAGGCCACGAGACGCCAACTCCTCGATTATTGCGAGATGGACACCCTCGCCATGGTGCGGTTGCACGAGAAACTGGTTGAGCTAGCGTCGATAGAGGAACTCGTGAAGCGCGCCTCCGATTGAGAACTGCGCGCGGTTGTGGTGCCCGGGGCGGGAATTGAACCCGCACTCTCCTTGCGGAAAAACGGATTTTAAGTCCGTTGCGTCTGCCGATTTCGCCACCCGGGCATGCCTGCAATTAAAAGAACTTATTAGCTTTGCGTTTTTGCTTCTTTCCAGATCGGAAAAACGTCGTGCCCTTGCACGAACTCCTCTGCAATTTTAGCAGCGTCCGAGGCCGCGGAGTTTTGTTGATTGAGCCAACTCTGATGGAGAAGACATCTGGATCAGTTCGCCGCTGGATGCTCAGCGTGGTCCACGAAGATCATCTCGACAGGCCTCTTTCGCGATTCCAGCTTGAGTCCGAGTTGCTCTTGCACGGCGGCAAAGATCGATCCGCTCGTCAAATCGGACGCGGGAGTCTCCTGGTCAGCATCCCGCCGAGGCGTCGCTTCTGGCGCATACTTCAACTGGAAGCGGTATTCGCCGGTCAGGCCGGTCTCATCCACTACCAGGCGATCCAGATTCCCTGCCAGAACATCGGCAAAGTGGCGCATCGACATTTTGTGACTGATGATTTCGTTGGACTGTATCGAGCAGCATAACTTGGTTTCGGGCTCGGCAAGTTGCATCTTCACTCCACCTTTTCCGACCAGCAACGCATATACCTGGATATCCTTCGTTTCGCGATGCACCTTCAGTTGAAACCGGTCCGCCATCATGGGAATCAGCATCTTCATCATTTCGGCAATCCCGGCCTTGCCCGGTGCCTTGGCAACTATGTCGTAATGCTCGGTGTCCATCCAGGCCGGTCCGCCATGTAGCTGATAGCTCTTGACCCGATGTGTCTCCAGGATTAGCCGCTTGAGAGTGTAGTTGCCGATGTTGAGTGTCCCGGAAGTGGGGAACATTCCCGTGCGGAGCGGCGGATCGGGAGTTGGCTTGATCGAAACCACCTCAAAGGTCTCGACATCCTTGAATTGACCCCGCACGGACGCTGTCAAGAGTATTGCAAGAATTGCCCGAGCCAACTTTTTCATGAGCGCTCGCCCTCCTCGCAGTTGGACGCTTATGGACGGATTGTCCAAAGTCTATCGCACTCAGCCTGAAGAGCACATTCCAGTTTCGGTAATGGCGCCGACAACCTGGGAAGTACCTGACATGACCGACAGGCGATTGTTTGGATCATAATCGCACGCATTGCCGAGGTTACAGGGTCTCTACCTGTAGCCAAGTCGACCTTCTTACAATTACTATCGTGAGCGTAGCCAAATCCGTTGGGCTGCTCGCGGTGAGACCGCAGACTGTCGAGGGAGGCACGGAGGCCTCCTGATCGAGAGGGCAGCCCGTTTTCGACTCTGACAGCAAGA
>Ga0105237_10005926_pt1 | contig 13704 bp, 8 predicted proteins | sample KBSC24metaG_FD_81520 | JGI IMG/M metagenome (GOLD analysis project Ga0105237, IMG submission 81520) | Corn rhizosphere microbial communities from Kellogg Biological Station, Michigan, USA - KBS C2-4 metaG | ecosystem: Host-associated > Plants > Roots > Rhizosphere > Soil | place: Michigan, USA...
ACACCCAGCCCGCCGAAGTCGCGGAAGCGTTCACCACCCTCGGCAAGATCAGCCGGGACTTCTCGGTGGTCGCCGCTTCAGGAAACAAACACGGCGTCTACAAGCCCGGCAACGTGAAGCTGAAGCCGACGATCCTTCATGATTCGCAGGTCTACATCGAAAAGAACCTCGGCACCGGCCCGAAGCCGGTGAACTTCGTCTTCCACGGTGGTTCGGGCTCCAGCCGCGAGGAGATCCGCGCCGCCATTAGCTACGGCGCGGTGAAGATGAACATCGACACCGACATGCAGTGGGCCTTCTGGGATGGCGTCCGGACGTACGAGGCGAAGAACCACGATTACTTGCAGGGCCAGATCGGCAACCCGACCGGCCCCGACGCTCCGAACAAGAAGCAGTACGATCCGCGCGCCTGGCTGGCTTCCGCCGAAGCCTCCGCCACCAAGCGGCTCCTCACCACCTTCGAAGATCTGGACTGCGTCAACCGCAACGCCTGACCTGCTCCCGTCGCCCATGAAAAGTCTTCTCGCGCTCCTGGTGGCCGTTGGCTTTTCCGCAACCGCGATCTCCGCCGACAAGCGGCCGGACTTGCCGCTGGAAAAAGCCGTGGCCATTGCCGCCGATTACCTCAAGTCCATCAACCAGGACAAGGACCACTGGATCGCCTCCATCTCCTACGAGCGCGAAAGCATTACGAATGGGAGTTACAAGTGGTTCGTCAAGTGGGGCCCTCCCATCCAACTCGAGGGGCGCCGGGAACTCGGCCTGGACATCGGGATGAATGGCGAACTCTCCCGCGCCGTGGACAAGAAAGCGCCGGCGAAATAAGCGCGCCGCGTGGAGTTTCTCGCCCCGGCGAAGGTCAATCTCTCGCTGCGCGTCCTGCGCCGGCGCGAAGACGGCTTTCATGAAATCGAGAGCCTGATGTGTCCCGTGTCGATCTTCGACACGCTGGAGATCTCGCGGCGTGAGGAAGGCGGTTTGGAATTCATCTGCGACGACGCTGCGCTGCCAACGGGGGAAGACAACCTCGTCGTCCGCGCAGCGAAGCTTTTCTGCACCTCCCGCCGGGTTGAGCCGCACCTGCGCATCGCCCTGACCAAGCGCATTCCACACGGCGCTGGACTTGGCGGGGGAAGCAGCGATGCCGCTACCACATTGCTGGGCCTGGACCATCTCTTCGAAACCCAGCTTTCCCGCGAAGCGCTGTCCGCCATGGCCGCCGACCTGGGGTCGGATATTCCCTTCTTCATCTATCAATCGGCGGCCATCATTCGCGGTCGGGGGGAGCACGTCGAACCTGTCGCTTTTTCCCACACCCTGCCGCTGCTGCTCATCAAACCGCCCTTCGGCGTTCCGACTCCGTGGGCCTACAAGCGCTGGCGGGGTTCGCAGGAGATTCCCGGCGTGCGTTACGATGCCCAGGAATTGGGGTGGGGGACGCTCGTCAACGACCTGGAGCGGCCCGTATTCGAGAAATACATCCTGCTCGCGGATATGAAATCATGGCTCGCGGAGCAACCGGAGGTCGCGGGCGCGCTCATGTCGGGATCCGGTGCGACGGTCTTTGCCGTGTTGCGTCGCAAGGAAGACGCGGGTGTTCTCAGCGACCGGATCACCGCGGAGTTTGGCGCGAATCTTTGGTGCTGCGCTTGCGAGACGGCGGGGTGAAATCGGATTCGTACACGCACTGTGCCCAAGTGGTAAACTTGGGCACAGAAATTTGGCGAGCGGCCCCATGCCGCTCGAAACCTATCACTGCAACTCCCCGCTTACTTCGCGGCGGCGACTTCCTTCTTGCGCGCTTTCTTGATGATGCTGCGCACGGTGTCGGAAGGCTGGGCGCCGTTCTTGATCCAGTAATCGATGCGGGAGAGATCGACGTTGGCGTTGTCGCCGGGCTTCTTCGGATCGTAGTTGCCTACGAGTTCGATGAACTTGCCATCACGCGGGCTGCGCTGATCGGCGACGACGACTTTGTAATACGGTTTATTGAGATTGCCTTCGCGGCGAAGGCGGATGCTGACGGACATGGCGGTATCGGTTTGGGTTTCGGAGTTTGGAGATCGGTAAATTGGCTATTGTTTCGGCAGGCCGAAGCGGGCGGCAGCGCCGGGGCGCCCCATCATTTGCTTCAGCTTGCCCATGTTCTTCATCATCTTCCGCATCTGGCCGAAGCGGTTGAGGAGATCGTTTACTTCAGTGACAGAAACGCCGCTGCCTCGCGCAATGCGCTGGCGGCGGCGGGCGTTAAGAATGTCGGGCTTGCTGCGTTCGTGAAAAGTCATCGATAACACGATCGCCTCCACCCGTTTCATCTGTTTTTCGTCAACCGAAAAGTCCTTGAGATTACCCATCCCAGGGAGCATGCCAAGAATATTTTCCAGGGGACCCAGCTTCTTGAGCATCTTGAACTGGGCGAGGAAATCGTTCAGGTCGAACGAAGCCGTGCGCATTTTCTCCTCCATGCGCTTCGCTTCGTCCTCGTCGATCGCGGCGGCAGCCTTCTCCACCAGACCGACGATATCGCCCATTCCCAGGATGCGGCCCGCGAGGCGATCCGGGAAGAATGGCTCAAATTGGTCGAGTTTTTCGCCGACGCCGGCGAATTTGATGGGGCGCTGGGTCACTTCCCGCATGGAGAGCGCTGCGCCGCCGCGGGCGTCGCCGTCGAGCTTGGTCAGGATCAGGCCGGTGATCTGGAGCGCCTGGTGAAAATGGGTCGCGACACTGACGGCTTGCTGGCCGGTCGCGGAATCGGCCACGAGCAGAACTTCCTGGGGCTGAAGGAAATCCCGCAGCTTCTTGAGTTCGGCCACGAGCGGCTCGTCAATTTCCTGGCGTCCGGCCGTGTCGTAAATCTGAACATTCCCCGGCTGCTCCTTGGCCCATTCCACAGCCAACTTACCGACTTTCAAGACGTCCTTCTCCCCTGCGGGCGGGATGAAAACGGGAACGCCGATCTGCTTTCCGAGGGTCGCGAGTTGCTCGATGGCCGCGGGACGGTGCAAGTCGCAAGCGATGAGCAAGGGGGCTTTCCCTTGCTTCTTGAGCCAGTTGGCCAGCTTGGCGGATGAGGTTGTTTTGCCCGCGCCGTTCAAGCCGACCATGAGGATGCGGGCCGGTTTTTCGAGATTCAGCGGTTCATTGTCGCCGCCGAGGAGAGCCGTCAGCTCATCATGGAAAATCTTGACGATCTGCTGGCCGGGATGCACCCCTCTCAGCACTTCCTCGCCGAGCGCCTTCTCCTTGACCCGGGCGATAAACCCCTTGGCCACAGTGAATTCCACGTCCGCCTCGAGCAGGGCCATCCGCACCGCGCGCATCGCGTCAGTGACGTTCGTCTCCGTGATCTTCCCGTGACCACGCAGGTCCTTGAAGACGTCCTGAAGTTTGTCGGCTAGAAGTGAAAACATTGAAAGTGGGGCGCGAAGACTAGCGTAGAATCAGCGCTTGTCGAGGGCGGTTGAAAAGGAGGGCCACGGCAGAACCTATTTTGGGCCTGCCCTCCCCGCCGCCGGAGGAGCCGCCGTGACCCGCAAACCACTGTATTCTCCATCGGGAGCGAGTGTCAGCTCCCACCGGGCATCTTTGCCCAGATCCTTCATCCGGGCCAGGACTTCGGCCGGGATCTTTCGATCGATACGCGTCCAGGCTTGGGGATCACTCACGGCGAGGCTTGCGATGAGGTGCTCGCGACGCTTGGGCAATATGGCGTCCAGACCGATTCGTCCCCCCTTGGCCCAACCGGATACGATCAGTTCCTGCCCTTCGAACGGAGGCAACTCCAGCGTCGCCGTGGCCAGTGACGGTTCGCCACCATTGGGCGCTGTGTAAAGACTCACGCCGCGCAGCGAATCGCCTTCGAGTCCCGTTTCGGCCTTCGACCAAAGCAGGGCCGGCAGCTTCGCCAGTTGCTCCGCGAGGGGCGGCAACAGATTCCTTCTGACGTGAATTGGGACGGGTTCGCTGAGAATCGCGCGGCCTGCCGCCGAGATCGACACGGCGAGAAATCCGTCGGACAGAGAAAGCGGTCCGCGCCACATTCCGGCCGGCGCACCCTGTTCAACAACGGCCACGCGTTCCAGTCGATCGCGTTGCCTGCCAAAAAAAATCTCCACGCGCAAAGTCCTGCGCGGCGGGACCGGCGCGAGATCCGGAACGAGGAAAGCTTTGGAGTCGCGTTCGCCTTGATACCAGCCGAACGCCCAGCCCACCTCACTCGTCCCGTCCTCATGCACGTCTTTGAGCCACGCCATCGGAGTCAACTCGCTCCACTTCTCCGTCCGGACCGCCAGCCCGTGGGTGGCAGCCGAGAGCGCCAAAACAGATGCTGGCTCTCGGAGCGATTGATGGTCGGTGAAGGCCTTCGTCAAATAGCTGACGGCATCCATCCGCCCATCGGCGGCGCACTTCCACAGACCCTCGCGATAGTCACTCTCCGACCATTGATGACGGCTGGCGGCCAGCGCGATCCGTTCCGCCAGTTCAGCAGTCCCGCGTGGATCCGAAGACTGCGCCAGGGCTTCAAGCGCATCGAAGACATAGTAGGGCGAGCGGCGCAACATTTGGGGCGGGAAGCTATCGCCCGCCGGCAGCGGGTTCTTGCGAAGCTCATCGAGGCCGCATTGAGAGGCGAGCGCGGCGTGCATGATGGATTGCTTCGCTCGTGCCCTGGGTTCCGAATAAGCGTAGGTGGACTCCAACAATCGCAGGATGGCCTGCGACTGGGGCCGGGCGTCTGGCCAGGGAGCGAGCAACCGCGAAAGCTCTTCCAGCACTTGCAAAGGTGGAGGCCTTTCCAGCCATGCGGAAAGCTCCGGCAGGGCGGTCCCGTCCCGCTTTCCCAACCGGAGAAGGAGCGCGGCCCGCAATCCCACGGGATCGCCATCCCCCGACAGCGCGGCAATCACTTCGTCCGTCAGGCCAAGAGCGGAAGCATGCTGGAAAATTGGCGCGAGTGTTGGCCATTCGATGATGAGAGAACCAGTATCGTCGTGCTTGGGAAAGGCGGCCACCTCGGGGGCGGGAGCCAGTGCTGCGCGCAAGGCGCATTCGATCACCCGCACCATCCCGGCCCGGTCCCCCTGGCAGGCGAGCGCCTCGAGAAACTGGCCGCGCAATTCCCCGGCATTTTCCACACCCGAGGCATTTCCCGCGAAGAGGGTCTCCAGCCAGTGGGTCGCCGCCTCCGGCCGGCCTGATTCCCACAACTGCCGCGCAATCGGCAAATCCATGAGGCGCGGCAAATATCTGCTCCCCGGTGTCCGGACTGGCCGAACCGGCCAGCGCAGAGCGAGGGCCGACAGCTTCTCTGGGTCATCCCCAAGAAGACTGCTCGCCACATAGGTATCCAATCCGCCAGACGCGCCGCGCAGGTAGGTATCCAAATCGATGGACCCGGCAGCGTGGCGAGTTCCAACTCCGTCTCGTGATTCGCACAGTTCCTTGAGGCTCCGCCAGCGGGCAGGATTCTCCGGTTGAAGACGGACCAGAGCGACCTGCGCTTCACTTCGCGCGGCCACCGCCTCGCGGCGCAGGACGACCTCGAGCTGGCCGAAATCTCCACCACGCTCAGAGGCGGCGGAGCGTCTGGACGCCGGGGGAGATTCGGGGATGATTTCCGTGATCAATTTGCACTGGTCTGCGAGCCTTTCCCAATCCGCGAGCCCGCCGGCCTGCGCCCGTTTGCGCAGTTCGGAAAACCACCCGTTCAATTCGCCGCATTGGTGCAGCGCCGTGATCGCTTGCCGCTGCGAGGGTTGCAGCCTTTCGTCGCGGGCGACGCGCTCGACCGGCCAGCCCAGGACGTGTTTGGCCAGTGCCGCCGCTTCATCGATTTCCACGGCATCCAGGTGTGAATGCAATTGCCCGTCCGCCTCCGAAGGCAGTGGGTCGCCGGGACCAGTGTGGGCGTGAGCGATGGTCAACTTGCCCGCCAGGGCAGACAGCAGCGCCTGTTCGTCGGTGCTGCGACTGGGCGCCAGCCGATCCAGCGCCCGCCGGGCTCCTTCGCGACTGTCGAGATCCATCGGCAGCGCCACGAGTTCTTCCACCAGTGGAACCAGCGCGCTCACCTGGGCCTGCGAGTTCATCAGGTTCATCCGCCCCACGATCCACGATGCGCGCGCAATTGTCCCGGGCCGGTCCTGGGGAGAAACGTAGTCGCGGCGGAGCGGAGCCACCTCGCTGTCCCCGAGGTGGGCGATGATCTCCGCCTGTTGGCTGAGCAGACGCGCGGCGGCCCCATCCGGCGTGTCGAAAAACCGCTCCAATCGCACGACGCTCGCATCATCCAGGGTCTGCCGATGAAATAGCGCAGGCACAACGCTGAGCATGGCCAGCAGCCGGCTGCTTTCCGGCGGCAATCCGGTGTCGTTTCGTGGGATCTCCAGTCCCCTCGTTCCATCGCTCTCCCGATGTGACTTGATCGTGAAGCAAAGCAACGACGGCCACAGGTCGCCAGGCAGATTGCCGCCGATCGGCGTGAATTCGTGGTAGGTGCCATTGCCGTAGATGATATACCTGTCCCATCTTCGTGGCTGGAAAAGGGGCTGGATGCTGACCCCACCCATCGTTCCATCCCAAAGCGTCCGCAGTCGCGGCGGAGCCGGCCAATCAGTTCGACGCGGGGTCTGAAGTGCGATCCAGCGAAAGGCATAGGATGCCGCTTCCGCGCGATGGTCCTCCGCGCCCTCTCCGAAGACCCCGGCGGCATAAAGCGTCGACGTATGAAATCTCACCCAGTCCCGAGCCGACGGTCCCGATCCGTACCTGGAGAATCCGTCCAACGCCTCGAGGAACGCCTGGTCGGCTTCCGGAAATTTGCCGGCTTCAAATAGCTTCCAACAGCGAGCCAAAGGCGCCAGCCAGCGGTGTTCGGCCGTTACCCTCGGAGAGGCCTCAGCGGGCGCCTGCGGATAGCGGGCCAGCAGTTTGACCAGTCGTTCACTCGTCTCCGCGGAGAGGTTCGGCACGGCAAGCAGACGCGACAACTGGCCGCGCGCCAATCGCCGGAGTGCCGCGGAGGACGATTCGCGATCGGCGATCTCTGCAGCGACATCGAGCAATCCCGATGGACTTTCGACGGTGCTCCAGGCGAGCAGCTTTTCCTCGGCCGGCCAGGGCGCGATTTGTTCCCGAAGCCGGATAAGGATTTTGTCGCGAATCTCCCCTGGGAGGCGGACCGCCAGATGGCGGAGGTAGGCCAGGGCGAGGTCGCGACCATCGCACAGCGAATATACCGACCAGTCCATGGTCTGCTTGTCGTTGGGCTCAAAGACGGTCGGATTGCTGTCGGTTTGCGTACGAATCTCGCGCAACCGCTGATCCATGCCGAATCCCCGCAGGGGAAGAAGAGATTGGTGGATGTTGAGGGAGTTGCCTTCGCTTCTGCTCAGCGAGGCAGTTTCGTCCCGATCAAATTCGCCGGCGAGGACGCGCCACAAGGGCTCGGAAGCCGCCTCGTAATCTTTCTCCAGGATGGCCATCTCCGCGAGGACCAATGGCAATTCCCATCCACCCGCCGGCGCATGGGGAGTGAAGACCTGGCGCAATTCCGCGGTCAGGCCCATGCGCCACAAGCCCGGCAGCAATTCCCGCCAGCGCGTGGCCATCGGCGCGAGTTGAGCGGCGTGCCGGCGGCACAGGCGCAAGACGTGGTCGGGAGCGCCAAGTTGCACGAATGCCTGGAGCGCTTCGATCAAGGCCTGGTCATCGGGATTCTCGCCGAGATCCGTTTCAATACGGGCTGCCGCTTCTCCGGCAAACCCGGCCGCTCGGGCCGAACTGATGGCGAGTCGCTGGAGCCCCGCATGGTCGGCGGCTTTCTTCAACGCCTCGGTCGCGAGGCGATGGGCGGCGGCGGGATCTCCGAGGGCGAGCCTGGCCGCACATTCCACAGCCATGTCGTCTGCGCTTCCAGAGGAGGACCCGGCGGAGGCCAGATCCGACGCCCACCCCTGGTCATCCCCGATGGCACGATGGGCCCGGGCAAAGTCAGGCATCATGGCCAATCGGACCGCGGGAGCCAGCGGTTGCGCCTCGAGAGTCTTCCACGCCGCCCAGGCCGCGGCCAATTTCCCCTGCTCCTGTGCGACAATGGCGGGCAACCGCAGCGCCTCTACTCGTTGCATGTCATCGCCCGCGAGCGCCTGGGCCTTGCGGATGGACTCGACACCCGCCCCGTCCCCGGTGCGCAACTGCATCTCGGCCAAGGCGAGCCAGGCGTGATAGCTGCCGGAAGCGATTACCGTCGCCCGCTCGAAGTGCGCGCGCGCGGCATCATCGTGGCCGGCTTCCAAATCCAGCCAGCCGAGAAGAATGCTCTCCTCCGCGCCGGCCTGCCCCTGAATTCGAGCTTCCCAGCGCCCGCGCCAGGCTGCTTCCAGTTGATTTTCGATGGTGAAGTTATGCAACTGCACCAACGCCGTGCCCGGCCGGGGATCACGCAACACCACCCGTTCCAAAGCCAGGATCGCATCCGGCCAGGCGGGCTCTTCACCCGCCAGTGTCAAAGGCGGCAATAGCGCCAGCAGGGCGAGCCAATAAAGCTGCTTCCCCATGCCGGTGCCTTCAAACCATGGTTACTTCTTCTTCTTTTTTGGCTCCGGCGTGGCCACCGGGGCCGCGGGCGTTTCCGGGGCCGGAGGCACGCCATTCGGATAGAAGGTAAAGTTCCAGGAAGTCTCGACCGGCCGGCCGTTGGATTTTGCAGTGATGAAGACGCGGTAGCTGTTGGGCTTGAGCGGCGTCGTGACCGTGTATGAGATGGTATTGTTCGCCTTGTCGTACTTGGCCTGCACCGGGCCCAGGCCACCGATGCGCATCGCCACGGTGCCATCATCCAGGACGCCCATGGCTTCGAGATTGGCTTTGATGGTCGGCGTCGGGTCCGTGATGTTTTCCCCATTGGGCGGCTCGGTAATCATCGAAGTCGCCGCCAACTGGCTCATGGCCGAAGGACCGTTGTCTTCGGGACTCACGCCGCCGCCGAGCATGGTCAGGGAGTTTTCGAAAATAGCCGGCTTGGCGGTTTCGACCGCGTACCGCCCCAGCAGATCGAACGGGGCGGAATGCGCGAGACGCTGACCGTAGACGGTGAAGGCGGCTTCGTAGCCGGCTTCCTTCACGAGGGCTCGCGCCTCAGCGTTGTAATTGCCAAACGGATACGCCAGCGCGTTCACCTTGATGCCCAGCCGGTCCTCGAGGATTTTTTTGGACTCGATGATTTCCTTCCGCATATACCCGTCTTTTCCGACCGTCTGCACCTCTTTCATGATCGCCGCCTTGGTTTTGGCGTCCACGCCCGTGCCGGGCGCCCGCAGATTGCCGTGGTAGTAGGTGTGGCATTGGATATCCACTCCCGCGTCGCGCATCTCCGCGAGCTGATCCCAACTGATCGATTTTCCGCCCGTGCCGATGTAGTTGATGTAGACGAACATCGTGAACGGGTAGCCCATCTTCTTCAGGATGGGCCACGCGATGGTGTAGCCGGAGACCCAGCCGTCATCGATGGTGATCACGCAGCTCTTGGCGGGGATGTTCTTCTCGCTGCGGCGCCAGGCCAAAAAGTCCTGCATGGGGATGACCGTAAAGCCCTTGTCTTTGATCGCGTTCAACTCGCGCTCAAACTCCGCCACGGTGATCGTGAGCGCCTTCATCCCGCTCTTGTCCTCAATGTTGTGGAAGCACAAGACCATCACGGAAGCGTGGGTATCCACGACCTGGACAGGTGGCGCTGACGGGCCCTTATGTTCCTTGGCCAATTCGGTCCCGGACGCGGAGGTCGATCCGGCCGAAGAACCCGGGGCCGATGCCGTCGACGCGGGCGTGGGTGTCGCCTGGACGACCGGTTTCTTCTTGAAGCCGGGGATTTTATCGCAACCAGTGAAAGCGAGTGAGGCGGCAAGGATGAGAAGAGCGAATTTCCGAGTCATAGAGGCATTCCGAATCAGTGTGCGCGAAAGATACAGCATCAGGTGCGGGTGAAAAGGGCGAACCGCGGCTCAGGTTTCGAGGCCAAGCTTGCGGAAGGTGGCATCGAGGTGGGCAAAGTGAATATCGAGCGAGCAAAGTTCGTCGATTTCCGCCCGGGAAAGCACTGCCGCGACGTCCGGCTCGGCGGCCAGGTTCTCCTGCAGGGAAACATTGCCCTGCCAGGTTTTCATCGCGGCGCGCTGGACGGCTTCGTAGGCCGCCTTGCGCTCCAGGCCCCGTTCCGTGAGTTTCAAGAGAATGGTCTGGCTGAAGTAGAGGCCTTTGGTGATGCGCAGGTTGCGCTCCATGTTTTCCGGGTAGACGAGCAGGCGATCGACGAGCTTGCGCAGGGTCACGAGCATGTAGTCCACCATGATGCACGAGTCTGGCATGATGATCCGCTCGACCGACGAGTGCGAAATATCGCGCTCGTGCCAGAGGGCGACGTTTTCCAAGGCGGCCATGGCATTGCCCCGGACGACGCGCGCCAGCCCGCTGAGTTTTTCCCCGGTGATCGGGTTCCGCTTGTGGGGCATGGCGGAACTGCCTTTCTGGCCGGCGGAGAAATACTCCTCGACTTCGAGGACCTCGGTGCGCTGAAGATGGCGAAACTCCGTCGCCCAGCGATCGATGCTCGAGGCGATGATGGCCAGCACTGTTTGGAATTCCGCGTGCCGGTCGCGCTGGATCACCTGCGTGCTGAGTGCCGCTTCCTTGAGGCCCAGACGCTCGCAGACTTTTTCTTCCACCCGCGGATCGAGATGGGCATGCGTACCGACGGCGCCGCTCAGCTTGCCCACCCGGATGCGCGGTTGGGCTTCCTCCAGCCGTTGAAGCGCCCGGCCAAATTCGTCCCACATCAGGGCCAGCTTCAGGCCGAACGTAATTGGCTCCGCGTGTATGCCGTGGCTGCGTCCGATCATCGGCGTGCGCTTGAACTCGATGGCGCGCCGGCCGATCACCTCGCGCAATTCGCGCAAGTCCTTGAGCAACAGATCGGAAGCCTGGGCCATCTGCACCGCCAGCGTGGTGTCGAGAACGTCGCTGGAGGTCATCCCCTGGTGCATCCACCGGCAGGCCGGCCCCACGTAGCTCGCCACGTTTTCCAGGAAGGCGATGACGTCGTGATTGGTGCGAAGCTCGATTTCAGCAATTTCCTTCAGGTCGAATTTGGCCTTCGCCCGAATGGTGGCGGCGTCTTCCTTCGGAATTACCCCGATCTCCGCCTGCGCCTCGCAGGCGAGCGTCTCGATTTCGAGCCAGATTTCGTATTTACGCTGATCCGCCCAGATGGCGGCCATTTCGGGTCGGGTATATCGTTCAATCACCCGGCGGAAGCTACGGGGGCTTGGCGGATTGAAAAAGGAAAACTTCCGCTGGGTGCTGTCGGACGGGTCTGGCTGGCCGGACAAGGCTGACCAGTCCGACTCTTCCGAGGATCATGCCCCCCAAAAAACTTACCCCGCTACCGGCTAGGAAACCGACAACGGGGCTGGGAAAGTTTTGCCGGTCCTGGCGCCACTCGGGCGCCCCTCAGGCCGGCCTGCCACCGGGTGGCTCAGTAAACGCGAGCGCGGATCTTGCGACCGTGGCTGCTCAGGCGGACACGTCCGCTCTCGAGGAGATCAGCAACCGCCGCGACCGTTTCGCGGTTATTCTTCGTGTAGCTGCTCACAGCCATGATGAGATCGCCGAGGCTGTAGTTGGCGCGAGCCGAGGTTTTGAGATTCTTTTTCATAGGTCTTTGGGTGGGTTGGCGTTCTGTTGAGAGATAGTTAAGCAGCCGTTGTGCCACGCTCAGTTGGGTCGTACATTTTCTGAAGCAATAGACGTTTCATCTCCGAAAAAGTTCAATCTTTCGCGCCGTCTTCAATGACACTTGTGTCGGCATTTTGACACAAGTGGCCCTATTTCAGGTCATTTAGGTGGGTCAACGCGGCGCAAATGGCTGAAGAATCGTTGCCAAGGGCGCGGTTCGCAGTATTCCATCGCGTTCGATGTCCATCTACCGCCGTGTGCTCGCCTACTATCGCCCCGATCTCGGGCCGACGATCACGGCCATGGCCCTCACCCTGCTCGCCAACGCGTTCAATGTCCTGCGGCCGTGGCCCCTAAAATACATCGTCGACAAGCTGATCCCCGCCGCGCAGGAACAGGCGCATCACCTGACCTTCGGCGGCTTCGACCTCAGCGGCTGGAGCGTACCCGCGATCCTCGCCTTTGTGTGTGCGTCGATGGTCGTTCTTCATCTGCTCGCCAGTTTCATCGGTTACGCCGTCAACGTCATCACCATCCGCGTCGGGCTGCACGGGCTCATGCGGTTGCGCACGGGGCTGTATGCCTACCTGCATTTGCTGCCGCTCAAATATCACGACCAGCGGCGCAGCGCCGACAGCAGCTTCCGCGTCGCTTATGACTCGCAAAGCATCCAGGCCTTTTACAGCAAGGGCTTCTTCATTTTTCAGAGTGTCATCTCACTCGTCACCACTTTTGCCGCGATGTGGTATTTCGACTGGTCCATCGCCCTGCTCTCGCTGCTCGTCGTGCCGTTGATGGTGCTCGTCATCTATTTCTACGCGAAACGCATTCGCGATCAGTCCACGGCATTCGCCGAAAAGGAGAGCGCCGTCCTGACGGTGGCACAAGAAGGCCTCAGTTCGATCAAGATGGTCCAGGCCTTCGGACGCGAAGCTGACGAAGTGCAACAGTTTCAAACCAGTGCCCGCGAAAGCCTTGAAACCAATCTCAAGTTGAACGCAACCTCGATGAAGAGCGCCCTGCTCGTGGGGACGCTCATTGCCGCCAGTTCCGCCGCGATGTACTACGTCGGCGTCCTGCACATCCTCTCGGGAAAACTGACCGTCGGGGATATCTGGTATCTCTCGACGCTCCTGCTGATGCTCTACCAGCCGCTCGAAGCGCTCACCCACATCGCCTGGGCCTTCCAGGGAGCCGCCGCTGGCGTGACGCGCTGCTTCGAGGTGCTCGACAAGGAAAACGATGTGCCCGACGCGCCCGATGCCAAGGCCCTGCCTGTGGGCAAAGGCACCGTCGCCTTCGAAAATGTGTCGTTCGGCTACAACAGCGAGCGCGAAATCCTGCACGACGTGAACCTGACGATTGAGCCCGGCCAAACTGTCGCCTTCGTCGGCGGTACCGGCGCCGGCAAGTCCACCCTGCTCTCGCTCGTCCCACGTTTCTATGATCCGACACTTGGGCGCGTTCTCATCGACGGGCATGACCTGCGGGCGATCACCAAAAAATCGCTGCGGGATCAGATCAGCATCGTCCTCCAGGACACTCTCCTCTTCTCCACGACCATTCGCGAAAACATCGCCTACGGCCGGCCCGATGCCAGCGAGGAGGAAATCATCGAGGCCGCCAAACGCGCGCAAGCCCATGAATTCATCATGGCCATGCCGGATGGGTACCGCTCGCAAGTTGGCGAACGCGGCGGCCATCTCAGCGTCGGGCAGCGACAGCGCCTCGGCATCGCGCGCGCCTTCCTCAAGAACGCGCCGCTGCTCATCCTCGACGAACCGACCAGCGCGCTCGATCCGACGACCGAGGCCGCAATCATGCAGACCATCGAGGAACTGATGCGCGGCCGCACGACGCTCATCATCACCCATCGCATCGCCACCGTGCATCGGGTGGACAAGATCGTGGTCCTCGCCAGGGGGACCATCGCCGAGGAGGGGCGCGGACCGGAGTTGGTCGCGCGCGGCG
>Ga0105237_10005928_pt1 | contig 13702 bp, 14 predicted proteins | sample KBSC24metaG_FD_81520 | JGI IMG/M metagenome (GOLD analysis project Ga0105237, IMG submission 81520) | Corn rhizosphere microbial communities from Kellogg Biological Station, Michigan, USA - KBS C2-4 metaG | ecosystem: Host-associated > Plants > Roots > Rhizosphere > Soil | place: Michigan, USA...
CTCGAACGCCTCCGGCGTCGTCTCAGCTAGCGTCGCGAGATCGATCCGGCCAGCGTTGTAAATCAGCGCCACCGCCTCACGCCCCTCAAACGCCCGAGCCACGGCGTCCGGCAACGCAAGGTCGACCTCGACCAGCTCCGCGGCCGCGCCGTCGAGCTCTGCGTCGAGTCGCGCTCGATCGCGGGCCGCGCCGACGACATGAAAGCCGCGCCCGCTCAGCGCCAGGCAAATGGCGCGGCCGGCATCGCCGCCCGCCCCCACGACGATCGCCGTCCTCGTCATCGGCCCACCCCCATCACGGCCAGCAGCAGCGCCGCCTCGGCGCCGAACCCAATCACGAAGGCGAGTGTTCGCAGCACGGGGACGCCAGCCGTGTACAGCGCGAAGTGCGCGGCACGCGCGAAGAAGTAAGTCGCCGCCGCGCCTATTGCAAGCGACGTGTGTCCGGCGCCGAGCACAATCGCGAGGAGTGCCAGCGGCGCGAAGACAGCGAGGTTCTCGACGGCGTTAGCGTGCGCTTGGCGGGCGCGGCGCGCCCACGGCGATTGCGCGTCAGCGTCGCCGGGCAGTGGGTTGCCGAGAGTCCGCGCGATGCCGAGCGTACGAAATCGATCCAGTACGTACGGAATCCAGAGGCAGCCGGTGAGCGCGGTGGTCGCGGCAAGCCAGGTGGTCGTGTCGAAGGAGTTCATGAGTAGGTCCGCTTTGTTGGAGCCGGCACTCTAGCGGGCGGTACTCATTCGCTCTGGTACCAAAGTCACTTTTCATTCTTCGGCACCAGCCGCGCGCCGCAGCCCCGCGGCGTCGAGGATGCGCACGCGGACGCGCCCGGTCTCGATCAGCTGGCGTGCGCCGAGTGACCGCAGCGCGCGGAACACCACCTCGCGCGCAGTCCCGAGCTCGCCGGCGATCGCGGCCTGCGTGGCGCGCACGGTTCCGTCGGCCGCGGCGCGCTTCAGTAGGAACCGCGCCACGCGCTGCTCGGTGCGCGTCGAACCCGCCTCTTCCAGCGCCTGCATTAGCTCGAAGACGCGCCCCGAGAGCACGCCGAAGACGAACTCGCGGAACGCTGGCTCCGTGTCGAGTAGGCGCCGCAGCAGCTCGCCCGGTACGCGCGCGAACGCCACCCCCTCGGGCCCGCTCTCGACCCATGCCGGATACGGCTCCTGCTCGATCGTCGACGTGATCGCCAGGATGCACGTCCCGCCCGGCTCGACGCGATAGAGCGTTGCCTCGCGCCCCTCGGCGGTCAGGTAGTAGACGCGCAGCGATCCGCCCGTGACCAGGTAGGCGCCGCCCGCGGGCGCGCCGCGCTCCAGCAGCAGGTGCTGCGCACCGAGCGTCTGCACGGGACGCGCGGCAAGGTCGCGGCCGGCGCTGCTCGACAGCCGCGCCAGGAATGGAAAGGTCGCCTCGGTGAGATCGCCGCGCACGTCGCGCTCAGCTTCTGTCCATGCGCTGTTGCTCGACACCCCACTTGCTTGCCCACGCGGCAAACGGGCCCAACGCGACCAAGAGCTCTTTTCCAATTGAGGTCAGCAGATACCCCTCGCCTTCGTGCGCTACGAGACGCGCGGCGCGCAGCTCTCCCAGCCGAGTGTTGAGAAGGCTGGGGTTCGTTTCGGCAGCGGCCTGAAGCAGGCGGAAGGTCATGGGCTCACCATGTCGGAGCTCCCAGAGAATTCGAAGCGCGCCCCGTCGACCCAGCAGGTCGAGCGCTACCATGACCGGCCGACCGGTGCGGGAGCCACGCGCCGGACGGCCCACCTTGGGTCCGGCTGCTTTACTTTTCATAGCAGATCCGTTAGCATGCTATGGAAACTATAGCGCAACAGCACGATGACAGCACGGATCGCACCGGCAATCGCCCCCTTCAGCGAGGAAGTTCAGGCGTGGCTCGACCGGACGATGCCCGCGGGCGAGGCTCCCCTGGCGCTCTTCACGACGCTGGCCCGGGATGAACGGCTCTTCAAGAAGATCTTCGCAGGAGGATTGATTGATCGGGGGCACCTGACGCTGCGTCAGCGCGAGATCGTCATCGCTCGGACGACCGCCCTCTGTCACTCGGAATACGAGTGGGGAGTCTACGTGTCGTTCTTCGCGAACCGAGTCGGACTCAACGAAGAGCAGCTCGGCTCACTGGTTCACGGTGACGCCGAAGACACCTGTTGGAATGCGGGCGAGCGCGTTCTGATACGAATGTGCGACGAACTCCACAGAACATGCTCAGTCAGCGATCAGCTTTGGACGGAGCTTCGAGCGGAACACTCTGAGCAGGCGATGCTCGAGCTATTGATGCTCGCAGGCTTCTATCGGACGATCAGCTACCTCACCAACGCGCTCGAACTTCCGTTGGAGGCCTTTGGCGCGCGCTTCCCACCAAAGAATATGTGACGCCTGGATAGCCAATCTCGGCACGCGTCCCACGCCCTGCTCGCCGCGAACAAGCTTCAGGGCGTGGTAAGACGGAGCCGCTGTTGCGCGTCCGTTGCATGCTGGTTGGCCGCATTCCAATTTTGCAGCTCTCCACTCAGAGCGTGGCTCGTTCCGCTTCCCGTCTGAGGTCATTGGCGTAACTCGCGAAGACAGGTCCGAAATCCGGCAGCGAGCCTTTCACCAAAGGCAGCATCAGACCAGAGAAACGGTCCAGTACATGCGCCGAGTTCGGCCTTGCGCGCGGACAAGTCAATTCACCGGCTGAGCCTCCGGGAACTTCCAGGCGCCGTCGAGGAGTTCCTTCCGCGGGCGGTACAACCGTACCGTGTAGTTCCAACCGGGCACAATGGGCAAGTAGTTGGGTGCGGTCTCGTCGCCGCCGAACTGAATCGTTACCGACCCGTCCTCGTTCCGCTTGGCGGTGACGTTGTTCACGGTGTACGCGTTACGCGCGTTCTTCTCGAAGAAGCCATCCTTGTTGTACACGCTGACCGACCAGAACCCGTCGACCGGTACGTCCTTGACCGTCAGTCTGTATGCCGTTTTGCCGTCGTTCTGCTGCGGCTCAGCGCCCGCGTAGAGGGCGGCGTTCGGCGGATTTCCTCCCCACCCGGCAGCCGTGCCGATCAGGTGCTGGATCGGATCGACTTTGCCTTTTCGTCCGAACATCCGCGCCGAGTCGATCCCCCCATTGGCGGCCGCCAGGGCCAGGAGCGCTTCGCGGATCCTCTTCAGCGACGGCTCGTCCCAGTTGGGCACCTCGAACTTGCCTACTGCCTTCTGCTCGACCTTGATGGCGTCCTGGAGGGCGTGCACCGCCCTCACGTCCGCCGCGTCGGTGGGGTTCACGAATGTGCGCACAGCCAGGCAGACGTACCGCGTACCGACCTTCTCTTTTGTCAACGTGTGCCGCCCCGGCGCGTAGAACACGTCGGGCGCGTATTGATTCTCGTCGATCACCTGAATCGCCATGTACCGCTTGCCGGCGTCCGGTAGCGTGACCGCGACCGACCCAGCGTCGAGGTCGAACACTCCGAACGAGTACAAGGTGTCGCGGTTCAGGCGGATCACCGTCTGGTTGTCGATCGGCGCGAGCTCGCGCTCATGTTTGAACTTTCCAAACCCGCCTTCCTTCACGAACCGGGCGAAATAGGTGTCCGATTCGGCGCGGCGGAAGTTGTCGAGCGTCACTCGCACGGCTTTCGCATCGTCCGCGAATGCCATCGGCAACCAAGCCCCCGCGATGAGGATGGCCGCCGTAATCAGGGTGGTTCGCGCCTGCATCCAATTACCTCTCACTGAGTTCAACATCATGTCATTGCTCGCTGGGTTCAATTGTCGAAATGATTCGCGCGCTGCTCGCCGAACTTTGCCCATGACCGGCGCCCATTCTGACCGCACCAACCCGTGTGTTTGTCTCCTATGCACGATGATGAATCCAGCCTTCACATCGACTAGACATGGAGCAGCAGATCAGCACGCCTTGCCGTTCACAGGTCGTATCTCGAACGCGCTGTGCGCTTTGATCGCGCCTGTCGGCGATACAGTACCAAACGACAGCCCCAGCACGAACTCGTTTGGTACGCCTTGGTATACGAGTCCGGGATGCACGTCAAAGCCGAAGCGTCGGTAGAAACGCGAGTCACCTACCAGGACGCAACCGGCAGCCTGTCTAGAGCGCAGCTCCTCAAGCCCCGATGCCAAGAGCAGCGAGCCGATTCCTTGACGCTGGAACTCTGGCAGCACTGCAAGCGGTCCAACCAGATACCAACCATCTCCCATCTCCCCGACCTCCGCCTTCGAGAAGGCGATATACCCGACAGGCTGATCGTTACGCACTGCGACAAGAGACGCCGCCAATGCACGATCATGACGAAGCGCGTCCACAATCAGATGCTCTGTGTGCCGGCTATACCGGTGGGCCGCAAACGCTGCAATGTTGATCGTCCTGATAGCAGCGATATCTGAGGGTGTCTCGGAGCGAATCAGCGTCTCGTCCACATCTTCCCTGTTCTTGGTGACGCCCAAACGCCGCCATTAAGCGGCCGAGCTAGCGGGCGAAGCCCGCTTGCGGAGGTCCGTCTCGAATGGCTTGTTATGCGGCGCCTGTCTATCCCTTCCAGCCTGCCGGTGTAGAAAGGTGGACCTTGGCGAAGTCCACCACTACGTGGCAAGCCAAATATTCATTGATTTCCTTATCTTGCTCGCGGGGGGCGCATGGCTCCACACTATTCCTCTATCCAGTACTCCCCACTGACCTGCACGTTGAGTGAACGACTTCCAGGTGCGCGCTGAAGGGTATTACGCATCTGACCGCGTATGCCTTTGAACTTGCCGGTGCCGCCCACGAAGTTCTCCACGGAGGTGGACCGATTTCCTCCCGCGCCGTCGCTTTGCGTGGTGCCGGTCAAGCGGACGAACACTTTGTTTCCATCGCTCATGGTGAAGACGTTGTAAGCGGTGAAGGCGCCACTTCCATTCACGGAATCGCTGATGCCATGTGAGACCATCTGCTGGACTGCTACCCCGGCGAAAACGAGGTCGTTCTGTGGGTATTCATTTTGAACTTCGTAGACGCGCAGCTTGTGCCCTGGGACATCACCGACCTCAATGATGTGTTCTTGCGTGAACTTACTGATGGCGTCGGCTGGCTGCGATATCGTGTATTTCTGTTGTGCAATAGCCTCCGCTCCCGCCAATAGCGCCATCGTCCCAATGAATGCAAACAGTCGTGTGTTCATCGTCTTGAGCCTCCATCTGACCTCGTGCTCGTAACGTAGCGCTACTGAGCTATATGGCATTGATGCAAGTCAAACAGATTGACTGTTCCGAAGCTATTTCAATCATCAAGGTCTGCTAGTGGCTAGAAGCCGTTCCGAATGCGCTGGCCGATAGGGCCATCGGACGACAACCGCGACTTGGCGTTCGTGCCGCATAACGTAATGCCGTTAACCGGGCGCCGGCGCGTGCAGCGCGACGGGTAGCCGGTCGCGACGTGTTCGGTTGTAGACCCAGGGTACGCACGCGGCATGACAGAAAGGGGATTCATGGTTCGAAGCCGGTCCACCCGACCGAACTCTATGGACTATCGAAATTGTGTGCGCGCGACGTGCGTTCGCAAAGCGCGATGAGGATGCGGGTCGGCCGCCATTGCCTGTGTGACATGTCTGGGCAGGCAGGCGGTTGCGCAAACCAACGCTGGATTTGGTGAGATCGACTCTGGTGGGCGAATCTGGCGCAAAAGGCTGCGCCGCGGCGTTATGCAGCCCTCATCGCGCAACCCGCCGTCGCTTACCAGGGCATGGATATGCGGGTGCAGATCCAATGCCCGCGTCCGGCGTGCAGCGCCAGCTGCATGCCAGGCTGCGCACTTCAAGCCCTGGGGACACCCAAATGCCAGCGGTTCCACAATGCAGGTGGCGATATCCGCTAGACTCGCGTCCGTCCTCTCGCTATTCGTTCGCCCTGTCGAAGAGTCTGCGGACCGTCGGAGCTTGGTCACTGCCCATTGCAAGAATCGAGACTACATCATGCAGACCAATAACATCGACCTCACCAGCCGCGTCGCCATCGTTACAGGCGCGGCGCGCGGAATTGGCTATGCCATCTGCGAGCGCCTGCTGCAGTCCGGTGCGTCCGTATCGATGTGGGATCTGGACGGTGCGGCACTGCGCTCGGCCGGGCAGGCTCTAGCCGGGCTCGGCAAGGTGGCGATCGAGCAGGTCGAGGTCAGCGATCCGGATTCGGTGGCGCGCGCGACGCAGTCGACCGCGAACCGCTTCGGCAAGGTCGACATCCTCGTGAACAATGCCGGCATCGGCGGGCCCATTGCACCGGTCTGGGAGTACGACCTCGACGCGTTCCGTCAGGTATTCGATGTGAACGTCGTGGGCGTGTTTCTGTGCTGTAAGGCGGTAGTTCCGCTGATGCGCAAACAGAACTACGGCCGCATCGTCAACATCGCGTCGATTGCGGGAAAGAACGGCACGCCCAATTTCGCGCCCTACGGCGCATCGAAGGCCGCGGTGATCGCGCTCACCAAGGCTCTGGGTCGCGAGCTGGCCGACACGGAGATTCTGGCGAACGCAGTGTGTCCGTCGGTTGCAGATACGGACATCATCAAGGTGCACACACCCGAGAAGGTCAAAGAGCTGATTCAGCTCGTACCGAAGGGCCGCTTCGTCCGCACCGACGAGATCGCCGCGATGGTTGCATGGCTCTCATCCGAGGAATGCTCGTTCTCGACCGGACAACTGTTCGATATTTCCGGCGGCAGGTCCGTCTATTAGGAAGGCGCGGGTTGCGCCGAACTGCGACAGTGCCAATGCGAAATGCAAATCCCCCCTCCTCAAAGGGGGGGAGAACCGGTGCTCCGCCCTGTACTACAGGGGGAGAACCGGTGCGTGCGGATGAGACGACAATCGATCGGAGCGGCCCCATGGACGATCCTCATAATCTTCAACGCTTCGTAGATGCACAGTGCTCCGTCTATGTGCAGGTCTGCTCGGAGCTGCGCGAGGGCCGCAAGAGAACCCATTGGATGTGGTTCATCTTCCCGCAGATCAAGGGACTGGGCCACAGCGAGCTCGCGAGAAGGTTCGCGATCTCCTCGCTGCAGGAAGCGCAGGCCTATCTCGCGCATCCGATCCTCGGCCCCAGGCTGAGAGAGTGCACCCAGCTGGTGAATCTCGTCGAGGGACGCTCGATCGATCGGATCTTCGGCTATCCCGACGATCTCAAGTTCCACTCTTCGATGACGCTGTTCGCTCGAGCGGCGCGCGACGAAGACCAGGTCTTCGACGAAGCTCTGCGAAAGTATTTCGGAGGTCAACCCGATCCCGCGACGCTCGAGCGGCTGTGAGCATGGCAGTGCGCGCCCTGACCGGCTGGTGTTCTGGACGTGTGAGATCGACCTCGATGCGCGTGTTCGCGCCTTCCGAGATCGCTCAGCTGCCGTAACCGCTCTCGCCGTGAGAGGCGAGATCGAGGCCTTCTGTCTCCTGCTCCTCGGTGACTCGCAAGCCGACCATCCAGTCGACCAGCTTCAGGATCAGCCAGGTCAGCAGCGCGCACCACGCCGCTGCGGCCGCGATGCCGATCGCCTGCACCATGAGTTGCCCGCCAATCGTCTGTTGCGTGGTAAAGCCGGCGCCTCCCAGCGCGGACGCGGCGAACAGTCCGGTCAAGAGCGAACCGACCATGCCACCTGCACCGTGCACGGGCGCTACGTCCAGCGAGTCGTCGATGTGCAGTCGCCGTTTGAGCAGCTGCGTCGCCCCGAAGCAGACAAGCCCGCCACTTGCTCCCAGGCAGACTGCGCCAAGCGGCGACACGAACCCCGAGGCCGGCGTGATCGTGCCCAGTCCGGCAACCATGCCGGTCAAAATGCCGAGCGTGGAGGGACGCCGGTAAAGCCACCACTCGAGGAACATCCATGTCAATGCGCCGGTCGCGGCGGCCAGATGAGTGGCGAGCATCGCCATGCCGGCCGAGCCGTTGGCCGCGAGCGCGCTGCCGGCGTTGAAGCCGTACCAGCCAACCCACAGCATGCCGGCTCCGGCGGCGGTCAGCGGCAGGCTGTGCGGCGGCATCGACACGTGTGGAAAGCCGCGTCGTCGGCCCAGGACCAGCGCGCAGACCAACGCGGCGACCCCCGCATTGATGTGCACCACGATTCCGCCGGCGAAGTCCATCACTCCGAGGTCGGCCAGCCAGCCCCCGCCCCAGACCCAGTGGGCGACAGGCACGTAAACCACGAGGAGCCACAGGGCACTGAACCAGAGCACTGCCGAAAACCGCATCCGTTCGGCGAAGCCGCCGATCACGAGTGCCGGCGTGATGATGGCAAACGTCATCTGGAACATCACGAAGACGCCTTCCGGGATGCTGCCAGAGACCGAATCTCGCCCGACCCCGGCGAGCCACGCCTTGTTCAGTCCGCCGATGACGGACGGCACGATGCTGCCCTCGCCGAAGGTCAGCGCATAGCCGCAGACCATCCAGAGCAGCGAGACGATGGCAGCAATCGCAAAGCACTGCATGATGATGGAGAGCGCGTTCTTGCCGCGCACCAGCCCCGCGTAGAACAGGGCCAGACCCGGGAGCGTCATGAACAGGACCAGCGCGGTGGCGGTCAGCAGCCACGCAGTGTCGCCGCCGGATACCGTCCCCGTTTGCGCCAGCGCCGGGCCGACAAGCAGGATAAAGCCAACGCACGCGGCCAAGCCGCGGCGCGCGAGTAAGACCGCCATGGAGCATCCTTTCTAGTTTTTTTGACGACAGAGCCCGTGGACCTCCCGTTCGATCCGCATCGCGGTCATGAACTGCCAGTTTCACGGCACGCGATCGGGCCCGCGTTGGATTCTGCACCAAAAGCGGCTCTGCCGGTACAAGCACGAGCCCGTCGCGGGTGGAACCGGACGACTGACCGCAGGGCGCGAATCAGCGCATGCATATGCCAGCGAGAATCAAAGGCTGATTGAGCTCGTACCGAAGGGACGACCGGGCTGGGGGTTATTGAACCCTCCCATCGACTGGCTACATCACGCCGCAGGCAATTCTCGCCCCGCCGCCGCCGAGCTTTTCCGGAGAATCCGAATAGTTGTCTCCGCCGGCGTGAATCATCAAAGAGTGGCCCGACAACTGCGCCAGCTTGAGTCTCGGGGCGAGCACCGGCGTGGTTGCCTTGCCATTGGCGTCCACTCGCAGTGCGGGCAGGTCCCCGAGATGCCCGTGTCCCATCGGGCCTTCGTGACGACCGGTCTTCTCGGGGTCCAGGTGGCCGCCCGCAGCTTGCGCTGCCACGAGGGTGCCTTTCGCTGGATCGGTCGCCGCGTCGCAGCTGGGATTCTGGTGAATGTGGAAGCCGTGCAGCCCCGGAGGCAGTCCGGTGAGATTGGGCGTAAGCGTGACGCCCTCGGCACTCTCCGTCATCGTCACGATGCCGATCGACTGCGCGCCGCCTTTGGCGTCAACCAGATTCATCGGCACTTGAAGCGTCTGTGCTTGAGCGGCATAGCTAATGGCCAACAGGGCCGGAACCGTGATTGCAGTTGTCATGACTCGCATGAGTGTCTCCTGAATCTGGTGATGTTACGTTCAAAGCCAACCACCTCGTCACGCTGCGCGTGCCACCCCTCCTTGGAAAGGAGGGGAGAGTACTTTGCGCTCACGAATTGCGCGAACGGTCGTCAGTGTCATCGAGGCCGGTTCGCGCACGCCGCGTCTGGGCCAGAAATTCGTCTACTTCGATCTCCGCTTGCAGCCAGTCGTCTTCAGGCAATCCGTTCTGGAATGCGCGCTGCTCGGCTCGCAAGTAGGCAGCCGCTGCGATCATGCGATGTCGAACTTCGGGCGCGACGCGATCCGGCGATGATTGGTTGGCGGTGGCGTCACTCTCGGTGCTCGATCGCGATGGGAATTTGCGTGCTGCAGTTTCGGTCTTCATTCGCTGTACTCCTTCGGCTCGAATCAAATTGGTTGACACTGATTCGCGCCAGGCGTTCGAAGACGACGCGCAAGTGCGCCGCCGCGGATTCCGTAAGACAGCGACCCCGCGCTCAGGACGAGGGGGACTGCTTGCTGACGCGCTTCACCATCGCCGCCGTGACGGTCTGCTCGACTGCGAAGAAATCGCGCCACGGATCGGATTTGAGCTTGCCGAGTCGCCCAGAAATGTTGCGCACATTGAAGTGATCGAAGCGCAGGTCATCGCGCAGTTCTTCCCACGCGATCGGTGTCGAGACGGGCGCGTTGGCGCGTGAGCGCGGCGAATATGCGCAAACTGCGGTGGCGCCTTCGGCGTTGCGCAAGTAGTCGATGAATATCTTGCCCTTGCGGCTCGATTTCGAGAGCGTGGCGGTAAATCGGTCTGGGAACGTCGCGACGAGCAGATCGGCGATGGACTTGGTGAACGCCTTGGCGCGCACCCAGTCGAGCGTCGGCTTGATCGGTGTCACGACGTGCAGGCCCTTGCCTCCCGTCGTCTTCAAGAACGCGATCAGGCCGATCTCGTTGAGCAAAGTGCGCAGCAGTCCGACCGCTTCGGTAATCTCCCCCCAACCCACGGCATCGTCCGGATCGAAGTCGAAGATCAACTGGTCCGGTCGATCGAGCTTCGGTGTTCGCGAGCCCCACGGATGCAGCTCGAGAACGCCCCACTGCACGAGGCCGACCAGAGCAGCTACCGAGTCAGCCATCAGATAGGTAGCTGAACCGCTGCTTTCGGGAACCCGCACCCGGCTGACTGCCGCGTTGACGCTCTTGTCCGCGTGCTTCTGGTAGAAGCACTCTCCTTTCCAGCCATCCGGACAGCGCACGAGACTCAACGGGCGATCTTCGACGTGAGGCACGATCCACTCGCCGATTGCTTCGTAATAGCGCGCGAGATCGAGCTTGGTGATATTCGCGTCGGGATAGAGCAGCTTGTCGGAGTTCGAAAGAGCAACACCGGCGACTGCCACGGGTGCTTGCTTTGAGGTGCGCGCAGGCGCTGGCGCTTTCCGCGCTGCCGGCACTCGTTTGCGCGACGCGGGCTTTGTCGCCGCCGCCAGCGCTTGTGGACGTTCGCGCACGACCTCGGTCGCTTCCTTGTCCGCACGCAGTCCTTGAAACGCGGCTTGCCGCAACGTACCGTCGGCTGTCCATTCGGCGAACGCGACCTCGGCGACGAGCTGCGGCTTGACCCAGTGCGCTCCCCTCGCCGCGTATCCCTTCGGCGGATTCGAAAATGCAGCCTTGTCCTGCACGAGACGATCGAGCTGCTTCCGCAGCGCCAACAGCGTCTTCTCGTCGAACCCGGTGCCGACTTTGCCCGAATAGCGCAGACTGCCGTCGGACTCATAGACGCCCAGCAACAGAGCACCGAGTCCAACGCGGCCGCGCTGCGGATCGGTGAAGCCGCCGATCACCATTTCCTGGCGATGCGCACACTTCACTTTGACCCAGTCGCGCCCGCGCGTGCCTTGGTACGTCGAGTCCGCGCGCTTGGAAACCGCGCCTTCGAGACCGAGCTTGCAGGCCTGCGCTAAGAACTCGCTGCCCGAGCCCTGCACATGCTCGCTGTAGCGCAACGTCGTTGGCGCCGAGACCAGGATCCGCTCCAGTAATCGCTTGCGCTCGAGCAACGCAGCGTCACGCAGATCGTAACCATCGAGGTAGGGTAGGTCGAACACGAAATAGGTCAGCGCACCAGCGCTGGGATCCGACAGCGCGTTCTGCAATGCCTGAAAGCTCGTGTGGCCATCCGGCAGGACTACGGTCAGTTCGCCATCGATCCAAGCCGTATCGACCGGCAGCCGTTCGACTGCTTCGACGATAGTCGGCAGATTCCCGGTCCACTCGCGACCGCTGCGAGCAAACACACGCACGGTTCCATGATCAACGCGACAGAGCATGCGATAGCCGTCCTGCTTGATCTCGTGGAGCCACTCGTCGCCGAGCGGGACGGCCTTCACGAGCGTCGCCAGCATCGGCACCATCGCCGCAGGGAGCCGCGCGCGCTTGGCGCCCTCGACATCAGAAGGATCGACTTTGACGGCCTTGTTGCGCGTACGGCTCGTCCGAGCACTTTTCGTCGCACGCACATTTGCACCGCCCGACTTGTTCGAGTGCCAGACTCGATCCTGATCGCGGGCAATCTCGTCCATCGCTCGACCCGACAGTGCACTCTCCGGTGCATCGTCGACGATGTGAGCAGCGGGTCCGCGTTTGGCGAACCCGTCCCGTTCTTTGATCAGCAGCCAGGCGGCTTTGCCGCTCTTGCCGCCGTATTTGCTGCCGCTGGTGCGCACGAGCGTCCAGCCGCCGTGCAGCTTTTCGCCCTGCAGCTCGAACTTGAGCGCCCCGTCGGCGTAACCTGCGACCGGATCTCCTTTCGGCAGCCAGGTGCCGCGATCCCACACCATCACGGTGCCGCCGCCATATTCGCCGGCCGGAATGACGCCTTCGAAACCGCCGTAGTCGAGCGGATGATCCTCGACCTGGATCGCGAGGCGCTTTTCCGCTGGATCGAGGCTCGGGCCCTTGGGCACCGCCCAGCTCAACAGCACGCCATTCAATTCGAGCCGGAAATCGTAGTGAAGATGGCTGGCGGCGTGCTTCTGGATCACGAACGAAAGCGCACCCGACTTGCGTGGCGTGACCTTTCCGCGCGGCTCAGGCGTTGCGCGAAAGTTGCGCTTCTTGCGATAGGTGTCGAGCGCCATGCCGGCCTCGCTAAAGCTGCTGTCCTAGGCGCGCTTGCGTTTGGGCGGCGGTTTCGCGCGCTCGGCCGCCGACTTCACCACGCGCAGCTTCGGCTTGGATGCGCGGCGCTTCGCCGGCCGGCGCGACGGCGCTGTTTTGCGCTGCGCGCCTCCTTGGTCGAGACTGCGCTTCAGCAGCGCCGCGAGATCGATGATCTTGGCCGACTTCGGCTCGGCGGCCTCGCCCGCTTCGGGCTTCGTGATCTCCTTCGTCTCGCCTTTCTCGATCTTTTCTTCGATCCGGTGCATCAAGTCCTCGTGATACGTATCCTTGAACCGGTCGGCTTTCCAGTCTTCGGTCATATCGTCCACCAGGCGCTTCGCAAGGGTGAGCTCTTTCGCACTCAATCCGGCCGCTTTCAATCCCTTGTCGGGAACATTCAGACTGTCGGTGCCGCGCAACTCGTCGGCATAGCGCAACGTCAGCAGCATCAGCATCTTGTCGGTCGGCACCACGGCCGCCAAATGCTGCGCTGTGCGGATCACCACCTGCCCGATCCCGACGCGCTCGGTCGCTCGCAGGGTTTCGCGCAGCAACGCATAGACTTTCTGACCGCGCTCGGTCGGCGCCAGGTAGTACGGCGTCTCGAAGAATTCCAATGGAATCTGCCCGGCCGGAACGAACGATTCGATTTCGATCGTCTGGGAAGCTTTCACGTTGGCGCGCCGGAAGTCCTCGTCGGACAGCACCACGTACTGATCCTTCTCGTACTCGTAGCCTTTGACGACGTCCTCCCACGGCACGTCCTTGCCGCTTTCCTTGCTATAGCGCTTGTACCCGACCGGCGAAAGGTCGCGCTTGTCGAGCATCGAGAACTTGAACTCCTTGCGCTCCTCCGCGGGATAGAGCTCCACGGGCACGTGTACCAAGCCGAACGTGATCGCGCCTTTCCAGAGTGCGCGCGCCATGGCTACTCCTTCGAATGTACGGCGGAACGGAAATGCGCAGGGGGGCGGCTGCCGCCCAGGCAATCCACGCACACATCGAAGCGGACTGCGCGCCCGAAAGCGCCACGCAAGAA
>Ga0105237_10005929_pt1 | contig 13701 bp, 7 predicted proteins | sample KBSC24metaG_FD_81520 | JGI IMG/M metagenome (GOLD analysis project Ga0105237, IMG submission 81520) | Corn rhizosphere microbial communities from Kellogg Biological Station, Michigan, USA - KBS C2-4 metaG | ecosystem: Host-associated > Plants > Roots > Rhizosphere > Soil | place: Michigan, USA...
CCGCTTGCCGGGATGGGTAGGCGCGCCGGCTTGTTCGATCGTGAGCAGCACCGCGCCGGTCTTGTTGGCGCCCAGGATTTCGTTCCAGTCGAGCGGGATCTCTTTTTGCTCATCCGTGTCGTTCCCCGTTTCGATTTCATGCTGCCAGATGGTCTGGCCGGGGATCGAGGCGAGATCGAGTTTCTGGTAGGGCTCCTCGTAGTTGTAATGGCGCCGCGAGCGCCACGGGTACTCGTAGTCCTCCCAAGCCGTGAGGGCGATGGGGACCGTGTCCGGCGCCAGCAGGCGGGCCGTCACTCGCGCCTTCGGAATATTGACGGCCAGGAAATGGAACTGCCGGGTGCCCGTGCTGAGCTGATGCGTGGCAAATCCCTCGAAATACAGCCGTGGTTCGATCGGTTGGAACGTCACAACCTTCACGACTTGTTCCCCGAGCTTGAACGGCTCCTCCGCGGGGAGGCCTGCCTCGGCGATCACTCGATATTCCCGCGACAATTCAAAATCACCGGTGAAGACCAGGCCCCGGTACCCCTGCGTCACCTTCAAATTCGGCGGCGCCGGCTCAATCCGGAACCATTTTCCGAGCCCATCCGCAGCCACGTCTTTGCCCGGAATCTTCGTGAACGAAAGCACCAGTTGCCGTCCCGAGCCGACGTAGTTCGTGGCGTCGGCAGATCTTACCACGAACGGCTGGACGTCACCGACCTTGATGACCATCGGATCGAGCAGTCGCAGTTGTTCATCGCTCGCCGGCAATCCGGCGCCGACGGTCAGCCTCCAGCCATATGCAGCCGTCAACGGTTGCGCCGGCGACACCCAAAGCAGATTTCCGGTGGAGGCGATGGGCAGGCGCGCTTCCAGGCCGGTGTCTGGCTTGCGTTCCTCGTAGAATCGATCTTTCCACGTCCGCAGCGAACGGTCACCGCTTCTCCAAATGGGGCAATACTGCTCGGGATGATTCTTCGGATCGGCCCGGACGACGCGGGCCGCTACCTCAACGCCGCGGTCGTTGACAAATTTGCAAAAGCGGCCGGCAATTTCGGGATCCACGTTGACATTGAACAGGAGCGCGAACTTCGGTTGGGCCGAGGCATCCTGTTCCTCGTGCCAGTTGGGCGTGTTCCAGCCCTTGATTTGCATCGGAGGCGTCTCGATTTCCTCACTCAAGTCATCCGCGTCCAGCAACTGGCCGTCGGCTGCTTTCAAGCCAGACGCGAGGTTGACCCGGTAGTTGGTGCTCAAGGCGAGCGGCGCCTCAGGCCTGAAACTGCCGCTGCGCTGGCTCAGCCAGACGAAGCTCCCTTTCACCTCTGGCCGAAAGACGAGGACCGGCGACTCCGCGGCGTGGCCGATCGTACCGGCCGCGACCATCGGTTCCTCGAAGCGGACTTCGAAGGTCGAAGTGGGCTGGATGGGCGACTCAACCACGAGATGAATGCCGGCCTTATCCGCCAGGGCCGGGAGTGTGCTGAAGGCCGCGGCGATCCACGCGGCGAAGACATGACGAAGTTTCATAAGAAGGGGCTGAAGGGCTGAGCGGGAATACGGGCGCTCCGGGTCCGATCTTTCAGGATTTGCGAAACTTTTTTTACGACGCGACGTGTGACGTGCCGTTTGCTAGTGTCCGGTTTGTGAAATCTCCTATGACTGCCACCGCCGGGCCGCGCCTGGCCGCCACGCGCCGCAGCCTGGTCGAGCGGTTGACCAATCTCGAGGACCAGCGTCACTGGCAGGAATTCTTCGACACCTACTGGCGCCTGATCTACGGCGTCGCCCGCAAGGGCGGTCTGACCGATGCCGAAGCGCAGGACGTCGTGCAGGAGACGATCATCACCGTGGCGAAGAACATCACGAAATATGAACGCGAGGCGGGGTCATTTCGCGGCTGGTTGCTGCACATCACGCGCTGGCGCATTGCCGACCAGTTCCGCAAACGGGCTCCGGCCACGCTCCAGCAGAAGACGCGCGGTGGCGGCACGCGCGGCACCGCGACCATCGACCGTATCCCGGATGGCTTCGACATCGCCCAGACGTGGGAGGCCGAATGGCAACGTCACATTTTCGACGCCGCGATGGAACGGCTCAAGCGCAAGGTGGACGCCAGGCATTTCCAGATCTTCGATTGCCTCGCCGTCAAGCAGTGGCCCGCGGCGAAGGTGGCCTCGAGCCTTGGGGTGGGCATCGCGCAGGTTTATCTCGTGAAGCACCGGCTCTCCGCGCAGCTCAAGAAGGAAGTGGCGGCGCTGGAGAAGCAGCGGTAGACACCCTCGGCCCGTGACGCGCCGAAGCACCGACGCGTGGGGTCGTCGAATGAATTCGACGCTACGTAGTGGCCGCGGACTCGCGCCGACGTTTCTCCCCATTTGATCGGCCCCTAACATTTTCAACTCCTGCGGCTGATTCTGACTCCCAAGTCCTAATTACCCCACCCCGTGTCGCTTGCAATAACTGCGCACCTGTGCACTTCCGCGTTTGTGTGTGGCGGTGGCTGGGTTACAATCGGCGGCGAGCATGCCTTCCACCGCCGAGAACCGCCAGGCCCCGCGCGTCCCGAACCATGAGATGGTCCGGAGCATCGGCCGTGGCTCGTACGGCGAGATCTGGCTGGCTCGCAGCCTGACCGGGACCTGGCGCGCGGTGAAAATCGTCGACCGCCGCACCTTCGAAAGCGATAAGGCGTTTCAGCGCGAGTTCGAAGGCATGGCCAAGTTCGAGCCGATCTCGCGCGACGATGCGGGATTCGTGGACATCCTCCACGTCGGGCGCGACGAAGCGGGCGGGTTTTTCTACTACGTCATGGAGCTGGCCGACGATCACCTCGGCTGCGCCGCGATCGACCCGGCCACCTACGTTCCCAAGACGATCAAGGCCGAACTCTCGCGCCGTTCGCGCCTGCTCGCGGATGAGTGCATCACGATCGGACTTTCGCTCACGAAAGCGCTCGGCGCCTTGCACCGTCAGGATCTGGTGCATCGCGACATCAAGCCGGCCAACATCATCTTCGTGGGCGGCGTTCCAAAAATCGCCGATATCGGGCTCGTCGCCGCCAGTGGGCAGGATTCCTACGTCGGCACCGAAGGCTATGTGCCGCCCGAGGGGCCCGGCACGGCCCAGGCCGACATCTACAGCCTCGGAAAGGTGCTCTACGAGATGGCCATGGGGAAGGACCGGATGGATTTTCCAGCGGTCAATTCCGAGCTTTCGGGCCTGCCGGACAAAGCCGCCCTGATGCAGCTCAACGGCGTGCTCCTGCGGGCCTGCGCCAACGACCCGGAACAGCGCTATGCGACTGCCGAAGAGATGCACGAGGACCTGTTGCGGCTGCGCGATGGCCGGCCGCTCCGGGCGCGTCTCCGCCGCCGGGGACCGCTCCTCGCCGGGCTCGCCACCATGCTCCTGCTCGGAAGCGGCGGCGCCTACACCGTGCGGCAGCAGATGGCGCGCGGCACCGTGCACGTCGAGACCGATCCTCCCGAGGCGATGGTCGTTTTCTCGGGGTCGATGCGGCGCAGTCCCGCGGACTACGAGCAATTGCGGCCCGGCAAGTACACGCTCCGGGTCATGCTGCCGGGCTACGAACCGGTGGATGCGCCCTTCGAGATCAAAGCCGGCCTCCAAACCCGCATCCCGATCATGCACCTCGTACGCGCGCTGGGCACCGTGGAGCTGCTTTCCCGTCCTCCCGGGGCGGCCTTTGAAGTCCGCAATGGTTCGGAACTCGTGCGCAGTGGCACCACCCCGGAGACGATCGAGGATCTGCCCACGGGCAGCTATCAGCTGACCATGAAGTTCGACACGCGCACGCGGAGCGACACGCTCGAGATCAAGCGCGGCGAGCCGGCGATGAAGGAGATGGAATTTCCCTCGGGGATCATCCATGTCGTCAGCCACCCCGCGGGCGCCGAAATCCTTCTCGATGGGGAACGGGCCGGCGTCGCCCCGCTCGAAATCAAGACCCCCGAGGGAGAGCACCGCCTCCTGGCGAAGTATCACACGTGGCCCGACCAGCAGATGACCGTTAAAGCGCGGCCCGACGAACCGTACCCCGCCACGTTCGAATTTCCCTCGGGCAGCGTCAAGATCACGAGCTCGCCGAGCGGCGCCACCGTGTGGGAGGGGACCCACGACCTCGGCACAACGCCCCGGCCTCTCGATGACCTCGAACCCGGTAAGGTCCACTACGTCCTGCGGCTGCCCGGCTTCAAGGACAAGGAGGTCTTCGAGACAGTCAAGCCGGGCGAGCAAACCTTCGTCGGCGTCCACTTCGATACCCCGGTGGGCCCGCGTCGCGGGGAGCCGTGGACCAATACCCTCGGCATGAAGTTCGTGCCGGTAGGCGATATCCTCATGGGCATCTGGCCGGTCCGGGTCCAGGATTATGATGCTTTTTGCGCGGCTACCAAGCGGGTGCGTCCGATCCCGGACTTTGCGCAGGACAGCATGCACCCGGTCGTGCGCGTAAACTGGGAGGATGGCACCGCCTTCTGCGAATGGCTCACGCAAAAGGAAATCGCCGAAAAGAAGATCGTGGAAGGCCAGACCTACCGGCTGCCCACGGACCTCGAATGGAGCGCGGGCGCCGGGCTGCCCGACGAGGGCCGGAGCACGCCCGAGGAGCGCGACGGCAAACTCAAGGAATTCCCCTGGGGCAAACAATGGCCGCCCCCGCCCGGCTCAGGCAACTTCGCGGACAGCCCAACCCGCAGGGGGGGCTTCATTCCCGGTTACCATGACGGATTTCCCCAGACTTCCCCCGTCGGAAATTTCCCGGCCAATCGGCTCGGTCTTTTCGACATGGCCGGCAACGTCTGGCAATGGTGCCGGGACCCTTACAAAGGGGTCGCCGTCGGTCCTCACGACTGGGGAGTTCTCCGGGGCGGCTCCTGGGGAACCGCCACGCAAAGCGAGCTCCACTCCTCGTATCGCAACGCGGTCGATCGCACGGAACGGGACGTGACATACGGCTTTCGGTGCGTGCTCGTTCCCGATTCGGACCGCTGAGCCGGGTGATTTCCGGGGTTGCGCGAAGGCCGATTCGCGGTTAAAGCGGCGTCCCGTGCAGCGAATTTCAATCCTTACGATCCGGGCTTTCGTCGCCGTGCTTTGCCTGCTCGGGGGGCGTACCGTTGCCCAGGAGCAGGAATCGACGGTCACCCTCGTCGTCAGCGTCGCCGAACAGAAGCTCGCCGTCTTGCGCGACGGCGGATTGCTGAAGAAATACCCTGTTTCGACCTCGAAATTTGGACTCGGGGACAACTTGGGCAGTTACAAGACGCCGGTTGGCCGGCTGCGGGTCTGCGAGAAGATCGGCGACGATTTGACCGCGGGCACGGTCCTGAAGGCGCGGCACACCACCGGTGAAGTCCTGCCCGCGAACGCCCCGGGACGCGACCCTATTGTGACGCGCATCATGTGGCTGGACGGGCTCGAGCCGCAGAACGCAAATGCCAAAGGGCGTGGTATTTATATCCACGGAACTGTCGAGGAGAGCAAGATCGGGCAACCCGTCAGCTACGGGTGCATCCGCATGCGTTCGCAGGACGTCGTGGAGGTTTTCGAGGAAGTGTCGCTGGATACCACGGTGACGATCATGGCGGAGAAATTCCCGCACTATCCGAAATACACGCCGCCGAAGCCGCCGGTGATTGTCGCCGCCAAGCCGCCACCTGCCAAAGCCCCAACGCCAACGCCGGCTCCCATTGCCTCGGCGAGCAAGGCCGCCCCAATGGCTCCGCCTGCGGCCGTGGCCAAGGGCCCTCCGTCCACGTCCGCCCCTGCCGTGGTCGCCCAAGCGAAGCCGAATCCCGACAAATCGACGAAGGCCGAACCGCCGAGGAATCCCGGCGCCAGCCTGGCCATGCAGGGCAGCATCCTCGACGCGGGCCTGCCCCAGGGACCGAAAATGCTTGCCCCTGTGGAACCCAAGGACGTGCCGCGCTTGAGCCCATACACTCCGGGACTGCCCGCGGACAGCGCCTTCTCCCTCCAGGGGATCGCGCGCGATCTTTCGCCAGTGATCCGCGCCGCCGATACTGACGCCACCGCGCGGGAGGCGGCAGCGAAAGCCGAGAAGGACGCGGCGACGGCGGAGGCCGCGGACCCGAAACCGACTCCGAGAGTCGCCTTCCGCGCCGGCAGCGCCGACGAGAAGCGAAAACAGTAGGGTTTAGGTCTCGAGTCTTTGCGCGCCGCAGCAGTAGCGGTTTGGAGCGATCGAGCACCCCAAGGAGTGGCGGCGGCCCGCAGCCGGAACGAGCCAACGGGCCGCAGGCGCTACTCACGCCGGGATAGTGGAAGTGGAAAGCTGCCGCAGTTTCTATCTCCGTCACCCACTGAGTTTGGCGGTCGACGTTCGGCGGCGGGCCGCCGCCGCTCCTTGGGTTGCTCGTCCCTCAGCAATTCTACCCAAGCAACACTCGTCTCTCGCATCATTTCTGACTAAGCGCCCGTAAGGCAAAGGCCGTGGCCAGGAGGGGCTCGTCCTCGCAGCTATTCGGAGCCTCGCCTTGCCACGAACCATCGGGCATTTGGCACGCCACCAATTCGGCGGCCAAGGTGAGCCGGCGACGCGCGGCCCATGACGCACTCGGCCCCAGCGTGTCGAGTACTGCCGCGAGCGCTTGGGAATGATAGTAAACGAGCGATTCGCGGGCGGCGCCCCGTCCCGGAGACCACTCGCCCCCGGGACTCAATCGGTCCCCATTGAGCCGAAGCCACTCGACGCCCGCGACCACTCGTGGATGATCACCAGGGAGTCCACAGGCGCGCAACGCAAGGAGCCCATCACAAGTCGCGCTGCCGTAGGAATGAAAGCGGCGCCGCCCGGACGCATCGACCCCGGCTACCCCAGCCTTGTTCCGAACGGGATCGTCGATGGCGAAGAAAAATCCTCCATCATCGAAGTCATCTTTCACGATCGAACCGAAGTTCTGGCATCGCTCGATGAACGCCAGTGCGGATCGGGTGGCGCTCGCACGGCCGGCGGCGCGGAGCGCTTGCGTCGCAAGCGCGGTCGCCGAGATGTTTGGCGCGAGCATGTCGGGAACGGGTTGCGTGAATCGGGGCGGCGCGGGCGCGTCGCCCCATGCGCCACAAGCGGGATTATCGGAAGGCCATCCAAGTTCGACGCTGGTGCTCAGGCGTTCGATGAGACCCGTCCACACTTGGGCACGTCGTTCGTCCCCGGCCCGGGCCAGGGCCTGCGCCGCGTAGCTCGCCGTAAAGAGGGGATAGCGCAATTCCGCCCACGGTTCTTCGCGGCGGCCTTGCGCGTCGGTGAGTCGCTCCAGCCAGCGCAACCCGGACTCGAAAACTACCTCTGCGCCGGGCCTGCCCTGCACCGCCCAAAGGACCACTGGCGTCAGCGCATCGCCAGCGCGGAAGGCGGCATACCGATCGGAACGCCATGCCCCATCTCGCGCCTGCCCGCTGGCGAGAAACTCCAACGCCGATCGCCACGCTCCGGTGGGCCGGGGCGCCACGGACCCGGCTGCTCCCGTGAGCAAAAGCCCCCCGAGGCTCGCAACAGACCGCAAGAATTCACGTCTGCCCAAGGAGCGGTGGTTTTCCAACCACCGAGGTGGCGGCGGAGCGGAATAGTCGGGGTCGGAGGGCGGGCGAGCACGGCCGTCCAATCGCGGCGAAGCCGCCAAAACTCGAAGCGGGGTCTGCGCCATGGCATGCGCGTTATTGGGCCGCGACCGACGGCGCAGGGGCAGGCTGGACGTTGCCCGTGCGCGTATCGACCGCGTTGCGCTCCACGAGCAGCGCGAGCAAGGCCGTCGCCGTGCAAAACGTGCGGCCCGTGATGCAATGCTGGCCGGCCCAGCTTCCATCCTCATTCTGTGCGCCGCAGATGGTCTTCGACATTTTGGCCTGCCAATCCTCCCAGTCTTTGCCGCCTTTCGCGTACATGCTTTCCGTGAGATTCATGTAGCTGAGGAATTCTTCGCCGCCGTTGTTGCCAAAACCCGCCACGTAGCGGGAATCACGCAGCTTGCTGGAGATTCCATCGGTGGCCATCTGCGCCGCTCTTTCGTCCTCGTCGATGGCCTTCAAATCTTTTCGGGCCTGCGCCTTCACCGGCTCGGGAGCGGTGGGACTGCGAAGAACACTCTCGGCTTCCGTCTTGCGGCCCACATTCGATTTGGACTGCTCGCGCATGCCTTCCAGCTTCGCGGCTTCCCGATAGAGCGACACGCCAGCGCTCGAAGGCTCTGCCGCCGCCGTCGGCGCGCTGAAGTCGCCTTTCTTCGCATCGAAACCGGATTTGTTTTGCACTTGGTCTTTGTCGAGCGCCTGTCTGCTCACCTTGGCGCCACTGCGCGCCGCGCTGTTCAGAGCCTTGCTCGCAAGCCCTTGCGACAGCACGGCTGCCCATCCCTTGTTGTCAGCGAAAGAGCCGTCCTCCCGCTGGTTGCGCTCGATCTTGCCGACGACCTTTTGCAACGCCGCCGCCCGGCGATTTTCCGCGGCATCATCGGCGACTTTGCCCTTGAGTTCCGAAAGCGCCCAGCCGGCAACGAAAGTATCGACGTAGGTGCCGATCTTCACCTGGAGCTGGGTATCGCGCACATCGGTGACGTAGAGCGAATCGCTATCCGCGTGCTCCACTTGGGCGCAGATATAGTCGAAGGCTTTGCCTGCTGCCTGGCGATGCGCTCCCGAGATTGGCGACTGCCCGGCCCGAAGCAAGGTCACCAGGCTCACGCACGTGTTTCCCAAGTCCGACGGGTCCTCGACATTCGCCCCTTCCACCCGGCCGCCGCCCTGGCGGGTATTCTGCCGCCATCCCCCGCCCTGACCCCAGCCGCCGTCAGGGTGCTGTTGACGGAGCAAATAGTCGAGGCCGATGGCCAGCGCTTCTTCGGGCGTGCGCTCGGATCCTTGCGGCCCGTTCGTGGGCTGGTCGCCGGGCCGCGGCTCGGCTACGCGCCGGGTTGTGGTGGAAGCAGCGGCGGCGGCTTGAGGCTTTTCGGCGTAGGACCGGGACGAGAAGCCGAGCGGAGTGACCACGGCCATGACAAGCAGGCCGCAGATGGAACCTGTGAGAGGAGCGAGGAGTCTGGCGGAGTGAAGTTTCGTTTTCATGCGTTTCATGGAGTTCACGAAACGCCCGGGCCTTTCCTTAGCCGGCGGTGCGAGGCTACAGTCAGAAAATTGTCAAAGAATGGTGAGGGCGGGCGGCCGAAGGATGGCGCCAACGTAAGCGGCCTCTTCCCAGAGCCGCTTCTGGGCGTACTGCAGCACTACGCGTGCTGCGACATCATCCGAGCGGGACTGGGAAGTCCCGCCTGCGTTCGCACCCAGCCATTCCGCGGCGAGTTCACATTCCGCGCCCGACCACGCCTACCCCTTCGCGTGCCACTCCTGCAACGGCTTCACATTCAGCCCGTGTTCCTTCAACGCGCGGATCCCATCCAGGCTCGCCTTGGCGGCGCGCAGCGTCGTGATCACCGGAATGCGGTTCGCCGTGGCGGTGCTGCGGATCTTGATTTCATCCTCGCGCGCCACCTTGCCGGCGGGCGTGTTGATGATGAGCTGCAGTTCGCCGTTCTTGATCATGTCGAGCGCGTTGGGGCGGCCTTCGTTGAGCTTGAACAGATTCTTCACGGCGATCCCCGCACCCTTGAGCGCGGCGGCGGTGCCGCTCGTGGCGTAGATGGTGAAGCCCAGGTCGGCAAAGCCGCGCGCGATTTCGATGCACTTGGGCTTCTGCCGGTCGGCGAGGCTGATGAAGACATTGCCTTTGCCCGGAAGCGCGGGACCGGCCGCCATCTGCGCCTTGGCGTAGGCCAGGCCGAGGTTCTGGTCGATGCCCATGACTTCGCCGGTCGATTTCATTTCGGGCCCGAGCATGATGTCGATTCCGGGAAAGCGGATGAACGGGAAGACCGCTTCCTTCACGCTGAAATGCGTGGGCACGATTTCCGAGGTAAAGCCGAGTTCCTGGAGCGTCATGCCCGCCATGATTTTCGCCGCGAGCTTGGGCAGCGGCACGCCGATGGCTTTGCTGACAAACGGCGCGGTGCGGCTCGCGCGCGGATTGACTTCCAGCACGTAGACCACGTCGTCCTTCACGGCGAATTGCACGTTCATCAGGCCGCGCACTTTCAGCTCCTTCGCCATGGCCTTGGTCGCCTTGGTGATCTCGGCTTTCACATCTTCCTTGAGTGTGAACGGCGGAATCGCGCAGGCGCTGTCGCCGCTGTGGATGCCGGCTTCCTCGATGTGCTCCATGATCGCGCCGATGACCACCGTCTCGCCGTCGCTGATGCAATCGACATCCACCTCGAGCGCGTCTTCGAGGAAGTGATCGACGAGGATGGGATTCGACGCCGTGCCGGGCGTCGCGCCGGGGCTGGCCTCGATCGCTTCGCGCACATAGCGGCGCAGGTCGGTTTCGTTGTGCACGAGCTGCATGCCCCGGCCACCGAGGACGAAGCTGGGACGCACGAGCACCGGATAGGAAACTTTGTTGGCCTCGGTCACTGCCTGCTCTTCGTTTACCGCCGTGCCACCGGCCGTCTGGCGAATACCGAGTTTGTCGAGCATGGCGCCGAAGAGTTTTCGGTCCTCCGCGATCTCGATGCTCTTCGGGCTGGTACCGATGATCGGCACACCGGCCGCGGCAAGGCCGTTGGCCAGATTGAGCGGCGTCTGGCCGCCAAACTGCACGATCACGCCAAACAGATTCTCACTCTCCTGCTCGCAGATATTCAGCACATCTTCGAGGGTGAGCGGCTCGAAGTAGAGCTTGTCGCTGGTGTCGTAGTCGGTCGAGACGGTCTCGGGGTTCGAGTTGACCATGATGGTCTCGAAGCCCAATTCACGCAGCGCGAACGCAGCATGGACGCAGCAGTAATCGAACTCGATTCCCTGCCCGATACGGTTCGGTCCGCCGCCGAGGATGATGACCTTTTTCTTCCCGCTCTCGCGCCGCTCATTCTCGTCGCCGTAGGTCGAGTAGTAGTACGGCGTGTACGCTTCGAACTCGGCGGCGCAGGTATCGACAAGGCGGTAGGTGGGCAAAATACCAAGCGTCTTGCGGACAGTCCGAACCGAGTCCTGTGAGAGACCGGACAAGTGAGCGAGCTGAACATCGCTAAACCCCCACTTCTTCGCACGGTGAATAGTGGCGGTGGTTCCGGCAACGACTTGCGCGGTGAGCGGATTGGCCGCTGCACCGCTCAGATTCGCCGCCAGCGCCTCGATATCGTCGGCGGCAACCTCGGAATTAATCTGGAGCGTCTCGAGTTCGTCCACAATTTGCCGCAGGTTTTCCAGGAACCATCGGTCGATCTTCGTCAGCTCAAAAACCTTCTCCACCCCCCATCCGCGCTGAAACGCGAGGCCGAGGAAAAAGATCCGTTCCGCATTGGGCACCGTCAGCTTTGTGCGGAGCGTGTCGTCATCCACGACCACGTCCTTGCCGTCGCCGATGAGTCCGAAACGTTTGATCTCCAAACTCCGCAACGCCTTTTGCAACGCCTCCTTGAACGTCCGCCCAATGGCCATCGCCTCGCCCACGCTCTTCATTTGCGTGGTCAGCACCGGATCAGCCTGCGGGAATTTTTCGAACGTGAAGCGCGGCACTTTCACCACGACGTAATCGATCGTCGGTTCGAAGCTCGCGGGCGTCTCCCGGGTGATGTCGTTCTTCACCTCGTCGAGCGTGTAGCCCACGGCGAGCTTCGCGGCGATCTTCGCGATCGGGAAGCCAGTGGCCTTCGACGCCAGCGCCGAACTGCGCGAGACGCGCGGGTTCATCTCGATGACGATCATCCGGCCGGTGTTCGGCTCGATGGCAAACTGAATGTTCGATCCGCCCGTCTCGACCCCGATCTCGCGGATGACCGCGAAGCTCGCGTCGCGCATGTTCTGGTACTCGCGATCGGTCAACGTCTGCGCCGGCGCGACGGTGATCGAATCACCCGTGTGCACGCCCATCGGATCGACGTTCTCGATCGAGCAAATGATGACGCAGTTGTCCGCGCGATCGCGCATGACCTCCATCTCGAATTCCTTCCAGCCGAGCAGCGATTCCTCGATCAAGACTTCGCTGACCGGCGACAGATCCAGCCCGCGGGCGACGATCGTCTCGAATTCCTCCTTGTTGTAAGCGATGCCTCCGCCCGCCCCGCCGAGCGTAAAGGCCGGGCGAATGATGAGCGGCATCGTGCCGATTTCGACCGCGACCTTGCGCCCTTCCTCCATCGTGTGGGCCGTGCCGGAGCGCGGCACGTCGAGGCCGATCTTGATCATCGCGTCCTTGAATAGCTGGCGGTCCTCGCCTTTCGAGATCGCCTCCGGCTTGGCGCCAATCATCTTCACGCCGTGTTTTTCCAGCACGCCGAGCTCGTGCAGTTTCATCGAGCAGTTCAGCGCCGTCTGCCCGCCGAGCGTCGGCAACAAGGCGTCGGGCTTTTCCGCCTCAATGATTTTTTCCACCACCTCGGGCGTGATCGGCTCGATGTAGGTGCGATGCGCGAACTCCGGGTCGGTCATGATCGTCGCCGGGTTCGAATTGACGAGAATGACCGTGTAGCCCTCTTCCTTCAGCGCCTTGCACGCCTGCACGCCCGAGTAATCGAACTCGCATCCCTGGCCGATAACGATCGGACCGGAGCCGATGACGAGGATTTTGTGAAGAGAAGGATCTTTGGGCATAAAAATAGGCGGCTCTTCCCAGAGGCGCACGGGCTCATTGACGGAGCGGGGCGGCTCCGGGACGAGCCGCCGGCCTTGGCATCGGGCGAAAAGTGTCGAGGTTCTAGCAGTGCCCGCCAGTGGGGGCAAATGAGGAATGGTGAATTTCCTGCCGCCTCTGTGACGACCAGCAATCTGGAGCCTTGATCACCGGGAAATCCAAGTGGCCGGCGATTGAGGCAATTGCGCCAGCGAATGACACGAATGGCGCTCTCTCCATTCGTGTCATTCGCGTGATTCGCCGGCCTTCGCCTTCATGTCCCGGCCTTTCGCCGCAAGGGCCGCCGGAGCATGCTTTTCCAGATACAGATGCAACTCATCGCCAAACAACAGGTTGGAAAAAATAGTCGTTGCACCAGTGGATCACACGGCCTTAGCATGTCCATGTCGTGACAAAGTAAATTTTATGATCGAAGTCGAAATCTACGCCACGGGAGTCCGGAACCTGGAAAAAATCCTTGAGCTGGATCATGAGCTCGAGGCCGTTCCCGGCTTGCGCTACAAGGTCGATAGCAACCACGACATCGTCTATCTCGACTTCGACGAGCCGACCCTGACGATCCAGGAAGTGCGGGCGATTTTCCGGAAGCTAAATCTCGAGCCCCGCATCGTGGGCGCCGTGCCGCCGGAATTGAATCCGAAGAGCAAGACGCAGCCGCTGCACTTGCCGACCTAGCGAGTCTGTAGCGGACAGGCAGTGGACAAGCTCCGGCGCCAAGCCTAGCGTCGCGGGGCCGCATGGTTACCACCCTCGGGCGCAGTGCGCTTTCCCTCATCTACTATCTCGGTGAACTGGCCATGCTGGTCTGGGAGACTTGCGTATCGATTGTGACTGCCCCGCTTCGGGTGCGCCTGTTGCTTCGGCAGGTTTATGAAATCGGCTGGCGCTCCCAAATGGTGGTGCTGGTCACGGGCGCGTTCACCGGCGCCGTCCTCGCCGCGCAGACATTCTTCCAATTCTCCGCGCTCGGGATGAAATCCGCCACGGGCTCA
>Ga0105237_10005931_pt1 | contig 13700 bp, 9 predicted proteins | sample KBSC24metaG_FD_81520 | JGI IMG/M metagenome (GOLD analysis project Ga0105237, IMG submission 81520) | Corn rhizosphere microbial communities from Kellogg Biological Station, Michigan, USA - KBS C2-4 metaG | ecosystem: Host-associated > Plants > Roots > Rhizosphere > Soil | place: Michigan, USA...
GTGGCCACTGTGGGCGCTGATCGTCACCGGTATCGCTCTCGCGCTCGGCAACCGCTACATGGTGCGCGGCGGCGACGGCAATTATTTCCTGTTCGCGCTGGTGCCGGGCATCGCCTGCGCCGGAGCCGCCGCTTTCGCCCGGACAGCCGCGTCGCCGCGCTTGTTTGCCATCGCACTCGCCAGCCTCCCGGCATTCGCGTTGTTCCAGGCGAGCTACAGCTTTGCCAGTGCGGCCTGGACGCCGGGAACGCGCGCGTTCGATCTTCACCTCGGCGGCTCGCCGCGCGCGACGGCCGAGAAGCGGCTCGACATACTGAGCCGCCACGGCCTCGGGCGCATCGGCGCTTTTCTCGATACGCTGCCCCATTGCACGCACGTGTCCGGCCTGGTCGAGGCGCCTACGCAATTCTGGTTGCCCGCCTGTGTCGAGGACTTCTCGACGGTCTGGTTCTCACGCCCCGCCTACATGGATTCGGCAGGCAGCATCCGCCGCTTCCTGCGCAACCAGCAGATCGCCTACGTGATCCTGCCTCGCAGCGAAATCGGCGAACTCAAGGGGCAATACGCATTTGCCCAGTATGTGGACGTGGCCGCGGAGCTGGCCGCATTGCCGGGCGTCCGGCGCATCGACGACAGCCGCTACTATCTGCTCGACCTCAGCCGGATCGATCCCGCCACCCTTTCGCCGGATGAGCCGACGGCGATGTCACCGGTCGGTGCACGTTGAGCTCGAACCGGCAGGCACAGCCTCGTCATCGCAGCGGCCAGCGCTAGAACTGGAAGTACACGAACGGAATCTGCGCATCGACCTGCGCGCACAGTTCCAGCGCAATTGCCAGGACGCCGCCGCATGCCGCCGCCAGCGGCCACGAGGCGCGCTGGACCAGCCAGTCCTGCATTCGCCTTTCGCGATCGAGCAGGCACCAGGCAAGACTGCCGAGCGCGATGATCGCGATACCGGGATGAGCGTATACGAAGGCGAATTCCGGCACGGACCACAGGTCGCGCAACGTGGCCGTCGTCGTTGCCAGGTCCGGCGCGCGGAACGGCACCCAACCCAGGGTGACCAGCAAGAAGGTCGCTGCGATCCATAACGGGGCGAGCAGCGGCGCATCGACGGCTCGCTGCCAACGCGTGCCGTCGATGCGGCCGCGCCAGAGCCTGTGCGCGCAGAGCATCAGGCCGTGATAGAGGCCCCAGATCGCGAAATTCCAGCTTGCGCCATGCCACAAGCCGCCGAGCCCCATGACGACGAGCAGATTCGCGTAGGTCCGGCCCGCGCCGCGGCGATTGCCGCCGAGCGGGATGTACAGGTAGTCGCGCAGCCACGTGGAGAGCGAGATGTGCCAGCGCCGCCAGAAATCGGTGATGTCGGCGCTGAGATACGGCCGCTCGAAGTTCGACGGGAAACTGAAGCCGAGCAGGCGCGCGCTGCCGCGTGCGATGTCCGTGTAGCCGGAGAAATCGAAATAGATCTGCAGCGAGAACGCGAGCACGCCGATCCACGCGGGGACGGCGCCGCCCGCATAGGGCGCATGCTGGAAATACGCATCGGCGATCGGTGCGAGGTAGTTGGCGAGCGCGACTTTCTTGAACAGCCCTTTGAGGATCTCGCGCAGGCCCCAGCGCGCATCTTCGTCGGAGAGCAGCAGCGGACGACCGACCTGCGGCAGGAACGCGATCGGACGGATGATCGGTCCCGCGACCAGGTGCGGAAAGAACGCGACGAACAGCATGAAGTCCAGCGGCTTGCGCACGGCGCGCAGGTGACCGCGATAGACATCGACGGAATAGGCGATGCCTTCGAACGTGATGAAGCTGATGCCGACCGGCAGCACGATCTGCAGCATGAGACCGCCGGCAGGGAGGCCGGTCAGCGCGTGCAGCGTGTCGATGAAGAAGTTGAAGTACTTGAAGACGCCGAGCACGACGAGGTTGGCGGCGATTGCCACCGTCACCGCGCGACGGCGCGCACGTCCCTCGCAGGCATCGATCCACAGGCCAAACGCGTAGTTCGACAGCGTCGCGCCGCCGAGCAGCAGGACGAAGCGCGCGTCCCAGAACGCATAGAACACGTAACTGGCGGCAATCAGCACGACCTTCGCGCGCGCCGTGTTCAGCGTAGCCACGAGCATCAGCACCGCGAAGAAGAACAGCCAGAATTCGATCGTGTCGAACAGCATGTGACCTCAGTGCAGGATGGCGGCGACGCGCTCGGCAAGGCGCGGCGTGAAGCGCTCGCGACCGGCGCGGTTCATGTGTTCGGCGTCGAAGAAATAGTGCGGTTGCTCCAGATCGACGAAGGTGTCGCCCGGCAGTGCCGACACCAAGCCCGCGTCGATGAGGCCGGCGATCGCGCCGCCAGGCCTGGGCACCGGGGTTTGCGTCCCATTCCAGGGCCCGCGCGGCACTTCGATGAGAATGACAGGTATTCCGTTGGCGTGGTACGGCGCAGCGATCCGCGTGAGCCAGTCGCGGAAGTAGCGCTGATTGCTGTCGACGACGGCCGGTTGAGGCGACACATGCAACCAGCGAAAGTAGTGTTCGGTGAGCGTGTTCTTCATCGCTTCGTCCACGCCATCCCATCGAGCCGGCAACAATGTCCGAGAATCGATCGGCAGGTCGGGCAGTGCCGCGCTTCGGCCCGGGTAACGCATAAGATCGGGCAGATAGTTCTTCTCGTTGTCGCGCACGTCCCGGTAACGCTTCAGGGGTTGTGCCAGAAGCATGACGATGTCGCGGCGCCAGGCCTGCCCAGGAAACAGGATCGCGCGGAGCGCCTGAGCTTTCAGCGCAGCGTCATCGAACGAAGCCGGGAACATGCCGGCATCCCGTAGCCGAAGCAACGGCATGACGTAGCCGATGTCGACGACGTTGTTCGCCATCGTGCCGAGCATTTCGGCCGGGTCGAGAGGAACGGCAAGTACTACTGCGGAAAACCGTCGCGCTCCGGGATCTACCTGGCGCAAAAGGTAGTACCACGCGCGCAGGTCGGATCCCGCGATGAATCCGTTGACGAAATGCAGGCCGCTACCCTTCGTCGCGGCATCGGCGAGATCGGGAGCCAGGCCCTCCCCGATCTTCGAATTGCCGATGACGAGGACATTGCGTCGATCCGGCAGAACCGTACTTTCGATGACGTGCACTGCGTTGCGCGTCGAGCCGGCCAGCGATCGAGGTTCGACCTCCTGCGTGTAGAGCCCGCTGCGGAAAATCGCGGCGTCCCATGCGACGACGGCGAGCAGAATCACCGCCGTCAGCTTCAGGAGCGGCAACAACCGCAGCCATCCACTTGATTCCTCGATTTGTCCCATTGTGGATTTCGCGGCAATTGAAAAGAGTGTCGCCGTTCGTGGCCCTGCGCGCGACACGCGATTGTAGTGTCAGGGAAACAGGACATGCACGCGAACGAGCGGCGCAGCGCGTGACACTACGGTTCGACGAGACATTCCCGATCGCAAGGCAGAGCTCACTCGAGCGCAGCAGCCACGAACTGGGCGAGCCGGGGACTGAATCGTTCGCGACCGGCGCGATTCATGTGCAACGAATCGAAGAAATAGCGCGGTTGCTCGAGGTCCGCAAAGCTGTCTCCGGGCAACGCCATCAGCGTGCCCGCCGCGATCAGATCGGCCACTGCACCGGTAGGCTGCGGGGGCGGCAGCGCGGCATGCCATGGGCCGCGCGGAATGCTCATCACGATCACCGGGATGCCGTGCGCTCGATAGGGTTCGGCGATCCGGCTCAACCATTGGCGGAAATAACGCTCGTTGCTGGCCTGCGTCGATTTGCTCGGCCGTTCGCGCAGGGAGGCGAAATAGTTGGACAACACCGGCTTCAGTTTTGCTTCGTCGCTGCCCCAGTCGGTCGGCTGCAGCGTGTTCGGATCGAGCGCCAGATCCGGCAGTGCCTGGTCGCGGCCCCGGTACTGCAATGCGCTCGAGACGAAGTATTTGCGCCATTTCCGCAGGTGTGCGAGGCGCTCCTTCGGCGCGGATAGGAAGGCGGCGATGTCGTCGCGCAGCGGCTGCGCGGGAAACAGGATCGCGCGGCGTGCGCGCGCGGCCAGTGCGCGATCGTCGAACGTACCGGGAAAATCCGCGACGTCGCGCAAGCCGAGCAGCGGCGTCAGGTAGGCGATATCGAGAGGGTAGTCCGCCTGCACACCACTCGGCTCGCCGGGATCGTAGGACACCTGCACGACGACGGCGGCGAAACGATCGGCCTGCGGGTCGATCCGGCGCAGCAGGTAGTACCAGGCACGCAAGTCGGTGCCGGGAATCGCCGCGTTGAGAAAGTGCAGCCCGCTGCCTTGCGTGGCTTGGTCCGCCAATTGCTGCGAGAACCCTTCGCCGATCCGGGAATTGCCGAGCACCAGCACGTTGCGTCGATCCCGCGCGTAGGTCTCGTCGACGAAACGGATCGCGCCACGGGTCATGCCTGCGGTCGATTGCGGCTCGAGCCAGCGGTAATAGAGTCCGCTGCGGAACAGCACGGCGTCCCAAGCCGCCAGCATCACGGCGGCGACGACGACGAGACGAAGCAAATGACCCAGGCTTCGCGTCATCGCGAGCGCAGCGGCCGATGGGCGCAATTCACGTGAAGAACAGCACCACTTGCCAAGACGGGTCCGTCCTTCCGGGAGACAACCGCGCGTCCCTGCCGGGGAGGAGCGGGCCCGGATTGTATTACGCCAAGAACGGGCTCAGCGCATGTCGGACGATGCGACGGCGCTGGATCATCCGTCGATGTGCCGATCGATCGCGCTCGATCGAAGGGACTGCCTGCTGGCCCGGCTCACCGGAGCGGGTCGGCGGCGACCGCGCAGGCGCGACGAACGAACCCGCAGCGCGGCCGGCGCAGCGCGTCCCGACGCCATCAGGCGGCGCGCGTCGAACAGCGGCAACCAGCGTCGCCGCCGCAGCCAGAGCAGATCGAGCAGCGGCGCACCGACGAGCCAGAACGGCAAGGTCGCGCCGAGCAAGGCACCGCCGCGCGCAGCCGGAACGCAGACCAGCGCGATCGTTCCGCAGAGCAGCCAGACGAACAGGACGGTCTCGCGCACCGCCGGGGCCGGCATGCGCTTCGTCACGACCACGTCTTGCGGCAGCCGCGAGCGCAATCGCGCGCGGCGTTGACGCGAGGGCGTGTCCTGCGGGGGAGCGAGCGAGGCAACGAGCATGAGTGCGGCTCTTTTTGGAGGGTGCCAGAGCTTGCGAGTCTTCGATCTCAGGGGTTGCGACGGAGTGGGCCGGGAATCGGGAATAGGGAATAGGGAAAGCAGACCGTGGCTTGCTCGGGGACGCGAGAAGCCGTGCCTTGCCCATTCCCAGCCCCCCAACCTCCCCATGTCATAATTCGCAACAATTTATAGGAGTGCGCGTGCAGGATCACAGCTTTCTCCAATATGCCGTCGTGCTGTTGCTGGCGGCGGTCATTGCGGTGCCGCTGGCCAAGCGCTGGCAACTCGGCGCGGTGCTCGGCTACCTCGGCGCCGGCGCGTTGATCGGGCCGTCCGGGTTGCGCCTGATCGGCAATACCGAACAGATTTCGCAGATATCCGAGCTCGGCGTCGTCCTGATGCTGTTCGTGATCGGCATGGAACTCTCGCCGCAGCGCCTCTGGGTCATGCGCCGCAACGTGTTCGGCATCGGCAGCCTGCAGGTGGTCGCCACCGCTGCGCTGATCGTCGGCGTCACCTACTTCTTCGGCGTCGACTGGAAGACCGGGCTGATCGTCGGGCTCGGTCTCGCCTTGTCCTCGACCGCGATCGACCTTCAACTGCTGGCCGAACGCAAGGAACTGACCAGCGCGCATGGCCGGCTCGGCTTCGCGATCCTGTTGTTCCAGGACGTCGCCGCGATTCCGATCATCGCGCTGATCCCGATCCTCGGCGGCAGCCATGCGGCACGCGGCATCGACGATGCGCTGGCTGCGCTGCGCGTGATCCTGACCATCGCCACCGTCGTCGTCGGCGGCCGCTATCTGCTGCGCCCGCTGTTCCGCGCGGCGGCCAAGGCGGGTACGCCGGAGGTGTTCACCGCCACCACCTTGCTGGTCGTGATCGGTACCGCCTACCTGATGCAGCTCAGCGGCATCTCGATGTCGCTCGGCGCCTTCCTGGCCGGCGTGCTGCTCGCCGACTCGGAATATCGCCACGAAATCGAAGCGCAGATCGAGCCGTTCCGCGGGCTGCTGCTCGGCCTGTTCTTCGTCAGCATCGGCATGTCGCTCGACGTGCAGATGGCGCTGGCGCAGCCGCAGATGGTCGGCGTCCTGCTGGTGTCTCTGTTGGCCTTGAAGGCGGTCGTGCTCTACGCGGTGTCGCGCGGCGCGGCCGGCGAGGACAACGCGCAGTCGATCGCGCTGGCCGCATTGCTCGCGCAGGGCGGCGAGTTCGCCTTCGTCGTGTTCACGATGGCGGCCGACAACGGCCTGCTGTCGCCGGAGCAGCGCGCCATGCTCGTGCTCGTCGTCACCTTGTCGATGGCGGCGACGCCGCTGCTGGTGCGCATGCGCGCCGAGTTCGCGCCGGCCGGCAAGGTCAAGCCCGTGCGTGAGTTCGACAAGCTCGACACGGCGACACCGCGCGTGATCATCGCCGGCATGGGTCGCGTCGGGCAGATCGTCGCGCGCATGCTCAACGCCAACCGGGTTCAGTTCACCGCGCTCGAAGCCGATCCGGAGCAGGTCGACTTCATGCGTCATTTCGGCAACACGGTGTTCTTCGGCGACGCCTCGCGGCTCGACTTGCTGCGCGCGGCGCAAGCCGACCGCGCCGAGATCTTCGTGATCGCCACCGAGGATCCGGATTCGAACCTTCGGACTGCGCGTCTGCTGAAGCGCCATTTCCCGCATCTGAAAGTGTTCGCGCGCGCGCGCAATCGCCAGCATGTGTTCAAGCTGATGGACCTCAGCGTCGACAGCATCACGCGAGATACCTTCTTCTCCAGCCTCGAGATCGCGCGTGGCGTGTTCGAAGCGCTCGGTTACGACAGGGCGACTGCGGAGGATTACGTGCAGCGGTTCCGCAAGCACGACGAGCGCGTGCTCGCGAACCAGTACCCGCTCTACGACGACGAGGCCGCGCTGCTGCAGTCGGCGAAGGAGTCGCGCGCGGATCTGGAGCGTCTGTTCCAAGTCGATGCCGGACGCGAAGATGAAAAATGACGCGCGCGGCTACGCGCTCGCCCGCCACGACCTGATCAGCTTCGATCGCCAGTTCCACGCCGGCTGCGACGTGCAGCGGCCGGACCGTTATCGCCTGCTCGATGCCTTGCCGCCGGATGCGCTGCGTATCCCGCGCGGCAGCGGCGTGTCCTACGTGGCGGCGAGCTTCGGCGGCGACGCGATCAGCCAGGAGTTCGGCGCGTTCGATCGCCTGCTGGCGTTCGACGCCGAAGCGGGGCGCCTCGCCGTCGAGGCCGGCGCGCGCATCGGCGACGTGCAGCGCTTCGCGCTGGCCCGCGGGTGGTACCTGGCGGTCGCGCCCGGCCATCCGAAGGCGACCATCGGCGGCTGCATCGCCGCCGACGTGCACGGCAAGAATCCGGCGCGCGACGGCACGTTCCGCGCCCAGGTGCACGCACTCGAACTGAACATTCCGGGCCACGGCATCGTCGGTGCTGGCCCCGATCACAATTCGGACCTGTTTGCCGCAACATGCGCGGGATTCGGCCTGACCGGCACGATCACGCGCGCGACGCTCCGTCTGGCGCGCCCGCCCAGCGCACTGGTGCTTCGGCGCGTGCCGGTGCGCGACCTGGCCGAGGCGGCGCAGGTCCTGCGCGACGCGGCGAACGCACCGGTGCTGTACGGCTGGCACGACGGCCGCGCCGAACACTTCGGCCGCGGCGTCGTTCGCATCGGCCTTGCGAGCGACGTCGCCGACGCCGATTCGGTGAAGGCGCCGCCGGCGAGCCGCGACCTGCCGCAGTCGCTGTCGCCGCTGCCGTTCGCGCTGTGGAATCGCCTCGGCATCGCCGCAGCGAACCGCTGGCTCACCGCACGCTGGTGCCGTGCCGGGCAGACGCCGATGTCGCTGGCCGAAGCGCTGTTCCCGCTCAACGACGCGCGGCTGTACTTCGCCGGATACGGCAACGCCGGCCTGGCCGAAGCGCAGTGGCTGATTCCGCACGTGCGTTTCGAGAACTTCGCGGCCGCGTTGAGGGAATGCGTCGCGCGCGATCGACCTTTGATCGCGCTGATCGCGAGCAAGCTGTTCGCCGGCGTGGCCGACGGTTTCGGCTTCGACGGCGACGGTATCTCGCTGGCGATCCAGGTTCCATCGCCGGCCACCTCCTCGCAGCGCAAGTTCCTGGAAACGCTCGCCGAGCTCGCGATCGCGCATGGCGGCCGGCCCAACCTGATCAAGGAGTCGACCTTGGACGCGACGACGGCGCGCCGTGCGATCAACGGTTTCGAATCGGCGCGGTTTCGTCTGGCGACGTGCAACGCCGGCGGCGTGCACACGTCCGAGCTCGCCCGCAGGCTCGCCCTGTGAGCGCGGTCGTGATCGGCGCATCGAGCGGACTCGGCCGCGCGCTGGCCGAGGAATTGGCGCGCGGCAAGCACGATCTGCTGCTGGTCGCTTCCGATCTGCGCGACCTGGAGGCGCTGGCTTCCGACTTGGCGATCCGGCATGACGTGAGCATCAAGACGCTGGCGCTCGATGTCGGACGCGAAGCGGATCCGGGCGCGCGCATCGCGCAGGCGCTGGAAGGTTTGCCGGCGCCGGATGCACTGCTGCTGCCGATCGGCCATTCGCGCCGAGACGACGATTTGTCGCTGGACGCCGCGGCGACCGGCCAGCTGCTCGCGATCAACCTGCATGCGCCGCTGGCGATCGTGCAGGCCCTGCTGCCGCATCTGCTTCAAACGCGCGCGACGATCGTCCTGTTCGGCAGTATCGCCGGCGTGCGCGGCCGCGGACGCAACGTGGTCTACGCGAGCGCGAAGCGCGCGCTCGTCTCGCTGTACGAAAGCCTGCGCCAGCGCTATCGGCCGGACGAACTGCGCGTCCAGCTGTACCAGCTCGGTTTTCTCGCCACCAATCTGACCCACGGCATGGCGCTGCCGGCTGCGCCGATATCGCCGGCGCTCGTGGCGAAGACGGTAGTCGCGCGACTGCGGAGCGGCTCGGGCTTGCGCTACCTGCCGCTCAAGTTCGCACTGATCGCGCTCGTGGTGCGGGCATTGCCATGGCCGATGTACCGGCGCATGAAGGGCTGACTAGTCCGGCGCGCGGGCCGGTCGGCGCAAGGTCTGCCGCACGCTCGGCAACGGCGCTTGCGCGGAGCCGAGTTCGGCGGCGACATCGACGTAGCCGAGCAGCGCGGCGACGTCGGCGGCGCTGCGATCGAAACCGTCGACGAGGTCGAGCGGCGCGCCGTGCGCCTTGAGCAAACGCGCGCAGCCGAACAAGCCGTGCAGGGCGCAGGCATGCAGCATGCCGACGCCACGCTGGTCCTGCGTGGCGACTTTCGCCCCGTGTTCGAGCAGGAAGCCGGTCAGCTGCAGCAAATGCTCGGCATCGCAGCGCGTTCCGGGCTGGGCGCGAGCGCCGAGCAGGATCAGCAAGGCATCCTGGCCGGCCTGGTTGCGCGCGTCGATCTGCGCGCCGGCGCGCAGCAATGCGTCGAACAGGCCGCGCGCGACGCCACTGTCGCCGCTGTCGAATGCGTACTGGGCGGCCACCTGCAGAGCCGTCGCTCCGCGCTCGTCGACGGCATTCGCATCGGCACCAGCTTCGAGCAGCGCAGCAGTAGTGGTCAGTTGCCCCAGCGCCGCGGCGACCATCAAGGCGGTCGCCCCACCGGCGAGTCGCGCGTCGGGCGCAACACCGTGGTTCAACAAGGTTCGTACGACCGCTTCGCGCTTCGCGCTGACGGCGGCGCCGAGGCAGTGGATGCCCGAGTGGGCGGCGTGCGCCGTGTCGGCGCCGGCTTCGAGCAGGCGCACGACGAGCGCCGCGTGTCCGGAGCCCGCAGCGCGGATCAGCGCGGTGGCACCCTTGGCGTCCTCGCTGTCGATCGCGAGGCCGAGCTGCAGCAGCCGCTCGACCGCTCCGATATCGCCCAGCGCAGCGGCGGCGGGGAGATCGTCCGCGCGCAGGCGGCGGCCCGGCAATCGCCACTGCGTCCAGTTGAGCCAGTGCGCGAATTCGCGCTGCGGCTGCGCAAGCGCCAGGCCGAGCGGCGTTTCGCCCGTGGCCGTGGCGATTTCCGCACTCGCGCCGGCGCGCACCAGCAGGCGCAACAAAGGTTCGGCCTGGCGGACGTCGGCAGCGAACGACAGATGCAGCGGCGTGCGGCCCTGCGCGTCGCGCGCGTTCGGGTCCGCGCCGAGATCGAGCAGGCGCGTGGCGAGCCGCACATCGCCCTGCGCCACCGCCAGGTGCAGCGCGCTGCGCTGTCCGCTGGCGGCGCCGAAGATGTCGGCGCCGCGGTCGATGAGTTTGGCGGCGATCGCACGCAGCGCGTCCCCGTCCGTGCCGGGAGGCGCGAGGGCGAGTACGCGCGCGACCAAGCCGGCGCCGCCGACGTGCGCGGCGCTGCCCAGCCATTGTTCGAGTGCGGCACTGGAGGCAGGCAACGTGGCGACCAGACGATCGAGCAGCGTGCGTCCGTCGCCGAGCACCGCATCGCCCTGCAGTCCGTGGTTGAGCAGCCAGGCGCGCGCATCGCCGAGGTCGGCGTCGGCTAGGTCGGCATAGAGTTCGGCCAGCGCCGTCGGCGGCCATTCGGCGAGCACGCCGACGAATTCGGCGGCGACGTTCCAGTGGCCGAAGCGCAAGGCATCGAGAAGGTGGTCGGTACTGGCATGCTGGGCCGCGGGCGCGCCGCCGCCGAGGCTGCTCGGCAACGGATACGCGGGATCGAGCAGCGCGACGATATGCCAGCGCCCGGCTGCGGCCGCGTGGTCGAGCGCGCGTTTGCCGTCGACGCCGGCGCGCGCGCGGTCCGCGCCCATGGCGAGCAGGGCGCGCACGGCTTCCTCGCTGGCGTGCCGGGATTGGCAGGCGATGATCAAGGCGGTGCGTTCATTCGCATCGGTTGCGTCCGGATTCGCCTTGCGTTTGCCGAGCGCGTGGATCGCCGCCACGGCGCCGGAGCGCGCGGCTTCCATCAGCGCCGTCGTGCCGCGATGGTCGGCCAGTTCGACGCTGGCTCCACCGGCGAGCAGCGCCTCGACGATGCGCGAGTGGCCAGCGAGCGCCGCCGTCATCAACGCGGTGCGTTCGAGCGGTCCCTGCACATCCGCGTTCGCGCGGTGTTTCAGCAACATCTTCACGCCCGCGGGATCGTCGTCGGTCACGCCGGCCGCGAGCAGCAGCGCCGGTTGAGCGTGCTCGACTTCGACCTTCGCGCCGCGTTCGAGCAGGAACGCGGCATTGGTCCAACCCGCGTTGCCGCAAGCCATGCCCAGCGCGGTCAGTCCTTCGCCGTTGACCGCGTTGACGTCGGCGGCGGCATCCAGCAGCAGCGCAGCGATGATGGGCTCGGCGCAGCGTGCGGCGTGATGCAGCGGCGTGTTGCCGGCGGCGTCGGTACAGCGTGCGCTGGCGCCGTTGGCAAGCAGGGTCGTGACGGCGTCGGGCCTTCCCTGAAAGCTGTCGCGTGTCGCGGCGAGCAGCGGCGTGATGCCGCCATGCGCTTTGTTGACGTCGACGCCCTTAGCGATCAACGCGCGCAGCAAGCGCAGGTCGGGCAAGGTGACGGCGATCGTCAGCGCGCTGCGCTGGTCGCGCTGGTCCGGCCCGGGCAGCACGTTCGGATCGGCGCCGCGCTCGAGCGCGGCGAGGGCCAGGCTCGTTTGCGCGGACTGCACGGCGCAGAGCAATGTCGCATCGAGCTCGGCGCGACCGATGCCTGACGGCAGACCAGGTGCCGCCGATCCGGGGGCAGGTTCGGCCGCGGTTGCGTCGTTGTTCGCATGACGCTGCTGCCGCGCGCTGCGTGCATCGGCCAGCAACGCACGCAGGCAGCGGTTGGCGAGCAGCGCGTTCGCGAGCGGAGCGATCAGCACCGCGTAGAGGAAGAGGCCGACGACACGCACTTCGCCACCGAGGAAACCGCCGAGTCCGGCCAACGCCAGTGCGCCGGTCGCGAGCAGCAAAGCGGCACAGGCGGCGGGAAGCCCGTAGCCGAAGAACAGGTCGTTCTCGCGCGTCAGGTGGCGAGCGAAGGCGAGCGAACGGCGCAAGGCCGCCGACAGCCAGGAACCCCGCTCGTCATCGTGAGGATAGGCGTCGTCCCACAGCAGCGGCAGCGCGAACGCCGGCCAAATCCGCCAAAGCACGAGCAAGGCGAGGACGAGCGCGCCGGACAACGCCAGTGCGGCGGATAGGGAATTGTCTTTCGAGAGCCACAACGCGGGGCCGGCGAGCACGGCGGCAACGAAGGCCGTGTAGGCGGTGAGCAGAATGAAGTAGGCGAGTCCGCGTCGGGCGACGCTGCGCAGGAAATCCGACTCGCGGCCGAATCCGATCGCGCGACAGATCGCTGTCAGTGCGAGCGCGTTGGCAGCCAGCATCAGCACGAGGGCCAGGGGGTGGTCGATCAGTGCTGCCAGTGCGAACAGCAGCCAAGCCGGCAGCAAATGACGAATCGCCGCAAAGAACGTAGGCAGCCGGCTGACGGCGCGTTTGGGCATTCGCGTATCCACTCCACCGCGGCCATCCGCCGCGCCGCGCCGAGTATATCGGCGCACGCGCGGGCTGCGGCTAATCGGAGGTTAAGTGCCGGGTATTCAGGAATCGCCCGCCGCGAGCGGCGATTCGACCGGCGGAGGCAATTGCAGATGGAATCCGCACGCATGCAAGTTCGAAATCACGAGTGCCGCGCTTTCGCGAGCGAGCTTTCGCTCCGCGGTCAGCTCGAATTGCATGACGAACGTGAACGGGCCGAGCGGTTCGCTGATCGCGGCAGGCAGCAGGGCGAAATCGTCACGCGCGCGCAGGTAGACATAGGTGTCGGCTTTGCGGGTGCTTTTGTAGACGAAGCACTGCATGGGTCGGAGGACCATGATTGGAAGGGGGGCGGAAGTTTAGCGCTCGCGCCTCGCCGGGGATGCACACGGGGCCAGCATCGTGTGCGATGCGAAAGGAATCCCAACCTTCATCGTCACTGCGGTCGGCGCGACCACAAAAGAAGGGCCGTTCCTGACCCGACGAGTGCTTCGCGGCAGCGACTCGTTGCAGGTCGCGCTGCGCGCAAAAGCGAACACCTCCCCGGCTGGGGAGGCGTTCTGATAAAGCCCCTGGCGATGACCTACTCTTGCATGGCTTAAGCCACACTACCATCGGCGCTACTGCGTTTCACTTCCGAGTTCGAGATGGGATCGGGTGGGACCACAGTGCTAAGGTCGCCAGGGAATCGGTGCGAGTCGCGCAGTGCTGCGCGGACTCGGCATTGGGACTTGGGACGTAACATTCGCGTTTTGCTGTCGTCAGACCTCGTTGAGGCGACGAAGCGTCTTGGAGTTATATGGTCAAGCCGCACGGCTCATTAGTATCAGTTAGCTCGGCATTACTGCGATACACACCTGACCTATCAACCACGTAGTCTTCATGGGGCCTTTAGGGGACTTGTGTCCCGAGAGATCTCATCTTGAGGCGCGCTTCCCGCTTAGATGCTTTCAGCGGTTATCGCTTCCGATCGTAGCTACCCGGCAATGCCACTGGCGTGACAACCGGAACACCA